>Ga0082335_1001341_pt1 | contig 53111 bp, 48 predicted proteins | sample Subgrocontami58m_FD_72375 | JGI IMG/M metagenome (GOLD analysis project Ga0082335, IMG submission 72375) | Subsurface groundwater microbial communities from S. Glens Falls, New York, USA - GMW37 contaminated, 5.8 m (SPADES assembly) (version 2) ... | reverse complement strand
GTGGGCGCCCTGCCCCCCGCGAAGAGGAAAAAACCCGCCTTTGGTTAAATTGTTTCCTCCACCCCCCTCCCCCCCCCCCCGTTTCCCGCTTTTTTCTTTTTTTTTACCCCCCCCCCCCCCGCGCTCGCGCGGGGTATTTCTTTCTTAACGCGTGTTCGCGAACTAGGTGTTGAGGGACGTTTAACATCCCTCAATCTCGGTAACAATGCCGTGTTCTTTTATAAATATGGTTGTGGTAAACTCTCACACAATGGACAAAATTGCCATTGTTGGTGCGCTGCTATCATCCGCGCTTCTTATTGTAGGAGAAGGAATAAATGTATGGGCAGAGATGATGTCGGCGAAACTTCCGACTACCGCCTCGCTCTTCCGACCGGAAAACCTATTCCTGTTCGGTATGGTAATCGTCGGCTGTTCATTCTTGCTTTTCGGATATTCAGTCGGCTACACCGCGACGAAGAATATCTGGACGGTAACCGTAGCTTCAGTCGTCGCTATCCTGATTACAGAACCGGTCCTTGCCTACATGTTTTTCAGTCAGTTGCCAGAAAAAGGCGCGCTAGTGGGGATGATACTGGGCATCGCGGGATTCATCGCAACCGTCACCTGGGTTTGAGGAACGAGCCTCGACCAGAGTCAAGCTAGGACGACTATGGCTATGATTGAGGGACGTCAAGCGTCCCTCACGTTTAACTATCCCCTACCTTCTGCGTTGAGGGATGTTTAACGTCCCTCACGTCAGGTAGTATATATTATATGCGGAAGGAGCCCTTCGGTGTCGGTTCGTATGTCCACGTTATCCAGCGAGGCACACGCGAGATGCCTATCGTTCGAGACGAGGCCGATCGCTTCAGATTCTTGCTCATGCTGACACATTTTAACGACACCTTCGCGTCCCCAAATTGGCACCGCGACTTGTATGACGCGCATAGTCACCGAACGTTTGAACGGCCGCCGCATTGGCCAGTCCGGGATGAGCGCGTCCGTCTGACCGCCTTCGCGCTCGTCGAAAATCATTTCCATCTTCTGCTTGAAGAAATCACTGAGGGAGGCATTGCTCAGTTTATGCACCGTCTTGGAACCGGTATGGCAAAGAAATTCAATGAGCGTTATGGGGAGACCGGATCACTTTTCCAAGGCTCGTATCGCGCACGGACTGTGGATGATGACAACTACCACCGCTACGTTTCAGTCTATATCCAGGTTAAGAACTCGTTTGATGTCCACCCGAAGGGTTATGCATGGGCACGAGATAATTTCGACGAGGCATACGCGTGGGCAACTGCGTATCCGTATTCAAGCCTAGGCGATTATGCAGGGACATTCGATAGACCAATTGTCGACAAAGAACTGTTCGCTTCTCTCTATAATCCAGAGGAGTATCGAGAATTTTCGCGCGATGTGATTCTTGGACGAAACGTGCCTGACAATATCAACATCGACACTCTTGAATAGCTGTCGGGTGGATGTGGTGAGGGACGTTAAACGTCCCTCACTCGACCGTCTGACGCTGACTTTTTCTGGAAAGAAAAAGTAGCGCGCAGGAGCAGTTTGCAGTCAATACGAACTCACGCAGCACCTCCGGCGTCGCGTGGTTTGCATTTACATAATAAAGACGTAGAGTACCCATGGCGACTTTGCCCTTTACAGGAGGTGGATCATGCTGGCCAATCAGGCACAACACGCACTTACCGAAGCGGTTTCGGATTTCTTCAATCCGCACCTCCCTTTTTCTGGGAACCCGAGAATCAATCCGGTTGAACTCGCCGTTGAACTCGCCACGCAATGGCTGGTTTCCGATGGCAAGGAGAAAGCAATTCAGATCCTGAAAAATGGGATTGCTACAGTCCTGGGAACGCGTACCGCGACGAAGGGACGGGTCAGTTGGGACGAGGCAGATGTCCTCTGCTCGCAAGCCCTGTCGCTCTACCTGCAGCTCGCAGACGAACCTGGCCTCGGCTGGGTCGAGCGGGACAAGGAGGTTCTCTCGTACTTCTCCGCACTCTTCTGGCTCATGCCGGACAGGGTTGTGGAGTCGCGCGAAGAGAAGACGAACTGCACCGATTACCTCGTGGACATGTCGTGCATGCTGAAGTCCAAAGAGGTCATCTTCTCCTGGGTCACGGAACGCTGGGACCTCAACCCCAATGTGTACGAACCCTCGAAGGGAAATGTAACGGCGGCCTTCGACTTCGTTTGCGAGGTCTTCAAGCAGGATAAGCGTGGCTCGAGCCGAAAGACATCGGCCGAAAACATCGAGGTGCTGACGAGCTACGAGTGCAGTAAATACCCTGGGATTCGCATGAACCACCACTCCGTGGACGAGAGACGGCTTCTGATGGATGAAGACAAGAAGCTCTACGGGCGAATCCTGAAGGAGCACTGCACCGGTATCACGCTCGAGCGTATTCGCCCCTGGGTGCGCGACGACCTCCCGGATGGAGTCCTCCAACTCTTCCAGGGTGTACTCCTTCGCAGCGGCGATCGGTCAACCGCGTTGCTGTTGCTCAAAGGTGAGTCGGCGGCAGCTTAGCCGGATGACCTTCCGCGAGTCCACTTCACACGCGTCCGCTTGCGGGCGCGTTGTTTTTTACCGGGTGTTGGCGAACTGGGTTGCGGCGTCGAGGCCGGAGGCGGCGAAGAGACGAGACGCTTCGACCGCTTTTTTCAGCACCTTTTTTACGGTCGCGTCTTCGGAGGGCTTCCACTTCCCTATCACCAATTTAATAACTTTTTCTTCGTCTTTGAGCTTCTTCGCCTGGTTTTTCTTGCCGACAGGAGCGACGCCGATGCGAAGGCGCGCGAAGTCCTTCGTCTTCACCGCGCGCATGACGCTCTCGACGCCCTTATGCCCGCCCGAGCCGCGCCCGAAGACCATCTTCATCGTGCCGAGCGGCAAGTCGAGATCGTCGTGTATTACTAACAGATTTTTTGCCGCTTTAGGCGTTTTAATAAACGCGCTGACGGCTTTACCGGAAGCGTTCATCATCGTCTCCGGCAATACAAGCGTCGCATTCTCGCCTTCTATCGCGCCTTTGGCGACGAGCGCGTTCGCTTTTGTATTGGAAACGAAATCATCGAAGCCCTCCTGCCGAGCGAGAAGCTCGACCGCGCTCCGTCCTGCGTTGTGCCGCGTCTTTTCGTACTCCTTTCCAGGATTCCCGAGGCCTGCGATGACGATTGCCATAGGCAAATACTACCACGATGCGCGGAAAAACTTGCGCGCACCAGCACGAGGCGTACAATGTATCCATGCAAGATACTTGGAAAGGTCTTCTGAAGGATCTTTTCACGCTTGTGCTCCTCGTTATCGTCGTCGTTATCCCGATCCGCGTCTTTATCGTCTCGCCGTTCATCGTCGACGGCGAGTCGATGCATCCGACCTTCGAAAATCTCGACTATCTTGTCGTCAATGAACTCCTCTATCGTTTCAAAGCGCCCGAGCGCGGCGACGTTATCGTCTTCCGCTATCCGGGCGACCCGTCCGTCTTCTATATCAAGCGCGTTATCGGCCTCCCGGGAGAAACGGTGTCCATACGCCGCGGGAACGTGACTATCCTCACGGAAAACGGAGAGAAACTGGCGCTCGCCGAACCGTACATCGTGAACGAAGACGCGACCTATACCAAGGACGTCTCGCTCCTCCCTGGAGAATACTTCGTCATGGGCGACAACCGCCCCAACAGCTCCGACAGCCGCATCTGGGGCCCTCTGCCGAAAGAGGATATCATCGGCCGCGTCGATCTACGGCTTCTGCCGATCAACGAGAGCGGATTCTTCCCGGGCACGACAAACTACGCGGCGGGTGCGACCTCTCTCTCGACGCTATGATGCGCGACATGATTCCGGCGGATGAACTGTTCAGCAAGGCGCACGCCGTCGGCCAGTATTACGGCTTCACACCGCTTACCGCCCTCACCGCCAGAAAGCGCGGAGAACCGCGAGCGAAACCGGGACTGCCGGAGACGCTCTCCTCGCTCTCGCTCGACCCCGTCGCCGAAGCCATCGCGGGCTTCTTGAAGCAATACCGGCATACCGCATCCGCTCTCTCCCCGCGCCAACCGCTCTTCCTCTGGCACACCAACATCGCGCCGGGGCGCCCCGCGCAGAAGAAGGCAACGATACAATTCCACGCGCTCGGCACCGACCGCGCGCTCTCCGACGCCGTCGTTATCCGCGCGCTCGTCGCGCTTACGCGCGATCTCTTCCGCGAAGAGCCGGTTGTCCGCGTCAATTCGATGGGCGACAAAGAAACACGCGCGCGCTACGCGCGCGAACTGGCGAACTTCTTTAAGAAGCGCGCGCATACGCTCCCCGAAGAATGCATCGCATGCGCCAAGCACGACACGTTCGGAGCTACCGAGCTCGTGATCGCGCGCGAGTGCGCCGACGATCTCCCCGCGCCGACTGAACATCTCTCCGATGCGAGCAGAAAGCGCTTCGAAGACCTGCTCGAATATCTCGAGATGACCGAGACGCCCTACGAACTCTCGCGCCACCTCATCAGCAGAGGCAGTATCTGGAACGACATCTGCTTCGAGATCCTTATCGCCGGACGCCGCGTCGCGTGGGGATCGCGGTACAACGACCTCGCGCGGCATTTCTTCCCCTCCGCCTCCTTCCACGCGACAGGCGCGGTACTTCAGATAGCGAGCGAGGGCGTAGCACGGGCGCCGGCAAAGCCTTCGCGTCTGCGCTTCTCCTTCGTGCATATCGGCGACGAAGCGAAGCGGCTCTCGATACGCCTCGCCGAGGACTTCCGCAAGGCGCGCGTTCCCTTGACGCAGGATATCGGCATCGAGTCGCTCTCAGAACAGCTAAACCTCGCCGAGCGGCGCGACAGCCCCTACCTCCTCATCATGGGCCGCAAGGAAGCGCTCGAGGGTTCCGCCATCCTGCGCAACCGTCAGACACAAGAAGAGACTATCCTCCCTATCCTCGGCCTCGCTGACCGGCTGAAGGCATTTGCATAGACAGGAGAGGAGCTCGTGTGGTAGAGTGGCTCCACAATGACGATGACCGCAGGAACACGAGTCGAGGTACGGCGCGGGAAGAACGAGAGTTCGACCGCGCTTATCCGCCGCTTCACCCGCCGCGCGCAGGGGCTAGGCCTCGTGCGCGAGATGCGCGACCGCCGCTACTTCGAGCGGACGAAGTCGAAGAACGTCGGCCACAAGCGCGCGCTTATCTCCAAGGCGCGCCGCGAGAACTACAACGAGCTCGTGAAGCTCGGCAAGATCGACCCCGCCGCAAAGAAGACGCGCAAGCGCTAGATGTCGAGCGTTTCTATTAAGGACTTCACCCGCCGACAGCCGAAAGGTTGGGCGGGTTTGCCGTTTACCAAGGTCGCCGAAGCAGTACTGCCCGGCTGGGATATCTCGCTTGTCTTCGTCGGCGAAGCTCGGGCGCGTGCGCTGAATCAAAAGTTGCGCGGCAAGGATTATATCCCCAATGTTTTGTCATACCGTACCGGTGCGGCTGTGCCCGGCGAAGCCTTGGCGAAGTCGGGCGAGATAATTATCTGCCCGAGCGAAGCCGCCAAACAAGCCCCCGCCTACCGGCTTTCTGCTCCCGACTTCCTGCTTCTACTGTTTATCCACGGGGTACTGCATATAAAAGGATGGGCACATGGTGCTAGGATGGAGGCATGCGAACGAAAACTCTTGGCCACGCTCGGCCGAGGTGCCGTGCGCTCTTTACCTAATGTCACGACGCATAGCAACCGGCATCGATATCGGCACGTACCAGGTAAAAGTGGTCGTCGTCGAGGAACTCTTCGATAAGCGCACGCGCGCCCGGCAACTGCGCATCCTCGGCACGGGACTCGCGGAGTCTAAGGGTCTGCGGCACGGCTATATCGTCAATAAGGAAGAGGTTTCCGCGAGCATCGTCAAGGCGAAGCAGGAAGCGGAGTCGGCCGCGCGAGTGCCGATACGCGCCGCCTTTCTCGCCGTGGGCGGCATCTCGCTCGACGAGGCGCGCGGGACCGGCGGTGCCATCATCTCCCGCGCCGATCAGGAGATAACGGAGCTTGACCTCGAGAAGGCGGGAAAGGCGGCGCGCGAGGCGGCGGCGCCCGGCTTCTTGAATCGGCACGTCCTCCACAGCATCCCGCTTGAATACCGCATCGACGGTGCTAAGGTGCTTGGCGATCCGATCGGCATGAAAGGCGTCCGTCTCGAGGTCGATTACCTCTTCGTTACCTGCCTCGCCCAGCACCAGGAGGCGCTCGCGGCCTCGGTCGAGGAAGCCGATATCGAGGTTATCGACCAGATGGCCTCTCCTATCGCCGGCTCGTACGTCCTCCTCGAAGGCGACCAGAAGATGAAGGGGTGCGTCCTCGCGAATATCGGCGCGGAAACCATCTCTATCGTCGTCTACGACGAAGGCATCCCCATATCGGTCAAGGTCTTTCCGATGGGTTCGAGTCATATTACAGACGATATCGCGCTCGGGTTCCGCATCTCGCTTGAAGAAGCGGAGCGCGTGAAGCTCGGCAGGCTCTCGGGACAGATGTATCCGCGCAAGAAAGTCGACGATCTTATCGTGAGCCGCTTGAACGCGATATTCGCGCTTATCGACAAACATCTGAAATCGCTCGGGCGGCGCGGCCCCCTGCCTGCCGGCATCATCATCTCCGGCGGCGGCGCGGGCGTCGGGAACATCAGCGACATCGCGCGAGGATCGCTGAAGCTCCCTGCCCGCCTCGCCTCCACCGACGCGAAGATCCGCGACGCGACCTGGGCGGTCGCCTACGGCCTCGCACTCTGGGGACTCACCGGCGACACCAACGCCCCCAAAGGAAACCCCTTCGTCTCTTTAAGGAAATTCTTCCAGCAGTTCCTGCCGTAGCCGAAAAACGATAGTTCGCATTCGTTAATTGTCAATATTTGCATATTGTTTTGTTCTGCTACTATAGCCAATAACAGATATGTCCAAACGCGTTGAACAGGAAATCGAGACATTCGCCAGAATCCGCGTGGTCGGCGTCGGCGGTTCCGGAAAGAACGCCATCAACCACATGATCGCGTCGAAGGTCCGCGGCGTTGAGTTCGTCGCGGTCAACTCCGACGCGCAGGACCTCCACCGCTCGCTTTCCAAGCGCAAGATCCATATCGGTAAGAATCTCACGCGCGGCCTCGGTACCGGCATGAACCCCGAGCTCGGCAAGCGCGCCGCCGAGGAGACCCGCCAAGAGATACAGGAAGCGCTCTCCGGAAGCGACATGGTCTTTATCACCTGCGGCATGGGCGGCGGCACCGGCACCGGCGCGGCGCCTATCGTCGCGAAGATTGCCAAGGAGATCGGCGCGCTCGTAATCGCGGTCGTGACGAAGCCCTTCTCCTTTGAAGGCGCACAGCGCAAGGACATCGCCGAGCGCGGTCTCGCGGAGCTTAAGAAGGAAGTCGATGCGTTTATCGTCATCCCGAACGATAAGCTCCTCGCCATCGTCGACAAGAACATGTCGGCGAAAGGCGCATTCGCCCTCTGCGACGAAATACTCCGCCAGGCGGTCGAGGGCGTCTCCGACATCATCACGACGCCGGGCGACATCAACACCGACTTCAACGATATCAAGGCGATTATGGAGGCCGCCGGCCCCGCGCTTATGGGCATCGGCATCGCCGAGGGCGACGAGCGGGCGCGCGAGGCCGCCCAGCAGGCCGTCAATTCCCCGCTCCTCGATGTATCTATCAGCGGCGCGAAGGGCGTGCTCTTCGTCGTCGCAGGATCCGACGATCTCGGCATCATGGAGGTGCAGGAGGCCGCCAAGGTGATAGGCGAATCGGTCGACAAGAATGCGAAGGTCATCTTCGGCATCATGCGCGACGAGAAGCTCAAGAAGGGCCAGCTTCGCATCATCGTCATCGCGACCGGATTCCCCGAGAGCGCGGCGCACCTCTCGCACAGCGGGTCGGAGCGCTCCCTCTTCTCTCTGCCGACCGATCGGCGCGAGGAAGAACGCGGGCGCATTTATCACGAGATACTGAAGCGCGAAGAAAAGTCGGAAGCAAAGGCTGAAAAAGCCGCTTCTCCCGAGAGCGCGGCGGTGCCGGCTGGGAAAGAGAAGGAGGAGCCGATAGTAACGGCGACGCCGCATAAACGCGAGGAAGCCCCTGTCGTGCCGGAAGACGACGATACCTGGGGAGCGATTCCCGCCTTCCTGCGCAGACACAAGAAGTAAACTAGGCGCTAGGCCTTAGACTCTAGCAGAACGCGGCGCCTCCGGCGCCGCGTTCTGGTATACTCTGCATATATGTACGATTTGATAATCATCGGCGGCGGGCCGGCGGGGGTGGCGGCGGCCATCTACGCCGCGCGTAAACATCTGAAAACTGTGCTTATCAGCGAAGACATCGGTGGACAGTCCACCGTCTCTGAAGGCATCGAGAATTGGATCGGCTCGCCGAAGGTACACGGCGCAGACCTCGCAAAGATGTTCCGCGCGCATCTCGACGCGGTGAAGGGCGACTTCGTCGAGCTCGCGCTCGGCGAGCGCGCAGTCTCGCTCGAGAAGAGTACAGAGGGATTCCTCGCGAAGACGAAATCAGGAAAAGAATTCTCCGCAAAGGCCGTGCTCGTCGCCTCGGGCGCTGGCCGCCGCAAGCTCGACGTGCCGGGCGCGGAGAAGTTCGAGAACAAGGGCGTCACCTACTGCGCATCCTGCGACGGGCCGCTCTTCGCCGGCATGGATGTCGCGGTGGTCGGCGGCGGCAATGCGGGCTTCGAGACCGCGCTTCAGCTTCTCGCGTACGCGAAGTCCGTCACGCTCCTCCATCGGCATAAGGAGTTTAAGGCCGATGCGGTGACCATCGAGAAGGCACACGCGCATCCGAACATGCGCATCCTCGCGCACGCCGAACCGACGGAGGTGCTGGGCGATGCGTTTGTGAGCGGCCTCCGCTACACCGACAAGGATACGGGCGAGACGAAAGAGCTCGCCGTCTCGGGCATCTTTGTCGAGGCGGGCGTCGTCCCAAACACCGGCTTCGCTGAAGGGCTCGTCGAGCTCGACGCGGTAAAACGCATCAAGGCCGATCCGCGTAATCAGCGTACGAACGTCGAAGGCGTGTGGGCGGCCGGAGATTGTACCGACGAGCTCTACCACCAGAACAACATCGCCGCCGGCGACGGCGTAAAGGCGCTTGAAGATATCTATCTTTGGATAAAGAAACGCTGAATACCCTGTCTCACGCCGCGCGCGCCTTGAAGAAGGCGAGTTCGAATCTCTCGTTCTGCACCACCCAGCGATACAAGACCGGACTCAAGAATGTCGCAAAGACTATCGTACCCGCGAGATGCAGGAGGGTAAACGGTATCTGGCCAGTGAGTGCGACCAGGAAGGGCTGGTGATTGAAGAGCGGGCCGATAGTAAGGCCTGTCGCGGCGTCATAGGCGATAGTGCCGACGATGCCGAAGCAGAGAAAGTTTTTTACCGACGCGGCGCGGTTCTTGAAGAAGTAATACGAGGCGGCGCCGAGCGCGCCGTAGGATACAGCGGTTATGAGCGTCCAGACGCCCCAGCCGCTCGTGACGGCATCGAAGAGCGCGATGCCGAGAAAGCCGAAGAAGAAACTCCCTACCGCGCCGAACCGCTTGGAAAAGGGCATGAGGGTCGCGAGCAAGGGCTCGACGTTCGGCGGGCGGAACGGGATGAGGCGGAAGAGGAACACGAGGCTCCAGCCGATAACGAGCTTAAGCCATCCTGTAGCGAAGGAAAGATTCATATAAGGTCATTATACTAGAGGAACGCGGTTAAAAGCGAGACGGCGGCGCTCCAAAGACGGCTGAAGAAAGCGCCGACTGGCGCGCCCGCCGCCGCGGCTGACTGTCCGTTGACGAGCGCGGGGAGCTCGGGGTTAGCCGATATCTCCGCCGCCGCCGGAGGCGGCGGCGGCGGGACATCCGGCTTCTCGACTAGTGCCGCCGGCGCGACGGGACTCTCCGTAATGGTTGACGTCGCTTCATGCCCTTCCGCCTTTTCTAACACTTCCGGCGAGGCCGGCTTCATAAACGGCTGGAGGAGCATCGGCCAGGATTTCCCGAGGGCGGCAGGGATAGCGTAGGCCGTCGCCCATACGCGAGTCTCTATACCAGACGATTCCGGCTCGACGCCGCCGTCGGCCTGCTGTAATCCGGCGAGCCTATCGTCCTCGGTAAACGGAGTAGGAGTCCAGCCGCTCGGCGTCCAGCTAAGCGCGCTTATCGCCTGCCGCGCCCAGCTCGCGGAGAAGCTGTTGTCCCCGGGCTTCTGCGATCGCAGATACCCTTCGGCCCGTATGAGAGCCAGGGACACATCCGGAAGCACCCGTACCGGTACGAGCGCCTGGATAGCGGCGGCGGTCATATCGACGCTCCCGTCCCACGAGCCATCACTGCCCTGTCGCGAGAGGATGAATGCGGTCGTCTTCTGGATAATCTTGTCGTACGCGCTGTAGCCGGCGGCGAGGAGCGGGAAGAGCGCGAAGATATCGTCGTTGTCGAGCGCGGCATCGCCGATCTGCGTCCCGTCGAAGGCGCGAACAATGGGCGCGATGTAGTCGACGGGCGTGCCGGAGTACGGGTTGATGCCGAGCGCGGAGAGTGCCATCGCGTGCCGCTCATAGTCGGTGACGCTCGCGAGCGGCGGCAGGGCGACGCGCAGATATTCGCGGAGCTTCTCCTTCGCGTCTCCCGGCGGCAGAGCGGCGGAGAACGCGATAGCCGCCCAGTCGGAGAGCATCGGCGAGCCGAACGAGCCGTCCTCTCTCTGCGCGCTCGCGAGATAGGCGAGTGCGGCCGCGACATCGAGCCGCGAGTTCGGGATGCCCCCGCTCGCGCCGCCGCCGTCTCCACTTGAAGACAGAGTTTCTTCCACGACAGATCCCTCCGGAGCGATACTGTGCAGATGAATTGACTGTTCAGGAATTACTGATGTCTCAATGTACGTTATCGGGTCGAATGCCGTAAGAACAAACGACATAGTATCCCCAACCGAAAGGGACAGATCTGCAACTCCCACACCGGACCCTACGCCATTAAGGCGGAGCTGCCAGTAAGAATTTTCCGGCTTGGCGACATTGTTGAGATTGTCAACAAAGAGTCCGAAGCCGAAATCGACAAAATCGACATTGCTTACATATCCTCCTGCGAGCGCCTCTGCGAGAGCACAGATGCCCAGATAGTCGCTTGGCGAACCGTCCTGCGGGAATGTGTGCGAGACGCCGACGGTATCCGTGACCGTACAATTGCTTGGTACGGCAATATCGAACGGCCCGTCCGCATACGCGGAGAGAGGCGCGAACCCGATGCAGAACGAGACGAAAACGAGAAATAAGAATTTGTTCATAAGATGTCCGGTATGCTAATAACTCTTTTCATATCGCCACTCGAAGACGTCGCCCGGGCGTACCGGCGCTTCCGACGCGCCAACCGCCGACGAAGCGCCGTTCACGTAGAGGATCCAATACATGCCGCCTCCGTTCGCCCGCCCGTTAATCGAGTCGACGAAGAACCCGAGCCCCGGATATTCGCGGCCGGTAAACGCAAAGCCGCTTGAAGCCGCGAGCGCGTTCATCGCGTCGATGAGCGTACCGCCCGCCGAGACGGCGAGCGGATATGAGGCCTCGCCGACTACAAGCGACGCTTCCGCCGCCGGAGCGGCGGCGGGCGCAGACGGCGCAGAGCCCTCCTGCCGCGCATACGCGAATACGCCGACAGCGGCAAGCGCGATACAGAAGAACGCGAGATTTCTACGGGTGTGCATAAGGATAAAATAAAAAACTCCGCCCCGAAGCAGAGTGCCGAAAACGTATGCGAAATGCGATACCGTTTTCCTGCTCGGGATAATCGGTTATTGATGGCCGGACTATTCCCTTGCGGGCATTACCGTTGCGGCACAGTGCAGGAATCTCACCTGACTTCCTACCCGCCTGTTTTCTAAAAACAGGCGGGCCCAGCTATTTCTAACTGGCAATCAACCGTCCTGTCAGTGTACGCCCGCGCCCTAACTATGCAACTTGACAGTCTCAAGAAAAATCTCGGCAGGAACTTGCGACTAAGCAATCCAATTTGAATTTTTATAGCCGCACCGCAGTGGTACTTCCGAGTGAAGAGCCGTCGACAGTGTCGAGCGTAGGATATACTGGGTTAATGGAGAATCGTCCTATACAAAGAGAGTCAATTCCCTTGATCGGTTTCGAGCGTGCCTTACCACAAGATATCGATGCATACATGGAACTTGAGAGAGTGGCCGCAAACACAAGGACATACACTCCAGCAACGCCCGAGGATGCTTTAAAAGAGTTGGAAAACAACACTGTCTTTTTTATTAAAGATGGCGAACGCGTTATCGGCAGGGTCGCCTACAATATAAAGTCGCCGGGACATGCCTATATTAGTGATCTGATTATCCATCCAGAGTATCGCGAGAGAGGTATTGGTCGCACTGCGATTGAGAATATACTTGAACAACTAGCCGGTATGAAGCAAATCGATCTCGTTACTAACCCAGGGAATTCGAAGGCCATTGCACTCTACGAATCGTTCGGCTTTGTGCAGGGCGGACTCAGACAGAACTACTTCGGCGACGGCGAGGACCTCGTGGAAATGACTTTGCACAAAATATAAGCGACGTCGCACAAAACGCTGTAGGGATTAAAATGACTCCTGAGGCACTCAGGTCGCTACCTACTTTTCACCCCAAACACACCACACTTGTTTTCTGTACAACATTGGCTATGCTGACTGAATGGCTATTCCGAATTATGACTCACTGTTTAATCCTCTGTTAAAGGCACTGCAGGAACTGGGAGGGTCCGGTTCAGTTTCCGAAATTTCAGAAAAGGTTGCCGAAATTTTAGAGCTGTCTGAGAACGATATAAATACACCACATCCCGGCCAGGGGTATCAATCTCAGTTGGATTACCGCCTTGCATGGGCAAGAACTTATTTAAAGAAATTTGGGTTATTGGAAAACTCTTCTCGTGGTATATGGGCGTTTACTACAAAAGGTCACGAAACTTCTGAAGTTAATAAAGATGAAGTAGTTAGATATGTACGAAATCTCGCAAGAGAAACCGAACTTGTTGAACCAGAAGTCACTAATTCACATACTACGTCCAAACTATGGGAGGAACTCCTTATAGAAAAACTGACACAATTAACACCTCAATCCTTTGAGCGTCTTTGTCAAAGAATCCTTAGAGAAAGCGGTTTCGTTCAGGTAGAGGTAACTGGACGATCCGGTGATGGTGGGGTAGACGGAACTGGAATTATAAAAATAGGAGGACTATTAAGTTTCCATGTAATATTCCAGTGTAAAAGATATTCTGGCACGGTGGGCTCCCAGCAGATACGAGATTTTCGTGGTGCTATGGTCGGTAGAACAGACAAAGGACTTTTTATAACCACTGGACTATTCACTCGTGATGCCCGTGCGGAGGCCACAAGGGACGGGGCTCCACCGATAGATCTTATTGATGGAAATGATTTGGCTAAGAAAATGAAAGAGTTGAAATTGGGAGTGTTGATTCAGTCACAGGAAAGCGTAGTCGTCGATAATCAGTGGTTTGAAACCATGTAACCGTTAAAAATCGTCTTCGTAGTTCTTCCTAAATAGGGACATAACCGATAAGGAGTTCAAAAGATTGTTATGGGGTTTGAAGTCCCGCTCGAAACACCAAAAACCGAGAACACTAAATTCCACACTTTAAAACCCCATTTTGAATGTGGCGGGGATTGGTAAAATTGTTCATACCTGTGCGAATGAATCGTTTTGTGACCTCACGGGGAATCGAACCCCGATTTACGCCGTGAAAGGGCGCTGTCCTAACCGTTAGACGATGAGGCCGTATCAAAACCTTATCATTTTTGCCTTGAAATGCTAGGATAGCGAGCACGGAGAGGTGGCAGAGTGGTCGAATGCACTGGTTTCGAAAACCAGCAGGGGCGAAAGCTCCTCGTGGGTTCAAATCCCACCCTCTCCGCCAGATGTCCAAGTTTGAACCAGCGTAGAATAATAGGTTTCAAGAAAAATCGATCCAATGGGTCGATTTTTCTTTGAGTGGCGCCGCAGGGGATAAGTACCTATTGACACCTCTTATCTGCAGGTATAAGATCAAAAGCGATCCTAATATAAACAATCGTGATTAGCTATAGTTAATAATTACTAAACAATATGGCAAATATTAAAACAAAAGAGATAAATATCCTTCCCGATCGAAGCTTGATGCCTAAGATCGGACAAACCGGCTATTCCGTTAGCCAGGCTATATCAGAATTGGTTGATAACTCGATTGATGCTCGTGAAGATGGTAAGGCTCTCGTTGTCGAGATTCAATTCGATAACGAGAAGAACATGATCGAGATCTCTGATGACGGAGTCGGTATGGATGAAGAGACGGCGGCCAACAGTATCAAGCTTGCCCACTCCGCGAAAAAAAATAAACTTGGTGAATTTGGTCTCGGCCTAAAAACCGCAGCGATGAGTTTAGGAAAAAAATTCCAGATTCTCACCACACAAAAAGGGAGTGATGAGGAGTACATTTTGGAATTCGATGAAGAAAAATGGTTAAAAAGTGGAGATTGGACTAAGCACGAAATGAAAGTTAAAAGTGGAGTGGATAAAAAGAGATCAAATACAACGATCCGTATAAAAGATCTTCGTTTCAGTATATACGGAAACCTACCAGGTAATATTAGAGAGGATCTCTCTACTCGCTTCGCACCATTTATTGAGAATGGCGAAGTTAAAATAAAAGTAAATACAAAATGGTGCGAACCGAAGTCACTTGATCTGAAAACTGAATATCACGCGCCGGATGGTAAAGAACCATTCCGAATGAAACTAGAAAGTGGTAACGAGATCTGGGGCTGGAGGGGGCTGCTAAAGAAAGGTTCCAATAAAGGCGACTATGGTTTTCGGGTCTTTCGTCGCGGACGTTTAATTATGCAATTTGCAAAACTAGGTTTTCATCCTCACCCTGAAGCTCGACAGATTGTTGGTGAAATTCATCTCGATCACGTTCCTGTCACACACAACAAACGCGAATTTATTGAAGAATCAACGCTGTATAAAGAAATTGTTAAAGAAGAAGGGATCTTTTGGCAATTCATGCGAGATATTGTTCGTGAGGCAAAAACTTCTGAACGAAAAACGCAGATTGATCAAGGTATTTTGGATAAAATGGAGATCCAAAAGGACAACATAATGAAAGCCATTAAAAAAATCCCCCAACTTAAGGAGTACGCATTTCCGGACTTGAAAGAAAAAATAAGGGGTAAGGAGGGGGGAAACGAAGGACTTACGGATTTAGAGATAGAAAAAAGAGATCAGAGGGATGTTGTCACTATTGAGGAAGAGCCGATACCGCAGGATGAACAAAATCGGAAAGCAAAAAAGAATCAAGTTCGCAAAACTTACTACGTAACGGTAAATGGGAAAAAGTTTAAGATTACGCATGGTTTTGCAGATCTAAAAACCGATGACCTATTGAAAGATGTAAAAGTTGATGACGAGATTGGAATTCAGGTCTTCACGAACGTTGCCTTTCCAGCATTTGCGAGCACAACAGACCATGTCTTTTATGGGACATGGCATATCGCGGAAGCTATAGCAGAAGTTATGGTTGAAAAAAACAACAGACCACTCAAGGAAGTTAACGAGATTCGAGATTTAATTCTTAGGTCTAGTTCTGAAATTACTCAAGAGCTCGATGAGGTTGAAAAAGAAAAGAAAGTCGCGGAGCGGCTAAAGAAAGAATACGAAGAGAAAATAGCAAAAATAAAAGCGATCGAAGATAAGCACCTCGACGTTAAGATTTAATAGCACTATATAAAGTTAAATTTATGGCAAATTATCACGTTACAAAAGACAAGGAATCCGGTGATTGGAAAGCGAAAAGAGAAGGTGCAGATCGAGCTGCTTGGTCATTATGATACCCAGGCAGAAGCAGAGAAAGCGGCCAAGGAGTTTTCTGCAAATACTGGCGGTGGTGAAGTAAGGATTCATAGTCCAAAAGGGCCAATTCGAGATAGTGACACAGTCGCTCCAGGGCACGATCCTAATCCTCCGAGAGATAAGAAACACTAAAAACATGGAAACTGACGATACTAAAAAAGTTGCAATTGCTCTGCCTGGGGAATGGGCACTCAAAAAAGTACTGGGTCCAACCCTGGATACTTTGGGTGAAGATATCAATAAAGTATATCAAGCGGGTAGAGACAAGATAATTGAGGTTGCAAAAAGAAAAGTTTCAAATATTGAAGACGGAGCGTCTGCAAATTTACGTGTGTCCAGAGATGTTTTTTGGAATGGAGCTTTTACTGATGAAGCGATATGCGCAGAATATTTTGGCGGAATATTGGCTTCGTCTCGATCACAAGATGGAAAAGACGATACGGGAGTCTATTATGTTGATCTAATCAAATCCCTATCATCTGCACAGCTACGCCTCCACTACACTATTTATCGTTCGTTGAATAAATTATTGATACAGGATAAGACAAAAAAAGAACTGAATGTTGGACAGAGCACCCAACTATATGGGGTCCATTTATATTTTGCTTCCGTAGAATTACAAAAGGCAGATTTAAAAATTGATACTGATCTTGAGGCCCTATACCGAAAAGGTCTGCTCCATGAGTATAAAACTGATGGTCATAAACTAGAGAATGACAGTACGCTTCCTTATACAATGATTGTCCCTACTACTCTTGGAATTCAGTTGTTCGCAATTGCTAATAACTTACTTCCAAGTTGGAGAGACTACCAGTTAAAGGATTTTGGAGACTTCAAAGACATTACGCTCCCTCAATATTCTGCTTTTGAAATCGACAAATTACTTGAACAGGCTGGTCTTAAGACGAAAGCAAAAGTAGAAACGATAGTCTAACTTTTGATTGAGTAATCGACTTCGTTTTTACCCTTCGTCGATTTTGGGTTCGGTACCTCAAACCATTGAGGGTGTTGCTTGAACATAGCTCTTAATTCGCGTATGCTTTTATCAAGATCCTTGAATTTGAGCCACGTTTTCGGTTCAAACTTCCGGACATCGTCACCGCAGATAGAAACTTCGCGGTTTGATTTTTATTTTTTAACGGCAAAGCCTAGTCCCTCGAGATCTTTCTTGTAGCTATCGCGGCGCGTTTGGGCGTCGACGAGTTGGCCCTTTAGCGACTCAAGTCGTTCCTTAAGCATCGTGATGTTGACCTTTTGGTCGTTTACCAACTGAAAGCCGGCGACCTGCGCGGCGATCTCGCCGATCTGCTTATTGAGGGCGGCGATGGTCTCATCGGTACGCCGTATAAGCTCCAGCGTTATATCCTTGGAAGATTGTATGTTCTTCTCGTAAGTCCCTTGATTACTCGGGACATGCTGATTCATCCCTTCGGGAGATCCCATATCGGTACAGTATACACCATCCTCCCACAAGGGTTGGAAGCGGATGTGTCTGTGGTATAGTCTCCGGTATACGCGCGGTTAGCTCAATTGGTAGAGCGCCACATTGACGTTGTGGATGTTATAGGTTCAAGTCCTATACCGCGCACCATGCGACCAAAGCGCCACGCCGCCCCGAAGGGCAAAGTTTATATCTACGGCAAGCACGCGCTCATAGAGGCGCTTCGGCACGCGCCGAAAGTCGTCCGCAAGGTATTCCTCGCGGCGGATATGCGCGATGCGGAGCTTCGCGCACTCCTGGAGAAAAATAAAATCGCTGTTGCCGCGCTCGCAAAGGGCACGGGCAAAGAGCTCGCGGGGCGGGACGCGGTACATCAGGGCGTTATCGCCGTGATGGATCCCGCTTCCCTGCTCGTCTCGTTTGAAGATTTTGCGACGACGCTCGATACGAAGAAGAATCCGGCGGTGGCGGTACTGGGAGAAGTGCAGGACCCGCACAACGTCGGCGCGATTATCCGCTCGGCCGCCGCCTTCGGCCTCGCGGGCGTCCTTATCCCCGAGCACAACCAGGCCGGCGTTACCGGCGCAGTCGTGAAGGCCTCCGCCGGGATGGCCTTCCGTATCCCGCTCGTCTCTATCGGCAATGTGAACAACACGCTCAAGGCGCTTAAGGAAAAAGGATTCTGGATCTACGGTCTCGCGGCAGACGGGACGGCGACGCTCGGCACGGACTCGTTCGACGCTCCCGCCGCGTTCGTTATCGGCAACGAAGGCGCCGGTATCCGCGAGAAGACGCTCGCGACCTGCGATATCACGCTCGCCATCCCTATCCACGCGAGAACCGAGTCCCTGAATGCCGCCGTCTCTGCCGCTGTCGTCTTCTACGAGTGGTCGCGGAAGCATCCGGAAGCTCTGTCCTCTTCCTTATGAAGTACGACCGGCATCTTACTGCGACGTCCTGCGGCGATTATGAACTTCTGGATTCCGGAGAGGGCGAAAAGCTTGAACGCTTCGGCGCTGTAATCGTCGCGCGGCCCGAGACGCAGGCGTTGTGGAAAAAGAATAAGCCAGAACTCTGGGCCGATGCTCATGCGACCTTCGCGTTTAAAGATAAAAAAGGTTCGTGGCAGATACAAAAGAAAGTCCCCGACTCGTGGCCGGTCGTGCGTACCGGTCTCCCGCTCATCGCGCGTCTCACGAGTTTTAAGCACACGGGCATCTTCCCCGAGCAGTCGCCGAACTGGGAATGGCTGCGCGACCAAGTTAGGACATCGGATGTCCTAACTTCAGATGTTGGACGTACCACGTCCAACATGCCGAAAGTGCTGAATCTCTTCGGCTATACGGGCGCGGCGACTATGACTGCCGCCCGCTCCGGCGCGCATGTAACGCACGTCGATGCCTCCAAACAGTCGCTCGACTGGGCGCACGAAAACGCGCGGCTCTCAAATATCCCTGAAGATAAGATCCGCTGGATGTTCGACGACGCGCTCGCCTTCGCCAAGCGCGAAGCGCGCCGCGGAGCGAAGTACGACGGCATCATCCTCGATCCGCCCGCCTTCGGCCGCGGCGCCAAGGGCGAGGTGTGGAAAATAGAGGAGGATTTGCCGAAACTGCTCGAAACGCTCAAAGAGATTCTCTCCGATAAGCCCGGTTCATTCTTCCTGATCAATGGCTATGCGGCCGGCTATTCTCCTCGCTCGTTCGCCCAGGCGGTCGAGAGCGCCTTTGGACAGACCAGCGGAGAATCGGGAGAACTTTTCATACAAGAATCCTCTTCAGAACGCGTCATCCCCGCCGGCATCTATGCGCGCTTTGTGCGGTAGACTAGAAACATGCACCACCAACAGACAGTTATCCTCTATCACGCGAAATGCCCCGATGGTTTCGGCGCGGCCTTCGCGGCATGGAAGAAATTCGGAGACTCGGCCGAATACATTCCGGTAAAACACGGCGGCCCTGTACCGGAGAAAATGGACGGGCGAGATATATTCTTCGTCGATTTCTGCTTTCCGAAAGAGACCATGAGCGGCCTCGCAAAAATTGCGAAATCAGTCACGGTGCTTGATCACCATGAAGGAGTACGCGATGTTGCTACCCTTTTCCCGGGTGTCTTTGATCCGAAACGTTCCGGCTCGACCATCGCCTGGGAATATTTTCATCCCGATGCGCCGATGCCGCGCCTTATGCGCCATCTCGAAGACGGCGATCTCTATCGCTACGAGCTTCCCGAGACGCGCGATATCTTTTCATATCTCATCGTGATGCCCTATGACTTTGCCGTATGGGATACGTTCGCACAAACGCTCGATGATACTGCAAGACGTGAGGAGTTTCTTAAAAAAGCGGCAAATTATACCGAGTACTTCAAGCTTCTTGCCGATCTCTGTGTCGACGGGGCGAAAAAAGTATCGTTTGAGGGATATGAGTGCGCCTTTGCGAATTCGCACCCTTCTATCACGATGAAATCGTATGTCGGAAAAGAGCTTTATACGAAATTCCCACCCTTCGCGCTCGTAGTAAGCGCGCATCCAGACGGCTTCGGCGTTTCGATTCGCGGCGACGGAACGGTCGATGTATCAAAGATTGCAGAAAAGTATGGCGGTAGCGGCCATCCGGAATCCAGTGGCTTCTTCATAAAAGCTGGCATGCCTCTCCCGTGGGTGGAGATTAAGGATTAGTCTTTCAGAAACTGTTCCCGATAGAACTTGAGCTCATCGATAGACTGTAGGATGTCATTTTTCGCACGATGTATTTTGTTCACCTTTCTTTTTTCAGCCTCTAAATAGACAGCGGGTGCCCAGCGACGAGCAAGCTCTTTGAACGTCGAGACATCGATACAACGATAGAAAAGATAATCTTCCACCGCAGGCATCTGGAGGCGCAGAAAATGCCGATCGGTATGTATTGAGTTACCGCAGAGAGGAGACGATCGCTCGGCAACGTGCTCTTTCAAGAAGGCGAGTACCTGCCGCTCCGCTTCTTGCATAGTGACGGTACTTTCGAGGGATGCACTAAGCACCCCGCTACCTTCGTGCAGAGAACGCACAAAGGGGTCGCGATCAAAGAGAGCCTGATCCGCATGAATGACGACACTAGGACCTTCGGCGACCACGTTTAGGTCATTGTCGGTAAGGATAACGGCAATCTCGATAATCTGGTCTATAAGAACGCTCTTCAATGAAGACATCTCGAGATCCATCCAGACGAGGAGGTCATTTCGCTGCATAAACGCTATACTACACCAACATGAGAATCCTCGCGATTGAGACTTCCTGCGACGAGACGGCGATAGCGATACTTGAATGTACCGGTGATGAGAATGCCGCACGATTTACCGTACTCGGTAACGCTCTCCTTTCGCAGATAGAGATACATCGGGAATACGGCGGGGTCTTCCCCGCGCTCGCGAAGCGCGAGCACGCGAAGAATCTCGTGCCGATACTCGAAGCCGCGCTTGAGGAGGCGGAATTACTGCATGAAGACATGCAGGCGATACCGGAGGAAATGCGCGCCAAGATTGCGGCAATCTTGGCGCGCGAACCCGGTCTCGCCGAAGCGTTTTTCGACTTCGTCTCCGAATGCGAGCCGCCCGCCATCGACGCAATCGCCGTTACCGCCGGCCCCGGCCTCGAGCCGGCGCTCTGGGTCGGCATCAACTTCGCCAAAGCGCTCGCGCTTCTCTGGGAGAAACCGCTCGTCGCGGTGAACCACATGGAGGGCCACATCCTCGCCGCGCTCGCATCCGAAGAGTCAGACCTTGCCTCCGAACCTGAAGGTTTGACCTTACAAATTCAAAATGTCGAATTACCGGTGCTTGCCTTGCTCATTTCGGGCGGACATACCGAGCTCGTGCTGATGAAGGAGTGGCTCCAGTACGAGCTTATCGGGCAGACGCGCGACGACGCCGTGGGCGAAGCCTTCGACAAAGCCGCGCGGATGCTCGGTCTCCCGTACCCGGGCGGCCCCGAGATCTCGCGTCTCGCTGAACAGATGAGGGAAGTTAAACATCCCTCAACAGATGAGGGATGTTTAACTTCCCTCACGACATTCCAACTGCCACGGCCGATGATAAACGACGCGACATGCGACTTCTCGTTCGCAGGCCTCAAGACCGCGGTACTCTATCTCTTGAAGAATAAGCCGGACATAACCGCGGAAGAGAAGAAGCACCTCGCCCGCGAATTCGAAGACGCCGTCGCTGAGGTATTATGGAAGAAGACCGCCCGCGCCCTTGAAGACTCGGGCGCGCAGACACTCGTCATCGGCGGCGGCGTCTCTGCCAATACGCACATCCGCCGCACTTTTAAAGAAAATATGGCTTCTGCATTTCCAACTGTCAGTCTTCGAATTCCAGCCTCCAGCTTAACGACCGACAACGCCATTATGATCGCCCTCGCCGGCTACTATCGCGCCCTGCGCGAAGAATATGCGAACGATATCGCCGCAGAGGGCAACCTCCCACTTACAAAAAAGAAACTGCCCCGCGTTAGTGTACAGGGCAGAAGCTAGTCAAAATTATTTGAATCCAGCGTCAAGAACAGATTGGCCTTAATCCAGAGATTCCGTCATTTAATGCAGACCAGAAAGGACCATTGGCATACCTGAAGAGTTCGGCTATTTGCTCCTTTTCCTCGCGGGTACACTTGCCAATCGTCATAACTCTTACGGAGGCAATCTTGGTCATCTCCCACCGGGGCTTTGGCATTTCTCTCCAGTCAGCGTTTCCCCAAATCGGAATGTCCGCCGCATTATGTTCGAAGTGGCTGAACATTTCCAGCAAATACGCCCCATCGCGCTGCGGCCGGATTATGACTCGATGGTACCAGTCAGAACCACGGTAGTTTGTGTCAATGACCGACGCGTACTCGCCATCGTCATCGCTATAGAGTCCCTTAGCAAGAGAGTTTCTCGCAAGCCGGAGTAATTTGTTAACTTCACCAATTTCATTCATTTCAGCACCCCTACTGGTTTTTACTGATTTTGAAATTGAACAACTGTTGTAATAATACCATATTGTGTCGCATAATCCACGCGAGCGGTTTCTGTATATATTTGCTATATTTCTAGGCAATGCCCGAGAAGTTCCTAAAGCCCTACGACCCCGCTGCGACCGAGTCGCGGCTGTACGAAGAGTGGGAAAAGAGCGGGCTTTTCAATCCTGATGAATGCATCGCACAAGGCGTCATTCCCGCAGATGCGCCGGCGTATTCTATCGTTCTCCCGCCACCCAACGTTACGGGCCGGCTCCACATGGGCCACGCGCTGATGCTCGCTCTTGAAGATGTCTTCGTGCGCTATAAGCGGATGCGCGGATTCAAGACGCTCTGGGTGCCCGGCACCGATCACGCGGCCATCGCCACACAGTCGGTCGTCGAGAAACAGATCAAGAAGGAAGAGAACAAAAGCCGCCATGACCTCGGCCGCGAGGAGCTCCTGAAGCGCATCGAGGCGTTCGCCGCCGAGAGCCACGACACTATCGTCAGCCAGCTAAAGACGATGGGCGCTTCGCTCGACTGGTCGCGCGAAGCGTTCACACTCGACGAAACGCGCAGTCGCGCCGTACGCACCGTCTTTAAACAGATGTACGACGCAGGTCTTATCTATCGCGGTCTGCGCATCGTCAACTGGGACCCGAAGGGTCAGACCACTATCTCTGACGACGAGATCGTCTATGAGGAACGACCGGCGAAGCTTTACACTTTTCGTTACTCGAAAGACTTCCCTATCTCCGTCGCGACTACCCGTCCGGAGACTAAAGTAGGCGACGTTGGCGTCGCGGTGCACCCTGACGACGCGCGCTATAAGGAATACGTCGGCAAAGAATATGACGCCGTCTTCTGCGATGTGCCGATACACATCAAGGTGGTGGCCGATAAGGAGGTTGACCCTGCATTCGGCACGGGTGCGGTCGGCCTCACGCCCGCTCACAGTCACATCGACTGGGAGATGGCCGATCGGCATCTGCTCTCGCACGAAGTAATCGTTATAAATGAGTTCGCTAAAATGACAGTGCCCGGGCGTCTGGAAGGAAAGAAGATAACCGAGGCGCGCGAGATAGTCGTCGAGTGGCTTAAGAACGAAGGCCTTTTTGAAAAAGAAGAAGATATAAAGCAGAACATTGCGATGGCAGAGCGCACCGGCGGCATCATCGAGCCTTTGCCGAAGCTTCAGTGGTGGATTGATGTAGACAAAGAAATATCCGGTCGCGGCAAGACGCTAAAACAGCTGATACAAGAGGTTGTGCGCACCGGCGGCATAAAAATCATCCCCGAGCATTTCGAGAAGACCTATCTCTACTGGATAGAAAATCTGCGCGACTGGTGCATCAGCCGGCAAATCTGGTACGGCCACCGCATTCCTGTCTGGTATCGAGGCGAGGAGATTACTATCGGCATTGAACCGAAAGAAGCGGGTTGGACGCAGGACGAAGATACGCTCGATACCTGGTTCTCGTCCGGTCTCTGGACCTTCTCTACGCTCGGCTGGCCCGAAGACACGAAAGACATGCGGACGTATCATCCGACTGACCTCATCGAAACCGGGTACGACATCCTCTTCTTCTGGATTGCCCGCATGATACTCATGACCGAATTTACGCTCGGGACGATCCCGTTCAAGACCGTCTACCTGCACGGCCTCGTGCGCGACGCGCAGGGACGCAAGATGTCTAAATCGCTCGGGAACAATATGGACCCGCTCGATGTCGCGGCGAAGTTCGGTGCGGACGCCGCCCGCATGGCGCTCATTGTCGGCAATACGCCGGGCACCGATATGCGCATGAGCGAAGATAAGATTAAGGGTTACAAACACTTCGCAAACAAGCTCTGGAACATCGCACGGTTCGTATTAGAAAACACAGCAAATGCGCCGGAAATTAATGTTGGACGTGGTACGTCCAACATGGCGGAAGGAGATGAAGCGATACTGGCTGCGTGCGACGCGCTGACGAGAGATGTGACGAAAGATATCGATGAGTTCCGCGTCTATATGGCGGCGGAGAAAATCTATCACTATGCCTGGCACGAGCTCGCAGACTCGATTCTCGAGGAGTCGAAGCCGATATTCGCCGGCGCAGACGAGGCCGCGCGCGCGTCAAGGGCGCGGCTCCTCATCGCGCTTCTCGACCGCACGCTCCGGCTCCTCCACCCCTTCATGCCGTTCGTCACGGAGGAGATCTGGCAATCGATGCCGACAAAAGACGCGAAATATCTCATGGTCGCGAAGTGGCCCCAATTCACTGAAGCTACGCGGGACGCGGCAATGGTAGAATAGGAGCGTGACCACAACTACGCTCGGCTACGCGTTTCTCGGCGGGCTTCTGCCCTCTTTTATCTGGCTTTATTTCCTCTTGAAGGAAGACTCCCGCTCCCCTGAACCGCGCAAGCTTATCGCCCTCGCGTTCGTCGCGGGTATGATCGCGGTAGCGCCTGCGCTCCCGCTCGAGCATTACGCGAAAACGCACCTTGCCGGCGCCCTGCCGATCTTAACCGCATGGGCGCTCATCGAGGAGATGCTCAAATACGTTATGGCGGCCGCGTTCATCCTCTGGCGCAACGCCGTGGACGAATCGCCTGATTACGTCATCTATATGCTGACTGTCGCGCTCGGCTTCGCCGCCGCAGAAAATATGCTCTTTCTCCTCGCGCCGCTTTCAGACGGTAATATCGCGACGAGCATCTTTACCGGCAACCTGCGTTTCCTCGGCTCCACCCTGCTCCACGTCGTCGCTTCCGCGGCGATCGGCTTCGCGCTCGCTTTTTCCAAGGGATACCGTCCGAGCGGACGGGTCGCGGCGGCGGCACTCGGACTTATCCTCGCGGTCGCATTGCACACTGCCTTTAACATGCTTATTATAGATCAAGGCTCCTCCGCCGCACTCACCGCGTTCTTCCTTATCTGGATGATCGTCGTCGTATTCTTTGCCGCGTTCGAGGTGCTGAAATATTTCCAGTATCGCAATTTCCCTAACAACACGCATTAAACAATTATGAATATGAAGCGATCGTTCTTTGAGCGTCTCTCCGGCAGTGCCTCGGCCGATTCATTCGACTCGTTCGACGACGAAGTGCCGGCTGTTTCGGCGCCAGCGCATAAAGAGCCCCGCACGCGCAAGGAAGCACCCGACGACGACCTCTCCCCCCAGAGCGAGGGACAGCTCCCCATTGACGTACACCAGACAGCGGGAGATATCGTCATCCGCGCCTTCGTCGCCGGCGTCCGTCCGGACGAACTTAGCATTTCCATAAGCCGCGACCGAGTCGAGATAGAGGGCTCGCGCATGGAACGCGAGCAGGTCTCCGGCTCCGACTACTTCACCCGCGAGCTTTTCTGGGGCTCCTTTTCCCGTGCGGTTATGCTCCCGCAGGAGGTCGATGTTGAGGCCTCCTCGGCAAGCGCTAAAGACGGCCTTCTGACCATTATCCTCCCGAAGCTCGACAAGGCACGCCAGACCAAGCTCCGCGTGAAGGCGGGTTAATTATTTGAGCGTTATCGTCTCCAAAGGCGGCGTAGATGCCGCTCGCTTGACGATGAATGGTATGCGCGCGATGAGACGCCCGTCGGAAGTCTCGACATCAACGCGCCACTTACCCTCGGTATAAGCGTAGGCGGTCGAATAGCCGCGATAGCCCCCGTCGCGGCCGCCACGGATCGGATACGCGACAGTCGCGCTGGTCCTCCACGCCTCCTCTGCGAGGTCGTACCATCGCCAACGATGGATGATCGTTGTCGAGAGCTTGGTAGGCGCAAAGACTGCGGCGTAGGCGTAAAGCGGCTCGCCCGGCACGACACGGAGAGTCGGCGCAAAGCCGAGATACCGGACTCGCCACGGCTCCCTTTCTGCGCTCGCGAGATATTCTCCGGGTTCTCTCCACACCAAGTGATAGACGCCCGCGGCCTCGGCCGAGAGCGGAAGAGGCGGAAGGATGTTGGTAAAATAAGAGATATTGATGACGGCGAACACGAGCAAGGCACCTGCGCGGATACGCCAGACCTCTTCGAAGAAACGCTCGCGGCCGGAGATCCTCAACAGCATCGTAAAGAGCGAGAACAGCGCGACGGCGAGCGCGCCGCTCGCGAGGAAGGTAAGCGTGCCGATAGTCTTCGTGTAGATCGGCACGGCAAATATCGCGTAGGAATAGAGCGCGAAGAAGAAAAGGACGCTCGTGAAGACAAGCCGCTCGTGGTAGTGACGCAGTATCTCGTTCCCGACAAGCACTGCGGCTATAAGGAGGAGGAACGGCCAAGACGCGCTCGTCGCGGCCGAGCGCATATAGAATACGAAGAACCCGCTCCAGAAACCGCCGAGCGCAAACTGGGTCGCGATCGGCAGGAGCGCCCGAGAGCGCGGGCGCTCGATACCGCGCGCGGCGCGCGCCTCGATCCGGTGCAGGAGCGGAATGGCGATAAAACAGATAGCCGTATATAACGCGAATATCGCCTGCGTCTCCCACAAATCGACCCGAACGAGTAAAAAGCTGTCCGTGATGAAGCCTGCGACCATCGCGAGCGCCGAGAGATGCCGCTCGTGTGCCTGAATCCAGGGGAAGACCTTCCGCAACATACTTGGTGCTTGGGCCCGGAATTGCGCCGGGGACCTTCCCGTCTTCAGCGGGACGCTCTAACTAACTGAGCTACCCAAGCAATACGCAGAATATACCACACTCACAGCCTTGCTTGCACCCCCTCGATAAGACCCAGCAGATGGTGGAATTTAGCAGTGTCGTATACCGCGACCTGTAGTGTCCCATAGGGCAGACGGTTGTAGGGCCGTCTCCCCTTGCTTGCGATACTCACCATATTCGTTGTCCGCTGGAAACACGATGCGGGTAGTTGTGTGATGCTCATCCAATATGCGCAAGCGGTCTTTTCGTTGATATGCGGATAGAGACGCATCGTGAGATGAATCGCGTCGATAGGGACTAGCAGGACTTCGCGCACAAAACGCAAGAATGCTTTGATCATGGCCGGGTCAGAATTCACGAAACTGATTGAGTGGCTCATCCTCTCTTTCCCATTCCGTATATGCAGACGCTTATATCCTTCTGCCCAATATAAGACTGTGCCGATAATTAGCAGGTCTCGTTTTGTTAACGCGGGAATCTCTCTTTTCGCGGACGTACGTGCCTTGTGTGCGCGCTGTTCTGCCTTATGTGTCTGGAGTTTGTTCAACGCAATGAGCTTTTTAGACCCTTCCGACGTCATCCGTATATCAAGGCGCTCCCGCGCCTTGTTGGATAGGACGACATGTTTGAACCAACTAGAGAGCGTCGACTTCGGCACGCCGAATTCTTTCTTGATTTCGTTATAGCTCTTCCCCGCAATTCGCGCTTTAAGCGCTTTTGCCCGTATGGTATCCATATATACACATTATAGCCTCGCTGGTACGAGTTACCGACCAACTTTTGTGGAAAACTATTTGGCTTGAAATGAATTGATCAGCTTTTGTACTTCTGCGGAAGTCGGGAAGCCGAGGAGGCCGGACGTGAACTCCCCGGGCGTCGCCGAGATCTTAGCGACGATCGGTTGGAGGTACTGCTGATAGAGATAAAGCGGCAGAGCGAGCACGATAGCCCAGACGATAATCCTACCGACGAAGCCGAGCCACTGATCGCGCCGGATAGCGCGCAACATCCGGTGATTATCCTTCGCGAGCGCGCGCGTCTCTTCTATCATCTGCTTCAGCTCGGGGTCCATATAGTCGTTTATTGTAGCACCTTGGTGCCCCTCCCAAGAATCGAACTTGGATCAGCTCGTTAGGAGTGAGCCGTTCTATCCATTGAACTAGAGGGGCCGGACGTTAAGCGGCGATGCCGAGAGTAGATACGAGCCTCTCCTTGTCAAAGCCGATAATCATCTCGCCCTGCCCTGAAGGATTTGAAGGGTCGCCGACGAAGATGACCGGCACGCCCATCTGCCCGGACTTCTGGATCATCTCCTGGCGCTTCTCGAGGTCGTGCGCGACGTCGTACTCCGTATAGCCGATGCCCTTCTCCTTAAGGAAATCCTTCGTCATCTGGCAGAAGTGGCAGGTCGGCGTGCTGTAAATAGTGATGTTTTTATCCATATTCTTTATTCTTTTTGTTATACGGTAAGTATAACATCTCGAGTTATCCACACCACTTCGCTCCCATCCCGGAGCTTCACGATGCAGGCAGAGACAGATATCAAAAATCAAGTGCGAGATGCGGGAATCGAACCCGCGCCAAGTGCTTGGGAAGCACCTATTCTACCACTAAACTAATCTCGCATATTTTTAAATGCACCTTAATTTACGCTATAGCGTGAAATATGGTACATGAGTTTATCTCCTAATTCAGAACCAGTTCAATATCTTCTGCCACCAGGAGGGCGTCGAGGTCGGCGCCCTCTCTTCGGGCGGCACCACTACGATAACCTCTTCGCCGGGGCGCGCAACCCCGAAGGCCGTCCTGATGACCGCATCGCGCCCGCGTTCCGTGGCAAGCGCGGCGAGACTGGTCTCGAGAATCGCCCTCCTCCCTTCAAGCTCCCGATACTGCCACTCCGCTTCGTGAGCCTCGGATATCGCGATGCGCGCCTTCCCTACAAGCCCCCAGATAAGCGAGATGAGTCCGAAGGCGACAAGGAGCGACAGTCCGACAAGAATCCCCTGACGCAGTTGTTTGGCGCGCATAACGCCAGTATATTTTATTCGGCAGAAGATTGCACCATCTTCATAAAGACCTCCTCGGGGATGTTCACCTTGCCCTTCCCGCGCTCAAGCAGTTTCTTCTTGCCGCGCTTCTGCTTGTCGAGGAGCTTGTTCTTACGCGAGACGTCGCCGCCGTAGAGGTAGCCCGTCACATCCTTGCGCATCGCGGAGAGCGAGCGCGAGGCGATAATCCGCCCGCCGGACTTCGCTTGGATCTTCGTAACGAAAAGCTGTTTCGGAAGGAGACTGAAGAGTCTTTCAACCATCTTCTCCGCCTCTTCCTGGACGCGGCGGGCGGCGACCACGCGCGCGAAGGCCGGTACCGGCTCCTCGGCGACAAGCACATCGAGCCGCACCACATCCGCTTCCCTCTCGGGAAGGATCTCGTAGGAGAGCGAGGCGTATCCCGAGGAGACACTCTTCAGCTTATCGAAGAAGCCGCGCATAAGCTCTCGAAGCGGCATCTCCACTATCATCTCGATGCGTCCGTCGTGATAAGTCTCGGTGCCGACCGTGAGCGCTTCGTGGTCGTAGAGCATCTGCACCAAAGCGCTTACCGACTCCGGAGGAGTGATGATGATGACCCTCGCCCACGGCTCCTCGATCTTCAGGATATCGCCGTGCTCGGGGAATTTCGCCGGCGTGTAGATGATATCGCGAGCGCCGTTTGTCTTCGAGACGACGTAAGAGATGGTCGGGATGGTAACGACGAGCGCGAGACCGAACTCGCGCTTCAGCCGCTCGGTAACAATCTCGAGATGCAGGAGTCCGAGGAAACCGCACCGGAACCCCCTGCCGAGCACACCGGAAGATTCCTCCTCGAAGGAGAGCGAGGAGTCGGAGAGGCGTAGCCGCTCGAGCGACTGTCGGAGCAGAGGGAGGTCGTCCTGGCTCTCCGGATACACCGAAGCCCAGACGACCGGCCGCGGACGCTCGTAGCCAGGAAGCGCCGCGAGCGCGCCCCTCGCCACGCCGATGGTGTCGCCGACGGCGACGACACCCGGCTCCTTGATGCCGGTGACGATGTAGCCTATCTCGCCTGCCGAGAGAGCATCGGCGGGACGCTCTTCGGGAGAGAAGGTGCCGACTTCAAGCGCGATGAACTCCTTTCCAGCGGCGCGGAAACCGAGCGTCTGGCCTTTTTTAAATACGCCGTCGAAAACGCGCAGATATACCGCGATGCCGCGATGCGTCGAATAGGAAAAGTCGAAGATAAGCCCGCGCGGCTCTCCCGTTGTGTAAGTCAGACTTCCCTCACTGTGAGGGAAGTCTGACTTACACAACGCCTGCGGCGGAGGAATGCGCGCGATAATCGCCTCGAGCAGTTCGTCGACGCCCGCGCCCGTCTTCCCCGATACGGCGAGGACTGTCTCCGGCGGCACTGCGAGAAGCTCGGCGAGCTCCGTCCGCACCTCGCTCTCGCGCGCGGCAGGAGCGTCTATCTTCGAGACGATAGGGATAACGACGCATCCCTGCGCCCGCGCCGCCGCGAGCGTGGTCAGCGTTTGCGCCTGCACGCCCTGCGTCGAATCGACCAGGAGAAGGACGCCCTCGACCGCGTGAAGCGCGCGCGACACTTCGTAGGAGAAGTCGATATGTCCGGGAGTGTCGATGAGATTGAGAATGTAGTCTCCGTAGCGCATCCGCACCGGCTGCATCTTGATAGTGATACCGCGCTCCCGCTCAAGATCCATACGGTCGAGCACCTGGTCGCGCATCATGCGGGCGGGGATGGTGCCCGTCCGCTCGAGCAGGCGGTCGGCCAGAGTGCTCTTCCCGTGATCCACATGGGCGATGATGGAAAAATTGCGGATGCGTTCGGGGTTCATGGTTGGGCGGGCTCCTCGGCAGAAGGAGCGAGGACGGAAGAACTCTTGCCCGGCGAGCGGATAAGGCGGGCAAGCGCGTTTGTTACGATGCGGAACTCTTCGTTCTCGACGAGATAGAGCGCGAATGCGGCGGCGGCGAGTCCGACGAGTCCGGCGATGACTCCCTGGGTAAGGACGGCCGCGAGCGTCGTAAGGGGCGCGATGCCGCCTTCAATCGCGAGCGCCGCATACGCCGCCAGGCCGCCGGCGAGCGCGGCGACGGAGCCGTCGATAAGCGGCCGCGCGAGAGTGCGGGCGAGGCCAGGGGCGACGCGCGAGAGCGCGCCGAGAGAGAGGATTGCAAGAAATATCTGGCCCAGCGCGGCCGCAAACGCGAGAAGCAAGACGGCCGTGCCGGGCACGTCGCTTACTCGCAGGAGAGCGGAGAGTGAGGCCGGCAATCCCCCTGCGTCCATCCGGAGGAAGGCGGCGGCGAGCGCGAGCGTGAACAGGCCACCTGCAATCTGATACGCGAGCGGACGCCAGGATTGCCGCGCCGCATAGAGCGCACGAGAGAAGAGGAGCGTGAGTCCCTGTGCGACAAGAGCGACTGCGAAGAGGGCGAGGAGAGCGGCGGTGAGGCGCGTCGCGTCCCAGTCGAACGCGCCGGTCCCGAGCACCACGCGCACGATATGCGCACGCAAGACGGCGATAAGCCCGAGCGCCACCATCGACCAGAGGATGATGTGCCGCGCGCTCGCGGAGAGGATGCGAGTGAACTCCTCGCGCTTTTCCGGTGCCGCCGCCTCCGAGAGAGAAGGAAACGCCGCGACGGCGTAGGAGGCGCCGATGAGCGCGAGCGGGACCGCCTGGAGATTACCGGCGAGAGAGAAGACGGACACCGCGCCCGCGCCGACCTTCGAAGCGAGGACGGTCAGCGCGAGCGCGGTAACCGAGCCGACGCTAAGCGCGAGCGAGCGCGGCAGGGAGTCGCGCACGATAGGCGCCATAAGAGCGAATCTGGGGAGAGCGAAGCGCGGCACGACGCCAATCTCGACGATGACCGGAATATGGACGACCAGATACGCGAGCGCGCCGATCACGACGCCCGCGCCGATACCTGGGAGGCCCCAGAGCGGGTAGAGCACGGCCGCGCCGAAGATGATGCCGAGATTGTAGAGCACCGGCGAGAGGGCGAAGAGCATAAAGCGCCGGTGCACCTGCGTGACGCTCGCGAGCACGCCCGAGAACCCGAGCAGTATCGGCTGAAGGAGCAGGATGCGCGCAAGGAGGATGAACTCCCCGTACTGCGGAGATGCGGCGAAGCTCGGGTAGAGAAACGCGAGAAACTGCGGCATCAGGAGCGCGAGCACGACGCAGATCGCGCCGCCGACCGCGAAGAGAAACGTCGAGGACTCGGAAAGCAGTCTCCGAGTCGCGTCTCTGTCCATCCCCGCGATGCGCGGAATAAGCACATATGCAGAGACGAGCGACGCGACGAGCGCGAAGACGAGATCCGGCACGCGGAACGCCGCATAGTAGAGATCGAGCGTCTCGCCGGCGCCGAAGGCGTGTGCGAACATCCGGTCGCGCAAGAGCGCGAGCGCCTGTGAAGCGAGCGTAAGCGCCGCGAGCAAGTACGCGGCCTGATGAAGGCCGCGTACCGGTGCCGCGATGCGCTCGAATATTCCCCTGACCATCGCCCTATGATACCTCTAAGCGGACGAAATGAGGAGGTTTACTGTACAGGCGCCGCGCTGATGGAGAGCAGGTTCGCGGGGAACGGATTCTTCCCGTCCTCAAGCGAAGAGAGCTGGGAGGCGACCGCCTCGGCGTTCCCGATCGACATATCCGCGACGGCCTGCATCTGCGCAAGGGCGTTCTTCATATCGCCCCGCTTCGCGTGCACAGCCGAGAGGAAGTAACGGGCGTTTGCGAACTGCGGATCCGCGTCCACCGCCGCAGAGAGCGCCGCGGCGGCATTCGCCAGGTCGCCCTGTGCGGCATAGAGGATGCCGACCTGGAAGAGAATGCTCGGGTTGTTCGGCGTGAAGTACGCGGCGGCGAGCGCGGAGGCGAGCGCGTCTTTCACATTGCCGCTTTGAACCTCGATCTGCGAGAGGAGGAATATGGCGGCGGTGTAATCCTGTTTAAGCGCGATGGCGGCCTTAAGAGCCTCTTCGGCGGCCTTGAGGTCCTGATTTGCGATGTTGAGTTGCGCGAGGATATAGAGAATCTGCGGATCGGTCGGATTAAGCTCCATCGCCTTCTCGTAGGCGGCCTTTGCGCTGTCGTACGCGCCTGCGACACCGAGCGGCACCGCCTGCGAGTAGAGATTGCCGAGCGCAAGCCAATTCTGATAATCGGACGGTGCGATGCTCGTCGCGGTCAAGGCGGCGTTGATGCCAGAGGAGAGCGCATCCTGGAAGGACTTCTGCGCCGACGACGCAGACATCGTCGAGGAGGCGGCTATGCGGACGAGGCGTTCGCGGGCGATGCCTGCGGCGACCTGATACGCGGCCGCAGAAGGAGCGAAAGATATCGAATCTTGCACCGCGCGATCGGCCGCATCGAGGTCTCCGAGGGAGAACGCCGCATCAGCCGCAGAAAGCTTCGTGATGGCGATATAGCGTCCCACGAGCGAATACGCGGCGACGACCGATCCGAGAAGGAGGATGGTGAGCGAGAACACGATGACGAAACCGAGTCGCGGACTCCGCGAGAAGATAATACCCCACTGCGCGCCTGGCGCGCTGAAGCGCATCGTCGAGATGAAGACGCCGGCGGAGACGAACGCGAGCGCGAGGACGATTGTGCCGGGCAGATCGAAGATCGCGATGGCGAAGAGATAGAGCGACGCGAGGAACGAGCTCATCGCGACGAAGCGGATAAACGCATCCTGCGGCGCGCGACGGATAAGCATGCGCAGACCGAAGACGACAAGCAGAACGAGGAAGGCGATCCAGGCGAGAGATCCGACGATGCCGGTCGTTACGAATGAGGTCGGGATGAAGCCGATGCCGGAAGAGAAGTTTATGTTCCAGAAGAGGGTCGAGTTAAGCGACGCGTCGCGATACTTGAGCCACTCGGCTCCGAACGTGCTCGGGCCGGAGCCGAAGACGGGAGAAGAAGAGAATACGCTGTTCCCCACCGAGAAGGTCGACTGCCAGGACGGCCGGACGTTGATCTCGTTTATATCGAGCGAGACGGCGAGCGCGTTGCCGAGCGTTCCGCCGATAAGGAAGAAGAGCGAGACGGCGAGCAGGCCGAGCGGGAGGATAAGCGAACGATTGCCTTCGTCGTACGCGGGCGGCTCCTCGCTCACCACGGCGACATTGTCGAGATCCGCGTCTCCTCCCTTCGGGGCTTTCTTCATCACCGATTCGACGAAGAGGCCGAGTGCGACGATCGCGAGCAGTGTCCAGACGAGCGAGGAATTGGCGATAGCGAGCAAGACGACCGCACCGGTACCGCTTATCAGAAGCGCTTTTCGGGTCCGCTCGGAGAGCTCCAGCTCACGCAACGCAAGCAAGATGCCCACGACGCCGAGCCCGAGCAGGAATGCGAGGTTCGCGATCGAGCCGGCTATCGAGAACGAAGGAGGGATGATCCCCGACGAGAATTTTCCGACAATGATACTAATCGCCTGAAGGGCGACCAGCGCCATAAAGGCCCACGCGCCGGCGCGGAGATACAGGCGGTACTGCTCCGTGCGGCGCAGGACGAGCGCGGCCATAGTGCCGAGAATCGTCACGACAAGCATGAAGCCGAGCGTGTCCGCTTCAAGACCGGAACCCCAGAGCGCGCTCGCAAGCGGCGTATCCGAAAAAGCGGCCGAGAGCGCGTACGCGGTCACGGGGAGCCAGAGCGCCCCGAGGAGAACGAGCGGCGGGAGGATAACATTACCCCGCCCGAGACGGGCGAGGATATACAGCGCGAGCGTTATAAGCGCGCCAGCGGCGAGCACGAACGTCTTTGTCGCTACAAACGGAATCGATGCGGAGGGAATAACGATGAATACGGCGAGGACGAGCGTGCCGATAAGCGCCCAGACGCTCATCGTCTCGAGAGAACGGCGCGGCTTGCTTCGGGCCAGGTCGAGGGGAGCGGCGGTCGGTTGTTGCGGAGGCATAATGGATTCGGTTGATGCTTTATCAGTAATAATACCGTTCAGTATACCCTGCTTCCGCCCTTGTCGAGGCGTTCATCCACAGAAAGTAAAGTATGGTATAATAGAAGCGGACCGGGCCAGGCGATCGATCCGCCCTTTCTTCAGGAAAGAGCGGATAGGAAAGTCCGAACACGGACCCGCCCTTTCTTCAGGAAAGAGCGGGTAGGACGGTAATGGGTAACGCCCATACATCGCGAGATGAGAGGTGACCACAGTGACGCTTCCGAACGAAAGTGAGGAAGCGCCCCGCGAAGCTTTATGCGAAGTGGGGCGAATCCGGATGGTAACTTCCGGGGTGCAACGACCAAATCCTTACCCCCGTGCAAGGCCGTGTCCCGCTTTTAGCGGGAAGTGCCGCTCGAGGTCGCGAGTAATCGCAATCCCAGATAAATGATCGTCGCCGATTTTGCCTGCCGCAGGCAGCTGCAAAATCGAGCGTCCTGAGCGAAGTCGAAGGACTGCAATCCCTCGACAGGCTCGGGATACTCGATTCTGCAACCACCTTCGGTGGGCAGAATCGGTACAGAATTCGGCTTATCGGCCCGGTCTACAAAATGCGAAATCCCACGCTCCTGCGTGGGATTTCGCATTCAGAACAAGGTCTTGCTCCTTATTACTTTCCAATTTCTAATACCTCGACGCGCCGGACGAGCTTCCTGAACTCACTCTGATGCACTGTCTCGTCGAGACTCGCGAGCATACCGGCCTGCTTCTTATCTATGGAGTCCAGTCGACGATGGGTTTCTGCCTGACCTTTCTCGACTGAAAGCAGTCTGTCGTTCGTCTCAACAAGATCAGAATCAATGCTGTTAAGGCGGGTGTCCATACCATCCAAACGAGCATCAATACCGTTTAGGCGAGCGTCAACAACGTCGAAACGGACTTCAGCGCCGTCAAAGCGAGTATCAACTTTCGCGAAACCTTCCGCCATAAGGCGGGCGAGAAATTCAGTATCTGTTTCGTCTCTCTTTCTTCCTCCCTTCATACCGTAAGCTTATCAGACTATTTCGCAGGTGCCGCCGGCGCAGGCGAGCTCTTTTTTCATATCCGACTCGTCCTGGCGCTCGTAGGCGTAGAGCTTCGAATAATCGATCTTGGGGAATCGCTTCATACGCTCTTCATACTCTTCTTTCGTAATCGTTTCGTAGGGCGCGAGGCGGTAGACGTGGTTAGAGCGCGGGAGGAAGGAGAGTCCGCCGATAATATCCCAGTTCTGCTGTAGCCAATCCACAACACTGATCCATTCGTTCTCACCGACCGAGATCGTCGCCGATGGATTGTGGTGAGTGTAGTTGAGCTTCACGCGCTTCCAGTATTCGAGCTGGTCGAGCGCGGAGAGATCATCTTTAAATCGCGCCTCCTTCGAGTGGTCGGGCGCTTTGACCGGGAACTCGAGGACAAATGTGTTAGCCTCTTCGAGTGACTGCCCGACCTCCGGATAATACGGTACGCCTTGGTCTCGCATCATCTTAAAGAGCGAATCGGTCGCGTTGATGCGCACGCGGCGGATATAATAGGGCGCGTGGCGCGGATGAATACCCGAGGAGCAGTTGAAGGTCTGCGAGCCATTGCCCGAGGGCTTCACGGCTGTGACGGCCATCGAACGCTCGATGCCGAAACGCTTCGCATAGATGGCGTTCGTTTTGTCTGCCACGTCGCGCATCTTACGCATCACCTCGGGTTGACGGACAACCGGCGAATCCCACTGGCCAGTAATCGAGACCCCTAGGAGACGCTCCGTCTTGCAGTGATTGGTCCAATCCTGCGAGATATAACCAAAATTGGTTAGCGCGGACTGATATGTGCCGAGAATAGCGGCAAGGCGCGCCTTGCGCAGGAGCGACGCTTCGGTATCGCTAGCACGCGCGACAACCTCGGAGAGATTGCAGAATTGCTTTGACTGCAAGATTATCTCTCCGCACGGATTCACGCCGATAGATGCATGCACGACGCCGTCCTCTCCGATGAATCCGATCTTCTTAAAGTAATCCACGCGCCGTGCGGGAAGTGCCGTGGAGAGCGAGCCTCGATTGAAGATGCCGCGCTCGCCGGTCTGGCTCTTCATAAGCGCGACCCACTCGTCCATCAGCTCGGCATTGGTCGGCTGTGTCTCGTAAACCGCCGAATTATTCGCGACCGCGCGGTGCGGATCGGTCATGTAAAACTGACCCTTCTTGGCGTCGCGCATCTCGACGTCGTCGAGGTCGGAAAGCGAGATCATCGCCGTGCGGCGCACGCCGCCCGCGACGACGCATTCGCCTATTTTGCAGATGATGTCGTGCGCGTCGATGGGGCGCAGGCGTCGTCCCGCGCGCGAGAGGATGCGCTCGCGGGCGAAGGCGAGGAGCGAACGAAGCGGCTCGGGGCCGGAAGCCTTCCCGCCCATCGTCTTAAGACGCGCGCCTGCCGGGCGAATCTGGGAGAAGTCGAAGGCGATATCCCTGCCTGCGTACCAGGTCTTGAGGCCGAGCGTTAGAGCGTCGCACCACCCCTCTTTTGAATCCGCGATAACGTGCATCGGCTCCTTCTTCCCGACCTGTCGCATGATCTGCGGGAGCTGTTCAATGTTCTGACTCTCCACCGCGAAGCCGACTCCGGCCCCCTGCATCGAGAGATACATAATCTCGGCGAAGTCTTCGAGCTTCGTTGGCGCGGAAAAGGAGCAGTTGTAGGCGCAGGTGTTACAGCGACGAGCCGGTTCACCCGCGAACTGCATGAGTCGCATGGAAGGTATCGCTTCCTGTTTCAAGATGGCAGTGCGCAGTTCCGCATACTCTTTCTCCGTCAGCTTGTCCCCGAGATTCTCGCGCATGAAGCCCATATAGCGGTCGACCGTCTCGATCCAGGTCTCACGGCGACCCTCCTCCGGGATCCACTTCGAGTAAGTGCGCAGATAGACGAACTCGCCGAGCGCGTTGCCCTCGAAGTATTTCTTGCTCTCTTCAGCGAGCTTCTTTACATTATCGGGTATCTCGATATGCGTGGCGCGAAGCTGTGCGCGTTTATCGCGGTAGAGGATGTACGACTTTGCGGTCTTCACGTAGTCGTTCAAGATGAGATATTTCTCGACCGAATCTTGGATGCCTTCGACGGTCGGGAGGAAGCTCTTATACTTCTTCGCGAATCTGCCGAGCTCGCCCGCCACCTGGTGCGCCACAAGGACGGCGTCGTCCTGACTGCCCTCCTCGGAGGCGGCCATCGCCTTCCAGATAGCAGAAGCGATCTTGTCGAAGTCAAACGCGAGGAGCCGCCCGTCGCGCTTCTCGATCTGCGGGATCATCTCACGGTACCGCCTTGTTTCTTTAGAAACAACCTTCGAGACAGAGAGCTCCTCCATTTCCTGGACAGGAGCGACGAGCGTCTTCGTGCGGAGAGAGGCTTTGGCGATTTTAGACATAACGGCGAGTGATGATTTATGAATAAGCGATACGCATTCCTTAATGAAGTAAGTGTACTCCCGTTGAGAAAAAATACCCTGTGGACAGCGTTATTCCGAAACGCGCTTCGGATTTTTCAACAGGAGCGGGGAGCCGGTCGCGATACCGTGCTCGCGCGCGAAGCCGGCGGCAGTCTCAAGGACTGATCGCGCGGGTACGCTCGGATAAAAGACATTCGGATACGTCGAGGGAGAGACGTCGCGCTCGATATGCACAACATGTCCTTTAGAGTCGAGCCAGAAGATATCGATGGGCGCGAGCATATCCTTCATCCAGAAGCCATAATATCCGTCAGTATCAAAGATAAAGAGCATCCCATAGTCGCCCGGGATGCTCGCGCGCCCGCTTAAGCCCCTTGCCCGAGCCTCGTCGGTCACGGCGTACTCAATCCTTAAGGACACGCCACCGAACTCTCCCGTGTCTGTCGGAGATGTCTTATATATAAACGCGACGACTATGATGCCCGCCACGACGACGAGAAGAAGCCTTGTGGAGAGCGTGCGCGGCATGGCTCCCTGCCCGCGCGAGCTAACTCGCGCTCTTTCCTTCTTCTCCGCCCTCGGTCTTCTTGACCTCTACCGTTACCTTCGGGATGCCGTCCCCGTGTCCGGAGGCGTCGATGATCTCCCTCACCTTGGCGACTATCTCCTTCGGGTCGTATTGGCTCTTGATGAGGTAGAGCACCGCCCCGAGGCTTAGAGCCTTCTCGGCGTCGCTGTCGCCGGCGAGGTTGGTGAGCATAATGACGGGGATATTCTTGAGTTTTTCGTCCTCCTTTACCTTGCGCAGGACGTCAAAGCCGTTTGTCTTAGGCATCATAATATCGAGCAATATGACCGTCGGCTTCTCCTCCATCTTCTGGAGCAGGTCGATAGCCTCTTCTCCGTCGTGCGCCATCGTGAGCTCGTGCCCGCCGAGCCGGAACGCGCGCTCGTACATGCGGCTCATCAAAGGGTCATCCTCTGCCATGAATAGTTTCGTCATATAGCATTAAGTATACACCACTTTATAGTCCGCAATAGGGAGGGTGAAGGCAAAGGTGCTTCCCTGGCCGAGCTCGCTTTTCTCCAGGCCTATGGTGCCGCCCATGCTTGAAATGATGAGTTTCGATATATAGAGTCCGAGACCGGTGCTCTGGGTGATATCCCGCGCGAGCATCTGCTCTCCCGCCTGCTGGAACTTCCTGAAAAGGAATGCCTGATTGTGTTCCGAGATGCCGGTGCCGGTGTCTATGACACGCACCTTCAGGAACTTCCCGGTCGGCTGGACTTCTACCGTGATGCCGCCCTCCTTGGTGAACTTCGCGGCGTTCCCGACGAGATTGAGGAGTATCTGCTCGGTCCTGTTCTTATCGGCGAATACCGTCGGGAGAGAGGGCGGCGGCGCATACGCGAGGGTAAGCCCCTTCCCCTCGACCATCGCCTTCATATCGCGCACGACCTTGTCGACGACGCAGGAGAGGTCGAAATTCTCCTTCTTTATATCTATCTTCCCCTGCTCAAGGCGGGAGACTTCGAGGAAGTCGTTGACGATGTTGATGAGACGGACGCTCGAAAGGTCGATGTCCTGAAGCATCCCTTTCATATCCGCGTCGACGATCTTATCCGCGTACGCATCGAGTATCATGTCCGCGTTGCCGCGGATGGCAGTCAGCGGCGTGCGCAGTTCGTGGGACGCGACGGCGAAGAATTCGTCGCGGCTCCTCTCCAGTATCTTCGCTTCGGTGATGTCTTCGACGAGCATCACATATCCGATAACCCGTTCCTCGCGCGCCTCCGGCGATCCGGCGTCCTTCGTGATGATGGGCGCGCAGAAGACGCGCAGATATTTCTTCCCGTAAGAAAACTCCTTCAGCTCCACGACATCCTTCAGCTCCACACATTTCCGGCAGGAATTGATGAGCGCGCCGAGCTCGGAGGAGGTCTCTTTCAGCGAATTGACGATGTCGAGCACCGAGACCGGCTCCTTCTCGAGCTCCAAGATGGCGGTGAGCGCCGCGTTCTTGACGATGATGGCGTCATTGCTGTCGGCGACGATGAAGCCGAAGGGCAGACTGCGAATAGAGGCGAGAAGCCGAGCCTGCTCTTCTTGAAGCTTCCGTGTCTGTACCTGCACCTCCTGTTCCACACCCTCCTTGGCTCTCTTCAGGTCTTCGAGAAGCTCGAGCGTCTCCTGTTTCGAACGATTCAACTCCTCGACGTTTTGCTTAAGCTTGCCGATGAGGGACTCCAGGTTGTCGAGCATCGTGTTGAAGAAGCGATAGACGGTACCCATCTCGTTTTCGGGAATATTCGCCAGCCGGAAGGTGAAATTGCCTTTATCGACTTCTCGAATGCCTTCCAAGATCCGGCGCGAGGAGACGAGCGACTGAAACACATTCATCCCGCTGAAAAAGACAATGAACGTGAAGAGACCGATGATGAAAAAGAAGGAGTAGATGAGGAACTCCTGAAGCAGGGCGTCTATGATTCCCGCATAATGCCCTGCCAAGCGATCGATGCTCGCGTCGAGAACTTCGCTGGTAGCGTCAAACTCCGTCCGGAGCAAAAAGAGCTCCTCTCCGAGCTCTGTTCGCTTCTTTATATCGTTTGCGGCGTACGCGTCTCTGAACTCGCCCAGCATCCGGTGTACGGATTTCCGATAGCGATCGACGGCTTCGATGCCCGACACGATGCGCGCCACCTCCGGCGCGTTCTCGCTCCAATCGAACGTAGTCCCGAGGAGCCGGTCGCGAATGGCGTGGAGCTCCGCAGAGAGACGGTCCTGTGCGGCGGTCGACGCCGCATGCCGCTCGTCGAACATCTCATTCGTTATGTATCCCTTATCGAGGAAGTCCACCAGCTCGCTCTCGTTGTGGAGATGAACCTGAAGGTCGGCGGAAACGTGCGGGATATCGTGCAGTTGGGCGATGACGGCATTGTCCACGAATACGATAGTCTGCACCTTATAATAGATATAGGAGCCGAACAGAGATATCGCGACGGTAAGGAGAATAAGATTGAGCGTCAGTTTCCCGCTGAAGCTCCGTACGAACGAAAATCTATTCATTGGGCATATCCGCGCGCGTCGCCCCGCTTCAAACTGCGGAAGCCAAACCAGAGAAGCGCGATGCCGAGGAGGTAGAAAGACATCTCAATGTATTCCATAGGCTCGCCGCTAAGCGCCGGCAAGAGCCGCTTGCTCTCGATAAAGAACTCGAGGAAATGGATAAGCATGAACGACGCCATCGCGTAGAACATATGCCGGAGAAACCGCTTGACGTCCGCGCTGTCGGTATAGATGGATTTGATTCTCACCTGGACGAAAAGATAGAAAAACATCGGCAGAGTGAGGAAATGGGAGAGTCCTTGTTCCGTGAGGAACGAGAGGAAGCTCGGCGTAGAGGTGGAATAGGCATAGGGAATCGCGCCAGCGGATAAGACGGCCGGAATAGGCGGCATGGCGGCGGGCGGGAGGCTCTCTTCGTCCGAAAAGCGGTTCAGGAAAAGAAGGAAGAATATCTGGCTCGCGTAGAAAAGACCGTGCTTAAACCATGTGTCGAATATCCTATCATCCCCAAAGAACATCGAAAGGAAGAGAAGCGTGAGCGCCGTTGCGAAGAAAAACCGCTCGCGGCGGTCGGCCGAGCGGTGCCATTCAATACGAATAATGCAGAGAATGGCCGGGATGCTGGCGGCCAAGATAAGCGTGCCGATCAGGTCCATAGGCGGTTAGGCGACCTCGTCGGTCAGCCGTTTGGTGAAGACGTAGACAGGGAACGCCAGTATCAGCATGACGACGATGACAGTGATGAGGGTGAGGCGGTTGGTGGCGTTCGCGATATCGAGAATATCCTGTTGCGGCTTCGCGGCCGATATCATGCCGACTATCTTGGCGTCGCCGTTTATAAGCGGCAGATAGCTCGCAAGAAACGGCTGGCCGCGGAGATCCGCTCGAGCCGTCATGCTCCGGCCGTCCTTCAGCACCGAATCGGCCACGGCGTCGTCCTCTAGCCGCAGTCCGGTAAGGCGCGTTCTGCCGTCTTCGGCGAACGCGGTCGCCGCGATGGAGGTATCGCCTTGGTAGACGAACATCTCGAGTCCGGTGATGCGCTTGATGCCGTCGACGAGCGCGTTGTCGAGCGGATATCCGGCGATGACCGCTCCGATAACGTTTCCCTTCTTCACCACCGGCGCGCCCGCGCGAATAGAGAGCTTCTCTACCGGAGAGTCCTCGATGGTGACGAATGTCGAGCCCGCACGCGCCTCCTCAAACGCCCGTTCTCCGGAGAGGGAGTCTCCACGCTTCGAGAGCGCGTGCGCGCGGACAAGCACGGTGCCGCGCGCATCGGTAATGGTAACGAACCCGAGAGCATATTGCTCCAAGAAGCGTTCTGTCATAGCCTGGAGCGCAGGGAAGTCGTTGTCGGCGATAGCCTCGGCAAGGAGAGGGTCCTTCGAGAAAAGAGCCGCGTCTGCAAGAGAGACCTGCTTCAGCCCTTTAATGTCCAGATCGAGCACTCGCGCATCGGTCAAGAGGCTCGCCTGCGTCTGGCCGGTGATCTGGGTGATAAGGATGGTCGAGAACGCGAGCGTAACGACGGTCGAGAGGAGGAGCGCCGCCGAGATGAAGATGATGATGAGGCTCTCCCTGATGCGGAGCGCGAGAAACTGCCACACCCAGGCGAAGAGGAAGCCGAAGCCGATAAGATCCGCCGCGGCGCCGAGGAGGGCGAAGAAACCGGCCTCGTCCCCTCCCGAGAATAAGGTGAATACCGACCCGACGCCGAGGATGAGGAAGGCGAGGGAGAATCGCTTCCAGGTGTCGTTGAACTCTTTCTTCGATTGGCGATATGAGGCGTAAGCGATAGCAAAGAGAAGGATCGCCGTCGCGGCGAAGAGCGGCCCTTTAACCGCCGCAAACGGGGGGATGACGAGGATGGCGGGCATCGCGAGCTCCTGATGCTGTAAGAAGCTCCCGAGGATACAGACAAGACCGATAATAAGAAGGATGAATCCGATGAAAAGGAGGATGTCGTTCCCCGCGCCGAGCGCGGCGATAACCTGCCAGAGCGCGAAGAGGCCGAAGCCGAGCGTCCGGACGAGTATCCTGCCCTCCTTGCTCACCGAGTAGGTATCGAAGGTGAGCCACGCCGCCATCAGGAGCGCCACCGCCCCGAGAAGCTCGAAAGCGAAGTGAAAGTTGTTTGCGAAAAAATAGAACGACATGCCGTGTATCTTAAGTATACGCTTTTTATTGCAAGATTTTTTCTACCTTGTTCATAAGTGCCCGCTGGCTCAACATGCCGGCATATATCTCGCGGACGGCTCCGCTTCTATCGGCGAAGTAGAATGTCGGCAGACTCTTCACGGCATATCGCTCGCTCGCGAGCCCTTGCGTGTCGAGGAGCGTCGATACCCCGTATCCGCCGCGGTTCATAAAAGAGGCGACGATGCTCTTTTCTTCTTGGCTGTTGATAGCGATTATCTTCACCAATCGGCTCTGCGCGGAGTCGTCCGCCAGATACTCGTCGAGGATATGCATCTCGTCGGCCGACGGCGCATTCCAGGTCGCCCAGAACACGATAACGAGCGGCGTGTCGGCGAAGTCGGTACTGCGCACTCGGCCTCCGGCGAGGTCGGGCAGATCGAAGTACGGCAGTTCCGTTCCGAGAAGCCCCGCGCCGGATGCAGGCACTCCGGAGGACTCCTGCTCTCCGGCGACGTCGAGCACGAGCGCCGAGCCGCCCAGATACAAGGCCGCGAAGAGCGCGCCGAGAGCCGCAACGCTTCCAAGAAGAATGAATAGGTGGGACGTTTTCATTGAGAAAATAGTTTATCGAACGCGCGCTGGATGAATCCCCATACGCCGCTCGACTTCTTCATATAAAAAGATGCTCCTACGAGTCCGGGTCTCTCGAGCATCAGCTCCTGCGCCTGGCCGCGGTATCCGCTTAAGCGCGGAACGAGCTTGTACGTCCCCGTGGGAAGCGCGAGCGCGTACGTTCCGTCCGCGCCGCTTACGGCCGTTTCCGCACCCGAGAACGGGACGATGCTCCCCGTTCCCTCGCTCAATATTAGCACCTCCATCTCCGCGCCTTGGAGCGGCTTCGCGCCTCCTTCGGGGAGAAGCGTCGCGACCGAGCCGTACTCGACGGCGATAAGCGCGCCGAGCGGCGCGGCGGAGAGCCTGTTGCCGCGCTCGTCCTCGGCGCTCACGGAAAGCGGCGTCGAAGACGCCTCGCCGGAGCGGACGGTCGCTTGCCATAATCCCGACACGATATCCTTCTTCAAAGGGACACTCGTACTGCCGACGCTAAGAGAAGCGCGCGCCGTATCGCCTTCAAGCGAGACTTCAAACAGCGCTTCCATTCCTTTATAGAGCGCGATGACGCCCTGCTCATTTGGCGGTATGCGTATCCCCTGCGCCACGATGTCGAAACTGCCGATATGCGGCGGCATCGTATCGACGATGACGGTCTGTGAGCGCAAGAGAGAAACATTTCCCGCGGCGTCTACCGCCCGCGCGTACACGGTGTACGCGCCGTCCGAGAGTTCTGTCGGATGCTTAATCGAGAAGGCGGCGCTCTCCCTCAGGAAGCCGCTCGTCAGGAGTGCGGTGAAAAAGGATTCCGGCTCGCCCTGCGCGATCGCGTATTCGACGTATTCGACGCCCGAGAGAGAGTCCCGGGCACTCCCGCTCGCGAGAAGCGTGTCGCCCTTCCCGAGTACCGGTGCGTCAAGAGTGAAGGAGTCGAGCGAAGGCGGCGTCGCGTCGACGGAAAAGCCGACGGCGTCGGTGCCGGTCGCCATCCCGTCGCTCGCCTCGAGCCGCAATTGATAATCTGTCGCCTCGGGGAAACGGGAGACGTCGAAGACGAATGATGTCTCTGCGGCGGCGACGAGAAGCGGCGCGAACACTCCCTGTCCGCGGCGATAGCTAAGCGCGACATGCCGTATCGGGTCGCCGTCCGCGTCGCGTATGCTCCAGGAGACGCGTGCCTTGCCGGAGAGGCCGCGGAACGGCTTCGGCGAGAGGAGCAGGACTGTCGGCGGATTATCGTAGACGATATTCACAGCCGCAGGGACGCTTTCGTTCCCCGCCTCGTCGCGAGCGGTGAGGGTAAGCACGGCCGCGCCTCGCCCCAGGATGTCGACCGAACGGAAGATGAAACTGCCGTCGGCGCGCGCCTTCTCTTGAAGAGGGGCGGCATCTCCTGCCTCCAAGATCACCGTACTCTGCGGCTCGGCGGTACCAGAGACGCTTATCTGCAAGTCCTCTTTAAGCGTATTCGCATCATTCTTATCGGTGACAAACGCGTTGTTCGCGGGAGCGTTCACGATCGGCTTCGCGGGCGCGACCTTATCGACCACTATCGGATGGCTCGCGCGCCCGTAGAAATTGCGGCTGTCCTTGACTCTCCAGAGTATCTTCTGCGTCCCCTCTATGAGACCGGAGAGAGCGAGTGAGAACGACGCCTGGGAGGTGCCGGTGCCGGAAGAGATCGGGACCGGCTTCCACTTCTTCCCGCCGTCGAGGCTGTACTCGACGGTCTGCACCGTCGGGCGCGGCGAGACGGTCTCTGGCGTTATCGCACGCCCGACGACCGTCGCCGTCGACGAGTTCGTCATCGTCTTCCGTCCATCTTCAAAGCGGAAGAAGGAGAGCGTGTTGCGGATGGAGAAAAGTATCGGGGTCGAGTATGCCTTTGCGTAGCCGTCGTCCGCCACGATGCGCAGGAAGTATTGTCCGTCTTCGACCTCGGTCGAGTCCCAGGAGAAGCTCGGCGAGGGCAACGCGTTGCCGACAGTTATCCATTCGTTCTTGGTCGAGGTCGCCGCTTCCGCCGCGTCGAAGGCCTGTGCCGAGATTATCTGATAGGTAAAGGCGAGCGGGTCGGCGTTGCCGTCTTCGGCGCTCGCCGAGAGCAGAGCCGAGGCGCTCACGCTCGCCTTCTCTTCCGGAAGCGCGACAGCGACCTGCGGCGCGACATTATATTTAATCCGTATCGGCACCGCCTCGCTCGAGAGCCCGGTCTGATCACGCGCCGCGACGCTTACGATGTTGGCTCCCCTGTTCGCGGTCTGCTCGAGGCGGATGCTGGCGACAGAGAACGCGCCGTCCGGACTCGAGCTCGCCGTATAGGTATCGACACCGTTCACGACGACGACGGCCGTCGTGTCGGGGCGCAGGGTGCCCGAGACCGCGATAGTGCTTGTCCCGACGACGGCGTCTGTCCTGGGAGAGCTGACGCTCGGCGCCGGAGGCGGATTAAGGCCGACGGCAAACGTCCCTCCGCTTACGATAGTCGCGCTAGTATTGCCGGCGGCATCGGCACCGGAGACGGTGATGGTCGCGACGCCGTCATAGCCCTTAACGATGCTGTACGTCCCTTCGTAGCGGCTCCCCTCCCCGCTCATCGAGAGCGGTACGGCCGCGCCGCCCGCCTGGGTGACGATAACCTTCGGCGGCGATGCCAGATTCTCCGAAGCGTCGACGATTATCGTAACGTCCTTGCCCTGTGTCGCGGGAGGATCGGCCGAGACGATGAATACCGGCGCGTCGAAGTCCACTGTGAAGAGGTCGGAGACGGCCTCTCCGAGAGTGCCAGTAGCGTCGAAGACGTCGGCGATAATCCGATAGAAGACGCCGGGGATGAGATCGGTGATGCTCCACGCATACGACCCCTCCGCTGGCTGGTCGCCCGCGATGAGAATCTTATATTCGCGGGGGACGGAAGCCGTCTCGCTCTCCCGCTCGGCTATCTTGTCCGAATAGTAGAGCGTAACCGGCTTCTGCGGCAGGCCGTAGCGTTCGCGCTCGTTCGGCTTCCCCAGATCGTTGGCGTCCGTCGCTTTATAGCTGATAGTCCCCGTGCGCGAGAAGGCCGTACCCGCAACCGGCGAAAGGATGCTCATCTCGGGACCGTATTGGGAGACGGCGTCTTGTGAAAGGACCTGATCGCCCGTAACGAGGAATCCTCTCTCGCTTATTACGTTTGAAAAGGAATTGGCTGAACAAACGCTATAGTCTTGTCCGACACACCTATTATTTATCATCTCGATTGCCGCATAACTATGGCCATCGATGCCGCTGAAGATTAGTTCACCAGGTGTGCAGGAGAAGATATCAATGTAGCCGTCGAGCGCGACGGCTCCTTCGATGCCAGAGGTAACGTCAAAGAGTTGTATCAGATTGTTCGACTCCTGACAGGAGGCGAGCACCATCTCTCCTGGGAAATACTGCGTCTTGCTTAGGAGACTCGAGCTAGATCCTCCACTGCCAGAGGAGTATGGAGAAATGGTAAACAGAAACTCGCTCGCAAATTGCGGTAATGCCTTGCATTCAGCATACGTAAGACCAGGACCTTCGCATAAATTCGATTCTGTTAATTCAAGAATAGCGTATCTCGCGGGCTGATTGACAAAATACGAACCTATATTGAATGTCGGATCAATGAGACACGTCGTGCCGATTTCCGATGCCGGACTATTCGCTAGATTCAGATCATAAACGGCAAGTCCGCTGTTGAGTGGATTCCCAGAGCTACAGAATATCCGCGCTTCTCTATTCGAATCTAGAGTGTATGTCGTATTGTCTAAAGTGATAGCATTTGCTTTTGTAGCCCAAAAAAAGGAGAAAAGAAATAAAGCGACAAGAAAAGTGAGGCGGATTCTCTGTTTACGCGCGTTATTCATTTGTCTGGAGGGGAGTACCCGCCTGCGTGCCAATATCTTTTGCATTAATCGGGGCGATTTCGACAATCTTGTCGAGTGTCGGATTATAGAGTATCGCCTTGCCGGCGATAGCGTAGATCAACACCTTGTCGCCCTTCTGCGCATTGGCAAAAAAAGGTTGCCCTTTAAGCTTTTCAGGGTCGGAGACCGTGGCGAGCGTCGGCTCTTCTCCCTCCGGCAGGACCATCAGCCTCCCGACGCTCGCTATCGTCTCCTCCAGGTCATTCGAGGCGAGCTCCTGCTGGTCTCCGTTCGCCTTCTGATAGAAGTAGGCACCGCCCGCGACAGAGGCGGCGAGGAGTATGAGTAGCAGGACGATAATATAGGTGGGAGCGGCGTTTTTCATAACATGGGACATTTCCGTTACGGCTTATTCTAACACGACGCCCTTCGCCCGCCCTTCTGGGCGGGCAGAGAGGGGTGGAAAAGTCCTTGCGCGTGATATGCTACCGAAACATGCAGATGAAGATGATCTGGTTCGTAGCGGGCGTAAGCATTGTCGCCAATGGCGTTCTCGGGTATGCAGTTTGGAACGCTTCAAATGCGCAAGAAGCACTCCAAGAGCGATTCCCCTATCTCTCTAAGCGAATATTCGCGAACAATCAAAACGATGTCATCATTAATTTCATCCCTCTCCGTCAGGCGATGAATGAGTATATAGAGACACAGGGGGGCAAAGTCGGCGCATACTTCGAATACCTCCCTTCCGGTACGTCGATCGGAGCTAATGACAAGAAAGAGGTACGGCTCGCCAGCTTGTCGAAGGTTCCTCTGGCGATGTCTATCTTTAAGAAAGTTGAGCTGGGGAAGATGTCGCTCGACGACACGCTCGTTATTAAGAAAGAACATCTTGACGATAAATTCGGAACGCTATGGAAGAAGGGCGAGGGGTCAAGGCTTACTATCCTAGAGTTCGTTGAACACGCTCTTCAAGAGTCCGATAACACAGCTTACAATGTCCTTTTCGATGCTCTTACTTCAAAGGAGGTGAACGAAGTCTATGACGGACTGGATATTCCGGTAATACAAGAAGGAAATCAAATACTGGCCTCGCCTAAAAATTATTCTTCAATTTTTCGAAGTTTGTATCTCTCATCCTTCCTGACTGAAGAGAGTTCGAATCGCATCCTTGATATTCTCTCGCATACGGCATTCAGAGACAAAATACCCGCGGGCATACCAGAAGAAGTGAAGATTGCCCATAAGATAGGCGTCTTCCAAGAACAAGACCTTCACGAGAACACGTTTATTGACTGCGGCATAGTCTACGTTCCTAATCGGCCCTATATCCTCTGCTTGTTCGTCCAAGACACTGAAGAGAAGGTGCTCGAGCACATGTCCATCATCTCCAAGATGGTGTACGGATACATTATTAGGGTAAAAGGCGGGCGTTAAGAACCGAAGATTATTGTGTAGCGGTCATGGGGTCAAGTGTCCCTCACAAGTATTGCCATTGTTGTCAGAGTTTGTGGTGTCAGGACAAATGGTATTTGCCCAGATTGTGTTAGTAAGCGTAGCGGTTTCTAATCCGATCGCCCCACCCAGATCTGAAAACCCTAGATTCGTATTGGTCAGATTCGCATTCGTGAAATTTGCGCGATTTGCGCTTAGATAACTTAGATCGGCATTGGTAAAGATCGTTTCTGTGAAGTCGACATCGCTCAAATCACTTCCTTGGAAAAAGGAGTCTGTTAGATCCTTTCCTGCGAGCTTATTTCCGACGCCTCCTTCCGTAAGCACTCCGAGTTCGCATCTGCTACAGAAAAACGGAGGCGGTTTGCTATTTCCGCTCCAATCAAGTGCTCTCTCACCGCTATTGCATACTTCATTTGAACCTATAATTCTGATGTTCCCGCTAACATTTCTGACACAGCTATGAATCAGATTCGTAGTTCCTCCATGCGCGAGAGCAACATCGACAATATGATTTGTAGCGATACCAAATAAAAATACCAATAGAAACGGGATGACTCTCTTAATATTTTTCATAATTAGAATTATACCAGTTAGGTGTAGTTATGGTATCTGACGAAGGTACAATCTCGTCGAGAGTTACCGCCTGAATATCGCCAGATGTATCAGCTAGTTGAGGGTTGTCGGTCGTTCCGCTTTCAGTCGTTGGCGCGAGTTCGGATTCGGTGTCAGGTATTGTCGTTCCCGGAGTTGTCGTCGCCGACTCCTCGGTTACTGCCGGAGAAGACAGGATCTCCGGTTCGGTCGCCGCCTGGCTCTCTGTCGATGTAGCGGTCGAGACGGTCGGTTCAGGCGCGGGAGCTGGCGACGGAGGCGGGAGCTCCGCCGGCTCAACGGTACGCGAGGTAAATTCTTTTGAATTCTTTACCGCGAGCGCGATCCAGTTGAAGGCAGTGTCGGCCGGTGCCGGCACATTGAGACGTATCGTGAATCCGCGCGCTGTGCGCTTGGTTATCGCGAAGCTGACGGCGCGAGAGAGTACCTTCTCGATATCCTCGTCGCTTACAGAGTCGTCGAAGACCATCGAGGCGGAAAGTATCGGCGTCTCCACGTACTCCCTGTCGAAGGAGACCTCGACGAGACGATCGCCCTCGAGGATAGTCGCGGTACCGCCCGTATCAGAAGTGAAGTACGGCCGGCCGAAGAACTCGACGTCGCTCGCGAGCGCGAGTATGCCGGTCTGCGAGCCGACAGACTGCACCGTCAGCCCGCCCCCTATAAGTACCGCACCGGAGAAGGTAAGGCTCGGCGAAGCGAGGAGCGCGTCGAGGGTAAGCCGCTCCGCCGTCTCGAGAGCCGAGACGCGCGCGCCGAGGTCGGTACTGCTCGCAGTAAGCGCCGCGAGTATCGGCGACTCGATATCTCCGGCGACGACCCGGAGCGCGCGGAGCTCTGTGGTAGAGGCGACGCCGCCGATATTCGCATCGCCGGATATCTCGAGGCCGCCGACAGCGCTGACCGACGCCATAAATCTCGTGCTCGAAGCGAAGGAGACCTCGCCGGTAAACTCAAGTCCGCGGGCGACAAGCGCGAGCGTCTCTTCGGGCGTGGAGCTCGCGACACTCTCTATCTGTCCTCCCAGGGTCGATATCTTGTCGCTGATAATCTCCAGCCCCTCTATCCTGTCTGCGCGTAGCGCTCCCGCCCTTACCTCTCCGGCGAAGAAGGCGTTGCCGAGCGCGTCGAAGGTGACGCTTGGCGTCGCAGGGGTTGTCGATCCCGTATCGCCGCTGGCGCTTTGTATGCTGAAGACTCCACCCGGGCCGAGAAGGACGCCAATGTCGCCAGAAACACCCTCTATTGTGTTCACCGCGATCGAGTCCGCGACGACGCGGGGTGTGATAATCTCGAGTCCAGCGATGAGCCGGTCGGTAGAGATCTCCGAGAGGTTCACCCTCGCCTCTAGTTCACCCCTCTGCTCCATGAGTCGGACGAGTGCCTGCTTGCCTGTGTCAGATGAACTGTAAGAACCAGACCCGGAAAGTATCTCCGCGATGCCTGCGCCATTAGCGTAGTCAGTCTTGATGAACGCGAGCACCGACCCGACACCTTCGCCGTCGAAGCTCCCCATCGCCTGCGCGATAACTTGACCCGCTTTCGTCGCCCTCATCGCAACTCCTGGAATAGAAGAAGACGTGAGCAAATCCCCCGGCTGAATAGCGCCATTCTCTGTAGAGACCTTTACTGGAACTCGACCAACAAGAGCAACGAGAACCGATGATGCTTCTGGATCATTCACAGAACCTGTTACGATACCCGGCGATGTCGAGATGATACCGAAAGCATTTGCATCATATGCTCTTTCGCTTTTCCTCACTCCCGAAACTAAGTTCGGATCCAATGCGACCACATCTCCCGGCTCGATACTTTCGTCATTTGTTGCATACACTTCTGCCAAGTCGGCTCCGGCTGTAATCGGTGTAATAATCAGAGAGCTCCCCGCCAAAAGAGTCGTGAGTGTCGCTGTCTCTGAACCGTGCCAAAGTTCAAGATCGCCGGAGACAGTAACGATAATGATGCCGTCGATTGTCTTAAATACTTGGTTGGTAACGGTTTGTCCACCCGTATGTCCCATGTTCGGCGCAGTGGTCGAGAAAGCGGTGACCGTAACCGCTTCCATCAACTGACCGGACGTTGCGCTAATATCGTCGGCGACGCCGGAAATAGCAGTTGTACCGGTGCTCGGATAACGAAGGGTCATTTTTTTCATTGTCGCCGTCCCGGTAAAGTTGACCCCATACATCGGTGAGACAGTTCCCGTCGCTGTGGTGTCAACCAAGAAATATTGGAAAACGTACGTACCCGCCGCAAGTGTGGTTGATATACTCGTCACTTCAGTAGCGGATGTCGCAGAAATGGCATGATTCGCACTAAGATATTTGGAGGTGGGTCCGCTCCCCGTAGAATCCGCCGCACAGCCCCACTCACCGCCGCCGGTCGCCCATTTCAAGATCTGTCCGTCGGCACAGTCAGTTAGAGCATCATGAAGAATATTACCCGTCGAATCGGTGAGCACCACGCTCCCCGAACCTGCAGTGATGGTAGATGTCGCCGTAAGGGTGGAGGCGAGGATGTCGCCGCCCGAGAAGACGGCAGAGCCGGAGACCGAGAGAGTGCGGTACGGAGAGGTGGTACCAACGCCGACAAGCCCCGCGCTCGTGATGCGCATGCGCTCGGTGGGCGTGTATACCGAGGCGGTGTCTTCCGTCTGGAAGGCGATGTAGTTATTGGAGGGAGTGGCGTGGCCGGCGACGGACATGACGAATCCAGCGCCGGCAGTGCCGAAGGCGCTCTCCTGGCTCGTGTCGCGGTCGTGCATCGCGACGACGGTGATGCCGGTGCCAGCGGGGCTTGAGATATCGAGAAGCGGCGAGGCGGTGGGATAGGTGAAGGCATCGGGGGTCGTGGTGCCGATGCCGACGTCTCCGGCGAAGTAGTTGGGGGCGGTGCCG
>Ga0082335_1001338_pt1 | contig 53197 bp, 48 predicted proteins | sample Subgrocontami58m_FD_72375 | JGI IMG/M metagenome (GOLD analysis project Ga0082335, IMG submission 72375) | Subsurface groundwater microbial communities from S. Glens Falls, New York, USA - GMW37 contaminated, 5.8 m (SPADES assembly) (version 2) ... | reverse complement strand
GGGTCCTGGGCGGGGTGGTATCCGCTGAGGGCCGGGGGGCTGGCGGTCTTGTGGCGCTTGCACCGCGTGAAGCCCCTCGCGTAGGTCTGCCAGCGCACCACCGGCAGGCCGGAGTCGTGGGGCGGGGGTTTAGGATGCTCTTGGCGCTTGCACCGCGCGTAGGCACTCCCCGTGGTTCTTTACGGGGTGTGCCGGGGGAACGGGATACCTTGAAGTTACTCTGTGAAAGCCTGACTGAGCGGAGGAAGGGATTTCCCCCTCCGGGGGACGCAAGGGGGGAATGGGACATTGCAGGGGGCGTGACAGGCATCCTCTCAGGTGCCTGGCGCGATCCCCTGCTTACCATCTTCGGGGGTGGGCGGTCGGGAATGTCCCCCTGGGGGGATGCAGGGGGGAGAGAATGCCGTGCGCGAAAAAGCAAGCGACATGCCGGTCCACGGTGCAGAGGAAGTGGACGGCGTGGCGCTTGCCTGTGCACGGCATGGAGAAATGCAGGACCCGTGACAGGGCTGGAGCAGAGGAATGCCCTGGCGCGGGGCCTGCTTCCGCTTATAGATTCCTAAATTCGCAATTGTGTTTCTATAAGAACTATGCAACATTAATACGAAAAATTGTAAAAAGTTAATATGTCGGAGATGCGTCCATGGCTAAAGAAGTAACCAGACACATTAGACGTGAAGTAGAGAGGGAACTCTGGGCACGGGCCGCAGGCCGGTGCCAATTCAATGGCTGCAATCGCCTGGTATTCAAATCACCGGTGACACAGGAACAAGTGAACATTTCGGAGAAGGCCCACATATACTCCTTCTCCAAAATCGGGCCACGGGGTTGGGGCCCCTTTGTCACGAACAGTAAACAGCTTAATGAGGTGGTAAACTTGATGCTGGTCTGTCATGACTGCCACAAAACGATCGACCAGGACGAGGCTGGCGACCGCTACCCTGCGGAACTTCTTGTCAAGTGGAAGGATGAGCACGAAAGACGCGTAGCTATCGTCACTGGCGTGGCCCCTACCAAAAAATCGCATGTCATCCTGTACGGGGCGAACATTGGGGACCAGACATCGAAGCTGCAGCCCGAGGCAGCGAAGGATGCTCTGTTCCCGGATTGGTATCCTGCTGAAGAACGTGCCATTCACCTTTCGATGAGTTGGGAGGGCAAGGATAGCGATCCTGCTTACTGGAAAACAGAAGCCGAAAACCTGAAGACCGCTTTCAATCGCCAGATCCGACCTTTGGTCGATGGCGCCGAGTGTTCACATCTTTCCTTGTTTGCGTTGGCACCTATTCCATTAATGATCCTGTTGGGCTCGCTGCTAACTGACAAAATACCCGAGCAGACATATCAGCTGCACAGGGAACCATTCCAGACCTGGAAATGGTCGGTCGGGCCAGCCAATTTCAAGTATATGATCAGTCAACCGCCATCCTTCTCGCACCCGCCCGCACTGATAATATCTTTGAGCGACCACATTGCGCCGACACGCATTACAGCTATCTTGGGGGAAAAGGTTTCCATCTGGGAACTGACAATTGAGCGCCCAAACAATGACTTCCTAAAGTCCAAGGCGCAGCTCTCCCAATTTCGCGAAACAGTCCGCCAGCTCATTGTCGACATCGGCAAGGCCCACGGAAAGCACACGCCACTGTCAATCTTCCCTGCCATGCCAGTGGCGTGCGCTGTCGATCTCGGTCGGATACGGATGCCGAAGGCTGACAGCCCGTGGTTCATTTACGACCAGAACAACGAGTGTAAGAAATTCATACAAGCTTTAGAAATAGGAGGACCCGATCATGAATAATACCGCCAGAAATCGTATCATCGAAGAGGTCGCCGGGTCTATCGACATCCCTGACTCCGCCTATGAAAAGGCTGATGCCAGATACAAGGATCTGGGTGAATGGTTTGGACGGAAGGAGGCCCATTGCTACCCTTTCGGTCCGCACATCTACTCGCAGGGATCATTCCGGATAGGAACCATAATCCGTCCTGTGGTCGATGACGGGGAGTATGACCTAGATATGGGCTGCCGCCTGAGGGTGGGCGTCACTAAAGCTACCCACACACAGCAGCAGCTCAAGCACCTCGTCGGAGCGGACCTAGAGGACTACCGTATCGCGCGCGGCCTCAAAGAGAAGCGCCAAGAAAAGCCACGCTGTTGGCGGCTCAAATATGCCGATACGCTGAAGTTCCACCTGGATACAGTCCCGTCCATACCCGAAACCATAGAGCGCCGACGGCTCATCCAGGAATCTATTGGTCGGACCGGTGTCCCGGCCGCACTATCCATGAGCGTGGCTAATTTGACAGGGGCGATTACAGATAATCGGAGGTGGAACTACCAAATCATCCACGACGCTTGGCTGATGAGCAACTCGGAGGGCTTTGCCCTCTGGTTTGAGTCGCGCATGAGGTTGGCTAAGGCACTGATGGAGAGCCTGGCGCTAAAGGCCAGAGCGGCGAAGGTGGATGAGTTACCCGCTCGTCGATGGAAATCCCCCCTGCAGCGGTGCGTGCAGCTGCTGAAGCGTCACCGAGACGTGTTTTTTACCGATGACCCTGACGGAAAACCGCCATCCATCATCATCACGACACTTTCAGCGCGGGCATACCAGGGCGAAGCCGAGATTGCGGATGGATTAGGTACGATCTTGTCCAACATGGGAGCGCTGGTAAACCCCGCCTCACCTCGCGTGCCAAACCCGGTCAATCCAGCAGAGGACTTTGCCGATAGATGGAGTGATCCGACATCCCAACACCTCAACCTGGAAGCAAAGTTCCGGAACTGGCTGCGGCGAGCCCAGATAGATTTTGATGCCATTGGGAAGGAGAGCAAACCGGAGCTAATCGTGGAGATGGCGAAGGACAAGTTCGGTGCGTCGCTTAATACGAAGGATCTCAGTACCATACTCGGCAGCGTACCGGCGCAGAGGTCGCTCAAGCCTGCCGCAGTCCCTGCCGGGCTAAGCTTTCCCGACAAGCCGCTCGTTCCGAAGAAGCCCGCCGGCTTCGCCTTATAGGCCCAGCGCATGATGCCTTGGTTTCTAATAGATCCAGAAAGACTCAAACTGGAACGCACAGGTATTGCGGATCTCTTACGTACGGCCAATTGGCTTGTTGGTGCAGAGTGGCGTCTGGATGGAAAAGGGCTTTGCATTGATGCGGTCATTAGTGCCCACGGCTATGAGTACGAAGTGCGGCTCTCATTTCCCACCCTATACCCCGATGCTCCGCTTGACGTGCGCCCGCAGAAAATGCAATCCAGGATTTCCACCCATCAGTATGGAGGCGCAGACGGCGCGCTTTGTCTGGAGTGGGGTCCAGACAATTGGCACCGCGACGTCACAGCAGTTCAAATGCTGGATAGCGCACACCGACTGTTCGAGACCGAGAACCCTCTCGGAGAAAATCGCCCTAATATCCCTGTGGCGGCCCCATCCCGACACAAATTGACTGTGGGACAGGAATTGCGTGGCAAATGGATGCGGTGGTATTTAGGTAAAAAGCTCACCGAATATCTTGCATGCCAGCCAGGACATTCGGTTGGAACCATCAAATTTTCGCTCCGTACGATGGCTGAAAGCTGGGTATGCTTAGTACACGAAGCTATGCCGTTCGGAGGTAGCGCCTGGAGCGATGACCAGCTCCCAACAACCCTGCCAGGAACGGGGGAACTGAAGAGCGGGATTTGGTTCAAAACAGGATTGGATGGGAGGACTATCGGACATCCCAAAAAGCTTGCCGATCTACGAGACCTGTTAGTCGGCATGGAAGAGGTAAAATTCCTCGTAACTGATGGGACTTCACCCGTAGATGGCTTCGGGAGGTTGATATCTGCCATTCTGATCGTAGATGAAGCAGGGGAATTACACTTATTTATCGTATTTCCAGATGAAGATCTTTTAGTGTGTTCAAGGGTCTTGTCAGAGGATGAACCAGTTCAGACTCGTTCCCCTGAGTGGAACGAACTGAATTGTAAGACCATCGGTATCGTGGGCTTGGGTTCTGCCGGCAGTAAGATAGCCATAAGCCTTGCTCGCATGGGATGCCGGGCATTCTACCTGGTTGACCATGACCTATTACTGCCGGAGAATCTCCAGCGGCATGCTTTGGACTGGCAGGGGGTGCTACAGCACAAGGTTGACGCGATGAAGGTAGCGATTGACCTGGTGGCACCGGGAACTCAGATTGAAGTTAGTCGTTTGCATATTACAGGGCAGGAATCTAGCGCGTCCGTCAGTGGGGCTATGAGCCGATTGGCTTCATGCGACGCTATCATTGATGCGACGGCAAACACAAGGGTGTTCAACCTCCTGGCAGCCGTTGCCCGGACAGCCAGACGGCCCATGATCTGGATGGAAGTGTTTGGTGGAGGGATAGGTGGTTTGATAGCACGGAGTCGCCCCGTAACAGACCCAACGCCGCAGGACATGCGCGGCGCATATCTCCAGTATTGCACTGATAACCCAGTTCCGGCTTTAGATCCGGTTCATGGCAATTACGCAATCGAGACCGAAGAAGGCGAGGTGCTGGTAGCATCTGATGCGGATATCGCTATTATCGCGCATCATGCAGCGCGCCTCGTTCCAGATTGCTTTACCCTACCCGATCACTCAATTTTTCCGTACTCGATGTATCTGATTGGATTAGCTAAAGCCTGGGTCTTCGAAGCCCCGTTTGATACAATTCCTATCTCAATGGCGTCGTATGCTGTAGAGGGCTGGGACAATGGAACGAAACAAGAGCTCGGGCTTGTGGATGTTCAATTCCTGTGCGATTTGCTTGAAAAGGATAATAATGCAACTGCTGATACCCCCTGAAATTGTCCAGCATATGGTTGACGCCCTGAGGCAAGCTGGAAGGAGGGAGGTAGGCGGCATCCTGATGGGAGAGCACGTTGGACCTGATACCTTCCGTGTGAAGGAGTTAACCATACAGCGCAAAGCCGGCACTTTTGCGGCGTTCAGAAGGATGGTCGCGGAGATTCTCGGGCCACTCTTTGCTTTTTTCGATACCACCAAACACGATTACACTAGGTTCAATTATATAGGAGAATGGCACTCGCACCATTCATTCGCATTGATACCAAGCGAACGGGACCACAACACCATGCATGATATAGTGATGGACCATCGGGTTGGGGCGCGCTTTGTCTTGTTGCTCCTAGTAAAGCTGGACCATCATGGCCAATTTGAGGGCAGAATCACGGTTTACCAGCCAAACAAACTACCGTACACAGGCAATATTATCCAAGAGAGCCCAGGCACTCACTTGGATTTATTCCTATGACATTCGAGCAATTCACCCCCATGGATCTCATTTAACTGGACAACTATACTTTAAGGCCACCATGTGCGGCAGATATACCTTAATAACTGACCTATCCATCATCGAAGACACATTCCACGTCCAGGATGTCGATGTCGACTACCGACCTGGCAACAATATCTCCCCAGGCCAGCTAATAACTGCCATCATTAATGAGAATAAAATCCGCATGGTCACCTTTCGCTGGGGCCTCATACCCTACTGGGCCAAGGACCCGTCCATCGGCAATAACATGATTAACGCCCGTGCGGAGTCCGTAATGAGCAAACCAAGTTTCTCGGATGCTTTCAAGAGCCGCCGCTGTCTGATTATTGCCGATGGGTTTTATGAATGGGTGAAACTTGATACGAAAAAGGTCCCCTATCACTTTTCCCTCAAGTCTGGTGAGGCTTTCGGCTTTGCCGGCCTTTATGAAACTTGGATGTCGCCGGAAAATAAACCCGTCAGGACCTGTACGATTATCACTACCAATCCCAATGATCTGATAAAGCCGATCCATGATCGTATGCCCGTCATCGTGCCGAAGGATAAAGAAACACTGTGGATTGATCCCGCTGTGACGGACCAAAGGGCACTGACATCTATCTTAAAGCCCTACCCTGCCGAGGAAATGAAGATCACCGAAGGCTTCCTGCCGGCGCCATAGCTACACCTTGATATGAAGAAGCGGCAGGCCCAGGTGTTTCCGCTTTGTCTCGCCGTAAAGCCGAGTTTCCTCTCTTACCGTCGGCACCCCTCTTTTGCCTTGGCCACTCGTTTCGATTCCATGTGAGCCGCCCAGGTGCAGGGTGTGCTTGCCATATTTGCTGCTCAGTTCGTCCAGGGCGTCATAAACCGTCTTGATCTTTTCCGCCCTTACGGGATCCTCAAAGAGGGAATATTGTCTGACGTTGTCAGGAACCAGATCCACGAGGACAATCCCAGTAGCCCGGTAAAGGTCATCTTTCCTGAATAAATCCTGAAATGCCTGCTGCAAAAGATCGGTAAGCTCCATAGGCTGACTGGAGGGGCGGCTGAGCCTGATTTCACAGACTGAGCCCTCAAAATTCTGCTTCTTCAGGTAAGGTACGATTTTTCCTGGCGCCAGCTTATAACGCCTTGCCTTGATGCAGGCCGATTCCAGATTCCGCAACAGATGGGCGAAAAGATATACGGGATCGCGCGTAGGCGGGGCAAAAGTCTTCGTCTTGCTGATGGAGGCATAGACGCTCTTTTCTTCCGTTGTCACGGGATAGACCGATTCTCCCCGGAGTTCCCGCCAGATTTCCACGCCTGGTTTTGTAAACTTCTTTCTGACCGTCGCTTCTGGCAGCCGTGCAAATTCCAGGGCCGTTTTGACTCCCATTTTATTGAGATAACTGGTGGTCGCCGGTCCGATGCCCCATATCTTCTCTACGGGCAGGTTTTGCAGATAATAGGCGATTGCCCGACCTGGGATGATGGTCGTGCCGTTTGGTTTCTGGTGTTTCGAGGCCACCTTGGCCAGCACTTTGGTAAGGCTCAACCCCACGGTGACGGTTAGTCCCAAATCCTTATCAATCGCTTTTTTCATGTTGGCCGCGATCGTCTCGTAAGAAGAGCGCAGCGCCCGCCGCATCCCCGTGATATCGGCAAAAGCCTCGTCAATGGAATACTCTTCCACCTGGTCGGTAAAGCGCCGCATGATGCTGAACATACGCCGGGAAAAAAGGCTGTAGGTCTCATAATCGGAGGGAAGAATGATCAGACCCGGGCAAATCTTCTTCGCCTCATGCAAGGGAACGCCGCGCTTGATACCTATCTTTTTTGCGGGATAACTGGCGCAGGCAACGATGCCACGCTCGCCGCCGGTGATCAGTGGTTTTCCCCTAAGTTCCGGGTGGATCGCCTCCTCGCAGGACGTGAAGAAAGCATCGCCGTCGATATGAACAATGGCCTGGGGCCAGGAATGCAAGCTGAATAGGGTGTCGCTCATGGTAAAAACCTTGCAGGTTATAAGGTCAAATTACAGTTGTAAAAAGAATGATTATACCTTGAAGCTTTATTATAGAACTATCGTTCTATTGTCAATGGGCAGAAGAATTGTCCATAAGTAAAAAGCTTAAGATGTTATAGGACAGTGAGGCGTTCCATTGTTCAAGGAATCGGGCAAATATTTTATATATATTTAGCATTCAAAGGAAAATTGTGATATGGAGCATCGCGATATAAAGGGCGGTAAATATAAGTTCCACCAACATTAATGTGTCGGAGGGAGATAATATGGCCTGGCTGTCAAGACCCCGTATCTTATAAAAGAGCGGGGTTTTTTATTGCAGATGAATAGGGATCAAGTTTTATAACAATCGACATAGAGCAACAAGGGAAATAGAGATGATGGTAATAAAAGTCGGATCGAGTTTGTGTGCTCCTAAAAACGGGAAGGAATTGATATTGCTATGTCAACGGTGCGTCTAACAAAATCGGACATCGAACGCAGTCTGCTTACAGGGGCGTCCGTCGCATGGAAGGATGCCAACGGAAAGAATTGCCAGTTCGCGCTGGGCGCTTCTAAAGAACGCCGCCTTTTTTCTTTTCTACTGAATACCAGAGTTCGGGAGCCAAAAGGGCTGCCTCAGGAATTCATTAATGGTCTCTCGTCCGCTTATGACGGAACTGATGATCCTGCTACCACGATTACAACTGCGAATGTGGCAGCGCTAAGCGCCGGGCCTTGGCGCCTTCAGTCCATCGAAACCGAAGGATTCGGCGGACTGAACATTTGGGGCGGCCACCCTTTTCATTTTAATTTCGAGCAGGAAAGCCACCTCATAGAAGGGCCAAACGGCAGCGGAAAATCTTCACTCATAGGAGCAATTCTCTGGGCGATCTCTGGTGAGCGGCCCCGCGATCAATCAGACAGTCACGCCCATGAGCCAATGCCGGTATTCGGATCGAATGACAAGCCGGTGGGTAATTGGCCGCCGATTGCTTGCTATCCGTTATCAGCAGCAGACTTAAAATTGCCACCACGCGTTAAAGTAAAGCTCACGTTTCAGGACCCGAAAGCAGGGGTAGCGACGGTCGAACGTACGATCGATGGATGCAAAGTAACAATTAATACTGAGCCCTCCGGATTTGAAGTGCCTTCGATTCTTCTTGAAACTGGCTTGTTGATGCCAGCACGCCTCGCCCAGATTCGCTTCAATGAAGGTGGTGGGCGATTAACTGATGCCGTGCAGAAACTGACGGGATTGGACGAACTTGCCGCAATTGGCGCACTATCTAGTGGTCTTTGTCATGGAGCTCGTGAATATCTTTCAGACAATCGCAAAGAGCTGGCAATTGCCATGAAGGAGTTCAATGAAGCAATTGCAGAAACACGAGACGCATTGGCTGCGGTTGAAGTCGCTGTACCTGACTTCACAATTGCCCACACAGGAGACGAAAGAAGCGACATGGCAAATTTCGGCAAGATGCTCATCGATCATGCAACCGAACTAACTAAGGTTGTGTCAAGCGATCTTGCTATTGGTTTGGACCTTACAAAATCACCTGTGAGAAATCAGGTTATTTCTGCCATTGGCGCTGCACAAGAAGATTTGAAAGTGGGGATAGAGGGGCTACCATCATGGAAGACTCTACAATCGATAGCGCAAGTGCTGAATGAAGAAACGGCTGCACCTGTAACGGTTGCGATTATGACAGCGCGCAACAAGGCTGAAGAAGCTGTGCGTCTTCAGGGAAAGAGTTCGAAGGACTCTAAAATTCAGCTAAAGGCAATCGCAGCGCAGTGGCACGCCCAACATAAAACCGGGATTATTGAGAATTGCCCACTGTGTAACCAAAATCTACAAGATGTTCCATCCCTTTCGCAGGAACTCGAAGCATTGAGATCAGTTGGCGAAGCACCTACCCGAACATTTAGCGATAATCTTAACGCCATTTCGGTGGAATTGGAATCTTCGCTCCCCCTATCTATCAGGAAGATCGGTCCGGAGATTTTGATTTTAGAGCCACGAACCAAGTTGACAGATGATCTTCATGCAGCGTTTGTGACCAAGGATCGCTACGCCAAAACCCTCCTAAAATTCAGGATGATAGTCGAAGCGGCTCTATCCAACACTCCAGGAAGTGAACTCCCTGCTGTGCATGTGACAGAGGGTTCAGATGCTTTGAAGGGTTTGAACGATAAAATCATTGTAATTGAACGGCTGCTTTGCCTTGCGGAATGGTTTCATACTAATTCGGGCCAATGGGCTAATTGGTGGCAGAGTATGACGTCCGCTGAGACTTCAAAGAATGACATTACACTTCAAATGGATGATACAAAAAGCACGACTGCGGAAGAGTCACCTGAGCGACTGTCAGCGCACCTGTCGCGGCTTTCTGATGCTTTAGCAAAGGCGGAGCCGTACGGGAAGGCTGCCGATGCCATGCGCAAGGCTTGGAAGTCAGGAAAGTCGGCGGCGGCAATTGAGAAGGAGCTGAAACGCCGGGAAGCAATTGCGGAAAGCCTATCACCTCTTAAAAACCTCAGCCCTCTTGCAGAATTTGTCGCAAGAGAAGCAATCGAGGGGCTGTCGGATCGGATTGCCAAACTTCTGAAACAAATACATTTAACGGAGCAATTGCAGTTTCACGATGCCCGATTGCATCGCAAAGAAGGACTCGTCGTGCGGGGTGGATTCGTGCCGGACCTGCGTATCAACGCAACTCTTATAGCGAATACATCCTGGCTTCGGGCCGTAATGTGGGCGTTTCTTTTTGCACTAAGAGAGGAAGCCATTGAACAGCTTGGAACCGATCCTTTTCCATTGTTTGTATTTGATGATCCACAATCCACCTTTGATGCTGAACATCGACATCGCTGGGGGCAATACATCGCTTCCTTGCAAAGCAATAGTTCCAAGTCACAAATCATCATTACGACGTACGACGAGATGTTCCTTGACCTGATCAAGGTCGATGGCGTGGCAGGGCGTCAGGCCATGATCGCCGCAGCCGGATTCGAGATCGGCCATGTGGGCGTTTTCGAAGGTGAATCTCTCGATCGCAAATGGAAAGAGACACAATCCCAAAAAACGCCAGCAGCAGGTCGCGAATATATTAGTTCTACCAGAATCTACGTTGAAGGACTGCTAAGGCTCATGCTGCGGGGAGAAGATGCTGCGGTTTCATCTTTTGTAATGGGACGATCACGTGAAAAGCTGCATGAATTAAACACAGCGGACATTGCACCATGGAATCGACATGAATTTAGGAAGCTTGTCAATGCGCTGGATAAGAATCTCTCGCCTATAAAGCATATGGAAATTGCTCATCATGCTACCGGGTCTAACCTCGGAATGGCTGAGGCAGTCGATGTCGAGCAACACTGGCGGAAAATTCTGCAGCCGGCCCTAGAACGCGGCTTTCGCGTTGCACGCGATCACCGCCTTTTGCATGGAGGCTTGAAGGCCTTGCACGCGGGGCCGGCAATAGTCGCGCTCCCTGAGGGTTATTCAGCGAAGGTACGAAACATTCCATTGCAAGTGCTCGGGAGGGCCGCAGCCTTATCCAATGGACGCATAGCAGATGGTTGTCTTGATCTTAGCGAATTTGATTCAACTGCTTATAAAAATGTTGTTTTGGGTAGGCATTTTGCGTACCGTCTTACTGCGCCAACCCTCGAACCGGTCGCGCGGCCGGGGGACATGCTTTTGGTAAAGGAACCAGGAGAACCACCGGCAAAGTCTCTTGTAATAGCTCTAAGTGGTGATCGTATTTTGGCGCGTAGATTCGAAATTTCCGAAAACCATAGCGATGTCGCTGTGCTAACGGCTCAAGCGATCAATCCGAGCCAAATTGCACCACCAGTAATCGCGCACAAGGCGACGTTCACGCTTTACAAGATAATCGGTGTAATCTATGAGGAGAAGGCATGGAGTGCCCCCGCGTTGTCCGAGATGGAAGTCTGTGAATGCGCTGGCGAGGCCATGTTGCCAGGGCCTTCATCAAAAGCTCTGGGCTTAATTGAAGTGGTCGGGCAGAGTGCGGAACCCTATGCTCTCAATGGGCAATACCTCATTTTCAGAAAGGAAATAACGGTTGAAGAAGCACTAAAAACGCTTGACAGTAAACCGATCATCGCGGGTGACACAGATGACAATCGTTACTTCAAGCGGCTCCGCATCGTGGCAGACGACCAGATAGTACTTGAGAGTTTAGATAGCAGCGGTGATTATGGGCCGGTGGTCCTCTCGACACCGGGAAAGGGCAAGAATTGTTTAGAACGTGTCTGGCCTGTTGTCGGCGTCCTTTTTGAACTGCCGAGTTAAACAGATGCTATGGTTCTGCTTTCTCGAAAACCAGCGACTTACAACGACTTACCATAAAGTCATAGGAAATGATTCCGATGATCGTCGGAAGTTGGATAAATAACTTCATTAATCAATTAGGGGGTAAATATGGCACAAAGTGCGGACCGCGTCTGTGACTTCATCGCGAGCAATAGGAAGCTACGAGATGCTGCGGAATTTATCCCAGAAGAAATCTGTAAAATGGAATTCCGTCGTAGGGTTATTAATTCTAGAATCGATTATCTATTTGATTCAGCGAATTGATGCCCTCTCTGTGGTCAATCCAAGCACTTTTAATGCCTCAAAATGTTATCTGTTTCGATTGGTAATTTTAAGCGCTTATGATCGATCAACACCAAACAGGTGGACATTAAGGTATATGAATTTCTTTTAAACTGCGAGAATTATCCTCTCAATAGTCAGCACAACCTCCTTTATGGTGTAGTACCATTCGACAAGCTTCAATCTTGGCTCTTCATTTAAGCTGATTTCCAGGCCAGTGATGCTTAGAGGATGCACACAAGAGCCACTGTTAAAGTAGCTTGCGTCCGGTTCATTCTTGATTTCGATAATTTCGGTTTTGACCTTTGATTCCAGGTAGCGTCTTTCCGTGATGGACAGATTTTCGAAGACTGCCCGGTGAGTGTGGCCGGCGATGATGGTGGTGATGTCCTTTTCGTTGTGGATTGCCCACTCGTGGAGGCGGTCGTCGACTTCATTGCAGAGGCCGGGGTTGGTGGCGGCTCTGGTCGGATCTTTCGCGCCGAGGCGCTGGAATTCTGTCCAGAAGTTATGAACAAAGAACTTGCTGAGGGCGGCTATCTCACCGGTGCATTTGGGGTCTGCCTGGTGGCCGTGGATCAGGAGGGTACTGTTGTTCAGAACAATGGCCTCGTGGATCTGAATCCCAGGGAAAAGCTGCTGATAGACGGCCTCGTTATCCTTCCAGTACAGGTCATGATTACCCCACACCTTGAGGTAGCGGGTCTTTTCCGGATCGGGATCATGGAATTTTGCCAGGAGTTCATAGACGGGTGTGTGGGTAATGTATATCTGGTCAAAGTTGTCATTCTCCCAGAGTTCCTCGGCGTCGCCAAGCTCGATGTAGGTGAAGCCGTTTTCCAGGTAATATCCCAGGGCGCAACGGTAGATCAGGGAGTTCTGGGCAAAGTCGTCGGCGCCGGTACCATCACCCCGGTGCATGTCGGACATGACAATCAACTTCATTCCGGGACTGAGGGTAAGGTGTTTGACTCGCTCAAGATCGGGAAAGTTCATGGCTGTTCACCTGTACGGAAAAGGGAGGCGCATGGCATCGAGGGCGTGCCTGCCGATCCCGCCATGGCCGGGATAAATCACCCCCGGCATTAAATCGCGGACCCGCCAGTAGCTCTTGCAAATGACCTCCGGATCATAGTGAAATCGGTTTTGGTATCCCGTGCCGTCGTTCATGCCTATAATCAGGTCGCCGCAGATAAGTTCCCGGGTGTCTGCATTGAACAAAGATATCGAGTCTTCCGTGTGCCCGGGTGTGGCGATAATCTCCCAGTTGCCGAAACCGAGATGGTAACGAGGGAACCGTCCTGAATCGAAATAATTGATTTGGTCTTCGTAAGGCAGGTACCGATAGTCTTTGAAGATGGAAAACGGGATACCGGCCACATTCTCAAAACTCACATGGGATAGTTTCCTGACACCGACGATGCTGTGCATAATCGTAGGAATCAGACCGGAAAGCCAGTTCTTCATCGGTGACAGTTCCCTTGTGCCATCAAGATATTCCTGCACCAGGGGATGAAACAATACCTTTGTATCGGGAGAACACTTATTGAGCAATGCGCCGATGCCGCCGATATGATCGATGTGAAAGTGAGTGGCGATGATGAATCGGATGTCCCGGAGGGGTCTGTCCAAGATCTGTGTGCAATAAGCCTCAATCTCTTCAGCAGCTCCGATACTGCCCACATCGACAACCATCAGGCCATTTTCTTCCTCGATGATATAGGATCTCGCAAAACCGCAATCCGGTATCCTGTGCACCATAAATTGACCCTCAAAAATAGAAAATTTGATGAAAATCTCAATAAATAAGCGGAGAAATCTTAAATTTTACTTATTGCCCCCTTTCCCCCATAGTCCCCCTTTCCCCCAAGAGTCGGTCATGGCGGGACCGGAAGAGACGGTGCGGAAGAAAGCAGCCAGAGGCTCTCGAACTCGGCGGTGAAGGTTTTGATCAGGGGTTTGCTGTTCGTGAAAAGGGCGGCCTCGTAGTTGCGGAATTCTGAGTCGTTCGTGAAGTTGTAGCTGCCGGTCATGAGCATTTTGGCATCGATGATCATGAACTTGTGGTGCATGCAGCCGCTTTTGACCCGGATGAAACGAGTATCTATCCCCTGCTGAATGAGCCATTCGTCGATGCTGTAGGATTGGTCGGCATTGTCCCTGTCCAGGATGATTCTGACCTTGACGCCTCTTTTCTGGGCGGCGTTAAGCGCGTTGCCCAGATATTTCGAGGAGAAGGCGTAGGCGGCCAGGTCGATGGTGCCCTTGGCCGCCTTGATCAGCCTTGACAATTCTTTGGAAATGCCACCTTGCGGGGAAAAGAGGACCTTCACCGCTTCTTGACTACGATCTTTTTTGTGGCGGCGGGTTTAGGTGCCGGTTTGGGCGCTGGTTTCGCCGGGGGCTTGGCTGCCGGCTTCGCCTTGGGCGCTTCCTTATGGGTGTGGATTCTGACTTTGTCCTTGAGCTGCTCCTGCTCCTTCGCCAGTACGGCGTCCTTCCAGGTTTTGGAGACCTTGAAGGCGATTCGGACGCCCGGTGGAATGAGCATGGGCTGGCCGGTCTGGGGGTTTCGGCCCCGTCGCGAGGCCGTTTTCCTGATGGTGAAAGATCCGAATTTGCTCAGTTGGAGCCTACCCGACTGCTGCAAGAGCGCTTGCATCCCCTCCAATACCGCGTTAGTGGCCTTCTTGGCATTCTCCTTGGTCAGCTCCGTGATCTGGGCGACGTTGCCCACCAGATCGACCTTCCCGATAACTCTTGCTGCTTTTGCCATGTTGCACCTCCTTTCATTGGTTTACTGTGGCAATATCTTCACGGCCACGTAATAGATACCGTAGCCGATCGATCCCATGAGCAGGGCGCCGTAGATCCAGCCGGTCTTCTGGAAGAAGTCGGCAATGAACCGGGCGGCCCACTTGGAAGGGGTAATGTTCTGTTCCAGGAGATCGATCCGCTCCTGAAAGTCTTTGATCTTCTCGGAGTGCTCGAAGCAGGAAAGCTCCTCGACGATATCGGAGATCCGCTGCACCTTGGCGATGAGGTCATGGAAGGCCTGGTGATCGGCCAGCAGATTGGATTCGTACGACTGCTTCAAGAGGCAGATCGTCTTGTCCAGGGCGGCATACTGCTTCTTCAGTTCTTCCGTCTGGCCGGAGAGTTTGGCGATGCTCTCCAGGAGAAGCTGGGCGTAAATGTTGAAGCCGCCTTCTGCGCTTTCGGTCATGGTCTTTGCCTTTCCTGGATTCCCGCCGGCGCGGGAATGACGACTTCCGGCGCAGGATTAATGAGGCGGAGGTAATCCGCCCAGATCCGGCCCACATAGGCGATGATTTGCCGGTGATCGGGATGCTTGCCGCCGATCATGCAATCCTTCTTGGCAAGATAGGGTTTGACGCCTTCCCAGGTCTGCCAGGGGGCGTCTTCCTTCCTGGCCAGGGCAACGGCCTGGTTGATGTAACCCCGGCCGCCGTTGTAGGAAGCCAGCGCGAATTTGAGCCGTTCACGGTAATCCGGGATTTCCGGGAAGCGGTCATACTGCCGTTTCAGGTAGATGATCCCGGCCTTTACGTTTTCCTCGGGTATAAAGAGCATATTCTTGGACAAGCCCAGGGATTCTCCCGTCGCCGGCATGATCTGCATCAAGCCGATGGCGCCGCACTGGGAAACAATTCTCGGATTGAAGGCGCTCTCCTGGCGCATCTGGCATTTAATCAAGCGCCAGTTCTGCTCCGGCCAGAGATTCTGCATGGTTTGCTGAATCAAGCTATCCCAGCGGTCGGAGGGATTCATGCCAGGTACCTCTCCAGGAAGGTTGCCCATTTGCAGGCTGTAGTGAAGTCCAGGTGCTGGTAAGCCGTGTTGATCTTGTAGCCGGGGAAGTAGATGGACAGACCGCAAGTGCCGTAGACTTCCCGGCCGATCTTTCCCTGACCGAGGATGGCCTTTCCATTGCCTGCCTTCAGAGCGGCCAGCAGATCGTCCGCCTTGGCCCGGATATCGGTATTGGTCTTCTTCCGCAGATTCTTGATGAAGCAGGCCAGGTCGATATAGTTGTCGTCATAGAACCGGGGGCTCCGGGTCCAGGCAGCTTCGATGAGCTTGGCTTCGGCCTCAAGAGAAGCAAGCAGGATCTCAGACAGGGCATCGACCTTTGCCGTCATCTCTGCAATGCGGCTCACGTCCAGGGCGGACTGGGTAACCGTTTCATTCTTCCCCTGGTAGGAGCCGACGTAGCGCTTTACAATCTCCCGGGCGAAAGTGGCCGTATCTCTGGTAGGCTTCGTGGTCAGATAGGTAAGGATCTCGGTATAGGGCCAGCCGTCGAAGGGTTCTTCGATCTCCGAGCCGACGATGTAGCTGACGGAATCCCGGAGCTGGTAGGCCACCTCCACCATATTCATGAGGCAGGCATCCATGCCCAGGAGGTCGATCTTCTTGCCCAGTAGCGTGCAGATCCCCGTGAGGACGACCTTCAGTTCCCGGTTGTCCAGGGCATCGCCGCCCGAGGTATCGTCATAACAGATGCTGCGGTGTGCCTGCGGGAGGGCATGCCGGAAAAGGTTCCGGCGTTTCTGCCCCGCAGGACCGGCTGCCCGGCCCTTGTCTTCCTCCCACCAGCCGCTGCCGTGATTCCAGAGGATGAGACAATGCCGATCGGCGGGATAGTTGTCCGCTGCCCACCTGACAAAATCATAGAGGATCTGCGGATCGCCGGTGTTGGTGTCGCCGAAACTCTCGATACAGTCTTTCTTGAAGCCGCCGCCCTTGGTGATCCGGAAGCGCCGGGTCAGTTTGTCCTCGATCCGATCGAGCTGGACCAGGATGTTGACATCTTTCGTGGAGCCTACCTTTGCCATCTCCGCAATATCCCGGAGAGCCGCCCCGTCGAGGTTGTTATCCCCGGCCATGTAAACCATGACCGTCCATTTTGCCTTGCCGCTTGTGACGCTCTGTGCCTTCTCCATCGCCTGCTTCCTCCTTTCGCCAATTTTATTAAGGACTTGTTTTAGGGCGAATGGTAAAGGCTACGGGCAGGAAAAAGCAAAGATAGGGGGCAGTACGTGGCAGTTCCTGACAAAGAATTTGATTTACGTTGACAGTTACGTTAATTTTCCTTATCTTGTGAACAAGGAAACCGTCATTCCAATAAAGACGACAATCCTGCCAGAAGTATGGAGGTAGATATGAGAACGGAAACATTAACCTTTGACGTCCCGTTAGATATACTGGCATCCCTGAAAATAGGAACGCGGGTACTGGAAACGGATATGAGGCACTCACTGGCCGTCCGGTATTACAAAAACAAGCGGCTTTCCCTGGGCAAGTCGGCAAAACTTGCGGGGATGAACCGCCTTGATTTCATGGACTACCTGGCCACAGAGGGCGCCGTGGTTTTCGACTATGACGAAAGCGACCTGCAGGAAGAGCTGAAAGGGATGGAGACGCTCAAGGGGTTGAAAGGTTGAAAGGACTCATTGTTTGCAATGCCACGCCGGTTATCGCCTTTTCAAGGATAAACCGTTTGGATCTCTTCGAGGAGATAGCCGGCGACATTATCATTCCTCAAGAAGTTTCCCGGGAGTTGTATGAGCACGAAAGGGCTGACGTACCGGCTCTCAAACGCTGTCACTGGATCAAGATCAAAAAAGTCAAAGCACAGGCTGAAGTCGAGTTGCTGCTCCCATCCCTTGACCAGGGTGAAGCGGAGGTCATTATTCTGTCCAAAGAATTGGGAGCCGGGCTGGTCATTATCGACGAGCTGACGGCCAGAAAAGTGGCAATCATGATGGGATTGCCGGTCATCGGCACCGTAGGATTGCTGCTTTACGCAAAAAAGACGGGCATTATTAAAGAGGTCAAGCCGCTCCTCGATGAAATGATCCGTCAGGGAATCCGTTATAAAGGCAGCTTTTACCGGGCAGTCCTGAAAAGCATTGATGAGTTATGAAAGTATCCATTCCCCTGAAAGACATTATGCTCGCGCCCGGCAAACGGTTCAATCCGGCTGAACATACCGCACAGGACGTGATTACCCGCATCAAGAAGCTTTATGGTGTGATTGCACAGGTCATGAATATCGCGATTGACAATGGCATGGCTCACATTGAATTCCGGGACGCGACACCGGAAAAGCACAAGGAGGCCACGGCAAAACTCCACAAAGGAATCGAGGAGGCACGAAAGGGTCAGTTTTTAAAAGCCGTGAATCTCTTCAAGGAAGTCCTCGCCGTGATACCTGAGAACCTTGATGCCCGCCGGAATATGGCAAGGGCATATCTGGAACTGAACAGCATCGAGAAGGCCAAGAAGTCATTTCAGGAAGTCCTGCAATTGGACCCGACTGATCATAATGCTGCAATTTCCCTGGGAAACATTTACGCCCAGAACGAAAACAACTTCGATGTGGCCGCGTTCTATTATGACCTCTGTCTTCAAAACCATCCCGATGATGCGATGCTGGCCTGCAATTACGCCGCTCTCATGCTTGAAAAAGGTGAATTTCAGAAGGCTGAAGTACTGTTCAAGCAGGCCATCAAGAGCGGAAATATACCCAACGCCTATTATGGCCTGGCGCTTCTTTACCAAATGGCGGGAGAAACTGAAGCCGGTAAAAGCGTGCTGGAAACTATGTTTGCCCGGATACCTCAACAGACTTTGGCAAGAGACTATGCTGAGATATACGCCAACGCCAATAACCTCTATAGCAAGTTGAGCAAAGAGGAGAAACATTGAGCCGTGTTTGTCATGATATAACCACACAGCTTCTTAAACGTAGATGTATGGCAAAACCATGCAATTGTCCGGCATAGGCATACATCGCGGGGATTCCGCGATGCTCTTCCAGGTCATCTGCCCCCTGACCGGACAAGCCAGGCGCAGCTGCCTAAGCTCATTAAGCGTTTTAAGGAAATAAGTAAAATCAAGAAATAATATGTTTATCATATATCCATTATTATAGTTTTGAGAAATAATAAGATGCCTATTCCTGTTATTGACATATTCGCGGGGCCGGGAGGACTTGGTGAAGGGTTCTCATCGTCAAGGGATAGCACGGGAAACGCAATATTCAAACTATGTCTCTCAATCGAAAAAGATCCGCACGCTCATAAGACACTTGAATTAAGGAGTTTTTTCAGGAAATTTCCTGATGGTGAAGCACCAGAGGATTACTACAGGTATGTTCGCAATGAAGGGATTACACGAGATGAATTATTCATCCGCCATAGGACTGAAGCAGATGCTGCCCGGGAAGAAGCATGGAATTTTGAACTCCGCGAGGAAAAAGAAAGGGAAATAGATAATCGTATTACAGGTGCTTTGCGCGACAGAAAAATTTGGGTTCTTCTTGGAGGGCCACCCTGTCAAGCTTATTCCGTTATAGGCCGCAACCGGATGCGTGGGCAAAACCCACAAAAGTATGAAGCAGATCACCGACATCACCTTTACCGTGAATATCTCCGAATATTGGTTAACCATCAACCACCGGTGTTTGTGCTTGAGAACGTCAGGGGACTCCTTTCTTCACGAGTAAACGGAGAATCAACGTTTCCGCGTATATTGCATGATCTTTCTTTGACCGGCAGGGTTGGTACAGGATACAGTCTTTATCCGTTGGTTAAACGAACATCACAGACATCCTTCATCGCACAGACATCCTTCATAGATTCTGATTACCTTCTCTACTCCGAAAAACTCGGTATTCCCCAAAACCGTCATAGGATTATCATCCTAGGCATTAGAAACGATCTCGGAATCTATCCTGACTTTTTGAAATATCATGATTCTTATGTCACCATGTGGGACGCGATCAGTGATTTACCGCAAATTCGAAGTGGTTTGTCAAGAACACCTGACAACTATGCGGCATGGTCAAAATCACTTGAATCATTTACGCAAATTGCAGACAGCCAGAGATTAGTGCCATCAGATATTCTTAGCGAAATGCAAAATGCCTGCAAACGAAGGATTAACTTTACACTGGGTGGAGAATTTATACCTGCATCATGTGCAGAAGAAAGATCAGACTGGCTGAAAAAACATGCATGGTGGTTTGAAGATAAACGACTGCACGGCTTCTGCAATCACATTGCGAAATCGCACATGTATGAAGACTTAACCCGCTATTTATTCGCTTCTTGTTATGCAAAATTACGCGGTAAATCGCCCACCATAGGTGATATGCCACCGCAATTGAGACCAGCGCATAGAAATGTCAATGAAGCTGTGACAGGGAAGATGTTTTCAGACAGATTCAGAGTTCAGATAAAAGGCAGCCCGTCCACAACCATTGTTTCGCATATATCTAAGGACGGACACTATTTCATACACCCCGATCCAGTACAGTGCAGAAGTCTTACAGTTCGTGAAGCTGCTCGACTTCAGACATTTCCTGACAATTACTTCTTTGAAGGGAACAGGACCGCGCAATATACCCAGGTAGGCAATGCCGTGCCACCCTTGCTTGCCATGCAGATAGCAGATGTAGTGAAAGGAGTGCTGATCAAGGCAGGAGCTTTGCAAAGCAATGGATAGGATTACCACACAACATCGAAGCTGGAACATGTCGCGTATTAAATCTAAGAATACGTCTCCTGAACGGCTTGTAAGATCGATGATACATGCACTTGGTTATCGATTTCGGATCCACACTGACAAATTGCCCGGTAAGCCGGATATTGCACTGGCCAGACTTAAAACTGTCGTTTTTGTTCATGGATGCTACTGGCATCGGCATCCCGGCTGCTCACTGGCATATACACCGAAGACACGGACGGAATTTTGGGAAAAGAAGTTTTCCAGTAATGTATTGCGTGACAACCATGTAGCGAATGAAATACTAAAACTTAGCTGGCGGATCTTAACGGTATGGGAGTGCGAATTAAAGGACACCGAAAAATTGAAAAAAAGGCTCAGCAAAGACCTTGCTGATTTAGAGAAAATATAAAGATAAAATAATCAACGTCAAATATGACGGATCATAACTAATCTCAGGAAATTGGGTCTGGTGATAAACGAATTGCGATAGAAAGGATTCCGGATTATGCCTGAACTCACTGTTGCCCCTTATGCACCAACACTGATTGAATCGATGCGGTCAGTAGGCTATTCGCTTCAGTCAGCCATCGCCGATATCATCGACAATAGTGTTTCTGCTGGTGCGAGAAAGATATCTGTCCGCTATTCCCCCCACGATGAGCCATATGTGGCCGTTCTTGATGATGGATCGGGAATGGAACCGGCTGAACTCACTCAAGCCATGCGTCATGGAAGCAGAGACCCATGGGGCGTTCGTGCAGAAAGTGACCTTGGCCGGTTTGGCCTGGGCCTTAAGACTGCCTCCCTTTCACAGTGTCGGAAACTGACCGTTATCACCATGAAGGATCATATAATTTCTGCCAGGTGCTGGGACCTTGATCTGATTGCGCTACGTGAAGATTGGATACTGTATGTTCCTGAACCTGATGAGCTTGAATGTCTGCCACATATAAATAATCTGAAGAGTCAGGGACGCGGGACATTAGTTATCTGGCACCAGCTTGACAGATTGTGTGCAGGTGAGAGTTCAATTTACCGTGCACTACCGGAGAAGATGGACGCAGTCCGCGAACATCTGGCTCTTGTCTTCCATAGATACCTCACAGGTGAACCGGGACTTAATAAGATTGAAATTCGACTGAATGAGAATCCAATAGTTTCATCTGATCCGTTCCTGTCCTGGCATGCTGCAACACAACCATTACAGGATGAATATATTGAAGTAGAAAATAAAATGGTCTTAATAAAGCCATATATATTGCCGCACATCAGCAAGCTTACGTCTACAGATTTAAAACACGCTGGTGGCGAGGAAGGTCTGCGGCGTAATCAGGGATTCTACATCTATCGTAACCGTCGACTGATCATATGGGGAACATGGTTCCGTCTGACAAGACAAGAGGAACTGTCCAAGCTCGCGCGTGTCCGGGTGGATATACCCAGTGCTCTCGATCATCTATGGACTATTGATATCAAAAAATCAACAGCACATCCACCAGAAGAAGTCCGACAGAATCTCAGGCGCATAATAGATAAGATCGTGGGAACAAGCCGCAGAGTCTATACCTATCGAGGACGTACAACGAACAATAACAGCAAACTGGTGCATTCCTGGAATCGCATGGATGGAAGAGAGGGCATAAGTTATATTGTGAATCGCGAACATCCTACAGTTGCTATGTTCATGGACAAACTGAGCAGTGACGACAGGAAGATGTTTGTACTGCTTCTTGAAACTCTGGAACGAACTTTTCCTGCCGATGCCCTCTACGCCGATATGGCTTCAGAACGCCCGAGAGTTTATTTGGAAGAGGACCTGCCAGGGAAATTTATGGAACTTGCACAATGTCTGCTCTCAGCAGCAGATACTGTTGACGGAGGCCGAGAAAGGCTGTTAGAAAGTCTCATATTTCTCGAACCTTTCTGCCAATATCCTGAAATTACTGAATCAATAATAAAGGAGCTTTCAAATGTCGGCTGAAAATGTCCATCGGATAGAGAACGCGGTTATAGCTACTTTAAATCTGGATCAATTGCCTACTGAAGAAGAAATTCTCAGGCTGGTAGAGGGCTTCAGAGCTATGTTTCAGGTTTCGGATGATGAACGCGATATCATTGTCCGCAGACTCCATGCCCGCCTTCGAATTGTCATGGATACTGGATCCGCTGTTGTAGAAAAAGACCATCAATCCTGGCTGCCAGCACGGCGGCCGGATATCGATCCCTATTATTGGCAGCGGTACGAGAAGTATCTGAACCGTAATGGCTGGCCACCAAGAGTCACCAGCACCTTGGACAGAATCGCTGATGAAGTCCTCGATCTGATGGGTGATCCATCAAAGGATGGCCAATGGAAGCGTAGAGGGCTTGTAATGGGTGATGTTCAGTCTGGGAAGACGGCTACCTATATAGCGCTTTGTTGTAAGGCAGCAGATGCCGGTTACAGGCTTATCATACTCATGACTGGCACACTGGAGAATCTCCGCCGACAGACCCAAGAGCGACTTGACGCCGGTTTTGTGGGACTCGACAGCGCGGGGTTACTCTCCCAGCAGCGAATAACCAGAGAAGTCGGGGTCGGATTGCTTGACCGACGAAGGACAGCAGGAGTTTTTACCTCCAAAACGACTGACTTCAAGAGCTCGCTGATGAATACACTGGGTTTCAGGCTCAATTCTTTCAAAGAACCCGTCCTCGTCGTAGTCAAGAAGCATAAAAGGATTCTTGAGAATCTTGAAAACTGGCTGAGATCTTACAATGCGGATAGCAATGGAAGAATAGATACACCGATGCTGCTTATTGATGATGAAGCTGACAATGCTTCGATAAACACAAATCCGGCAAACAGCGATCCAACAGCCATTAATGAAAGAATCAGAGCACTTCTCAATCTTTTTACACGATCCAGTTACGTGGGATTTACGGCCACACCTTTTGCGAATATTTTTATCGATCCTGATTCTGACAGCGAGATGATTGGTGATGACCTTTTCCCAAGACATTTCATATATTCCTTGGAAACTCCCACAAATTACGTTGGCTCCCAGGTTATTTTCGGAGACAATGCAACTCTCGACATTCTCAGGGAAATCGATGACGCAGAGGAAGTGTTTCCGCCAAGACACAAGCGTAATCTGATTATAGACCATTTACCCGAAAGCCTTCTGGAGGCGCTCAGATTCTTTATACTCTCAAATACCTTGCGCGATCTCCGCGGAGAGGGAAATACACATCGTTCAATGCTTGTGAATGTGAGTCGATTTACCGATGTCCAAGATCAGCTTGCAAGGATGCTTGATTATGAGTTACGCGAGATAAACAGGGAAATTCGCAACTACAGTCAACTGACGCCTGCTGAGGCAGTTCGATCTGTAAAAATTGCGGCTATCCGTAGCATCTGGGAAAAAGAATTTGGGGGCACCGAGTTTGAATGGCCTGATGTTCAACGAGCGCTTTTGCGTGCCGCTTTGCCTATCGAAGTCAGAGCCGTGAACCAGAGGACCGGTGCTGCAAGTCTCGATTACTCCGCATATAGAGACACGGGACTGAGGGTTGTTGCAGTTGGTGGAAACAGTCTGTCTCGGGGGCTGACGCTTGAAGGGCTTTCAACAAGCTATTTTCTAAGGAATTCCCAAATGTATGATACGCTTCTTCAAATGGGAAGATGGTTCGGGTATAGAGACGGTTATGCAGATTTTTGCAGAATCTGGCTTTCAGAGGAAGCCATAAGCTGGTATCAGCACATTACCTCAGCAACAGAAGAATTACGCAGTGAAATCCGAAGAATGAGTGCCCTCAATTTGACGCCCGAAGATTTTGGTCTGAAGGTGCGAGCCCATCCAGATGCTCTTATCGTTACGGCCAGAAACAAGATGCGGTCGGCACAAACCATAGAAAGGGTGATTTCCATAAGTGGTGAGGGGATTGAGACGCCCCGTTTGCAGAAATCTCAAGATATAAACCGGGCAAATAAGCTTGCAGCGGAGACCCTGATCGAAGCATTGGCTGCAGCGGGAATACCGAATGCAACATCACGATGGACAAATAATATCTGGCGTGGTGTGCCGAAAGACATAGTCTGTCAGTTCCTTGGGAGATTTGACAGTCACCCGCTCAACACGACCTTTCAAAGAGACAGCCTTGTGTCATTTCTGGAAAGGACGGATGAGCCAAAGCTTCAGCTCTGGGATATTGTACTGCCAAACGGAGGTGAGGCTCCTGCAAATATATCCGGAATTACATACCGGCCTCAAAAACGAGGAGTGAAGGCTTACAGCGACACGCAATCAATTTTTATATCTGGCAAATCAATGCGTGTTGGTTCACGGGGAATCGAGAAGGAAGGTATCCCCGAAGAGTCGGTTAAGAAAATAGAAGAGGAATATCGAGCTAATAATGAAGGGAAAAACGTTCCCGATAAGGAATACCGAAAAAAGAGACAGCGGCCTCTGCTTCTCGTGCATCTGCTGAAACCTTTTACGGATGACGGCCAGGAATATGACACAGGTGGCATTCCTCTTGTTGCAGTAGGCCTGAGTTTTCCGAAATTCGATGATACCGACATAGCCCGCCGCGTCAGATATCGGATTAACCTGGTTGAATGGAAAAACATGTTCCAGGAAGAAGTTGACGACGATTTGGAGAATATTGATGATACCAATTGAAGCACGGTGGGAAATGCTGGAGCCTGGGGGATTTCAGAGAATTGATGAAGATCACCCTCTGGATTTCTATCTTGGCATGGATGTGTCGTGCGATCGTGTTCTACTCCTGATTGTTCAGGATGAGGAAGCCGTACCAGTACAGAGTCAGGCAATTCACGTTGTTTGCAGAAAGAGGAATGACGGACAGTGGGCTCTCATGTTTCATCTCGTACAGTCAGAATTGGGCAAGATATTTTCCCATCTTTGCGAAGATCTTGTTGAATCGAGCCGTAAACTCACAGATATGACAAATGCAGCCCGGTTTATACTTGCCCGTTTTGAACGATGGCAACGTCTGCTACAGCATGGGCACACTGGATTGCTGGACGAATCAGCAGTAAGAGGACTTATTGGTGAATTGCTTTATCTCCATCGGTTTTCATTGTCAGCATATGGTTTATTACCTGCAGTCGACGGCTGGCTAGGCCCACTGGATGCTGCGCAGGACTTCCACTACCCAGACGGTCTCTTCGAAGTAAAGGCAATACGCACCGGCACTTCAAAGGTTATAATATCATCAGCTGAACAGTTAGACAATACTGGTAATCCACTCCAGCTGGTTATGGTGATTCTTGATTCTGTGCAACGAGATGATGATGCGATCTGTCTCCCGGATATTGTGAATGATGTTCGGCAACGGATAGAAGCAGATTCTGTTGCTTTATCCTTATTTGAGGAACGTCTGCTCGCTGCCGGATATATTGATAGGGAGGAATATCGTTGCTATTGTTATAAATGTGGCGGCTTTCGATTTTTTACCGTATGCGAAGAGTTTCCCCGGATTATCCGATCACGACTTTCATCAGGAGTTGGCAAGGTGACATATGAACTTAGCCTGGCAGCCTGTATACCGTTTGAAATAATAAGCAAAACGGAGAGCTAAAATGGATCTCGAAGAATTCCGTAAAGACTTTATTGAAACAGTAAAATCGCATGCAGCCTCTGAAGGCGATCTCACCCATGCAGCCTTTGTGACAATAGTGTCCGAGAAACTAATGGACGCTGAGGAATTTTCCGATTTTGAGCATTGCTACCACGAAGGAAACGGCGTGAAGGATCGGAGGCTTAAATTATGCATTGATGGGTATTCATTTGATGACTCTGATGACTCATTTAAGCTTCTGATAGCTGATTTTTTGGGTGGACCGGAAGCTGAAACACTGACCCAGACGGACGCCACAATTCTGTTCTCCCGGTTAAGCGCATTTGTAGCAGAAGCAATGACAGGTCTGCTTCACCCCGAACTTGAGGATAGTTCGCCGGCTTATGCTCTGGCAAGTAACATTTATCAAGATCAACAATCCATTACACGTTTCAGGCTGTTCCTGGCTACGGATGCGGTCCTCAGCAGTCGTGTTAAGGACTGGCCCGAAAAGTATATCAATGGGAAACCTGTTGAGTTTCACATCTGGGATGCTGCCCGCTTTCATCGAGCATTCGAATCAGCTACGGGCAGGGATGATTTGAAAATCGATTTCTGTGAATTCATGTCAGATGGGATACCTTGCCTGGAAGCGAGTCAGACGGGAGAAGGATACAAAGCATATCTTTGCGTAATTCCCGGGATCGTTCTGGCAGATCTCTATGACAGATTTGGAAGCCGGCTGCTGGAAAGAAATGTCCGTTCTTTTCTTGGAATACGGGGCACGAAAAGTGTGAACAGTGGCATCAGAAATACCATTCTGACCCAGCCTTCATTGTTTTTTGCATACAACAATGGAATTGCTGTAACTGCAAGTGCAGTCGAGGTTTCCAACAGTGGAAACGGTTTGCATATTCGTGCTGCAGACGACCTGCAGATTGTAAATGGAGGACAGACAACAGCATCGCTCACTACAGCAAAGCGTAAAGATAAAGCCGGGCTTGAAGACATTTTTGTGCAGATGAAACTTTCGGTTATCAAACCAGATCGTGCCGATGAACTGATTCCGCAGATTTCACGTTCTGCAAACAGCCAGAACAAGGTAAGCGATGCTGATTTCTTTTCGAATCACCCCTTTCATGTGAGAATAGAGACTCATTCGCGGCGTCTATGGGCACCAGCTCTTGCAGGTGCTCAACATGAGACGCACTGGTTTTATGAACGTGCGCGAGGTCAATACCTCAATGAGCAGGTGAGGATGTCACCAGCAGAGAAACGGAGGTTTGTACAGCAGAATCCACGCGAACAACTGATCACAAAAACTGATCTTGCCAAGTACGAAAATGCCTGGCGGGATATCCCTCATATCATAAGCCTTGGCGCCCAAAAAAACTTTAGAAACTTTGCTGAAAATATTGATGAGTTATGGAAACTATCAGATTCAGATTTCAATGAGGAACATTTCAGAAACATTGTGGCACGGGCAATTATATGGAAGTATACAGAACGGATGGTATCAAAGCAGTCTTGGTATCAGGGTGGTTACAGGGCAAATGTCGTTGCCTATACAATCGCCAAGCTATCGCATCTCATAAAAACTGTGGCAAAAGGTAAAGTCCTCGACTTCAGGGCTGTCTGGAATCAGCAGAGAATATCGCATGCTTTTGAACGGCAGCTTGAACTGGTTGCCGAAGCCGTTTTCAACATAATTGTGGCAGTGGACAGGCCGGTCGATAATGTTACAGAGTGGTGTAAAAAGAAACTCTGCTGGGAAAGGGTAGAAAACGATGCCATAGTATTATTGCCAAAATTCAGCACCGAATTAGTCGACAGGGATGAACTCCTGGCGGCAAAAAAAGAAGCTAAAAAACTACAGAAAACTGATAACGGCATAGCTGAACAGACTGAAGTAGTTAAACTTGGGCCCCGGTATTGGCAGAAGCTTCTATTTTGGGCTGAAAAGAAGAATCTGTTGACGCCGGATGAAACAAAGCTTGTTGGTATAGCTGCCCGGATGCCAAACAAGCTCCCCACTGATTTTCAAAGCACCAGATTGCTTGAAATCCGCACGAAAATCGAAGCTGAAGGATTTGGACCGTAAGATTTGCAACCCTTGTTCAATTTTCTGTGAATGTTGATTATTGCTAAAGAAATTGATTCGCCTTTGTATGCTCGAGTAATCGCATTTTATTTAAAGAGATAAGTTGAAACACGAATCAAATTAGGAGGGATATACCATGCGCGCCAAGTTTACCAGTACAGGACCAATCCCTGTTTCTGAAATTCTCCTCGATCAGAATAACTATAGGCTCGGCCCACTTGATAGCCAAATGGACTGCATTACAATAATGTTCAACGAATTTAGCTCGAAAATGGTCAAAATTGCAGGTCACATAGCAAAGAATGGTCTTTCGCCTAAGCCCGTTGTGGTGTCCAAGGACAATCAGGGGCGTTGGGTTGTAAGAGACGGCAACAGGCGAATGACAGCACTTAAACTCCTAAACAATCCGGCAGAGGCACCAGAACAGTATCAAAAAATTTTCCAGAATTTGAAAACTAATGCCATCAGAGGAATGATTCCAGAAGCAATCGACTGTTTGACTGCAGATGAGTCCATCATCATCGAATACCGAAAGCTGGAACATATGGGGCCGCAGGATGGCATTGGACAAGTCGATTGGGATGCCAGAGCTAAGGACAACTTGCAGGCTGACGTAGATGGGAAACTTACGTACCCTCTTGCGAGGGCAATTTGTGACTATCTTGAAAAAAGGGGGGTCACTGAAGCACGTAGCGTATCCATAAGTAATATGCAACGCCTTCTTCAAGATACCGAGGTAAGTAAACGGCTGGGAATCGTCTGGGATGGGCAAAACATCAAATTTGCCGCTGTTGAGGATGAAGTCTTCAATATTTTGAAGGAAATCGTCATTGATTTTGTCAGAAGAGGTAAAAAGGTCAATGACATATATCATCCGCCAGACCGTGAACAATACATGAATGATTTATTCGGTAATCGAAGCCTCAAGGTACCAACACCGCTAGCTAAATCTGTAGCCCCGGCCTCTGGCATGCGTGCAGCAGGCGGGGTACCTGCACAGACAAAAATCGCCGCAAAAGTAAAGTCATCTTGGGACCGTCCACGGGTCATTCAGCCGGGTGCAGGGTTACCAGCACCTTCTACAGAGGCGAAACTTAACACTATCCTTGCAGAATTGAGATCAAAAATAAATGTACGAGAGGCCCCTGTTTCAGCCTCTGTCCTCATTCGGCTAATTATTGAACGAAGCGTTTGGTATTACATCACAAAGTACAAAGTGACTTATCAAAAGGATGAACTATTTCATATTATTGAAAAAGTTGCAGAACATATGAAAGTATCGAAGATTATTAATAAGCAAGACTATAATCAAATTCGAAAGATGGGTAATGCTACGGAATTAATTTCCGCGCATACTCTGAATGCTTGGGTGCACAATTCCAATTATACTCCCACTCCTCAGGATGTTTGTACCTTCTGGGACAATATTTACCCTTTCTTGGTTAAATGTTGGAAATAGGGCTGGCCAGAATCATTTTGTTCTGCTATATGATGACCGGAGGCCAGTTTTTATGCATTTATTTACACCACTTCGTTACCCTGGAGGTAAAGGAAAGCTCGCCCCTTTTCTCAAACAAGTTTTCCGACACAACAATTTATGTGACGGCATCTACGTCGAACCTTATGCTGGCGGCGCGGCTGTAGCCTTAACCTTGTTGCTCCAAGGGTATGCTTGGGAAGTGGTTATTAATGACATAGATCCTCTTGTATACTCTTTCTGGTGGTCTGTGCTCAATGACACGGAGTCACTTTCCAGAAAAATTTACGACACGCCGGTAACTATGCAAGTATGGCGTGAACAGAAGTTTGTGCATGCCTGTTCCGAACAGCATTCCATAACAGATGTTGGCTTTGCTACTTTCTTTCTGAATAGGACTAACCGATCTGGCATACTCCAAGCGGGAGTCATCGGAGGCAAAAACCAGGATGGCCCCTTCAAACTAGATGCTCGATTTAACAAGAGAGATATGATTGAAAGAATTGACCTAATAGCTAGATACAAAGGACGGATCAAACTTTTCAATAAAGACGCTTTGGAATTGATTACTGAGATTGCACCATCACTGCCGCAAAAGTGCCTCTTATATTTCGATCCACCTTACTTCAACAAAGGGAAATTCCTCTATAAAAACTATTACACGCGCGCCGACCATGCCCGCATGGCAGTCCTCATTCGTTCTCTGCAATCCCCATGGATCGTGACCTACGACAATGTCCCTGAGATACAGGATTTATACACAGGCGAAGAACAAGCTGCGTTTGATATTTCTTATTCAGCTCATCTTAGCCGGCTTCGTGGATCGGAAATAATGTTTTACCGTAATCTTGAATTACCATCCGTTCCGTATACTCGTAAGTCAACGACGAAGAAGGCCTGTCAGGAAAAGCTCTTGCAGTAAGAAATAGTATGATCGTCTCTTTGAAATTTTAATCTGTTGTTGCCATGATTCTTTCCGCATACGACATGATTTCCTCAACTGAAACTCTTAAACATCCCCGAATCCGGTTTGCCCTTAAATCCCCCTCATCAATCAACCGATACACCGTCCTGACCGAAACCGCAAAGTATTCTGCCACCTCTTCCACCCGGTAATAGCGTTTATGGGGATAATCTGTCATATTTCATACACTTATAAATATTTTCACCTTCGTGCTGATTCTTGGGAACGGGGAAACACACGCGGTAAATTTTTTAACTCCTAGGGCACGCCATGAAAGTCAATTTTTTTTGCCTTCGTGCGCCATGAAACCCGTTTTGAAAATCGGATCTGAGACCCCCTTTTTGGGGTCATGCATCGGCGTCCTGAAATTGGAATTTTTTCAGGTGCGCTGATCTGGCTTTTTTCTCCTCTTCCGACATCTCTTTTTTTACGGGGTGATCAGCAAGCCACTTCTTGAACTGAGTTGTATCGGCCTCATTGGGATCAAGGCCGGCAATCCCTTTCTTGATGATGCAGTTCCGCTCCAACATGAGGAGATTGAAGTACCGGTCCGCCGGCGCGCCGCTCGCAACAATTTTCCTCTGCGCCCTGATCCAGGGGAGATTTCCCTGGGTTCGGGAATGGCAGATCTCCTCCCTGGGGTACCAAGTGCCTTTTAGGCTTGTTTGATCCAGGGGACATATCGGCGCGTTGCAGTTCTCATAGAGACTGCAAGAGGGCCGCTGCCATCCTTCATCGGCCTGCCTTACTGCCTCGATGATGACCTTTGTTTGTGGGTGGACACCGAACTGGAAGAGAAAGCTCCAGCCCATGAGCTGCTCCGGCCCGTCATCAGAAATGAAGCGGCCCTTGACTGCGTCCCCCACGAGCTTACTGCCCGTGGCCAGGTAGTCGGCCAGAGCGTACTGACCTTTCTCCGGAAAGGAAAAGATCAGTGTGACGCGGATGGTGTTGAATTTCGGTTTACCCGACAACGTCCACTCGGAAGCAATATAATCCTGCCATTTCTTCTCCTCGGCCTGCTGCCGGCGCCGCTGGGTTTTCCCTTCAGCAGGCAAGGAAGGCGGCAGCATGGGCAGTATGATGGTGACCTTTTCAGCCATAGCTTTGCCTGTTCTTCCTCATGGTATTTGTCAGCGTATACCCCTGGACCTGAAGATGTGCCAAGAAGGCCACTGGGATGCCGTTCAGGTTTGACTGCCGGCATTTGCCGCAGCGGAAGACATAGCGGTAGCCTTCCCGGTACAGGGTGATGATGCCGGCGCCGTCACAATCCTGGCAGTCTGTTACGGTGCTTCCGTGCGCCCGCTTCTTCGGTTGATTCTCCAGCCATTGCTGCCAGAACTCGCGCATGACCACGGGCAGGTTCTTGGGATAGGATTCGTGCCGGCTGCTGATCTGGGCGCGCATCCAGTCGAGAGGCTCGTCGGGGATGTGCTTTACCTCCGTAAACCACAGGTCGAGTGCCTGCTCCCGTGGCTCTTTTCGTTCGTAGTAGAAGCAAAGCTCCTTCACGAAGTCGTGGAATGCTTTTTCAACCATCTGTCCAAACTCCCTTCTCCCTCAGGCGGGCCGTTCGGTCCGCCTCTTAGGGCCCGGTCCTGGGACCTGGTGAGCCAGTTGACGATAAACCGCTGCCAGTTCGATTTTCGGTGCACCGGGTTGGCTGTTGCCCAGGTCTCCATGCGGCGCAGTTCTGAGAGCACATCGACCGCCGGATAAGCCTTCTGCCATTTCTCGACCAGTTCTGAGAGCACATGCCGGAAATGACCCGTTTCGTAATCGAACTCTATTTTTCGCGCTACGGGACTTGATACCCGTGCCACAGGTTTAGGCTGGTGGCGACCAGTTACGGGACTTTCTACCCGTGCCACAGGTTTAAGCTGGTGGCGACCAGCATCAAGAGCAGAAAGACCGGCCTTGTCTTCCTGCTTTTCGTCCTCCTTCGGAGGAGGGCGATTTTTATCGTTCGCCGCAGTAGTAGTTTCTGTTTCTCTTTCTGTTTCAGTTTCTGTTTCGGTTTCTGTTTCGTCAGTGAGGGCTCCGTGAGCACTCAGTGAGTCCTCCATGAGTGATAACGGAGGGGCGGGATTTCTGATCTGAGAGGGCCGGTTGATCGTCTGGTGCCTCCGGAAATTCCTGATCGCGTAGAACTTCTCCCCATCGGCCAAAAAGGGAACAATCCGCCCGATCCGTGTCAATTCGGACAGCCAGGCGCCAAACTCGTCCAAGCGAATATCATCGTAAGGGTAGATGGAGTTTTTCAGCCATGAGGGATGGCCCTTGACGACGCCGTAATCGTCAGAGAGATTCCACAGACCGATGTAGGTGAGCCTGGCCTGAAGAGATAAGAGCGCCAGCTTCTCGTCGCTCCAGAACTCCGGTTTGATCATGCGCGTTCGTGCCATGTTTTATTTGCCGTCCTCTCTGCTTTGTGAAACTGTGGCATGTGCGTTTCCTCCTTTCTGGGGAAAGGCAATAATCATGGTTTTTATGCCTTTGCGGATCTTGCCGATGCACAAAATCCTTGTTGTCGGTTTATCTTCACTGACCGATTCCGCATTGACCTTCATCGCTTTTTCAAATTCCATCTCTCCTCCTGTTACCCCATGGGCAGCGCCAAACCAGATTTCTTCAAAATGCACTCCCTCTATCTATAATATGTGAAAAACGACCCCCCGTGGGACAAACTATTTTTATTGCACTTATAATTTCAATAGCTTGGCTATGTATCGCCTAGCGTCATTTATGGCTCTTTCGCGCCGTTTATCGAGGCGCGAAACATCTTCCGGTCGGCAAATCTGATTCAGGGATTTGCCCTTGATCCGGGTCGCGATGAGAAGCTTTTGCGCCTCCCTGGTAATCACGCGCTTCTGAACAAGGTGGTCGAGCAGGCTCTCCGTGTCTGAAATATTCAACGCTTTGAGGAGTGCGGTCACATCATCACCCGGTTCTACGGTATCCGTAGTTGCCGCAATCAGAGAGAAATCAAAATCGGTGGTATCCTCAAGAGCATCACTGATCTTGTCATTCAGCAGGCGTTGGACCTCATTCTTCACCTTGCCGATAATCTTACCGGCCACTTTCGTTGCGGTGATCCTGGATTCTTTAATGATTTGCAGCAGGATCAGGCATATCTCCTGAAACAGGTCGTTATCATCGAGCTGCGGACACCGCTTTCCACCACGCTCATGAAGATCCAGAATCGCCGGTTTGAAGACGAGAAGAAAGACAGAGGCCAGACGTTCGTTGTCGCCGCCCTGTTGATAGTATTTGATGAGGCGCCAGAGAATCCTGTCCTTCAGGCGATAGCCACGCGACTGATCGTGGAGAAAGGCCAGCAAAGCGTGCCAATCGGAAAATGGATATAGATAGACGCAATCGGCTTGCAGCCGCTGGTAGAGCCTTCTGAATGGTTCGGCATCCAGCTCCTGCCGGATGCCGGCAAAAGAAAAGCCCATGCGAAAAATGCGGCATGGGCTTCAAGATACTCGAAGTCTATGGGTTTATTATGGTTATCTCGTAAATATTATTGCGTAATCCTGCAATCATGGCGGTGATGATCGCCCAGACATGGATCTCCTGATGCGGATTGAAAAGGATCGTCCGGAAGTCCGCCCTTGGAACAAAAAGCCTATGCAACGCCATCCATTTTTGAAATCTGCGGTTGTCCGTCGTCCGAAAGGGAATCGGGGCGGGAAGCAGGCTTCCGGTCAGGAATAACCGAATCAGGTCAATATCCAACGGTGTTGGTACTCGTCGCTAAACAGGTTCTGATACGAATCAAATAGAGAGGTTAATAATTGGGTTGCCGTGTGCTTAATTGTACAGTGGAACGACGTTCGATGACGGTACAGCAGATACAAAAGTGCCGGGAACATATCATTATTCCCCTGATTTTACCAAAGGAAAAAAGATTAGCGTGATCCAGGGGAAAAACAATGCCCGGAAACGAACAATGCAGCATATCGGCGCGAAAATGGCAAATTCGACCGACAAGACACCTCTGTAACGCTTTGATTATAAAGCGAATCAAAGAAAGTTTGTCCCAGTGAGGGATCATTTCTACATATTATAGATAGAAGGACTTTATTGATCGGGGGCAAACATGGAAAAGCGGATGATGGATATCAGGGAGCTGGCCGTCTACATAGGAATCAAGCCGCAGACGATCCGGAACCAGATTTCCCTGGGGAAATTTCAGATCCCGACGAAGAAGATCGGCAGGCTCCTCAAGTGGGACCGGCGCGACGTGGACCGGTTTCTCGATAGGCTGCAACGGATAAACTGATTGACAGGACGGCGCAATCTGCCATAATCCCTCCATACAACAGGCAAAGGAGGTGATGTCGCAATTGCTGTCTTGCCAATTCCTTACTCAAGATATGAGAGAGGAGTTGGAGTATGGGAGTTTACAGAAGGAAAAACAAGGACGGGACGCCCAGCGGACCCTGGATTATCCAGTATCCGATTGGGGTAAACCCGCAAACGGGCAAGGTGAAATACACCAGCGAAAAGGTGGGCGTCAGTAAGCGCCTGGCCGATCTGGCTTTCGGCCAGAAGATGCTGGACTGGGAAAAGAAAAAACACCTGGGGCTGGAAAAGAAGAAGGATTATTTCTTCTGGGAGCTGGCGAACTGGTACCTGACCCTGCCCGTGGCAAAAAAGAAAAGAAGTTTTGACAAGGACGAACAGCGATCGAAGCTCCTGAAGGATTACTTCGGATTGATGAACGCCCGGAAAATCAAGCCGGCCATGATCGAAACCTTCCAGCATGAGATGCTGACCAAGCCGCTGGAAGGCAAGACGAAGACCTTCAAACCCGCGACGGTGAACAGGATGCTGGCCCTCATGAAACGCATTTACAACCTGGCGATCCGGGAGGATCTGGTGGAGAAAAACCCCTGCTTCAAGGTGGCCCTGCTGCCGGAAAACAACAAGCGCGACCGGGTGATTGCCCAGGACGGTTATCAGGCCCTCATCAAACATCTGCCGAAACATGCGGCGGACATCGTCACGACGGCCTATCATACGGGCATGAGGGTGGGCGAGATAACGGGATTGACCTGGGACCGGGTGAACATGAAGGAAGGATTCATTGACTTGGGCTACGGAGACACCAAAACATCGGAACCGCGGCGGATTTACTTTAACGACGCGCTGAAGGCAATGTTTACAGAGCGGAGCAAGGTCAGGCGGATCGACCATCAATTCGTCTTTACGTACCGGGGAAAGCGGATTACCAGTATCCGGCATTCCTTCCTCGATGCCTGCAAGGCAGCGAGCATCAGGGATTTTCGCGTCCATGACCTCCGCCACACCTTCAATACCAACATGCGGAAGGCGGGAGTCGACCGGAGCGTCATCATGAAGATCACCGGCCACAAAACGACGGTCATGTTCGAGCGGTACAACACTGTCGATGCGGAAGACGCCCGGTCCGCCATGAACCGGTTTGAGGGTTACCTCAAAAATGAAATTACTTCAGGATTACTTCAAGGCCAGGCAAACGATAAAACAAAGGGCCAGCCAAGCGGCTAACCCTTTGTTTTTATGGTGCCTAGGGTCGGGGTCGAACCGACATGACCGCAAGGATCGAGGGATTTTAAGTCCCTTGCGTCTACCAATTCCGCCACCCAGGCATTTGGAAAGGTGCCGGGCTTATATTATTTTTATCGGTTCGAGTCAAGACAATTACCCGGTAAGGACCGTGTGGAAGGGAAATTGCCCGTGCTTTTTGGCCTGGAACTACGACCGGCAAAATTTTCTAAACGGCCTGCCGGAAGAAGTCCAAAATCCCGAAGGGGCACAATCCCAGATAGAAAATGAGGAAAATAAAGACATAGCAAAGCGCTTTTTGGTGAAAGGCCAGCGGTATCTCGCCCGGTTCCTCCGCTTCGCGGGAATAGGCCATCCTTACGAGATTAAGGTAATAAAACATCGAGAGCACCGTATTGACGGCGCCGATGAGGACGATGTTGAGATAACCGGCCTTAAAGGCGCTGACAAAGAGGAAGAGTTTGCCCGTAAAACCGCCGGTAGGAGGAATACCGGCCAGCGAGAAGGCCGCCGCCGCCAGGGTAAAGGCCAGGAGCGGCGATCTTTTGGCAAGCCCGGCGAGCGTTCCCAGGGAAACGTTTTTCCCCTGCCGGGAAATGAGGATGATCACATAGAAGCAGGCCAGGGTCATGATGAGATAAACGAGCATGTAATAGATTGCCGCGGCGCCGCCATCTTTACTGAAAGGCAGAATGCCCATCATCAAATAACCGGCGTGGGCAATGCCGGAAAAGGCAAGCAGCCTTTTGATATCCTTCTGCACCAGTCCCACGAGATTTCCCAAGGTCATGGAAAATGCCGCCAACAATATAAGAAATAGCGGCAACCCCGACGCCACGGCAGAAAGCGGCAACAGCAGACGAAGCAGCACAGCGGTTGCGGCGATCTTGGGAACCGTCGCAATAAACGCGGTTGTCGTGTTGGAAGCTCCTTCGTAAACATCGGGAGCCCAAAAATGCAGCGGGAACAGGGAAAGTTTAAAGAAAAAAGCGGCAAGCGTCAGGGCCAGGGCGAGGGTTCCTATCTTTTGGGTGAGAAATTCGGGCAGCCTGGTTATGATGCCTGCCAGGTAGGTGGTGTGGGACATGCCATAAAGGTAGCCCATGCCGTAAATCATGATTCCGGTAGCAATCGCTCCGAAGAAAAGATATTTGACGGCGGCTTCCAGGTGCGTCTTGTCGTGGCTTTTCCGCAAAGGGACGACGGCATAGAGGCTAAATGACGATATTTCCAGGCTTACGGCAATGGTGATAAGCTCCACGGCGCTTACCAGCATCATGAGGCCCAAGGTGGAAAATCCCAGTAACATGAAATATTCCGGCAAGTAATCGCTCTTGATATCGTCGTTGTTTTCCAGCATGAAGACGACCAGGCAAAGCCCCGCGGCCAGCAGAAACTTGAAGATTTGAGAAAAAAGATCCACCTGGTAGGCGCCGGAAAAAAGCTGCCCCCTGGCCCCCATGCCGAAAAGGGTTACGACCAGGAGTATGAGCGCCAAGAGCCGGGCCGCGACAAAGGCGGACTGCTTTTTCCGACCTAAGGAAAGAAAAAGGAAAAAGAGGGAAAAACCCAAAGTAAATAATTCAGGAAGCAGTTGCATACCGAAGACCCCTTAGTGGGTTAAATTTGTCAGTTGCGTCTGTAAATGCGCCAAAGTTGCTTGCATGACGTTGACCAAAGGCCGCGGAAAAAGTCCTACCCAGATAATGAAAACACCCAGCGGCGCCATACAGACGATTTCTCTTAAGTTCATGTCTTGCAACTCGCGCTTGTCTTCCCGGCCCCAGACGATCTGTTTAAGCAGTCGTAACATATAAGCCGCCGCCAGCACGGCACCGATCACGGCGCCGAAACCAGCCAGCCGGTGCTGGAAGAAAGTGCCGATCAAAATATAAATTTCGCCCACAAAGCTGTTCGTTCCCGGGAAGGCAAAGGAAGAAAAGGCGAAAAGACCGAAAAATCCCACATAGACGGGGGCAATCTTGCCCAAACCGGCATTGTCGTAAATCTCGCGGCTGTGGGTGCGTTCGTAAATAATGCCAACCAGCAAAAAGAGACCGCCCGTGGTAATGCCGTGGTTAATAATCTGGAGCATCGCCCCGGTAAAACCATAGAGTGTAAAGGTAAAGATGCCCAACGTGACAAAACCCATGTGCGCCACGCTGGAATAGGCAATCAGCTTTTTCATATCCGTTTGGCTCAGGCAAACGAACCCCCCATAGATAATGGCGATGACCGAAAGCGTAATCATGAAAGGAGCAAAGTAAACACTGGCCTGGGGGGTGATGGGCAAGCAAAATCGCAAAAACCCGTAGGCGCCCATTTTTAAAAGGATGCTTGCCAGAAAGACACTGCCTGCCGTAGGCGCTTCCGTATGGGCGGCGGGCAACCAGGTATGAAAGGGAAACATGGGCACCTTGATGGCAAAGGCAATGGCAAAAGCCAAAAAAACCCAAACCTGGAAGGGGAAACTATAGCCCCGGAACATGGCTTCCGGGATGCTGAAGGTGCCATTGGCCAGGAAAAGGGCGATAATCGCCACTAAGAGAAAGACGCTGCCAAAGAGGGTATAAATAAAGAACTTGATGGAAGCGTAATCCTTTTGCGGCCCCCCCCAGACGGCAATCAGCAAGTACATGGGGATGAGCATGGCCTCCCAGAAAACGTAGAACAGAATAAAGTCCAGTGAGCAGAAGACCCCGATCATGGCCGTTTCCATCAAGAGCAGGCAGATCATAAACTCCTTGACCCGCTTCTCTATGGCCCGCCACGAACAGAGGATGCAGATGGGCGCAATAAGGGCGGTAAGCACGATCAGCATGATCGTAATGCCGTCCACTCCCAACACGTAACTGATGTTATATGCGGGTATCCAGGGAATTACCTCGCCAAACTGGAAAAGGGCCGTGTCGGGATTAAAATTGCCGAAAAGCAGCGCCGCCAGAAAAAGGGTCACGATTGTCGCGGTAAGGGCCACCATTTTGATCAGCCGGTACTCGCGCAACAACAAAAGGATGAGCACCCCTGCCAGGGGCGTAAAGATCACCGTCGATAATATGGGGAATCCCAGGGGATTCATCAGCAAGTAGGACGACATTTTTTTATTCCTTTATAAGCCCCCCCTTCATCCCCTCCCGCCAAGGGAGGGAAAAGAGGGTTAATGCCAAAAAGCTACAAAACAAGCCAGAGGATCGCAAAAAACAGAACCAGGGAAAACCCTATGTAACCTTGGACCCGGCCCGTCTGGAGCTTTCTTACGACACCACCGCAGTTCATCACGGTAGCCGCCGTGCCATCCACGACGCCATCAATAATCTTTCTGTCGAAAGCAGAGGATAATGCGGCCTGCTTGAAAAGCGCCCGGAGACCCAGGGTACGGTATAACTCACCCCAGAAAGCGTCAACGGGGCTGATCACCTTTTCGTCAAACTGCAGGAATAATCGGGCGCCCTGCCGGTAGAAGTAATCCACATCCAAGTTGAGCTTGGCCTCCGGCGCAAGCTTTTTTATCATCAGGAAGAAGATGAAGCCGGTAAATAAAAGAATCTGCAGCATTTCCGACACGTGCGGCCAATTATAGGGGCGATACTCCACCGGAAAAGGCAGAAGCGCATAAAGGATATGGGGAAATACACCGATGACAAAACATAAGAGCGCCGTTAATCCCATGGCCCAGAGCATATTCCGGGGCGGCTCCGCGGCCTTGATGGGTGCTTCTTCCTTCCCGAAGAAGGCAAAATAAGTGACTTTCAAACCGACGGAAAGGAAGGTCCCGATCCCCGCCAGATTCATAAGCAACATCAACCATAGCCTCCCCTCCTCGTGCGCAGCGGCCACGATCATGGACTTGCTGACGAAACCGCTGAAGAGGGGGAAACCGGAAATGGACAGAGCTCCGATCACGTAAAAAAACATCGTCCAGGGCATGTATTTGTACAGGCCGCCCAGACGGTTCAGTTTGGCAGTGCCGGTCATGTAAAGAACCGCGCCGGCGCCCATGAAGAGCAGCGCCTTGTAGAGGATATGGGCAAAAGCGTGGGCCGCCGCCCCGTTTAGCGCCAGATGCGTACCGATGCCAATACCGGCCACCATGTAGCCCACCTGGCTGATGATATGATAGGCCAGGACCCGGCGGATGTCATTTTCAATCACCGCGTAACAAACCCCGAAGACGGTCATCGCCGTGCCCATGATCGCCAGGATCTCGAAACCGGCAAAGCCTCTGGCCAGCACGTAAACAGCCGTTTTGGTGGTGAAGGCGCAGAGTAAAACCGCTCCTTCCACCGTCGCTTCGGGATAGGCATCGGGCAGCCAGGCGTGCAACGGCAAGACGGCCGCATTCAAAGCAAAGCCGGCCAGAATCAGGTATTCGGGCCAGGAAGCGTTCATGGGGAGGAGGCTTTCGAAGGCCATGCTGCCCGTCTGGTGGTAATGCACCATGAAACCGGTGAAAAGCAGAAGCCCGCCGAAGACGTGAAATAAGAGATAGCGGAAGCCGGCCTCGAGAGAGCGCTTTTCTTTTCTCAGCCAAATCAGGAAAACGGAGGAAAAGGCCATGATCTCCCAGAATATGAAAAGCGTCAGATAATCTCCTGCAAAAACGGCCCCTAAAGCGCTCCCCACATAAAAGAAACCGGCAACATGGTGGCTGTCATCTTCCCTATGGAGGGCATAAAGGGCGCCCAGGAAGGCCATAATGCAGAAGACCCAGGCAAAGACCATGCTCAACCGGTCCACGCGCCCGAAAAGACAGGCAATATTAAGAAAAGAGTATCGCCCATAGAGGCCGTACTGCGTCTGGGCAACCGAGATGATCGCCAGCAGGGGAATCAGGAGGAGCAGGCCCTTCCTGACCCTACCTTTGACCAACGGGAGAAGCAGACTGCCGACGAAAAAAAATAGTGCCGGATGCACCCAACTATCCATAATAGTCCTCGTCCCTGGCCAAAAATATATGGGCAATCGCTTTGCTGATTTTGATCAAAAGGAAACAGCCCGCCAGGGTAAACAACGTCCAAAAGGCGGGAATCTTATCCACAAAATAATGGGCGTTTGCTCGTGGCAGTAAAATATCGAAGACAACCAAAAGGACCAGGCAGACCCAAAATGCCCCTTTCACCTTACCGATATTGCTTCGCAAGTATTCCAAGATTTTTAGTAGCTTCATTATGTCCCCCTCTCCCCACTCCCCTCCCGCCAGAGGAGGGGAAAAGAAAGTTTTTTCACGGTCGTTTTTCAGAAAATCCTGCTGATCAAGTCAATAAAAAAATCCGGATAAATACCCAAAAGCAATGAGATAAGCGAAGCCGCCACCAACGGTACCACCATGGAAAGCGGCGCTTCCTTGATATCCGCCCTGCTCCAGCCCTCTTTCCGGCCGGCAAAGAAGGCGCGGATGGTGATCGGGACGAAATAGGCGGCATTCAAGAGCGAGCTTACCATGAGCACAATTACCAACGGGAGACTGTGGATCGCCAGCGCGCCGTTTAACAGGTACCACTTGGTGACAAAACCGGCCACCGGCGGTACCCCGATCATGCTGAGCGAAGCCAGGGCAAAGGCACCCATGGTAAAAGGCATGGCGTAACCGATCCCCGCCATATCGCTGATCTTCTTCTTGTGATGGACCACGTAAATGGCGCCGGCGCAAAAGAAAAGAGTAATCTTGCTGAAACCGTGGTTAACGATGTGGATGATTCCCCCCAGCACCCCGCTGTTATCCAAAAGCGCCACCCCCAGAATGATATAGGAAAGTTGGCTGACGGTCGAATAGGCTAACCTGGCTTTCAGATCATCCTTTGTCAAGGCAATCACCGAGGCCATGAGAATGGTAAAGGAAACAAAATAGGCCGTGACGATGCCCAAGCCTAAATTCTGCAACATGTTCGTCCCAAAAGTGTAAAGCATCACCCGGCAGATACAGAAGACCCCGGCTTTCACAACCGCTACGGCATGCAGTAAAGCGCTGACCGGCGTGGGCGCCACCATCGCCGAGGGCAGCCAGTTATGGAGCGGCATGACGGCGGCCTTGGCAAATCCGAAGATAAACAGGCCGTAGGTGACCATTATCCAAAGCTGATCGGCGCCCGCCGGGAAAATGCCGCCCCGGATATCCGGGGCAAAATCCAGTGTCCCCGTCATGACGTAGGTGAGGATCAAAGCCGGCAGGAGCAAACCCTTGGATGTCCCCAGGAGATAGACCAGATATTTCTTGGCCCCGGCATAGCCTTCCTCATCCTGATGATGCACGACGAGCGGATAGGTAAAGAGGGTGATGATCTCATAAAAAAGATAGAGGGTAAACAGACTGCCGGCATAAGAAACCCCCTGCGCTCCCAGGATGGCAACAGCAAAACAGGTATAGTAGCGCGTCTGGGCATGCTCGTTTAAGCTCCGCATGTAACCGATATTGTAAACGGACGCGAATATCCACAAGAAGGAAGAGACGATACCGAAGATCAGGGAAAGGGCGTCCACCCGAAAATTAAGAGAAATACCGGGGGCAATAGAGGAGAGCGTATAGATAAGCGTTTTCCCGCTTTGGATCGCCGGCACCATGTTAACCACGGCAAGAAAGACCGCAACCGCTCCCCCAATCGACCAGAACTCACGCAAATCAGGTCGCTTCCGGGAAACCATAATCAAGATGGAAACCGCAAGCACAATCGCAATCGGCAACAGGGGTTGGGCGCTTTCCATAACCATAGATCAGCCTTTCAACTCCTTAAGATTTTCTCCCTCGATATGATGATATTTTCGATAGATCAGGATGATCATGCTCAGCGCCAGCGCCGCCTCAGCCGCCGCCAGTCCCATGATAATGAGGGCAAAGGCCAAACCGTAAGGATTTTCCGGACAAACAAATCTGTTGATGGCCACCAGGTTCAGGCTGGCGCCGTTTAAGATCAGTTCCATGGACACCAGCATCCCGATCAGCGTCCGCCGGTAAATAACCCCGGCGATCCCGCAGAAGAGCAGAAAAAGAGCTACGAAGAGATAGATTTGCAGATGCTCATACAAGAGGGTATGCATGCTAGCTCCTTCCCTGGGAGATCAGGGCCAACATGATAGCCCCCAAAATAGCCACAACCACTAAAAGCGATATCAGTTCAAAGGGCAGCAATAGATCGGTGAAAAATATCCGGCCTATGTCCCTGGCCCCGAAACCAAAGATCGGCACGCCACAACCACCAAACGTCGCTTTGACAAAGCGGGAGAAAACCAAAAAAGTGACCCCCGCCACCCCCAATGCCGCAGCAAATTTACCCAACGTCGTCCACTCCCTGGGGCGACGGTAAAGTGGCCCAACCAGCATAATGGCGAAGGCAATCAAGATGGTGACTGCCCCTACATAAATGAGAATCTGCATCATGGCGAGGAATCCGCTATCCAGATAGACATAAAGCCCCGCCATGCCGAACATGGCGGTAACCAAACCTAAAATGGCATAGATGATGGAGCCAGCCAAAATGGCCGTGGCCGCGCCGCCCATCGTAACCACAACTACCAGGAGGAAGATTATTTCCGCTGTTGTCATGATGCCTTTTTCCTCTTTTCAAATTCTGACACGAGATCGTAATGGAAATCTTCCCGTTGGTAACTTACGGGATTAAAATCCGCCGAAAAAGCCAAGGCGTCATAGGGGCAAACCTCCACGCAAATGCCGCACTGGCTGCAGGTGGTGAAATTAAGTTGATAAGTGGTGCCGGTCTTCTTCTTTTCCCCTTCCCGCTTCTCGCCTTCCACCTTCACGATGGAACCGGAGGGACAATTCCGCACACATATGCCGCAGGCAATACAGGCGTTCCGGTCGGGGTTTTCCCGATCGGCCAGGAGCTTGGTATGACCACGAAAACGCGGGCTGATCTCGATCAGTTCACGCGGGTATTGGGAAGTGACCACCGGCTGGAAGAAGGCCTTGATGGTAACCCCTAAGCCCGCCAAGAGGGAACCGGCGCCTCTGATATAAGCCATTGGTGATGCAGTCATAGTTTCAATAGGCCTCCCGTGATGAGCAGATTGATAAAGGTCAACGGGATAAGCACCTTCCAGGAAAAATTAAGTAACTGATCGAAGCGGACGCGGGGAAAAGTCCACCTAAACCAGATGATGATGAAGACAAGAGCATAGGATTTGATCAGAAACCACAGGATGCCGGGCAGGAAAGGCCCTTGGTAGCCACCCAGAAAAAATGTCGTCGCAATGGCGCTGACGATAAAGATGTTCGAATACTCGGCCAGAAAAAACAGGGCGAAGCGCATGCCGGAATATTCGGTATGGTAGCCGGCCACGAGTTCGCTTTCCGCTTCCGGCAAGTCAAAGGGGGTCCGGTTGGTTTCCGCCACACTGGCGATAAAGTAAATGATGAAAGCCAGGGGCTGGTAGCAGACAAACCAGATATTTTTCTGCGCCTCCACAATATCTTTCAAAGACAAAGAATTTGTCATCATAATCACCGGCAGGAGCGACAAAAGCAGAGGTATTTCATAGGCGATATTCTGGGCAATGCTCCGAATCGAACCGATCAGAGCATACTTGTTGTTCGATCCCCAGCCGGCAAAGAGAATGGAAAGCACGGACAGGGAGGAAAAAGCCAGTACCACCAGGATACCCACATTTATGTCCTTCACCTGCAAACCCGCATTAAAGGGGATCACGACAAAAGATACCAAAACGGGGATAAAAACAATGACCGGCGCCAGGAAATAAAGAGGCTTTTCCGCCTGCCCGGGGGTAAGGATTTCTTTTCCTAAAAGTTTAAGGGCATCGGCCAAGGGTTGAAAGAGGCCGTAGGGGCCTACCTCTTTAGGGCCGATGCGGCGCTGCATATGCCCGGCGACCTTTCTTTCCGCCCAGGTCAAAACGAGGGAGTTGAGCACCACAAAGCCCAGTACGCCCAGCACACCTGCGATCATCACGAAAGCTTCTCTGCCGATTATATTGGTTAAGTATGACATCGCACCGTTACCACAGTTATCGGTCTATTTCAGGGATGACCAGATCAAGGCTGCCCAGAATCGCCACGGCATCAGCCAGCATGTTGCCCTTGGCCAGTTCGGGGAATATGGTCAGATTGGCAAAAGATGGGACGCGCCACTTCATCCGGTAGGGGCGGTCACTTTCATCGCTTACCATATAAATCCCCACTTCCCCGCGCGCCGTCTCCACCGCATGATAGACATCCCCTTTGGGCGGTTTCAGTTTCCGCGGGGGTTTATCCAGCATAAAGGGGCCGGCCGGCAGCCGGTCCAGGGCCTGCTCGATAATCTTCAGGCTGTTTTCCATCTCCCGGATCCGCACCTGGTAAATATCCAAGGCATCCCCGCACGTTCCCGTCGGAACCTCAAAATCCATCTCCCCATAGACGGCGTATGGCTCCCGTTTCCTCAGATCCATGCCGATCCCCGCCCCGCGCAATACCGGCCCGGAGACACCGTATTTCCTGGCTCTTTCCTCCGTAATGGTTCCCACACCCCGCACCCTGTTGACGAAAATGACATTGCCGGTGATGAGTTTCTCATACATGTCGAAGCGACCGCGCAGCCGGGCGATGAATTGCCTGCTCCGCGTCACAAAATTATCGTCAACATCATTATAAAGACCGCCAAAGCGAAAATAACAGTAAGTCAGGCGGGAACCGGCAATCCCCTCCAGAATATCCAAAATCTGCTCCCGATCGTCAAAGACGTAGAGGAAAGGCGTAAGCGCACCCAAGTCGGCAAGATAGGCCCCTAACCACAAAAGGTGGCTCGCGAGGCGGTTCAACTCCGTGGCAATCACCCGAACGTATTCAGCCCGCTCCGGCACAGCAATGCCACAGAGCCTTTCCACGGCAGTTACATAACCCAGGTTGAAGGAAATGGCGCCCAAATAATCCATGCGCCCGGTATTGGGCAAGAATTGGTAATAGGAGCGGTTTTCTCCCATCTTTTCATGCATGCGGTGGAGATAGCCGAGCACCGGTTCTGCCTGCTCGATATATTCGCCAGCCATCTTCAAAATCACCCGCAAAACACCGTGCGTACTGGGGTGCTGGGGACCGAGGTTGAGAAAAAACGTGCCTTCGTCCTCCTGTGGCCGGTAAGAATTAAGCTGTGCCTTGTCCTCCGGGGAGACCGCCACCTTCTCCTTACGTAAGGGGTAATAATCGATCCCCTCATGGAGAAAGAGGTATGTAAGGTTAGGATGGCCTTCAAAACGGATGCCGAAAAACTCGTAAACTTCTCTCTCGTACCAGCGAGCGGCGTCATAAACGGACCCGATGCTGGGGGCGACAGGTTTTTGGGGATCAACTTTGTGGATAATTTTTACCCGGCAGAGGGTTTGGTGGTGATTGAAGAAATACACCAGTTCCAGATACTCGATGTAATCAACGCAAATGACCGTGGCCAGATAAAATTTACGGGCATCAAAGAAAGCGGCAACCTGTAATAAAGCAGCCGCACTGACCTCGCAGGCAAGATGGTAACCTTTCTCCCGATAGGAAATTTCATTAACCTGGGTATCCTTCAGGACGGCGGACAATTCCCTTTTAATCGTTTCTACCATCGCTGCTCCGGCCCTGGGAATCTTCGCGCACCGGTGATCTTTTCCTCAAGTTTTAAAAAACCTTCGAGGAGACCCTCCGGCCGAGGTGGACATCCCGGCACATAAACATCCACGGGAAGAAGCAGATCCACCCCTTCCACGACATTATATTGGCCCTCAAACACGAAGGGACCACCGGATATGGCACAGTTCCCCATGGCAATAACCCACTTGGGCGACGGCATCTGTTCGTAAAGGGTCAAAAGAACCGGCGCCATCTTCTTGGTAACCGTACCGGTCACGATCATGAGGTCCGCCTGCCGGGGCGTAGCACGAAAAACACCCGCGCCAAACCTGTCGAGATCAAAACGGGACATGGCAACCGACATCATCTCTATGGCGCAACAGGCCAGCCCAAAAGTGATGGGCCAAAGAGAATTAGCGCGGGCCAGATTAAGCACCTTTTCCACCACGGCAAATTTTACCGGGAGAGCTTCCTTTTCCAGGTGAATACCCCTTTCCCCCAAGCGTAAATGATGGCCAGCGCCAAAATCATGACAAAAGACAAGAGCGCATAAAACTCATAGGTACTTTCACCCCTGGCATAGCTTAAAGCTACAGGAAAGAGGTAAAGGACATCAACATCAAAGGCAATAAAGATCAAGGCATAGATGTAATAGCTGATATTATAGCTAACCCAGGCGCTCCCGAAAGGTTCAATACCGCATTCATAGGTGTGCAGGGTTTTTTCTCCTTTGGTGTGAGGAGCCAGAAAGCGCGCAATGAGGATGGGAACAAGGGTAAATACGGCGGCAACGACTATAAAAAGGACAACGGGAGCAAATTCTTGCAGGTTATTCATGTCCGCACCTAAATTATGGATATAATAATGAATATAGCTTGAAACATTATTGTAAGTTGCAGCGTTTTTTTTACCGAATCAGCGCCAGGCTGTCAAGGCATATTCTCAAGAAATATGTGTTTTTCTATTTCCGCCCACAATTCCGCTCTGCCCTCCCCTGTCCGTGCGGAAAAAAGTACCAGGGGAACGGGTGGCTGCCCGAAGGATGCCAAGATAGAGCGGCTGCGCAGCATCGCCTGCTGCTTAGACAGTTTATCAACCTTGGTAAAGACTATCAGGTGGGGAATATGGTAAGATTGCAGCCAATTGAGCAAGTCCCGATCCTTTTCGTCACCATCTCGCCTGATGTCCAGCAGCAAAAGCACCAACCGCAGGGTTTGCCTTCCCTTAAGGTAAGCCTCTACCATTGGCCCCCACTGCTTTTTTACCGCCAGCGGGGCCTTTGCGAAACCGTAACCAGGTAAATCGACAAGGGAAAACTTTTCGTTGATGATAAAGAAATTAACCAGTTGCGTACACCCCGGCAACTGGCTCGTCTTGGCAAGCCCTTTTCTCTGGGTTAAGATATTTATCAGGGAAGATTTACCCACGTTTGATTTGCCGGCAAAGGCAATCTCCGGCAGATGCAAAATTGGATAGTCCTCAAGCGCTACACAGCTCTTGAGGAAATGGGCCGACTGAATCTTCATAATATAAAAGGGATATTCCGACGCTATGAGAGCTTGTGAGGCTCACGATATACAAACGGGTCGTGAAAAAGGCGTCGGAGCAGCTCATAAGCCGAGTTCTGTAGCGCTTCCGGTTGCCCGTAAAGTGCTGATGATCATTCCTCTAGGACAACGGTTGCCCGTTGCCTCAAGCGACGCTACCCGAGAACTACGGGCGGGCCACCCTTAATGTTCTCCTATTTGGTCTTGCTCCGGATGGGGTTTACCTTGCTTCCCCGGTCACCCGGGAAACGGTGAGCTCTTACCTCGCCTTTTCACCCTTACCCCGGCAAGCCGGGGCGGTAATTTTCTGTGGCACTTTCCTTAGGGTTGCCCCCAGTCGCCGTTAGCGACCATCCTGCCCTGTGGAGCTCGGACTTTCCTCCCGCCCGGTAAACCGGACCGGCGATCATCTGTGCTACTCCGGCGCCATTTTTCACGACTTTAATAAAACTATTTCAACCTTTGGTCGCACCAATAAATGATGCGATTACAATTCGGACAGGTATGCAAATCAACGGCTTTCTGTAATTCAATATAAAGTTGCGGGGGGATATTCATATGACACCCCTCGCATACTTCCTTCCAGACAGCAGCAACAGGCAACGTATTATGCAACTTCTTAATAGCGAAATATTTGTTCAGGGAATCTGCAGATATCTTTTTCTTGACCAATTCGCTCTTCTGCCGACAGGCTGATAACTTACCATCAAGGGACTGCAGCTCCACTTCCAGTTTTTTCTTCGTATCTTCATAATCTTTCACGCCGGAAGCCATCCCTTTTTCTTGAGTCTTTACTGTTTCTTTAGCGGTATCCACGGCTTCCAGGAGCAAGATGATTTGCTCTTCCAATTCGCTATTCTTGCTCTCGGCAGTCGCGATCTCTTTCAAGACGGATTGATACTCCTTATTTGTCTTAACCTCGCCCAAACGGGCCTTTGTCCGTTTTAGCATATCCTGCCCCGCCTTTAACTTTTCCTCCTTTTCACGGTGCTCCTTCTTAACCTCCTCGAATTTTCTTCTATACTCTTCCAGATCACTTAGAAAAATCCGGTATGATTCTTCCAGGTTGGCTATCTCCTTGGGCAAGTCTCGGCATTTGATGTTCATCGCATTGATCTCTGACTCGACTTTTTGCAGCTCAATTAACTGCGACAATTGTTCCTTCAAAAATCATTCTCCCTTCCGGTAATTGAATAAAAAAAAATGCACCAACAGTTGGTGCACTTTCAAAGGAAGGCCCGTCCCACGTAACCGCAGTCGGCCCGATATCCTGTTTTTCCGCCGGACCAAGAAGATAAAAAGATTAGCTTGTCCTTTCCCACGGCCAAGACACCCCTCCCATATCAAAACCTCATATAGTGAATGGGCCCACCTGGGTTCGAACCAGGGACCAACCGGTTATGAGCCGGTGGCTCTTCCAGCTGAGCTATGGGCCCACAATGCCGGTAAATCTGGTTTCTTTCTCCCCTAAAACGACCTTAAAGCGCATTAACCGCAACACACCGGAAAAAACCCATTTTACCTGAGCGGATAAGGTATAACCGTTCTTCCAAGTTCTTGTCAATCTTTAATTTGCATCACAGGTTTGGCTATTTTACGGCGCGATGGATTCCTCAGTTTCCGCATGGCGTTAGCTTCCATCTGCCTGTTTCTTACCATATCACCCATTTCCCCCGGTTCTTCCGGCACAACATCACATCGCTCACTGATGCCAAAACGCATGCGTAGCACTTTTTCCTCCCGCGGTGTCAGCGTTGCCAGAATCTTTCGCGTTTGCTCGGCCAGATCCATATTGATAGTAGCTTCGGAGGGAGACACGACCTTTTTATCCTCGATAAAGTCTCCCAAGTGACTATCCTCTTCTTCACCAATGGGGGTCTCAAGGGAAATCGGCTCCTTGGCAATTTTCAGCACTTTCCTAACCTTCTCTAAAGGGTACTCCATTTTAATGGCAATTTCTTCCGGAGTCGGTTCTCTTCCCAGTTCCTGAATCAAATAACGTGAAATGCGGATCAGCTTATTAATCGTCTCAATCATATGCACGGGGATTCTTATGGTCCTGGCTTGATCCGCTATGGCCCTGGTGATGGCCTGCCTGATCCACCAGGTGGCATATGTGGAAAACTTATAGCCCCGCTGATACTCAAATTTATCCACCGCCTTCATTAAGCCGATGTTGCCCTCCTGGATTAGGTCCAGAAACTGTAATCCTCTGTTGGTGTATTTTTTGGCAATGCTGACCACGAGTCGCAAGTTGGCTTCCACTAGTTTTCTTTTGGCCGTTTCCGCTTTCTCTTCCCCACGCTCTATCGTAAGTACCACTTTTTTCAGGAAAGCGGGAGGCAACCCCGTTTCCTTTTTTATTTCCTTTAACCGGCGCTCGGCATTTTTTACAACTACCTGACAATCCTTAAGTTTCGTCAGCGAAACCTTATATTCAGCGGCAATCTTGCTTTCCTCATGGGGCTTGTTCTTCAAACGCTGCCAGGCTGTCTCCATTTCCGCCAATGAAAGGCCCGTTTCTTTCTTGCACTTCTTGATAGCATTTTCCATCTTGTCCACGATCAAAACATGGCTCTTTAGTATACCCACAATCCGGTTAATCTGCCTTCTGCTGAACTTGACTTTACGACATAGGTTAACAATGCTTTTTCTATTCTTTTCCACCTTCTCTTTCAGCAGTTGCTCTTCCGTCTCCTTAAGCGCTTCTGACTTGAGTTTGGCTTTCAGCCCATCATTCTTATTTTTTAACTCTGCAATCCGATCAACTAGTTTAAGCACCCGTTCCGTGTGCTTCTCCTCTTCTACATATCCCTCTTCGTCTTCAAGATTATCCAGCACGTGCTTAATCTTAAACGTTCCCTCCCGCAAATTCTTCCCTATGTTCACCACTTCTTTTACACAAAGATCAACGGAAAATACGGCATCTAAACCTTCTCGCGCCCCTTCTTCAATCTTTTTAGCTATCTCAACCTCGCCTTCTCTGGTCAGAAGAGAAACAAAACCCATCTCGTGAAGGTACATCTTGACGGGGTCACCAGTCTTGCCTATCCCGCTGATGAAATCCGGTGCGCCTTCCCCCTTGCCGTCAATGCCATCGTCAAGATTTTTTTTAACAATCAGCTTTTCCCCTTTGTCCGTATCAATGATATCAATGTTCTTTTCGCCGAACAGCATTATAATGTCGTCTATTTGCTCAGACGACACCACGTCTGGCGGCAGTAGATCGTTGACGTCATCATAGGTTAGAAAGCCCTTCTCCTCACCCAGAGTAATTAGTTTCTTGAATTCATCAGATTGCGGCTCTTTTCCCATGTTGTTTTCTCTCCGTTTATTTTCTTTCCGCGCCATAGGTCATAACACCGGGGTTATAATGATTTATCTTTTTTGAGAGTTTATCGTTTGCTGAATTTGTTCCCTCAAGAAATTGCACCTTTCCTGGTCATCCATTTTTTCGGCCCTCCCCAGTTCTTCGCGCAGGTCTTTACTTTTCCTCTTGCGCCACCGTTCCCTGATCTTTTCGATGGCATCGGCGGTAAAACGTTGCCATACTGTTTCATCATCGGTCTGTCCCTCTAAAAGTGATTTATGCAACAGCTCCTTGAGGGGACCTTGTTCGAGGCTATCCAGAAAATCAGCGGCGGCCGGATTACTCATGGCCGCGTCCTGAGTTTTTATTATCACCTCTCCGAAATTTTTCAGCTCATCATTGGTAAAGTATCGCAGCACCTCATGCCTTGCCACTTCTGCTATGCCCTGCGAATTTTGCAGCATGGCCAGGATAAGACTCAATTCCACCTTGTCAGGGGTTTTAAAAGTCTTAGCAGGCAAAACATCCGGAAGCTTTGACGACCTGCGCTGATTTCGGTTATATTCCCCTCTCAACACCTGTTGGTCAATGCCAATTTTTTCAGAAATTCTTTTTAAAAAAAGACCGCGGTCAATGGCGTCATTGAGGCCGGTAGCGAAAAGCATGGCCTCTTTAGTGGCTTCCCGCTTTTCTTCCAGGGTAGCATTTCCGCTCAAGAGATTATCCAAGTAATAATCAATGAGCGAAGGGGAGCTTTTGATTATTTGCTCAAGACTTTCCGGCCCATATTTCCGGATATAATCATCGGGGTCGTTATTTTCCGGAAGCACAACCGCTTTGGCCTGTATCCCCCCCGTCAGGAACAATGGTATGCTCCTTTGCAGAGCCCGCTTGCCCGCTTCATCGGCATCGAAAAGCACTGCCACATGTCCTGTATAACGTCGCATAAGCTCAACCTGCTCCAGGGTAAGCGCCGTGCCCATGCTGGCCAGCACATTGGTCATCCCCGCATTCCACAGGGAAATAAGATCAAAATAACCCTCTACGAGAATGGCATAGCCCTGCTTGCGGATGCCTTCTATGGCCCTGTTCAAACCATAAAGGTTTTTTCCCTTGCTGAAAATCGGGGTTTCCGGAGAATTTAGATACTTCGGTTCGCCACTGCCCACGATCCGGCCGCCAAAGGCCACAACCTGACCGCCAGCATCTTCGATCGGGAAAATCAAACGACCACGAAAACGGTCATAGCTGCTCTCCTCTGGCCCTCCTTCTGTCTTGGAAGCGATCAAGCCGGCCTGGAAAACCATCTCCACGGCTACGTTTTTATGGACAAAGAAATTTCTCAAGGTCCTCCATCCCCGGTCTGCATATCCCAGACGAAAGCTCTTGATGGCAGCATCCTTAATTCCCCTTTGCTTTAAGTATTCTCTGGCTTCCAGCCCGGCTGGGGAAAAAAGATTATCGACGAAGAAAGCGGCAGCCGCCTCATTGATACGGTAGATCTGCTCACGAAGTCCGTATTCCTGCCTCTCCCGGCGATCCATCGCCTGCTCAGGGATCAGAACCCCTTTTTTCTTGGCCAGATGCCTCGCCGCCTCCGGAAAAGTCATGTTGCTTATCTTCATCAGAAAGGTAAAAACATGGCCTCCTTCCCCGCAACCAAAACAATAGAACA
>Ga0082335_1001337_pt1 | contig 53199 bp, 61 predicted proteins | sample Subgrocontami58m_FD_72375 | JGI IMG/M metagenome (GOLD analysis project Ga0082335, IMG submission 72375) | Subsurface groundwater microbial communities from S. Glens Falls, New York, USA - GMW37 contaminated, 5.8 m (SPADES assembly) (version 2) ... | reverse complement strand
CAAACAGGTTGCGATTATTCCCATTTCGGCGTTGTCAGGGCAAGGAATTCCCGAATTATTGATGGTTCTAACAGGATTAGCACAACGCTATTTGGAAGTAAAGTTGCAGATCGAAGAAGAAGGACAGGCAAAAGGAACAATTCTCGAAGTAACGGAAGAAAAAGGCTTTGGTACAACTCTTAATGCGATTCTCTATAACGGTCATTTACGCGTGAACGACACGATTGTTATCGGTGGAATCGATGGACCAATTGTGACAAAAGTTAGAGCGTTATTGGAACCGGCGGAATTAGCGGAGATGCGCGAGAAAAAAAGTAAATTCCAAAATGTCAAAGAGGTGTTTGCGGCAACAGGAGTAAAGATCGCTGCTCCTGGGATGGAAAAAGCTATTGCCGGCATGCCCATCCGCGGCTGTTCTGGAAATTCCAATGATATTGAGCAGCTAAAAGAAGAAGTCCAACAGGAAATTGGAGAGGTATTAGTTTCTGAAAGTGAAGAAGTTGGTGTTGTTCTCAAAGCAGATACGATTGGAGGTCTAGAGGCATTGAAAGTGCTGCTAGAAGAGAAAAAAATTCCAATTTCATCGGCATCTCTCGGTGCGATTACAAAACGAGATCTATCACAGGTCGAGTCGGTCAAAGAGAAAGATGAATTTTATGGTGTGCTATTAGGTTTTAATGTTGCGGTCCCTACGGATATAGGGGAATATTGCAAAGCTAAAAGCTTAAAGGTGATTGTTCATGATGTTATCTATCGCACGATTGAAGAGTACGAAAGTTATATCAGTGGTTTGAAGAAAGAGATAGAATTGCGGGAGTTAGCATCACTGGTGCGCCCGTGTAAGTTCTTAGTTATGAAGGGGTACACGTTTAGACAGAACAATCCGGCGATTTCTGGTGTTGAGATTGAAGTCGGAAAGATTAAATCGGGCGACCCGATTATGAATCGAGATGGAAAACGCTTGACAACAGTAAAGAGTATGAAGGAAGGACAAGATAATATTGGTGTAGCGGAGCAAGGTAAACAATTAGCGATGGCGATGGACGATATTACGATCGGCCGGCAGGTTCAAGAGGGTGATTTTTTGTATACGGATATTCCCGAAAGCCATTTCAAGAAGTTAAAAGAGTTGAAGAAGTATTTGTCGAAGAATGAAGTGGAAGTGTTGAAAGAGATTGCGGAGATTAAACGACGAGAGAATCCGGTGTGGGGAGTTGGTTGAGGAATGGTATTGGAGAAATTATTGGGGGAATTAGGGAGGAGTACACTGATCAACGTTAATCGACAGACATGGAGTAAATTTGAAAGTGATTTACGAGGATTCTTTGTAACGGGAAAAACGTTTGAACGCTATGAAAAATTTAATGATGAAGAGTGGGAAGAATATGGCGATCGTGAACCGTTTCAATTTGAAGAATGCGATTTCAAAGCGGAAACTGAAACTCATTACGCTTCGTTTGATCTAGAATTCACTCTTTTTGGAATAAGTCCGGTTCTCAAGCCAGATTATACGATAACGTATGCTCTGTTATCAAATGGAGATGCACTTTACTTTGATTTTGATCCAGGAGATCATCATAAGATGAAGAGATCACAAGAGATATATGTTTGTAATCATTTTTGAAGAACAATTATTTGGTGTTGACTAATTTTTCTAATTCATCGTGAGAAATAGAACCAAGACTTTCTCTTCCAAGAAAGACTTCTACGGTAGTATCATAGGAATTAATATTTAATTTCTGCGACCAATCTAATTCTTGATTAATAGGAAGATATCCTTCTTTGGAGAGAGAAGTCAGTAATTTTTTCTTTTCGTCGTTGGAGAGGAAATGATCTTCACCGGAAGCGGTTTGAACGACTTTATCCCATAACTCTTTGTTTTCCCGTTCTCTGTTGTGCCTTAACTCCATATACTCCTCTACTCTCAAGCTATCCAGATACAAACCATAACCAATTCCTCCTATGAATATTGCGATGGCAGAAATAACACCTGCGCGCTTTAACCATTTTTTTGGAGTGCTTTTTTTGTGTTGTAGATTTACGTGCAAGTCGAATGGAACAGGCGAAGAATGAGCAACGGTTGCCGCAACAGACGATGAGGAGTAGGTAATACAACAACGTCCATCTTTCAATACGCACTTTGTTTCTCTTTCTCTAGGATCATCAGTTAACAATGCTTCTAAAGAAGATGAAAGATCGTAATGTTTAATGTTTAATTGCGCTAATCTCTGGCGCATTGTTTCGGTTGTTCTTTCACCGACAAATGGTTCAGAAGAGAGATAGTCAACAAATGTTGCGCCAATACTATAAAGGTCAGCGGCTTTCCCAGGCTTTTCTCCTCGAAATAAAACCTCAGGAGCCATGTATTGATACGAACCAATCATCCCTTTACCGAATGTGGCAGTTAACGTCCGCTCGGTTAACTCTTTGGCTAAACCAAAATCAACAAGGATAGGATTGCCATCTTGGTCAAGACGAATATTGGATGGTTTAAGATCACGATGAACTACCTCTTGAGTATGAATCTTAGCGGTGATGCCCAAGACTTTTTGGAGAAGAGTATACGCCTCCGCTTCAGAAGCAGCGCTTTTTTTCTCAGCCATACTCGTTTCTCCTTCGTACATTGAGAAAAGCCGATATTGCCTGTCGATAACACCAAACTCTTGAGGAACATCCTTTACTTCAAACGCGAGGTAGCGCTGCACACCTGGAATATTTAATTTCCTGACAACTTCTGCCTGACGACAGAGAGCATCAATCTCACTTTCGGAGTGATGGCGTGTGCTGACAACTTTAACGGCAAGACGAGTTTCAATATCTTCTTTGCGGAGATCTAAACGACAGACGTAGCCTTCCGCGCCTCTTCCGATTTCACCGGAGGATTGGTACTCACCTCTTTTAATTGAATCTACTACTCGTTGTTCAAATTCAGAGGGGTGTGAGAATGGAACGGGACCTTTATCTAGATAATCGGAGACGGGTTCTGTTGTTAGAGTAATTGTATCTTCTGCTGTTACCATAAATTGTCATACCTAGAACACACTTTAAACCAGAAACAGTATTTGAAAGGATAGTTTAAAAAGCTTCCCCTCTTTTTTTGAAAAATCATAAAAATATTCGGAAAATTATAATCATGCAAAAACTGAAAATCCTCAACACCAGAGACATTAAAGGTATCAAAGAACAGTTGATAAAACAGTTCAACTATGCGCTGGAAGAGAATTATGCCTATCTGCAGAATGAAAAAGATCGTGTTTTTGTCGTCAATCGCGAGCTGGCGCAGATTGATATTGATAAATTGAAGATTGATCGGTTGGGGTTATATTTTGCCGAGATTAAGCCAGGACAGATACGAATGAGCAAAGAAGGGGCGCAACTGTTTGTTCACGAAGCACGTAAAAATGGTGCTACTCTCAAGAATGTTATTTCACTGACAAAAGTTGAGACACGAGCTTATTTTGCCGGAGTTGACTTAAAGAAAGATTTAGGAGAAGAAAATAGATTAATTATTTTAATGTACGAAGAGGATGTGCTGGGCTGCGCATCGTATAAAGAGGGGAAGATTCTCAATTTTTTGCCCAAGACGCATAGGGGAGAAGTTATTCTGTGAGAAGTTGATTTTGATGGTCAACCAAACGAGGAGTACTACTTCAAAGTAGAATATTGCGTAAAGTTTATAAACGACTTCTCTCCAAAGTATCTAAAACTAACGCGAGGTGCGTCTACATGGTATTAAAACGATTTATTGCGGCACTGTTCGTTATTTCCCTGATGCTAGGATCTTTGGTTCTAGCGGGTGGAGATGCAGACGGCGCATGTTTAGTCGCTGAAAAAGCAGACTACAAAGATCTCAACAGCCAATTTAATGACTTTGAAGATGATTTCTTCCACTACAAAAGTGAGTACAAGAATGCTCTTTTTGAAAAGGATGAAAAACTATTGAATAAATACAGCTACAAATTAGAAAGTCTTGACGACGATCTTAAAGATATGCGCGACGATGTTCGTGATCTCAGCAACGATGTCGAAGATGCAGAAAGTTGTAGCGGAAAAAGCGATCTTTTAGATGATCTTGATGACTTAAAAGCAGACATCAACGATGTTCGTGAGAAAGTCAGTGATCTTCTTGCAGAAGAGAAAATGTTGGTAAAGAATGCTGCTTTTCAACAAGCTAGCGAACCAGTACCAACACCTACGGCAGCAGCCAAGAATACAGAATTTGTTGTTAACAGCCTCGGTTCAGGTCCAAGTATGCCTACACCAACAGCAGCTGTTACAGCAACCGTTACTGTAGAGAAAGCACAGCCGGCTTGGGAACAGACTAGACAAACAGCATGGCTCGTAGCAGGATTTATTGTCTTGTTAGCAGTAGTGTTGTTCTTGTTAGGAATGGTTTTTAGACGCTAAATAGACTTTTTATTTTTTTATTTTTTTATTATTTTCTGAATTTTTAAAATACAGTTGAAGAAAAATTAACGAGAAAAAGAAAATATCTACTTCAAAACGTCTTCAATTGGCTTCTTACCTTTCATTTTCTGCACGTCTTTAGCTTGCGCGACAAGATCAACGCCTTGATCTTTGAGTTCTTTGATGTGCATCTGCATCAATTGCTCAACGATCTGCAAGATACGCAAGAGTTCTTCGCGTTCTTTGGTTAGAGTTGCTAAAGAGCCTTTATGAAAACCGATTTTTTCCGAATTGTTAGTATCTTCTTTTGCCATAATTGTGAATTGGAGAGATACTTTATTAAAGTTTTGTTTGAATTGTCAAAATAGGTAGGACCCCTGCCTAATTTTGAGCACGCAAGTATTCCACAAATAAATAAGTGGTTTGCTTGCAAACCACCACTCAATTGAGTGGTGGAATACTCCGCGTTTGAAAAAAATGGATCTTCAACAACAGGCAGAGGAAAATGTAAAAGAAATTCTCTTACGGAATTATAAGATCACTCCAGAGCAATTTATTCTGCTGATTTATGATACAAATAGTCTCCTGGCAACAATCTTAACAGACTCCTATGGAAAAGTAATTGCTAATTATCAACATCAAATGATTAATTTTGAAGAAGTAGGAGAAGAAACAGTGATCGATAGGATTACTACTCTCCCCGCTCATTCTCTGGTGATTCTTGTTCAAAGTACGTCGTTTCGCATGACGAAACACCGCTTGCGAGCGGATTTATTTCGAGCAGGTCATCAAGTGATTGAGCATGCGCGGTTGGGATATAATAAAGAGGAACAAATCGAGAATTACATTAAATCGTTGCAATATGATACTCCGTACTATGTTAAAGCAACCACTGCACTAGAACGGCTTCTGGTAAAGAATAGGAGAATATTAGTGGAATCAGGCGGGGGAAATATTTTAGAGATTAATTCTTCATTTGAAAAACCATTGAAGAACACGGGAGACTTTTCGCAGATGGAAATTGTTTCGGCGGGTTTTCCGATAGGGGAGATCTTTACGGAGGCACAAGAGTTGGACAAGATCAATGGAGAAGTAGTTGTCTTCGGTTTCCCAGGGAAAGATCATCTCACTCATTTTACACAACCATTTGTTGTAAAGATTGAAAACGGCTGCGTGACGAGTCATAATGGTCCGCCAGAATTTGAAGAAATTTTACAAATGATTAAAGAAGAGGAAGTAAATCACGCCGTGCAGGTACGAGAGATAGGGTTTGGATTAAATCGGCAGCTGGGGTTTGCTAACCGTCTTGATGAGCCAACGGCGTTTGAGCGTTTTGCGGGGATGCATTTCTCTCTCGGCTTAAAACATGCGATGTATGGCAAGAAGCTTGGCCGGAAGGTGTTTCAGAAATATCATATTGATATCTTTTGTAGGGTTCAACGAGTGGTGATTGGGAATACGGAAGTGTTTAGGGATGGGAAGTATGTGGTTTGATAAAGTTTATAAGCCCAGATTATTTTCAATAAAATAAGACCCATTCTCAACTCACAATTGAAACGGATAAAGATAACGAGTTTGAATGTGAAGATATAGCTGTAAAATTAAACGGTGACATTCTATTTTTTGCATCGAGGCTTGATGCTCAGGGTTATTCAGTGGTATATTGGGATGTAAACCCCAAAGAGAATAAAGAACATTATGTCAGAAAACTAGCAAATTTCTACGAAGCGCTGAAAACAGGAGATGGTTTCTCTTCTAGAAAGAGAAAGATAAATAATTCTCTTCTCTTGACGTATGGAGAAAATAAAGATGAATTTGTTAGTAATGATCGAGAAGAAGAGTTTCAGGGATTAGTTCCGTTAGAGCAATTGTGTGGAGAACGACCAGCAATCTTTGATCACCCTCATTTTACTGATTTTGTGATTCTACGAGGGTATACTCCATTATGTGATTTCACGATGGAAGATCTTTCTGGAACACCCTGGAAACCGGATACGGGAAGAATGTGTGTGATCACTCATAATGATTTATCTCTACCAGTTGCGAAATTAATTTCAGAAACAGCACGATATTCTGCACCAGCAGATCAATTGCAGCCAATCCTCAAAGAGAAAGTGTATACGTTTCAAAAGTAGTTTTTATAATTTTAAGCTTTGGGGCTTTCAGAAACCTTTAAATCCCATCAAATAATCCTTCTGTTATGGGCTTATTTGATGTTTTCCGTAGAAAGAAAGATGACGAGTTTGATTTTGACAAGATTGCACAAAAAGAATTAGGCACTACGCCCGATCAACCAGATTTGCTTAGTGCTTCACCCCCAGGAATGGAAGAAGAGAAGTCAATCTTTGATACGCCACCAGAAGAACCAATGCCCGGACGTTTTCCTGGAGCGACTCCGGCAGCACGCCCGACGACACGAGGATTTACACAAGAAGCTCCGCAGATGATGAACCGTGATTTAGAATTGATTAACAGCAAATTAGATACGATTAAAGCACTGCTAACTTCGATGGAACAACGCATTGCCAATGTGGAACGCTCTACAGGGAGTCAGACAGCACAGCAACGACAACGCTTATGGTAGACATAAAAAAAGAGTATCAATTCTTTAGTGTAGTTACGCTTACAGTAGTTTTTCTTGACCAGCTAATGAAAGAGATAATTGTCAAGTTTAATCCACAAATGGATTGGTCTTTCTTGAAGATTCATCTCGTGACCAATACGGGGGCGGGCTTTGGCATCCTCCAAGATAAGACTGCACTTCTGGCGATGTTTTCATTTTTAGTGGCAGTAGTTATTGTCTGGAATTATCAAAAGATTCCTCAAGAACGCTTTGCCCAGGTTTGTGTGGCGTTATTTCTGGGAGGAGTTATCGGTAATCTTATTGATCGAACATTTCGCGGATTGGTAATTGATTTTATTGATTTTAAATTCTGGCCGGCGTTTAATGTGGCAGATATGGCAATTTCTTTGGCAGTAGTGGGATTGATTTGGTATAGTTGGAAAGAAAATAGAAATGAGAGAAAAGAAAATAGAAAATAATTAATTCACACAACCATGTGCTTTATAGCCTTTGTCTTCCGCTTCTTTCCTAGTCTGAAACCAAAGACGATGGGTCTTGCTTACTTTCTTAGCCCAATCACATTTTGCTTCGTGATAGACGTTGCCGCGTGTGCTGGCCATATATTTTCCAGGGTTGAATGAAACGGCAGCTTTTTCTTCGACATCTTTCTTAGCAGACTTTTCTGCTTTAGGTTCAACTTTCACTTCAGATGTGGCTTTCTTCTCAACAGGAGCATCAAAGACGACACTGTGTGGTTCTTGATCTGAAGAACCGGTCTTTACTTTGCAACGACGTTTACAGGGAACGCTGAGGATGAAGCCAATTAAAGCACACAATAACATCACAACATAGAGGGAATTGGTAAACGAACGCAACAAGAGAAGGTTAGCGATGATGAGGAGGAAGGTAACAAAGAAAAGACGTTCACCCCAACCTTTGCGATAGTGTACTGCTCCGACAAAGACGAGAAAAGAAAGTCCAAGTGTTCCCAATCCTTCCAAAACAAAGAGACGACCACTTGATTGGAACGTTATTTCCAATAAGCCAACAAATAAAAGAACAAATAGTACCGCATAGGCGGTTAATTTTAATGTAGATGGTTGTGATTTCATGATTGCTTCGGAGGAAAAAATGTATTTAAACATTTCGCTAGAAGAGTGGATGTTCTGAAATATAGAGGATCAAAATTCATTCTCTAAGTTCTTTAAATAGCCTTTTTTCTTTAAGAATTCAACTTCTGCTTTTCCACGATATTTGTAGACAACATCGCCTTTTTCGTCACCGCCCAATTCCCACGGTTCAACGATGACAACATCATTTTCTCTAACCCATAACGCGCGACGAAGACTGCCCGGAATACGACAGATTCTTTCTTTTCCATCTAAACAGAGAACACGCATACGACTGCCACCTAAACGCTGTTGGACAATACCGAGAACTTCTTTGCCCTGCGGAATGCGGACGCGAAATACTTGGTTTTCTTCATCTGATGGCCTATTAGGGGGTCTATTCATAATAATCTCTAGAAAGGTGGTTTATTTAAAAAGTATTGCTTTTAAAAATGGAGATAAGATCATAAAGAGGATCACAATTCGTTCCACAGTTGTTGAATCATTATCTTGTTCTTCATACCCATATCAATCAATGAAATGAACGACCAAAGAACAATGAGAGTACTAAGACTCACCATAATTGGAGATGAGATGGGAATTATTTGTGTCAGCGCAACTAGAACGAGCAAGACCCCTTGTGATACTAACTTAATCTTTCCAGATAAAATGCTGGGCATAACGTGAGAATGAGAGATGGCATACTGTCTTAAACCGAGGGCAATATAATCACGGAGGATAAGTAATGCAACAATCCAAAACGAGATAAGATTCTGGCTAAGATAGTATATTAACAACAGATGGACAAAGATCTTGTCGACAAAATGATCATAATAGACTCCAACATCCGAGCTTTTCTTGTAGCGACGAGCAATATAGCCGTCAAGGTGATCGGTGAAGAAAGAGAGTAAAATAAAGAGAATAGCAAGATAATAGAACTGAAGAAGATCGCTGGTAATAACGAGGAAGAGGAGAATAAAACGCAATGTGGTTAGCTGGTTTGGTTTCATGATAATATCGGAAGATAATAGTTTTATTAAGATTGTTGTGAAGAAAGAGAACTTTGAAAAATTCTTTAAAAAGTGAAGCACAACAAAGCATATAAACAAACTATAAACTCTTTCCATTCACATCGGGGTGGTTATGTGGTCAAAAGAATAGAGTCTCCTTCATCAATTAATACGTTCAAACAGTGTAAACGCAAATATTATCATCAATATATTGAGAAACTGCCAACACTGCCTAATATTCATCAAGTGCGGGGAAATATTGCTCACTCAACGTTAGAAAACTTCTATAATATTGATGTATCTTTGTTTACGGCGGAAAATTTTGCTGGAAAATGTAAAGAAGCAATTCAAAGACTTTTTCTGCACCATTGGAGAGAGTATAAAGGAAAATTAGATGGTCTTTCACTGAGTAAAGATCAAGAACGGTTCTATTTCGAAGAAACGATGTTGATGTTGATGAATTGGACGAATCATTTTGTTGAGGACATGGGAAAATTACTGAAGAAAAAAGATTGTTCCGTCCAAGAGGCATTTCAAGAATTGACGCCAATTCGCGAACAGGAGTATAGCTCAGAGGGACGATCTGTCCGCGGCTTTATCGATGCGATCCAACACATTGGCGAGGAAGTGCATATTATTGATTACAAGACTAACTCTACGTTTGAGATAAAAGATAGCATTAGATTACAGCTGGCAATCTATTCTCTTATGTATTTTGAAAAACATGGAAAAATGCCGTCAAAGGTGGGAATTTTCTTTCTCCGCCATAAGTTAAAGTTGATGACGGTTGATGGCGAATTGTTGGAGTTGGCGCGGAGAGAGATTGAAGAAGTGCATAAACACACAACTGTGAAAGAACATAAAGATGATTACCCACGGACGGTTACACCACTCTGTAAGTGGTCAACGGGAAAGTGTGATTTTTATGATGTGTGCAAGCCGCATGCGAAAGATAAAGATTAATGAGTTTAAACTCGATCACGTTTGTCCCTAACTCCTTTATATGAATCTTCTAATAGATCTTTCGCAAGATATCCAGCAAACGATTCTTGAACTCTTGATAACACCATTTTTTTACTCGCTATCTTAAACCAATAAACTCTGTCTAACAATATCGCTGTAAATAGTAACATTATCAAGAACGAATGCTTCGACAACTGCACCGAGAATGAGGAAGAGTAACGCGATAACGATAAGATAAAGATTAAGACCGAAGACTCTAAAGAAACGATCTGAGGCAAATTTCTCAAGGATAACATCTTTTGATATGACAGAACCGGCGATCGCAGCGAGGAAATAGGAAATTCCTTCAATAATCATGTGTGGGAAAACGATGAGCATGACGATGCCAAAGAGATAAACAACATTTGCACCGGAAAAAGTGGCAGCGTTTTTAGCAGTGATACCAAAGATTGTTCCCCAGACCGACCCATTCCAGATAATGAGGAAGACGGCTCCGTCTCCCGTTAGTAAAGCCATAATGAAGCAGGCGATGAGAACCATAAGGTTGTTACTCAATAGATCAATGAACAAACCATTATCAATCCCGGCGATAGCGTTTCCGGCAAAGCCTTCACCGAAACGGATTTCTAATTGTTCGCGGAATAATTCGTTAGTTTGGATGCTGGGAAGAAGAATTGTGCCAACAGAATAAACTAAAATTACCCCGAGAAAGATAAACGTGTAGATTCTAACGAGTTCAATATCATCTTTCCATAATGAGAGAAACGTTGTTTTTTCTTCGAGGCTTTGTTTTCGTTCTTCGAAAGAAAAGATTTTATACATCTCAGGGAGGAGAAGCATCGACGTTAAAGCGACACCAACTAGTGCTGGATCTTTGGGAAAAAGAACAGAGGCGATTAATACTCCAACAATGGCGTAGATTATTCCCAATAAAAAAGCAAAGCTTCCACGACGTTCTAACCAATCTTCGGGGAATAGATGTTCTAAGACCACGTTTTAACCTCTTTCTAAAAATGATATTTCTCAGATTTATATAGGTTACGGTGTTCTTGAATCGTTAAGTTTAATGTGAAACTTTTATAAATAATTATCAATCGGAGTTAGTTAATGACAAATTCTGACCTAGAACAAAGATTGGCTCGTGAACCAATTGCCATACCCGGAAGTCCTTTCTGGGATGCGCTAAAGAGTTTTGGACGAGATGAAGCACTAGCGATGGTAATCAATATTGTAGGTACGGTAGGGGTAGATTTTGCACTTCAGCGTGATCTTTTGGGTACGTTCGGTGAAGAAGAGCAAAGAGTGATTCTCACGTTTGCCGGCCCAGTTATTGAGAAGTTTGGTTTCTTCCCTGCACACTTAAAAGAAGCGTATGATATTTACCAAACAACGCCCGCCGATCAACGTGATCCTTATTCCCATTATGTTGCACTAGGATTAAAGAATGGTTCGAAGAGTTTGCTCAAAGATATCCTAATTCATGACCCCCTTTACGCCGTAATGATGTATAGTGGTTTACACTTTAACTCGGGAACGCCAGCGTGGATGATCGCAACAGTTAGTTTTATTGGTGCAGTATTTGCGGTTGCAGGTCTTGATGTGGCATATGATGAAACAAAATATTGGAAACTGCAGCGTAAAGCAAGGAAAGCAGGATGGGGAATAGAGGATTACTTTGAATCACGTTTTCTCATCGATGAGAGGATAGAACCAGAGAAAATTGTAGAAGGGGTGATGAGAGAGTTCTCCCTTTCAGATCAACAAAGAGGAGAATATCACGATCGCTACTTTGAGTCACTTCTTCCTGAACTTTCTAAGAGAGTAGCAAAAGTTCGCCTACGGGAACGCCAACTGGGAGAAGAAAACACATTCAGAACTGCGCAGATAGTGTATACTCGAGCAGGAGAGATAGCCCAAAAGAATCCCCAACAATTCCGTTATTTCCCTGTTGAAAAGAGAAAGATATACTTTGCTCTCGATCAAGAGATGCCGCAATCGGTGGATCAAATTAAAGATGCTAGAGCGAAAGACTTTCTTAACGAGAGAATAGGATCGGCACTCAACGAAATTAGATTTACGAGACTAATTGCCAAAAATCCTGAGCTTCTTGTTGCTGCTGACTGCTTGGATATGGTAAGGCCGTTTAATGTGGTAGAATTGAAAACACGAACTGATACAAAATTGTTGCAGGAAGCGATGCGCTATGTCATGCTGACATATCCAGTATTACAAACAACTTATGGGAAGGCTGATTTGAGACCAGCGCAACACTGATATCGGTTAAAAAATGCTCTGTAGAATTGCTCCGTTCGCCTGCTCGAATCATGGTAGATCGTAGTCGAGCATCAAGTGTTGTCCGTGAGATGAAGAAACTACTTCATCTATGCACAAATGAGGTCGTTGCCTCATTTTGTGTAACGAGACACTGGATTGGCTCACTCGCCAATTGGCAGCAATTCTACAGAGCCGTTAAAAAAAGAAACTTATTTAAATAGAAAATAAGATATAACCATTGTGAACAATGTCTTTCTTCGCAAGGTTAGGTTTAAAGATGCACGAATTCTCGTCCACTGGTTGAATGATAAACGAAATACGCGCTATATGAGCCCGTTAGTTCGCTGCCATCGCCACACGTTAAGAAGTGTACGAAAAGAAATTAAAAATGTTGATCCATTCTACGAACGTCTGTTTATGGTTTACGTTAAAGGGCAGGAAGAACCGATTGGTCACGCTGGAATTGATGACATTTTTTTTGAAGATAAACGAGGAGAAATATTTTTCTTAATTGGGGGCAGGGAAAATTGGGGAAAAGGATATGGAAGGGAGATTGTCGAGGCGCTGTTGCGCTACGGATTTAAACGGCTTCATCTCAATAGTCTATCTGCAACGGCAGCGGTGGATAATATTGCGTCAATTAAGATTTTGAAAAAGGGGGGGTTCAAGAAAATAGGTATTCGTCGAGATTATAATTATATTAATGGGCGGTTTGTTGATGAAATTCTTTACGATTTAACGGCCAAAGAGTATCTGAGAAGGGTAAAGAATGGAAAGCGATAGATAGTCGAATTTCTTAGAAAACTATATAAAGCATCTATTATCAAAGCATATTAAGCGCCCGTGGCTAAGCGGCTAAAATTAAACTAACGACTTGTTGGCTTGATAGTATGCAATCGCCTGCAGATCAGCTAGGATGAGCTTCTCGTGAAGCGATGACCAGAAGACAGCGATCATTCGAGGGTTCGAGAGAACGGTGAGCTGAATTCGGAATTCTGAGTTCAGCGGTTCTGAATTTCCCTCCGGGCGCTTATTTTTTCTTTCACAAAGTATTTAATCTGTTGTTTTCTTGATTAGAATAATGAAACTGCCAGATGGATGGGATTCTGAACTACAACTTGTGGAATTGTTTGAATGTGATGCTAAATTAGAGAATGGTCGCTTGGGAGATGAAATGCGTAAAAAGATAGCACCTCTTGAACAAAGAATTAAAAGAATTGAACGTTCTTATGAAGAAAGAATGCAAGATACTTCAATTTATAATCAACAACGTGAGGATGAATGGATAAGAATACGAGAACAATATCCCGTTGAGCATCCTACTCCCATTGAAAAATTCGAAACATATCGAGATGCGGCAGAAGTTTTGGCGCATTATTGGGTAGGGGAGACGGTTTCTGAAGACCGATTAGTTCGTTCAATTATGGATGATCATCGGGTTAATCTTCGAGCATGTGAGTATGCTACTAATCTAACAAAGCCAGGTAGTCCGGAAAGAGAATATGTGGAGATGGCGCAACAGTTTCTTTGGGAAGATGCGGGGAGGTAGATTAATTTCTCCAAAAGATATTTAAAAAAGTAAAAGAATACTTTTCTCATGTTACTAGTAATCATCGGAGCCATTGCAATAATCTCGGCATATCTCTTGAACATTACAGAAATAATTCCAGCTTTACCTTTCGGACTGATTATACCCCATTATCTGTTCATTATAGGTTTCTTTTTAATTGTTGAAAAGATAAATCTTTATCTTAACAAAGATTCCCTATTAAAGAGGATAAAAAAGAAAGATTATTTGGGGTTAAAAATATTTTTAATTGGCACTATTATTGGAATTTTATTTGAAGTATATGGTGTTCTGATCTCTAATTTGTGGTATTCCTACTTCCAGAATTGGTCTTTGAATGAACAAATGATACATTATTTGTTAGGAATTATTGTAGGGTATAGTCTTCCCTCACTAGTTTATTTTGATCTTTACAAAATCATCTCATTTTTTATGAAAAAAAGAAATGAAAAAGTAAGGGTAATGCTACCAAAAAAAGTAGGATATTTTCTCTTTTGTGTTGGAATTTTTAGTTTAATGATACCCATTTTGATGTATAAACCTAGTCTCTCTTGGAATCCGATATTAAGAGGGTTACTTTTTTCTTTCTGTTTATTGGGAATATGGCTCATTTTAGAATATTTTGAGATAAAGAAACATGAAAATACTTTCCTAAATTGTTTATTTACGAGACGCTTCAAACCGCTGTTAATAATATTAGTTTGTTCTTTTATTATTTCAATAAGTTGGGAAGTACTCAATAAACTAAGACCTAGCTGGATTTATCAGAATATGCCTTTAATGGAAGTAACTATTTTTGGATTACCACTAGGACTGATTATTGCTTGGCCAACATTGTTTGTAATTTACTTTTCATTCTTTAATATTATTTCTAAAAAGAAAGAGCGAATGTGGTAATCCTACTTCCCCGCACTCTTGAACTCTTCAAATGGTCTGGCTTTTAATTCCTGACAGCGCTCTGATGCCCGAGCAGGATGATCAAAGATGCCATAGAGAGTGAGAAGTGTACCATCGGCTTTATGAACTTTAGTCTGTTTAGAACAGGTTACACAGCGAAAGACGGCTTGCGGAATAGCCGAGAACTGGAACATCTGAAAAGCAGTACAATGCGGACAGCGAGCAACGGAGTAAAACATAGTTCTGGTTAATTCTCGTTCTGCTATAAAAAGTTATTTAAAAAGCAATGCTATTGTTGGAGAAATGGTTAAAAAATCGATCTCTTCGCTGGAACTGGCAGCGCTGCTAGAGGAATTACAATTTCTCAAAAAAAGTAAGCTGACACAGATTTATCATCAAGAGGAGCAGGAGCTGCTGTTCCAATTTCATGTGCCAAATAGAGGGAAACAATTGGTGAAGATTGTACCCGGGAAATTTCTCTGCCATATTCCCATAAAAGAAGAGACACCGCTCAAGCCAAGTGGCTTTTGTATGCAGCTGCGTAAGTATCTGAGTAATGCGTTTGTCAAAGATGTCTGGCAGAAGGATGCCGAACGGATTGTTATCTTTGAGCTGGAAAAAGAAGATAAGTTCTCCCTGATGATTGAATTGTTCTCAAAAGGGAATATCGTTTTGACGGATAGTAAAGGAGAGATTATTACTGCTTTAGAAAGACAGATCTGGAAAGATCGGGTGGTAAAACCAGGAGAAAAATATCTCTTCCCCGCTACAGGAGTTAACTGGAAGAAACTGACGGAGAAAGAATTGGGAGATATTTTGGGAAAGAGTGAGAAAAGGAATCTGGCAACGGCATTAGCGACAGAAATTGGTCTAGGTGGTTCCTATGCCGAGGAAGCGTGTACTCGAGCGGGAGTAGATAAAGATAGTAAACCAAAGGAATTGTCTAAAGAAGAGGTTAAGAAAATCTCTATGGCAATTCATTCTTTTCTGAAGTTGATTGAGCAACCCAAAGGTTATTTTTATGGTGAAGAGATTACCCCGTTTCCGTTAATGGGAAGAACTGAACTGAAAGTGGTAGAAAGTTATAATGAGGCAATTGCCACTCTTAATCCTTATCAAAAAAAATCGCCCTACGAACAAAAAATCAAGACATTATTGAGGATGATTGAAGCGCAGGAAGAAGCAATTCAGAAACAAGAAGAGAATATTGTTCTGAATACACGGAAAGGGGAAATAGTATACGAGAATTATGCGCCGCTGCAGAAATTGTTGGCGATTGTTAAGGAGTTACGCAAGACAACCGATTGGAAGGATATTGCAGTTGAGTTGAAGAAAGAAAAGAAGATTAAGGCGGTGGATTTGAAGAATAAGAAGATTGTGGTGGAGTTGTAGAGGATGGTTGAAGAGATACTATTAAATTATTCTTAAGATCTTCTTTCAATTGCTTTAGTTTCTTATTGACAATGATATAATTTTCTTTCTCGAAAAAGGTATTTTGCTTAGCGGAAAGAATCCAAATAGGCTTAAACTTTCTGCCAAACCTCTTTTTTAATGTGTTTATCCAAAGTTCATTAAGATACTCAAATCGATCAGTTAGAAACATAAAAAAATATTCAAAATTATCGGAGAGGAGTTGATCATTCTTTAAATTATACTCAACGATACTTTCCATTAAGTTTAAAGAAAATAATTTGATTTAAAAGGTTATGTGGTTTTAAGTATCTCTTGTGTTCCCAAGAGCGGATTCTTCTGATTCATCTTTAAACTGTAGATAATTGAGATGGACATTGCGGTAGCATGCGCTCCCCTAGTGCTTCGCGAAACTGGAGTAACCCACCACCTAAATTCTTAACTACGAGTCCATAAAAAAGAAAAATCTAAGCCACTTCCCACTGGTCAAGTGCGGAGCTAAAGTATTTAAAGAACAATTTTTCTAAAGAAAACTATGGCACAAGAAATACAAAATATTGAAGAAATGTTTATAAACAATTCAGTATCTATAGATACCATGAACACACAAGTAAATGTTCGTCTCTCAGACGATCTTCTAGAACAATCAGAAGAATACGCCAAGAAACATGGCTTTGGAAATGTACAAGAGTTGATTAAAGAGACATTGAGAGAAAAAGTAGTTGAAAAGCCGTTAATTACAAAAAAAGAATTACTTCTAGTTAAGAAATTAGCTGAGTTGACTAAAGAAAGAAATCTATTTGGCACAGAGGACGAACTGTTTAAGAAAATAAGGAAGTGAGATCAAGATGGAATACATCTTAAGTCCTTCTAATTTCTTTTTGGAACAAGTCGAAGAGCTTAGCGATAAAGCAAAGAGAATCTTAGATAACAAGTTAATAATCTTAAAAGAGAATCCATTTCACTTTAAGAGGATAGAGGGACATAATTTATTTATATTTAGGATTCGCTTTGAGGATGGTCAAAAAGAAAAAAGATTAATCTACTTGGTTGATAAACCAAAAGTCTTTCTCCTCTGTATCCTTGATCGAGACAAAGAATACAAAGATTTAAAGAAATATCTACGAAAACTAGGTTATAAATGATCAATGATCAAAAACTCGTTCATCTTTCTGGAAAAGATTAAACATAAAAGCGAAGAGAATATCTGGAAGCAGGGAATTAACGACTGGCAGGATTTTCTTCAACGCAAAGGAGTGAGAGGAATTTCTGCTCTGCGAAAACAATATTACGACCGTAAGATAAAGGAAGCGCAACGAGCATTATTGGAAAATAATGGAAGTTATTTTGTGGGAAAATTGCCCGCGGTTGAAATGTGGAGATTATACAATTATTTTAACGAGGAGTGTGCGTTTCTCGATATTGAGACAGATTCTTCGGGGAAAATTACTGTTGTGGGGATTTCTGATTATTACAACACAAATACGTTTGTTAAAGGATTTAATTTGGAAAAAGAATTGTTAAAGAAGCAGCTGGAGAAGTTTAAGATTCTTGTTACGTTTAATGGTGGAGCATTTGATTTGCCCAAATTGAGGAAGGAGTTAGGACTAACTGTTGCCATACCCCATATCGATCTAAAACCATTGTGTGTCAACCTCGGATTAAAGGGCGGCTTGAAAGAAGTGGAGAAAATGTTGAATTTGAAAAGGCCGGCTCATTTGTATGGCAACCCCGTAGAGTTATGGAAAGCGTTTCATGCTTCGGGTGATAAAGAATATTTAGAGTTGTTGATTGATTACAATAAAGAGGATATTGAGAATTTGAAAGGGATTGTGGAAGTGGTAGTTTCTAGGTTAAAACAGGGGATTAAGAAAACGTTATAAACCATCTCATATTCTATCTTGATTATGACGCACACGGTAACACCTTGGGAAGTGAAAGGAGAAGTGGATTATGATCGATTGCTGAAAGAGTTTGGTCTCCAACCATTTCCCACCCTGCCGAAAGAGTTCAAAGAGATGGTTCTGTTTAGGAGAAATCTGATTTTTGCCCATCGTGACTTTGATCGAATCATTACGGCGATCAAGAATAAAAAGCCGTTTGTGGTGATGACCGGTTTAATGCCTAGCGGCAAGTTTCATTTTGGCCACAAGATGGTTGCCGATCAATTAATCTTCTATCAGAAATTGGGGGCGAAGATTTATCTGACGGTGGCAGATGTGGAAGCATACAATTCCCGTAATCCGGATCTAAAAGAATTACATGAAACAGCAGTAAAAGAATATCTGACAAACTATGTGGCTTTGGGATTAGATCTTAAAAAATGTGATTTCTATTTTCAATCAAAGCGTTCAACTGATGGAAGAAAAGCGAGCGCCTACTACAGTTTAGCGGCGATGCTCGCGCGCCACGCCACATTTAATGAATTTAAAGCGATTTACGGAGAGATTTCACCGGGAAAAATGACTTCTTCGTTATTGCAGGCAGCGGATATGCTTCATCCACAATTAACGGAGTTTGAGGGCGGGCCTTGTCCAGTGGTTGTGCCGGTGGGAGCGGATCAAGATCCCCATTTGCGCTTAGCGCGTGATGTTTCACAGCGAATTAAAGAATTTCAATTTACACAACTGAGCTCAACGTATCACAAGTTTCTACCGGGATTGAAAGGTGGTAAGATGTCTTCTTCCGATCCAACGTCGTATATCGCGTTAACAGATTCTCCTGAAGAAGCGGCGATGAAGATTAAGAAATATGCATTTTCGGGTGGACAGCCGACAATTGAAGAACATCGCGCCAAAGGTGGGAATCCAGATATTGATGTGGCGTATCAGATGTTGTTGTATGGTTTTGAGGAAGATGATGTAAAGTTACAGAAGATTTACAAAGATTACAAGTCGGGAAAGATGTTGTCGGGAGAATTAAAACAAATTCTGATTGAGAAAGTGACTACGTTTTTGAAGGAACATCAAGTTAAGCGGGAGCAAGCCCAGAAGCAGGTAACAAAGTTTATAAACTAAAAGAAATTCTTTATTTCAGAAAAGAGGTCATATGATGGTAAAGCGCAAGCGTACGCAAAAACAGGTTTCTTCCAAGAAAAAGCAGCCACAACGATGGCATGCTACACCTTTGAAAGGAAGTTTTATGGCGTTTTCGATTTTAGGTTTCTTTGTTACGGCTTATTTAGTCTATCCTATGAGTCAAAGCTATGGCGTGGCATTTATGATTGTCTTTATTGCGATGTTTATCGCCTCATTAATTAGTATGACAAAAGCACCACTACTGGAGTAAAAAATGACATTAGAATGGGTTTTTCCACAAAAAAAAGTACAATTTCTACGTATTGAGATTGTGTCAATAGCGATCATTGCGTTGATAATATTAGTGCTAACCTATTTACAGTTTAGTAATTCTTCATTTGCGTTAATCTTTACGTTGATTTTTGTTGGGGTTTATATTGTGTTAAGTTACATTACTCAGCTGATTCGCTTGGTTGAAGAAAAGTATCATCTTACGACAACGCATTTCGAAGTGACGCGGAAGACGCGCTTTAAGACGAAAACAGAGAAAGTCCCATTAAAAGATATTAAAAGACATAAGTTGGATCACGTTTTTCTCGGTGGTTATGTAGTGAGCAAGAAAAAGAAGCATTTGGTTTATTTTAATACAAAGAAAGAATTGAAGAACTTTGAAGGATTTATGAAGAAGCATTGGAAAAATTAGAAATTTTAGATTATTATTAAATAATTTCTATTCCTGCTTAAAACAATATTTCTAACTTAATCTCCACTACTTCACCCTCTCCAACAACAAATCACTATATGATCTTGCAATCAATGCCTGTTGGGGAATCTGAAATAACTCAAGATAATGCTGGCATTGTTCTAAGAGCTTATCTCTGCCTATCGACCCATTATAATCTATTGCTTCAATTTCAACGAAGGAACCAAGGTTAACAACAGTATCAAGATGGAACTTAACGTTATCAATCCAATAAATATCACGACTTTTATCGACAACAACCAAAACACCCAGTGACTGAGTGAGAAGATCTTTGAGAGAAGAACCAGGCTCGGATTTAAAAAGGGAGACATTAGACTGTTTAGGACCTTGTTTATCCTCTCGTTCGTAATAGACGAGGAAATTCTCAATAGTTCCCTCGCGTAGCTTTAATCGGCCGTGAGTGGAATTAAAGTATGTGTCTATCTGATGATCAGTACCCTGAAAACGAGCGCTTGCTCCGGTTAGAACTTCACGAATGTACTGAGTATTTTGACATTCGGCTTTGATTTCAATATTAACGTGTCCCATACCTTTCCTCCTACTCATTCTTGGCGTCAAACTTCTCTTTGGCCATACTTTCTTTCCAAAAGACAACATGAGACGCGCGTTTTTCAAATAAGGCAACGGCCAACTGAGCGCGGATTTGATCTTCGTTGATGGCATGTTTAATCGCAACCATTTTGGCTTCACGCAAACATTCGTCCATCAGCAGAAAGTTTTCTTGGCGGCAACGCTCTTCAGCGTCTTTTTCTTCTTCTTCACTAAGGAAGATTTCTTCCCAAATGGGATAATTGCTTCCGGGAATGGTTCGGGGGAATGTTTTGGAGAACGCCATGATTTGGAATGGGGTAATGGTTTTTAAAAAGATTTATATTGTGGAATAAACTTACTAGAAGTAATGCCAGCACGAAAGCAAAAAGGTCAAGAAATCCTCAAAGAGGAAGAACGGATCGAGAAACTAGAGCAGAAAGAGTTGAAAAAGCTGCAGGAGTTGCAGAAAGAGGTGCGAAAAGATGTGGGTTCTCATCCTTTGACAAAGATCACACGATCAGATATTGTGCGTAGTTTTATTGGCGCGCTGATTGGAACGGTTGGCCACTTTGCCTTTTTCTATGGAGTAGAATTAGCTGACCGCATTTCACTGGTAAGGGCAAGCGCACTGTATATTTTATCCGCGGTTGTGGCGTTTTTCTTTATGTATTACTCCGGCTTTAGAAAAGTAAAAGAAGTGCGAATTATGCGATTTATTCCGGTGAGAGTTGTGGTGGTGTATTTTATCTCATTATTCGTCGTTTTAATTACGCTGTTTATCTTTGGCTTGATTGATTCGAGTTCTTCATTTGAACATATCTTTAAAGTGATTTCAACGACACTAATGCTGGCGGTACTGGGAGCGAGTACGGCGGATATTTTGGGGAAAGAGTGAGATTATTATGACACTTAAAACATTAAATGATGAAATTGCGGCGACGTATGAGTCAATGGTTAGTACGATTGAGGAATTATTGGTTTTAATGAATGAAAGACGTGGAGAAAAAAAAGAGATTGAAAGAAAAGCTAGGTTAATCCTACCTTTTTTAAGAAAACTTAAAGCGAGTATAGATAGTGAACAAAATATGGTTAACGTAACGATTAGAAGAAATGAGCCGTTTTCTCTTTCTTTAGAAACATTATTAGAGAAGATCGCAAATTTACAAGCATTCATTCAATTAGCGTCGAAAGGAAACAAAGAAGCGAAAGTTATCAAAGGAATTAATATTTTAAATAAAGCGATCTTAAAAGAACTAGAAAAACAAAGGGGAATTGTTCTAAGAGCAGCCGCTTAATTTCTTCCCATATATTAAAACTCTATAGAGTGAGGATATTTGATGGAGTTTTAAATATAAAAAGTGCCAGATTAAATGTTCTAATTCTAGAGCATTTTACATACTTTAATAAAAGATAAGCGCTTTTTTGAATCTATGCCATCATACTGGATCCATGTCAATAAAGTACTGCGAGAAGCAGAGATTATCATTGAAGTGCTCGATGCACGGATGATTGAAGAGACGCGGAATAAAGAGATTGAAGATAAGATTCGCAAGTTGGGGAAGAAGATTCTCTACGTCCTAACGAAGTGCGACCTGGTTAATATTGAAGAGTTAAAGTTTAGAATAAAAGATTTACAACCTTCAGTGTTTATCTCTAGCATTGAACGTTTGGGAACGACAATTTTGAAAAAGAAGATTTTGGAGTTAAGCAGAGGCGAGGATGTAGTAGTGGGAGTAGTAGGTTATCCTAATGTAGGTAAATCGTCATTAATCAATGCGTTATCAGGAAGAGCGGCGACGCGGACATCCTCGGAAAGCGGCTTCACCAAAGGAATGCAAAAAGTACGGGTTGGACCAAAGATTGTAGTATTAGATACTCCGGGTGTGTTTCCGAAAATGGAAAAAGATTTGGCAAAACATGGAAAGATTGGAGCGATTGATTATGCTAAGATTAAAGATCCTGAAATAGCAGTATTACAATTAATTGAGGAAGAGAAAGAGATGATTGTTCACCATTATCATATTGAAGCAAAAGAAGACCCTGAAGAAATGTTAGAAGAAATTGCGATAAAATTAAAACGATTGCAAAAAGGCGGAGTCCCTGATTTAGAAGCAACGGCGCGCTGGATTTTAAAAGAATGGCAGACGGGTAAGATGAGGCAATGAAAGAGAGAATTATAGAGTTAAGGGATGTAATACGCTACCATCGCGATCAGAAAGGTGACGAGCGCTGCTGGTTGGATGATTTTATAGTATGGAAAACAATTTCTGGGAAAGATATTACGGAATTACCAACATACGAAGAAGGAATGAAAAGATGCAGAGCGTATTTTACATTAAGGAGCGCGGAAAGTTTTGATGAAACAGTCGCAGATGTAATTTACGATAAAGCCAGGTGGGATGAAGATCTTACGATGATAGGTGAGGATGGGTTACGTTATGAACTTGCCAATCTCGAGAACGCAATTAAGAAACACCGCGATATAAGTGGTTGCGAAAGAACGGTTGATGATGATCGAGAATTGTATGCAGTCTTGCCGGAAAAGCTTCCTGCTGATTTTCGTTTGCCTCGTGAAGAAGATTTTTTAGGTACGACTAAAACTAATGCCGGTTGTCCACAGTTTTGGGAGAGTCATCATACTTGTTTAGGAAAACATAATTTACATCAATGGGGGCCGTGTCAGAATGGAAGTTGTTGAAATAAATGTCGCGGAAGCGAAGAAGCTGATTGTGGAGAATAAAGATAATGTAGGCTTTATGATTCTTGATGTACGTACGCCGGAAGAGTTTGTAAAAGAACATCTTCAAAATGCAGTAAATATTGATATTCATGACGAAGATTTCCCGGAGAAGATTGGAAAACTTGATCGAACAAAAACGTATCTTGTTCATTGCCGATCGGGTAATCGAAGCAGGGCAGCAGTGGAATTAATGGTAGAGATGGGGTTTGCGAAGGTGTATAATGTGAGGGGATGGATGTTTTGATAAGATAGAATGCTTAAGTTAAAATTCATACCTTCTCAACCTCCATAATCTTTTTAAATTCATCACCTACAATAAGCAGAATAATAATACAACGAGGTGTTAATTATGCAATATATCCATAAATTTGGGGAAAAGTACAAAGACTATCTATACGTTCTATTCCGAGTGTTAGTGGGTGGAGTTTTCTTAATCCACGGTGCGCAGAAAATGTTCGGCTGGTTCGGCGGGACAAAAGTTGATTCATTGGTAAGCTTGATGGGTGTCGCTGGTGTAGTTGAGTTCTTCGGCGGTTTGTTAGTGTTGTTAGGCTTGTTTACACGATTGGCAGCTCTCTTTGGAGCAGTACAGATGGCGGTTGCTTATTTCATGGCACACTTTCCAGGCGGCTGGAATCCAGTGTTAAATAAAGGCGAACCGGCAGCGTTATTCTTCGCAGCATTTTTGGTTTTACTGATCTACGGCAACCAGAAGTGGAATGTTGAGCAATGGCTGTTAGGTAAAGAAACGTTCTAAGTACTTTTTTATTTTTCTTTTTTTTAGTTTATTTTATAAGTAAATTACGTTCTGAGAGGATAATGGGATTAGAGAATCTATTGGATAGTGTAAAAGACAAGTGGTTAGAGACAACTGTCAAACTGTCAGAAAACTCAGTCTATAAGTATGGCGTCGATGCCGTGAGCGGCTGGTTGTATTATACACCAACATATGCCGCCCAAGAACTGGCTGCGGGAAAAGATTTAGATACGGTTATCAAAACAAGACTGATCGGTCTTGGATCACATCTTCTAACAATGAGACCAATTGGATTGTTGCGAAATTATGTTGCCGAACGATGGAATGTTACGGAAGATAGTCCCCTACTTGATAAGGTGAAAGTAAATGTTGTTGCGGTTGCGCCAGTACAAGCGGTGACGTATGGCGCGATGTTGATGGGAAGTATGGCTTGGTCGGGCAATTATGATTGGAAGGCGACGACCTATGCTTGGGCGATTGGGGTGACATTAGGTGTTTTTCATAGCATTCCTTACCGATTTGTTCAAGACAAGATCAGAATGTTCTTCGGGGTTAAACCGGCAATTAGAGCGAGTATGAAGAGAGAAAATCTGGCGGATTGATATTTTATCCTCGAAAAGTATAATTTGCATTCAGATGACGATAAATATTGTGTTGCGCCAGGGCTAAGTAAGGTGTCATCAAGGGCGATTCTTTTCCCCCATCACAGCTAAAAGCGGCCAGAAATTGGGCGATAGTGTGACGATTTTCTTGCGATCCAGAAAAGAGAAAATTCCATTCTGAAGAAGCAACTGCTGAAAGATTGTCTGCTAATTGCTCCATCCCCCCGTTACTTTTGGAGAGAAAACGACTATTACATTTATCCGCACGATCACGAGGTTGATCGTAGGCGAGTAAAGGAACGGCGTTAAAATTATGCACTCCTGGGAGAAGAAGCGATTCTACCGAGCGACGATTAGAAGAACCAGAAATAATCTCTGCTGCTCTTTCAGGGGGAATTTCCATGCGAAGAAGGACAGAATATCCGCGAGAGGAATAAATATTTTGTTCCGGATGAAAACTGAAAGCATCTCCTTCAAGTAGAATTTGATTAAAACTATTTCGAGATGACCTCTTGCCAACACTAATGAGAGTAGATCTGTTTGAAGAAGAAACAGATGGAGGAACTACAACAAAAGTATCAAATTGGATTATTTCGGAACAGCCACCACGCTCACTTCCTGCCCCAGACCATTCATACGCGGGAAGGTGTAGATCAACACCACGAATAGTCTGCTGAGGATACGTTTCAGCGAGAATCTCCGACGAGGCATGGATTATTTCTCGTGCTGTGAGAGGATATTCTTTTTGGGGTGTTAATGGATGTCGGTATTCCATTCTAATGTAGGAGAGATTTAACTATTTAAAGACAGTTGTCTTGCCAAACATAGAATCTCTATTTCTTCTTTCCATATTTTTCTTCAAATAACTGAATCAATTTCTCGGCCGTCTTCACACCAATGCCTTCGATAGCAGTTAATTCTTCTTTGCTGGCATTAACAACAGCTTTTAATGAGCCACGATGGGCTAATAATTTACGGGCATTAAGTAATCCGACGGTAGGTAGAGAAGAGATGATGAATTCCATCTGATCCTGGGAGGATTTTGGTTTATGATCGTGGACAGAAATATCTCTTCCTTTATCCTGCTCGCGTTTAGCCATGACGGCGAGGAGAGCGGCAGTTTCTTGGGGATTCTTGGTGTATAAGATAGGAAGATGAAAGTCGAGAGCAAGAGAAGCAATCATTCCTCGCACGGCGTTAGGATGGATATTACGAACGGAGAAAATATCTTCTTCACCTTCAATGATAATGACTGATTTAGTGAAACTTTGTTTTAATTCACGTGCTTGGTCTAACAATCTGCCATCAATGATAGAGGCGACAAAATCGGGGACTTTCTTAAGTTCGACACCGACGCTTCCAGAGATGACATAATCTGCTGAAGTGAGCTGCGCCGTTTTGACGGAGATGCCAAGATCAATGAGTTCTTTGACGATACGATTGTTCTTCTCACGGTGATCGGCGAGAATAGCAACTACAGTATCCTCTGGAATAAAACGCTGTAATGAAGAATTTTTGGTTTGTGTTTCGTTTTTCCCCATCAACGCAAATTCTTTCTTCAACGTCTCTAGGTTGCGGTGCATTCTTTTTTCTTTGTGATGAGAACTCCAACGATAAATTTCGTCTCTTGTTTTGGAAGTCATGAGAACGGTTACTTCGCCTTGTTCAAGACGACCTGTTCTTCCACGACGTTGGATCGAGCGAATGGCGCTAGGAACTGGTTCATAGAACATAACTTTGTCAACCTTTGGAATGTCTAGGCCTTCTTCGGCAACAGATGTGGCAACGAGGACATTAAATTCACCGTTGCGAAATTGGTCCAAAATTTCTTTCTGCTGTTTCTGCGAGAAACCGAGACCATTTTTCTTGGCTTGACCAACGAAGATGTGATTTTTGATGTTTTGAGAATTTAGTTTGTCAACGATCGTTTCGGCAGAATCGCGGTATTGAGTGAAGATAATTATTTTAGCAGAAGATGATTGAGAAAGTTGTTCACTGACAAGTTCCTGCATTTTTTCGAGCTTAGGATGTTTTACTTGTTGCGCGTGTAATTGCTCCGTATAGTAAAACGCTTCTTTGAAGAGAGGATCAAGAACAAGATTCTGAACGGCTTTAACTTTGCTCGTGAGTGCTTCACGAGAGAGTTTGGTGAGGTAAGTGTGGAGGGGAATAATTCCCTGTGTTTCTAGAAGTTCCAGGGCATGATCTACTTTCAATGCTTCAGCAAGCAATGAGACGCTGCGCATGACGTCAAAGTCACGTTCGCCAGAGGTGAGACGTTTGTGTAATTCTGCCTGGATGGCTAAAAGTTCACCTTTGTTTAATTCAGGAGAGTTGGCATAACCTAATTTCTGTACTTCTACGGTTTTACTTTTCTTGCAATCAATAAAGAGTTTCTGAATCTTTTGAAATTCTACGGGGAAATCAACGGCGATCCAATTCATTTCAACATGTTGAATATAGGGTTTGACATCGGGATCTTTTTCGGTTCGTACTTCAACACGTTCGATGTGGAGGTTTTGACAAACTTCTTTGATTTTATCTAGATCACTGCCCGGTGAAGCAGTGAGGGCAAGGATGCGTGCATATTTAGCGGTAGTTTCGTACTGTTTAGCGAGCCAGACGTAGGCATATTCGCCTGTTGCATGATGTGCTTCATCGAAGATAAGAAGAGAGACTTCTTCTAATTTGATTCTGCGGTTGATGGTGTCGTTTTCAAGACCTTGGGGTGTACTAACGATGACTTGGGCATCTTTCCATAATTCGGCTCGTTTTTCTGGTTTAATGCTGCCGGTAAAGAGAACTATTTTTTCAGATGGAATGTCTACGTGTTTCTTAAAGGTCTCAACGTGCTGTTCACAGAGTGGTTTAGTAGGGGCAAGAAGGAGGATTTTTGATTGGGGATAATGATGGAGACGTTGGACGGCTAGGAGAAAAGCTAATGCTGTTTTTCCTAAACCAGTAGGTAAGACGACGAGGGTGTTCTTATTGGCGGCAGTGCCTAAGATGGTTTGCTGGTAGAGGCGGGGAGTGAAGTCTTTGAGCATGGGTTAGTTTTGATAGTTTGATTTAAATAGATTTATTTGGTGAAGAGTTAAGAATAAGTTCTTCATTTTAGACCTAATTTGTTGAGCAACGAGAATGCTTCTTTGTCAAATTTGGAGAAAGCAAACCACTTCTTGCCCAAATCTTTCAATGATGCTCCAAAATGATATACTTCGCTATTGTCAATAATGAGAAATCGATCGTGAGATTGTTTAAATTCTTTTACTTCAAGAGAAGGATATTGGGAGTGGTATTTTGTTAAGTCTAGGGATAATTGTTTGGAGATTTCTCGGGTGAAGACTATTACCTTTACTTCTCTATTTCTTTTGTTCAATAGCGTTAAAACTGAATCATCAACGTAATTATCAATAAGAATGATGGATCTATTGGCAGTTCTGATGATATCTGAGACAAATTTGTAGGCATCAAAGATCTGACCATCAAAGAAAATGCCTTTCTTGGGTTTTAGGTCTTTGCTTTGGATGGCGTCAAATACTTGTTCGAATTTTAAGTCATGTTCTAGCTGTTTTTTCTCTACTGTGTCTAATCTTTGGAAGATAAGGGCATTTGATGAAATAAATTTTCGCATGGCAACGAATGCGCTGATGATTTGGATGCTTATTTTAATTGCAATATCACTCTTAAGGATTCCAGAGAGCATGGCTACACCTTGTTCGGTGAAAACATAAGGCAAATACTTTCTGTGTGTCCCACGCCCTCTGTCTAAGGTCACAATTTGTGACCCTAAAGAGCCATTGTTTAAGGTCGCAATTTGCGACCTTAGAAAAACAAACTCGGAATCTGTTAATTGAAACATAAATTCAGATGGAAATCGCTCACTATTTCTTCTAACTTGTTCATTTAATCGTTTTGTTTCTACGTTGTAGAGCTTTGCGAGATCTTCATCAAGCATGACTTGCAGACCCCTGAGTGTGTAAATCTTGCTTTTGATGTTGTCTGTGATTATGGGGAGATTGTTTTCCATTTTTTATTTTATAAGATGAGTATTTGAGTTGTTCTATTCTTTATACTACAGATTATCGTAGGGACTTTTGATGTTGCATAATTTTGGATGGGCCAAATGAGTATAAATCATCGTAGTTTCTATTCGACTATGACCCAAAAGGGGTTGTAAATCTGTTAAAGCATAGCCATTCTCTAATAAATGAGTGGCAAAAGAATGGCGTAATGTATGGGGATGAATATTCTTGGTTAGTTTCGCTTTCTTTTTTGCTTGCTTTAATATTTGACGAATAGAAGAGGCAGTGTATTGACCATGAATTCCCATAAAGACATAATCGTCTGCAGACAAATCTTTAATCCACTGTTGAAGTATTGGTTTAATACTTTGGGCGATGATAAAAGGACGATCTTTTTGGCCTTTGCCTTGGCGCACCCAACCGTAATTCTGTTCAAATTGAAGATCTTTTACTTTCAAATTAAGAACTTCACTTACCCTAAATCCAGTAGAATAAAGTAGAGAAATGATTAAATGATGTTTAGGATTTTCAATATGTTCCAAAAGAGATTTAGTTTCTTCCTGAGTTAAGAATTCTGGTAAGTGTTGAGGATGTTTAGAATATTTAATGTTTACAGTTAATTTTTTATGAAGCACCTGCTGATAAAAGAATTTTAAAGCGTTAAGATAAACATTGATAGTACTTCCGGGGGCTTTCTTTTCTAGGAGCTTATCGATAAATTGTTCAATATCATTTTTGTTAACTTGATGAGGTTCTTTAGGATAATGTCTGAAAAATCGTTCCGTACATTGACAATAGGTTCTGATGGTGCGAGGGCTCAATCCTTGTCTTAACGCTTCTTTGGTTATTAATTCGGGAACATACATCTTGAGATTACTGATTAATTTCAATATATATAGCTTAGGCGCAGTTGTCCAGTGGGGAGTGGCTCATTTTTTTCTTCAGAGATAAGCTTAAAATAAATGTGTCCAGTGGCAATCTTTTGAGTATTATGGAATAGAGTCATAATTTTTAGTTATGGGAATGCTTTTTTGTGGCTTACAGCCACTATACCCTCAAAAAACAGGCTATTGAGGATATATGGAGTTATGCGTAATTTTTTATTTGCCTCTATCGACTTTCTCGATGTCGTTTTCGCTCTCACATCAAAGCTCGAGCACACTCTGTCAAGAAAGCTTCGGGCTACGCTGGGAATGTCGACGTTGGCACAAGAAGGGATAGTTTTCCCTTCTGTGCAGAAAAACTTGTTTTTCTTGCACCTTCGTTTATCTAAGACGGAACTAGAACAATTTCTATTAGACTTAACATAACGGATGATAAACAAAAATTTTTAATGAATCGACGAGGGGGAATCGGATAAAATTCAACAAATTATTTAAAGAACGTCAATTGATAATCAAAATATGACCGAAAGCAACAAAGACGAATATTTAAACAAAATAAGAGGAATAATTAGTAATAGAAGATTGGTTAGTTCTTCTCTTGATAAAACACAAAAAGAGATAGCAGAAGCTAAAGAATCAAATGAGCTTGTAACAGCAAAATTTCAGAGAGTAGAGTCTTTATTTGTTTGTATCCCGAAAAACAGCTTTACCAATCCCGACCCCCATTTTGGTTCTTTTATTGGTAGTGCTGGTTCAATAATAAATTCCGAATATGAATTTTCTAAAAAACTATCAGAACAAGCGTCTAATTTCTCCTCAAATACATTATTTTTAAGTGGGACAACCGCCTCTACTACTACCGCGGAAGTGCTAACTGACGTAAGTGCTATTTACTATCAAACTCAAAACAGAAGACCAGAATTTAACAAAATGAGGGCGACTTTTGTAATAGAAAAGCCCATTGAGAAAAAAGAAAGAATTTCTGACAAACTTTTTCAAATAAGCCCAAAGTTAAGAGATATGTTTAATTCTGCATGGCAGTCATTCTTTGACGAAAGTAAAGATAGGGGAGTTATATACCCAGCACACGCCATGAGAGAACTATTAAGCGACTTTCTTCAAGAATTAGACAAAAATAATAAAGTAAAAGAAATGGATTGGTGTGAATTTAGTGAGAATAAACAACCAACACAAAAAAGTAGAGTCAGATTCGCTATACTTGGAGTAAACAATCTTTCCGAAGAGAATATCTTCTTCAAACCTATTATTGAACTTATGGACAAAGCAAGAGAATTATATCTAAAATTAAATGGATATGCTCATTTTAGAAAAGAATCACTGCCACTTAATTATAAAATAGATATTGAGATTTATCTAGCAACATTACAAGATATTATTGAATCTATAATAAATATGAGAGCAAAATTCTATAAAAACGATGATTAGAAGCTCATTTTTCATCAAACTTTTTATCTGTTATTTTACCAAGTACAAATACCCCAAATAGGATCAATGTTATTATCATTGTTGCCACAGGGAGAACATCAATTAAATTAGGCATTTTCTTGGAGTAATATGCTACTCCCTCAAAAATAAAAATCATTATACACATGAAAATAATGATTAGTTTCTCTTTCTCATGAAAGTTAAGAAATTTTACTTTTTTAAATTTTTTATAGATAATCGAAATTACTTGAATCAGTATAAGTACAACTCCAACTAAGCTACTAAGTGCCATATATCTTTATTCCTATTGAGCTAATCCCATGACAACTAATCCCAGCCCAGCCAAAAAACTGATTATTGCCGTAATAACAGCAACCGCTTGGATATAGCTACTCGTAGTTCTGTTATAAACTAAAAACTGTCCTCCAGCAACAATAATTGCTATTATCCCTCCTACTAAAAACAATGTGTTCATTTTATACACCTCCAAGTGTTATATTTGTTTTAAACTTTCCTCAACAATCTTTCTTTCTTCTTTATTCAAACCATACAACTTATAAACTTCTTCATCAATTAAATTATTAGCTTCAGAAACGCTATGATCTAACCGCTCCAATTCTTTCTTGTACTCATTAAAATAATCTTCCCATTCATCCTGTTCTTTCAAATTAAGATTATGCGATGAAATTTTTTGAATCTCGTTCATCAAATCATTAAATTCTGACTTATAAAATTCTTCGATCTTTTTGGTCAATTTCTCAATCTTAAATGTTCCATGTATCCTAGTTAAGAACTTTTCTCTTTTAGAGTTAAAATCACGCTTGTTCTTTAGGATTAAATCTACTAATTCAATAATTCTTTTCTGTTCATTTTTATCCTTTGTCTTGAAAATTGGAAACGTGGCCAATTCTTTAACTTTAAATTGAGGGAACAATCCTCTTTGCAATTTATCAAATGTATTAATGAACCAAAATGAAGTTAATTTTGAGTTTATCACGCCTAAAATAAATTTAGGACTATAATTTTCTTTAAAATCAAAGATAACCATACTATTAATATCATTTATGTACACTTCTTCAGTGTATATTGCGTGTATACAATATGGCGGTTGAGCCGGAATTTGTCTAACGAGTATTCTTTGTGATGAAAACAATTCAAAAAATCTTGGTGCTGCTAAATTTTTGCCATATTTTAAATATTGACCAGACCAACCTAAAAAATATCTACTAACATCTTTTCCTTCAAGATATTTGTAAAATGTGTTGTCCTTCTTTTCTCTTGTATGGTAAATCCTATCATTCTTCATCTCTTTAGTTTGAGGAGGAGTTCCTTTGCCAACCTCATAAGCTTTTAATCCCGATTTTAAAATTGACAGTTCATCTAACTTTATCGAAACTTTATTTATCTTGTCAAGAAAAGGCTGTATTTCGCTATTTTTTAAAGATGTAAAATTAATGATATAATTATTACCCTCAAACTTTTTTCCTTTTGATATAACATTAAACTCTTTATTCTTTAATTCAATTAATTCATAATTCCATTTTGGTTCTTTTTCAAATATAAGAATACCATTATCTACATTTGCATCTTCAAATATTTTATCATAAGAATTTACAATTTTAATCCCAGAAGTTTGATTAAAGATAAATTCCCTAAATTTATAACAGGTGTCTATTGTTTGCCAATTATTCGGAATAATAAACCCTAAAAGACCGTTCTTTTTCAATAATTTATGACCTAATTCAGTAAAAAGAATATAAGTGTTTATTTGATATTGTTGTAATTTGTAATTGGCATAATAGTATTTCTTTTCTTCTTCAGTAAATTTTGATTCTCGTGCAAAAATATAGGGTGGATTTCCAATAACAATATCAAAACCACCACCATCAAAAACTTCTTTAAACTCACTTTCCCACTTGAACGCTCTTTTATGTACTTCTTTATCTTCTACAAGAGAATTCCCAACTTTAATATTTTTAGATAAATCTAGCAATTTCCTATTTTTCTTAGCGATTTTTAAAAAAAGACTTAATTTAGTAATTTCAACAGATTCTTCGTTTAAATCTACCCCATAAATATTATTTTCAATTATTGTTCTGGCTTCGTCTTCTTCATTCCATTTAAGAAGCATTAATTGTTCACCATCTTGCTTTTTTTTGCCTCTTTTTACCGCAGTATATTGGCCTTTATCTTGTTTAAAAATTTGTATTTCTTTATGGATTTCAAGTAATATTTCAACTGCTTTGATTAAGAATGCTCCACTACCACAAGCAGGATCTAAAATTTTAAAGTAAGAAAATTTATTCTCTAATTCTTTTATATTATCCGCGTATTCTAAGATTAATCCTCTTGGTGTAGTCGCTTTCTTATTTGACAGATAAGAGATTATGGTATTTCTACAAATATACTCCGCGATATATTCTGGAGTGTAAAAAATTCCCTCTTTCTTTCTCTTTTGAGGAGTATCCTCTTTTAACTCTTCCAAATCGGAAAGAGATTGTTCAAAAATATGGCCCAAAATATTGACGCTTACTTCGGTTTTAAAGTCAAATGAAGCCATAACTAACAAATTCTTAATAATTGGATTAAGTTTGTTTAGGTAACGTTGAAATATTGGTTTAGATATGGGGTCTAATTCTGGCTCTTTCTTTAATTCCGAATATAAATAAATATCATTGAAAAATTTTTTATCTTTAAAATCTTTGAAGTATATCCTTTTTGGGATTTCCTCTCTAAATAATCCTCCATTAAATCCGAATATCTTTCGCGGAGTTTCTGACCCTTTATCTAAACTTAAAAAAAAGTTTAAAATCATAGTTGAAACTAAACTAGAGTGTTCGGAAATAATCATTTCAGTGTTAAGTGCTGAAATGACAAGATCTTCAAAAAGCCTCGTTTGGAGTTTATCTGTATCTTCTGCGAAGAATACAAACATTAGCCTATTTAGAAATAATTGCGCATGATGAACAGATTCTTCTTTTGATACTCCATTTTCTTGAAACTCTTTAACTAGCATTAACCTAGTTTCATGGAAGAGCTTGTAGAACTCTTTAGTAAATTTTCTTTCTTCAATAGCAGAGGCTTCCTCTAATTTTTCAATAAAGCCATTATCAATTATTTGTTCTTTAGAGAAAATAGCAACAAACTCTTTAAGTTTATTTTCATTGTTCCTAACTTCTTCAAAGTTTAAAAAATGACGGGAAGAAGACTTCTTTTTATCAATTAAGACAAAATGTTTGTAATTAGTGGCAATTCCATATTCTAAATCTAAGTTGCCCATATAGGTCCATAATTGGATTATTGCACTTTCCTGCCCCTCTTTGTATCCTTTTTGTTCATCATCTAAACTTTTAGTTTTTGTTCCTTTAGCCTCAATCCCTAAAATCGTTTTTCCTTCTTTGTTTTTGTAAGAAAACTCTATATTACCCTCTTCAAAATCAATCTCTTTAATTTCATAGCCTAGTAAATCTTTAAGAACAATCTCGACAAATTTTAGGTAATTGAGCTTTTCTTTCTTTAATTTACCTTCATCAAGATAATAAAGCCATTCTTTTGCTGCTTTTTTTTGTACAGCAGTTAATTTAATCTCAGAACTTAATTTTTCTACTGTTTTTTGATTGAAGAGCTCTTTGTCCATTTTTTATTGGTTAAGTTTTATTCTTTTTAATTGTTTTCTCTAATTTGTGAAGTATCTTCTAGAGATATTTAAGATACGAAGCCAGAGAGTATGTTTAATTGTAGGAATAAAGCCATTTTTAGGGATAGTAACAAGATACATTTATAAATGATTTGAGTATTCTTTATACTAAGAAAAGAGGTGTTTGTACATTGGTGTTTGTCCTACGGTATAGAAATCTTAATAAGCTATGCGTATTGAGGTTTACTTGGAGGTATGCAACTCAATGAAATTAAGCAAGGTTACTTTCAGTACATCTGCTCGTGAGGATATATTAGAACTTTACGGAAAATCTGTTGACAGTGAGGGTTTTATAATAGAAAAAGATAAGCCTTCCCAAAGAGTTCTAACACCGATAGGCGAAGAAATTCAAATTAACGAATGGGCAGGGATAAGAAAGGGATCTGAAGCATTTATTAAGAACGATGCATTTTCTTTGATTGATCTTGCAAAGAAATTAGAGTGAAAATTCTAGATAATCTAAAGAAGATATTTGAAACAAAATTTAGAGACATCTTCACAGGTAATACTATTACCCTTTTTGATTTTTCAAGAAATACTGAAAATGTAATAGAACTCAAAGAGGGAAACAAACTTGCTATTGATATCAGCAAAGCAACTGAAGAAGAAAAGAAGAAACTAAAAGAAGAAGTTTTAGATTTAATTGTTCAAGATCAAGACCAAGTTTTCTTAATGGATAAATCATCTCAGAAAACAGAAAGAATTAAAGGAAATTTACCTACTGGAGAGGATGAAACATTACTAAAGTTTTACAAAGATAAGCTTGATCCGGAGATGTATAAGGCATTAGAAGTTTCTTTTGTTGTTAGAAATGCTTTCAATACTGGAGAAGATATAGTTGAGTTAAAGAGAGATATCGCTAATCGTTTTCCTACTTTTGGTAACAACCTCTGCAATCTTGTTACGGGTGGGTATTTTGATAATCATTTTAAAGATTTGTATAATAGTATGATTGATGACGAAATATTTGATATAAATTCTTATCAAAAAAAAGTAAAAAATATTGTGTGTTCTCTCCCTTATACGGTTTTTATTACTAGATTTAAGTCTTACGACGAATTAAGTGGGGAGGTTAGGTTTAAGTTAAGTAACCTTAAAAAATATGGTGCTGGACGGCTACTTCTCCATGGAATTGGAAGAGAAAACGTAAATACTTCAAATAGTATTTTAGATGAATACAAAGATGATGGGACTGTTACAGTACAAAAAGAAATAAATCCAAAGAAAACAATAATTACAGCAACATTAAATTTCTAGACTTTAATTTTAAAACGCCCGATTCCCCCCTTACAACGAAATGTTAGTCTGCTACGCAGGATATGATTGGAGGATTCATTAAAAAACTACGGTGCCAACTACATTCCCAGCAAATAAAAAACTCCGTTCGCCATCAAAGCCTCACTACGCATAACGGTTGTTGATGCGGTTGCGTTACTCAGAGCATCAAAGCTCTTGCGTTACTCTCCCAAATTTTTTATTGCACAACCCGGCAAATAAAAAACTCTGCGCACTGCGGTGCTTGCCCCCACTACGCTCGCTCACTATCTATTAACTAAATTCTACCCTCGCTCGCTAAAGTGGGGGTCGCATAACAACCGTTAAGTCTAATTTTTGCGCTACTTTTTGAAAGAGAGCCTCGACTTCGTAACGGGGTTGCCTAGCTAAATAGACGGTAAAACGAACACTTTAATTACGTTGTAACTAAACATAACAGGATTTAGCACTCACTTCGTTCGGTTTTTCATAACGATTACTGGGGGGAGAATTGTGACGACTACTCTGAACGCATCTTTAAAACTGCTAAATAACTTTCACACTTACTAATTAAAGTTCGTAAACTATGTCCTTCCATCTCTTGATACAAATCCTGAGGTAAAAGAATATACCGCCATGGCTTTGGCTGAACTACCGGAGGAACAGTATTTATTTTTGACATCTCTCTACATCTCTGTTCAGCAGCTAAAGCCTTTCTCTTTACGTCTATATCATTACGAGCATTTTTCTCTGACTTTGTTTCTACAATTAACATAAACTCTTTAGTTCTTACAATAAAATCAGGATAGTATTGGACTAAATGTCCCATGCTGTTAATGTAGGGGATAGAAAAACCATGCACATACTGATTTAACTTTACATATGCTTCAACCATAGAATCATTTTCTAATTGGTCTTCGGTGAATTTGCGCTCAAAACCTCCTTTGTAGGGGAAATCAACAACAGGATAAAGACATTTCTTAGTTTCAATAGCCCGCTCCATTCTAACTTTCATATCTTTAAAACGCGATAAAGTAGTCCATTGCGCTTCTACGGTATCATTAGATTTTAGATTTTGAATAAATTTCATAATTTGTGTTCTGACTTCTTTAACCACAAAATCAAAAAGTTCCTGATTACGTAAATGCAAAACATTATCCTCATCCTCAAAATCAACTTGAACATTAAACAAGAATTCAGAAACATATTGATCCACAACACCAGCTAATTCTGCAAAATAGCGAGATAGCCAAGCTGTTCCTTTATTTGTTCCGATAATACTCTTAACAACATTTCTTAAAAAAGTGTTATAAGAGAAATTGGCTTCCTGTAATTCCCAATCTTGTTTAAACTTAGTATCTGGATGATAATCAGTAATAATTATCTTCGTCGGCTCTATTTTTTCTAATGGTAAATTATAGGTAGGCAGTTCGGAGATATTAAAGTATTGAAAATTAATCTCTTCTTCTGTGCGATAAGAGAAATTTATCGGCCAGGCTAAATCTAATGTAGCAATCCTCTTCTCGTCTATGGAGATTAAAACGCTTTTGGCATCCAAACTAATCTCAATAGAACTACCACTGGCGATAATTGCTCCTGCTTCGGTTAATTGTTTGTAAATTTCGTTATATTTCGGATGTTCTACTACAAACAATAAATCATAAGAATTTATTAGTTCTTGCGAATTTATTAGTTCTTGCCTATTTGCTAATCTTTGGAAGTTTTCGGATTTGTCTTGGTGGTATTCTGGTTCTGGGAACATTAAACGAATTCCTCTACCGATAACTTGCTCAGTTAATAAATCTGAATCAGAACGTCTTAAAACGACTAAAACACAGACATTTCTTACATCAAATCCTTCTCTGAGCATTAAAACTGAAACGATTATTCTTGTTGGGTTATTGACATCATCGCTGGTGAACACTTTAGTTCTCAATTTAACATAGTCATCATCAGAAAGATGATTTCTTCTATCTTCATGAATCGTAACTACTTGCTCGCCATTATCCTCATTGCCGTAAGAAAAGCCATTATTATCTGTTTTTTGCTTGATATATTCTGAGATTAAATCAGCTTCCGCATTTTGATCTGCGACAACGAACATTAATGGTTTTTTGTTAATTTTTAGGCGGACGAATTCTTCTTGTAATCTTCCTAATTTAGCCAAACCGACATCAACCATATGCTTCTGTGTTTCTGATAGTTCGATTGGTTTTCCTGCTTCATCACGATGACTAATTAATGCAATTTCCGAAGCGGGTAATTTTTCAATTTTTTCAGAGAGAAGATTGCTTTTCTCAATGAAAATTTGCTTTACTAACATGGCACGCATAGCTTCTACTAAACCATAATCATAGATTACGTGAGGAAAATATTCTTTTTTCTTGCCTTTAATCACAAATGGCGTAGCCGTAAAGTCAAACTGAGCAAAAACTGAGTTTTTATTTTTGTGAATTTCTTTTTGTAATTCTTCAATTGATTCCTGCCATCGTTTCTGTTCTGTATCAGTAGCGTTATGAACGTGGTGTGCTTCATCATTAATAACGATTAAATCAGGGTTGTATGTTAAGAAATTCATAAAACGTTCTACTCGTAACGAAGTAGAATCCGATTTTGTTTCAATACCTATATCTTCAGCTAAAGTGTCTTCTCTTTGCTTGGTCGTATCCATTAATTGATGCCAGTTAGTAATCAGAATAAATGGACTTTCTGTTACGGGAGAACTTTCCTGTAAATCTTCTTTGGAGAATATTCTTAAATTAAATTCATCACGCCAATTATCGGGCATAAAGACACTTTTCTTAATATCGGCGGTAAATGGTAGTCTTTTTCCATCTGGCTGCTTTTTGCCTAAGAAAGAATCGAGTAATCGCTCATACACAATACTTCCAGGAGCACAGAGCAGGAAATGACTGGAAAAGTGTTGGTCATTTAGTTTAACTTTATTCCAATATTGCCAGACAATGATAGCGGTAATTACCCAAGTTTTACCGGTTCCGGTCGCCATTTTAATACCAAAGCGTGGATGCTTTATTTTTTCTATACCCGCTTTCAGTGTTTCTTTTTCTAACAGATTGGAAGAGAAAACCTCAAATAGTGTTTCCACTAATGGAAGATTTAGAATTTCGTAACAGTACACTATTGTTTCTAATGCTCTTCGTTGGCAAATATGAAATACTTCACCTTCATGAGCTTGGTCAGAAAACCACCAGTTGAATAATTCTCTAGTGTAATATGTAATTTCTTTACCATTTACCGCAGGATAATTATTGGTAGCCCATTCTTCTACTACTGGCTCAATCGCTTTAGCCAGAGGATGTTTTCCAAATAATTCTGTTTTTGTAGTTTTCATCTGAGGTCTATTTCTTTCGTTAAAGAAGCATCATTACCGAAAACATCGACCACCCTTACCGCAATAATATATTTCTTACCACGCTTTAGAGTTGTGTCTGCGATGGTGGATACAGGATCAGATGATTTTCTGTCTCTGATGGCTTGCCATTTACTGCGAAAGACTTCACCATCATAATCCCAGTCAACAGTCCAGTAGTCGATTAAATTAGCGAAATTTTTGTGAAGCATCTTTTCAATTTCTGGGCGTTTGCTTTCATCTTTAACTGGAATATCTCTAAGAACATATTGTTCAATCTTGATTTTTACTTGTGCTTCTTCTTTGTCCCGCTTGCTTACTTGTGGTTCGCTTAAACGGAGGTATGGTTTTTCGTAAAACGTAATTTTATTGGCTAAATACTGATCGCCAACTTTCGTGCTTCTAAGATATTTGTAGACGTCAGATGGAATGATTTTGAATTCTACATCAGCTAAATCCCTCTTAGCATTTTTGATTAGTCTTTGGAACGTATCATCAAAATCGTATTCAAAATCCCAGGCAAGAATAATTAATCTCTTGTAGCCTTTGCCGTCAGCCGTTTTAGCTGATTTAGCTAAATCAACGGCTTTCTTTCCCGTCATGGGGCGGTCTGGCTCACATACGAAGACTAACGTTTTATTATCTTCTTTAGAAATACCGAAGCCCTGCCAATCAGTTCGAGAGGTTGCTCCGAATAGTTTGAGAACAATGTTATACATCTCTTTCAGTTTTATTTCTTTGCTGTAGATTAATTGGCGTTGGTAATTACCGAGATTTTGGATGAGGAATGGTTTAGAATTTTGATGGACTAAACGACCTCTGGTTACTTGGATGGCGGTTTTGGAGAGATCAGACATAATCCAACGTCTTCCGAGCTTTTCAGCAACTGCTCCAGTTGTGCCAGAACCACAGAAGAAGTCGGCGACAATGGAATTTTCTTTTGAAGAAGCTTTCAAAATTCTTTCTATTAACGCTTCTGGTTTCTGAGTACTATAACCAATTGCTTCACTGCTTTGAGAATGAATAATTAAATCATTACCTTGCCAAATATCACCCATAAACAAACCTTCTGTTTCATATCTTTTTAATCTTGGCATACCACTCTTTGTAAAGAAAATAAACCCATTTTTCAGCCCCTCATCAATTCTTTCCTGACTCCAAATCCAATGTTTTCCCGTAGGTGGTGCTAAAACTCCATACTTTCCAAATTTTCTTGGTTGCCCTTGTCCTGCTTGTGTAAAATTATCTAAAACATATCTTTTTCCAGTTTCTTCTTCTATTTCTGGAAATCGTTTTTCAATAGTTTCTTCGTCTCTTTTCTCGTACAGAGTATTAAAAACAGGATTTCCTTTTGAATAAAAGAATATTGTATCATGCATGTTACCAAATTGGTTGCTTTGAGCTTTCCTAGAAAGTGTTTTTTGCCATATTATTTCATTCCGAAAAGAATCAACTCCAAAAATTTCATCTAACATGATTTTTACGTAATGTGCTGCGTGCCAATCAATATGAACAAAAATAGAACCATTTGATGAAAGCAATTTTTTCATTAATTGTAATCGAGAGTAGAGCATATCCAAAAAACTATCAATCCCCCTAGCCCATGTATCTGTATAGGCCAACCTTTCATTTATAGGTAAATCTTTTTCATAAATTTCTTTACCTAATGTGACCTGATTACTAAAATTAAAATTCTCACCAGTATTAAACGGCGGATCAATATAAATCAAATCTATCTGCCCTTCGTAGCCGTTAGCGAGAAGTGCCTGCATAACCAGAAGATTATCTCCCCAGATTAAGCGATTAGGATCATCGTTAATATCTTTGGTTTCAGCCCAGAAACGACTTAGTTTTTTGTCTTTGACATCCGCAATATTGGGGTAAACTTCCTCTGCCGTTTGAAATTCTAAGTCTTTAGCGTTCGGTTCTTTCTTCGGTTTAGAAGCCCAGATTAAGCGAGCCGTATCTTTAGCTTTGGGCTTCTCTTTGCCGTACTGGGCGCGTTCTTCTTGAACGGTTAATGGTTCATCGTTAAGTTCAGGATATTTCATCAATACTACACCAAAATTGGTGTTCTATCTTCATATATAAATATTACCCTGAAAACGGTGTAATGTCGGCTAAAGTAGAATCATTCCAGAACCCCTCTCTGTTTAGGAAGATCAAGCTAATTTCCAACCCTCAACGGTTCAGAATCTTGGAGCTAACTCAAGATAAAGAACTCAATATCTCTGAACTAAGCTCTAAGCTAAAATTGGCTTACAACAAATGCGCCGATTACGTGCGGATGCTGGAGCAGTCTGGACTTGTTCAGAAGACGAGAGAGGGAAAAGAGGCTCAGATTAAAAGTAAAGTGAAATTCGCTTCTACGATAGTGGAATTTAAAAATTAAAAAAAGAAAAAAATCTGATAGTTTAGGAGCATTCAGCAATGAAACTCTGATTCAGGTACCAAGAGTGACTGCCACGTTTCCATTCCAAGTGGTCATAGCCTTTTAACGGCACTTTCTTCTCTTTAAACTTCGTAACGATGTTACTGTAATTCTTGAGATGTTCTTTGTCCGTCTCTTGGTCATCACTGTGTTGTACGCTCTCCAAGACATTTACAATGCTGGCAGTTTCATTGAGGCCAAGAGTATGCAATGACAGGATTAACAGTTCATGGTCATTCTGAACATGATTCACCAAAGCCATTGATCTTTTTTCCCTAGCTTCTTTGATTTCAGGGTATATATACAGAAAACGCTTTTCTTGACCCGTGGCAGCGTGGTCTAGTAGAAAATGCGCTGAACCTTTCTTTGACACCTCGACGAATCGCGCTTTCTTCAGATTTTTGAGGTACGTAGCCGCATGAGGTACTTTCTCCTCAAGATGGCTCGTTCTCACGGCGCTCTGGAGATCTTTCGCCCCCAATTTCCACATCCATTTAATCACGTCGTTATGCTCCGCCTGCTTCCGTACTCGTGGCAGTTTTTCTTTCACTTTATCTCTGGTTTTATTTACATCCATAGTTTTCTTCCTCCTTATTTTTAGGAGGCTTTTAGAAGTCGACCACCAAAACGCTTTAATACTCTGCGTTATTCCTTTCCTTGCTTAGAGGGACGGAAAGTGGGACTTCAAAAGCCTTCTTTCCGCTCTCGTTTCCCTACCTATTTAAGCTTTATGGAAGAATCTAACAAATTTGTTTCTGTTTATTGCCCTAATGAAATTGATTTTAGTATAGAAAGATATATAAAGTTACTAAAATTACTATGATTATCATAAATAAGAGGTGATGTCGTACTATGGCCAATAAACAACGTTCTCAAATTTATGAAGATGTAGTCCAGCTACTCAAGAAAGGTTCTTTTACTACTTTGCAAGTTGCTGAAAATACAGGTATTAATTGGGAAACTGCTAAAAATGCCGTAGAAACATTAACCCGAATTAACCTATTAACACCACATGAAGAAAGTGGAAAAACCTACTACACTGTTAATGAAGCTAATTTTCTTCAATTACGGAAAGATACCCTCTTAGGTCTTCCTTTAAACGCCAAACAAGAGGAAACTACTAAAGCATTATTGAGCCGCATTAAACAACGTTGGCAAGAACATACTGGAAAAGTAATTAGTAAAACCTTTCTTCAAAAGATATTAGTAAGGTTGGTTGAAGAAAACAAAATTCAAAACGTTCCCTATGGCTGGTATCTATTTGGTGAATGTGCTGTGCTCTTTACTACGGAGGAAGATATTACTCCCACTAAAAAATATGATGAAGAGATAGATATCATTGTAAAAGATTATGCCAAAATTGCCAACACCAATGAGCTTCTTCAAACGTATTACACTAGAAAAGGAAATCAACTTTACCTGCTCAGATTAAACATAAGTAATATTTTAATGGAACCGTTTAAAGTAGATTCTCTCACTACTTTGAAAAAAACAGTACGAGATTTTTTATTTAATTTTCCTCGAACTGAAGATAATACTGAAATTGTTGAATATTTGAATGCTTTTGCTTCTATGATATTTCGGTTGGTAAATCATAAAAACGAAAAAGAGATGGAAGATATAAGACCTCTCCTTAACGATACTTTCTCATCGCTTTGGGAATCCATGGCAACATATAATTTATATCATTCACTTCTTCTAAACAAAGATTGGTATGATCTTGCCACATTACAACGTTACTATAAATTAAGAACACAAATAGTCCAAGAAATCGTAGAAAATTACCTCAATGTACTCAATGACCAAACCCCAACTTTAGAAATACCTAAAAATGATCCGATTAATAAGTTCAAAGGTACTCTGGCGTAGCTATCTCAATAACATGCTGAAACTCAGCAAAATCATTGATATTACGAGTTACCAAATAAACAGCTTCGCCTTTCTTGGCTAAGATGACATGAAGAGCATCTGGAAAATTCGTTCTCGATAACTGCCTGGCTTTTTTATCATCATCAGATGTTCTTGTAATGGACACAACATCCCCAAGTCCAGAGATTAGCTTCTGTAAATCTTTTCTATCCCCATATTTACAAAATTCATCAAATACCCAATCGGAGATGACTAATTGATACTTCTTCTCCCGAACCGCAGAAAAGAGATGAGCAGCAAAGGCTCCCAAATCCAAATACTTGGACGTCCTTGCTTTAAACAAATCTAAATAAACATTAGTATCAACATAAATCTTAAGCATGACTATGACCTCTTTCGATTCTTTAAGCGAAAAATACGCACTCTCTTAAAAACATTACGACGATTTTCACAATTCTCCCCCACGGATTTTAGTCTGCTCCGCAGATGAGCTATAGAATCACTATGAAAAACAACGGCAACCCCTAAAGTCTCGGTAGCGCAAAAACTCTGCGTTGCTCGACTGCGGTCTGCGCTACTCGGGGGGACTACGCTTCCTCACTATCTGATATTGTTTCGCCTTGCGGCGAAAGACGAGATTTACTTTCGGTCGCTAAAGTCCCCCAGACTTAACATGCGTTAAATGCAATAATTTTTAGTGGCTAAAGTGAGTAAGGGGGACATTTCTAACGACTAAAACGACTGGGGGGAGTTCAGTTCAATCAATGCGAACAAATTGAACATTCAAGAACAATAATATGAGCTAATTTCAAACTTTAATAATCTTATCGCATAATTGAGCAATTTCAGAACGGACTTCTCTATTGGTATCTTTCTCAATGGAAATTAGCAAACCACTAACATTATTCTGTCTCATCTTTGTAAGAACAGAATGAATAAATCTTGCTAAACTATTTGGCTCATTATGAATTAATAGTGTATTGATAGAGTCTATAAAGAGAAACTTCCTGCCTTTCACTCCTTGAAATGCTTTGCTGATTGCTAATGCCATAGATGTCAATGCAGTCTCACTTCCTATATGGATCACATTTTCCTGTTTGCTTTCTCCAGTACAAACACAACAAAGCACTAAAATTTTACTTTTATCAATCTTATTCTCTTCATACAACTTCAGCAAATTTGTACATGGTCGTGAAGCAGATAAAACTATGCCAGTATAATTTTTATCTATAAAATATTTCATGCAAGCAGTATTAACATTAATAATCTTATTGGCTGATGTTTCCACTAATGCAATCCATTCATCTGGAAGATTTGCTAGTTCCTTCTGCAAATTTTTTAAATCAGCCATTTTAAACTTTTATTACACTATCAATTTTCAATGCTACATCCTGGATAAATTTCTTCTGTGCTAAATTCTTAGCAACATTGAATATTAGTTTGACATCTTTTTCATTCTCTACTGTTCTCATTAAAAACTCTGAAAATCGCAAAGTTTCAGAAAGAGGTTTGTACAATGTTAATGTTGTCAAGGAATCAATAAAAATAAATTTCTTCCCCTTTATTTTATCTAAAGAGGTATAAATTGCTTTCACCAATTCATCAACATCGATATCTTTAGAAATATGAATACATCGTTCATTTTTGTCCTGACTTTCTTTAGTCAATGCAGCAGCGACATCAATAAAAATAATTTTTTTCAGATCAATCCCTTGATTTTTTAACAAAGAAGAGATACTGCCGAATGGACGATGAAAACTCACATACACCCCTTGATACCCCTGCTTCTGCAATTCTTTAATCGTTCTGTAATTCTGCTCAAAGTATGATTCCTCAGGAAGTTCTAACATGATTGTCTTGCTTTTCTGTAATGCGGGTTTTAGAAGTTGAGCTATTGCCATTTTTATTCCTACCTTTTAAATTTACTCCCAATATTCATTCCGGATTTATCAACGGTGAACTCCCAAATGTTTTTGTCATGCTGTGAGCCCCTCATCTTTAGAACATTGAGCAGTTTCTTAACGGTTTGCGCTCTTTCAACATAACGTAGGAGTATAATCCCATCAACTACAGAGCTTAATCGTAATTCGCTAGATGAACCAGAGCCAAGCAATTGGTTACTTGTTCCACCGAATATTTCTTCTGTTAGGTAGGTCATTACACAAGTAATACCTAATGACTTGCAGATTCCAGTTAATTGCAAAAGGAACTCCCTCACATTATTCTTGTTCATCGTAGCACTCTCCAATGATGAAGCAGAATCAATAACAATTCTTTTTGCTTTTGTTTTTTTTACAGTCTCAAGAATCTCTGATAATATCTTGTCAGGATACAGGTCAATCAAATCAGGATCGATAAATGTTAGGTTGCCTGACTTTTCATATTTTTCAAAATCCCATCCGTGTGACAACGCAGTTTTTTTAACTTGTGTAGACGACTCTTCCAAAGCTACATAAAGACAAGGTTCTCCTTTCTCTAATCCTTCATGGATAAATTGCATGGCAAATGTTGATTTGCCTGAACCAGTATTTCCCGTGATCATAATCATGTGACCTTGGGGGAATCCACCCCCTACTAGATTATCAAATTTAGGAACACCACTTTTCAAACGAACATTAAATTCAGTAGAGGCAATCTTTCTATTGATAGGAATCTTAGGGTATAAAACTAATCCTTCCGGAGTTATATCGAAAATGATTGCGCCTGACCGGAAACCAATACCGCGCATTTTAATAATTTGTAATTTTCTAATTATTTTATTTTCACCAGGTTTGTTAGTCAAAGAGATAATTCCATCAGAAATATATTCTTCCACACCATAGGCAGAATATCCTCCTTCATGAGGAATTTCACTTGTTAAAATGGTAGTGCATCCAAGAGTTGACAACACTTTACTCAATTGAAAAATAAATTGGCGTATCTTTGCCTTGTCATCTATTGCGTACAGAATTGCAGTGATAGAATCTATAACTAACCGTTTTGCATTATGTTCCTTGACCTGCTGTTCAATATACTTTAATATTTTTGCCTGATCAAACACATCATCCTTCAATACATTCCGAATGTCCAGCAGATATAGTTTTTCCTCTTCAACTACTTTGCGGTCAAAAAAAGTCATTGTTTCTGCATTACGCAAAGCCATAAATACTGCTTCCGTCATAGAGATGTAAATTCCGTTTTCTCCTTTTTTAACTCCATTAAATAACCATTGTAATGATAAAATAGTTTTACCAGAACCAGATGAACCAGCAAGAAGTATGACTGTATCCTTCGGCAGACCACCATTTAATACTTCATCTAACCCCTTGATATCTGTTTTGACACGGGAAACTTCTAAGTTACTCCCCAGAATTGACTCTTTTTGTGTTTTGATATTTTTTTTGACTCTTGCATCTTCAACCTCTTTAAATTAATTAAACTGAATATCTCTTTAGAGAGAGAGATATATAAACTTTTTGGAATCGCGTTGAAATTGTCCCGCAGAAAATAGTATTATTTTTTTGTAGAAAAAGTCTAAATGTCCGAAGGAAGAACTCCCCCCACGACGAACGACTAAAGCGACAAACCCCCTATACTAAAAACTGATGGTTCCCACCATCCGCTGACATTCGGACTTCTTCACTCTTTGTTCACTCCATAAATTTGCGGAATGCCTCAAATTTAGTCGCTCACAATGTCGCTTGACCTTTTCAGCCCTGAACTTCGCACCCAGAAATTTCTCCAAAATTTCGGGCTCAGTTCGGGGAAAGGGGAAACTAACATGCATTAAGTCTAAGTTTTCTCAGTTCTGTATGTCCACATTTAACAGAAACATTTAAATATCATGTGCCCATACATTAATATATGGCCTATGTAGAGATAATCAAACGGAACAAGAAAGAATACTTCTACCTCACTAAAAATATCCGTTTGGGCTTAAACAAATGGAAGAAAGTGCGGATTTACTTAGGTGATAAGCAACCCACTAAAGAAGAACTAGCCCAATCGACTAAGAAAATAGAGCTAGACTCACAACAATTTATTAAAAAATCAGAATATGCTTACCTTTCTGAACATGACGCCGAAACTCTGCAAGATCTGAAAGAAAGTTATAAAGAATGGCTAAAACAAATCCCAAAAAGCGTTAGAGAAAAGTTAAATGAAGACTTTGTTATCCGCTTTACCTATCATACTAATGCCATTGAGGGAAATAGACTAACTCTCAGACAAACTGCTTTAATTCTTAAAGACAAAGTTATCCCTTCAGGTGTAAGAGCAGAGGATTACAACGAAGCCATTAATGGGAAAGAATGTTTGGAATATCTTCAGTCTTATGATGGAGAGTTAAACAAACAATTTTTAGAAAAAGTAAACGGGATTTTAACCAAAAACACAGGAGTAGTATATGGGGGACGAGTGAGGTTTTTTGAGGTGCAAATTCAGGGTTCTAATCATGTTCCACCAAAACACGAGGAAGTTAAAAAGCACTTGCTCAACTTGTTTAAATGGTACAATGTCAATAAAGATAAGCTTCATCCCTTTGAATTGGCGACTATCATTCATGCACGTATTGCTTGGATTCATCCATTTGAAGACGGAAATGGTAGAACTGCCAGAGCAGTAATGAACTTCATCTTAATGAAGAAAAACTATCCAATGTTCTTTATCCCATTTGAAAAGCGAGAACAATATTATCAAGCCATAGAAAAAGCGGATAAGAATGATAATAAAAGTTACATTGCTGAAATGCTGGACTTAATTATCGACCAAATTAGAAGTTACGGGCACAAGAAAAGTAAAACAGAGACATAACTGTGCACGTACACTTGTCTCTTTGTCATATTAAATGAATAACTTGCCCACCAAAATACTTCTCGCTAACGCTCGACCCAGACATTAAGTCTGGGAAGCTTAACCTGCATTATGTCTAATTTTTCTCCGCCCACCTCAGATCCCTCAAAAGACACCCAACAATTTATAAATAAACCACTCTATTTTATAGTAAAACAAGATATTAAAGGTAAACACTATGAGAGATTTTAACAGAGATGCAAAACCAGGTAGAAAAGGGCCAAAACGATTTGAGAGTAACGGTTCACGAAGATTTGAAAGAGACGAATCTCCACGCTTCGGATCAAGAAATTTTGAACGAAGAGATTCGGACAGCTCATTTGAGAAGAAAATGTATCCGGTAACGTGCGCAAAATGTGGAAAATCATGCGAAGTTCCATTTAGACCTTCCGGTGATAAACCAGTCTATTGCAGTAATTGCTTCAGAAAGAATGATGAACGTGAAGAAAGACGTCCAAGTTCATCCAGCCCATCCGGAAATGAGTTGGAGCAGATCAATAAGAAGCTTGATAAGATTATGGAAGCTTTAGAGATCGATTAGATTTTTTTTCTTTATAGGAAAATAGCCAGAAAACCATTGACTTTGGTTAATGGATGAATGACATGGTTCTGGCAATTTTCTATCCTAAAAATGCGTTGTCGAGAAACCGTCTTTTTTCAACCCCCATCTTTTAAGACGGTTTCACGTATTTTTACGATTTCTCTTTGGGTAAAACTTGTTTACCCGTCACCGTCACAATTGCCCCTTCTTTGCTGATACTTACTTCTTCTAAATTGTTAATAATCACGTCGCTTCCCAATAAATAATAAGAAATATTGCGCAACTCTCGAATACGAACTTTTTCAACGAGAGGAATGTCTAATACTTCAAATGGAGCACGGCCTTTCAAATGAGGGTTGTTTTCGTCAAATAGACCGATAAACGCAGACCAGAAGTCTTCTTTGTCCTCAGCTGGCTTGCGACTGATGGTAACACTTTTTGCTTTAAATTTTTTGACAAAATTTTTCATATTTCTACTTAACGAAGCCTGGGCTTTTAAAGATTACGAAAATCTCTCTCTTATGAAGAAAGTAGGAGATAGCAAACCCGATGATAAAAAAGAGAAGATTCAACCACCTACTAACCCAAAAGCCACCCATGAGATAGCCTAAGAGAAAACCGAGAATGATCAAGATGAAAGGAAGAATCGGTTCTTTGTACCTTTTCTGATAAAAGAAACGTGCCGCAAGCGCTCCACAAAGAAAGACCGTAATGTAGCTAAAGAGAGGATTGCTCAATCCAATGGCAATGATGAAACCGACGACAACAAAAAATAAACTGAACGCCTCCACCCATTGTTCATCAACTATGTTTCCCGATCTCATGATTTATTTCTCCGAACTGATAAGGATATAAACGATAGCAATTAATGAACCAGTGACAACTGCAGTGATGAGACCGATCGTGGTTTTAGTTAACAAGAGGAGTCCTGCCAATAGAACCAGACCAATTCCGAGGTAATACATAGTGCGAGAACCAAAATAAATTTGTAATCCATCAAGCTGAGGAAGAGGTAATAGTGAAAAGAACGCCATTACAAGGTTTAAGACCAGGCCTTTGCCAAAGAAGTAGCTTTGAGGGAGAGAGTGGAGAGCAATGGCAAAGAGCAGTGCGGCGATGAGATTTCCGTAGAGACCCCACATCGCAATCATGGCATTATCTTTATAGGAGAAACCGTAGCGAAATTCCCCTAGACGCTGTTTGACCATCAAACTACTCACAACCGTACCAACGAGAATGACTGGCAGACGTCCTAAACTGAGAAATGCGACAATCAACATAATTAACAGCCCTGGCCACCAGATTTTAAATTCAGCATTGTAACCTTGACTTAAAGCGTAGATCTTTTGACAAGCAATACGAAAGAAGATGCTGATAGCGGCGACAATAATGACAAGTAGCAGATTCTGTAAGCCAAAAGCGGCATCGAATTTATCGGTTCCCCAATCTCGAAAGGAGAAAATAAATCCGGTTAGAACGATGGCGAATAGTAATCCCGTAGCTTCTTGGCGTGAAAAGCGGAGGAATTCTTTGATTCTCGCCCAAAGCTCTTGTTTGCTAACCATATGTGGTGGAATAAAGAGAAAGGAGTATATAAATAATTTGTTAGTGTTATTTCTTTTTCAATAGCCAAACAGAAGAATACCCTTCCCCCCTTGGCAGTTTCTCAGAACTAACTAACTCAAATTTCTCAGAGATAGGCAAATCCCACTGCTCCCTGCCCATAATTAACAACATACCATCTTTCTTTAATAACAAGCCCACTTGATAATACAATTCATTGATCTTTTCTTCATCTTTCGATGTGACCATGAAAATCATCTGATCAAAACTGTTCTCTTCGTAACGGGCGTCAAGATCTTCTGGCGTATACCGTTGCACGTCAACATTTTCTTTAACACCGGCAATGGCAATATTCTTCCGCGCGGCCAAGACGTTAGGGAGAGAGTTATCAAAAGCATGAATAATAGGTTTACTATCTCCCAGATCTTTTTCTATTTGTCGGGAGTTATATGAAGGAAATTGTTTGAAACAATAAGTATCAAGTGTGCGAAATGATTTTTGTGTCGCAAACAACGCTGCTTCAATGGCAATAGCTCCATCTTTGACAAGACCAACTAACAATTTATCCCCAGAGGTGAAACCGCTTTTACGGACAAGCCAATAGGCTAAATCTCCTTTCAACGATCCTGAGTGAGGAAAAACGCGATAATCCCTAGCGTTAATTTCTTGACCGCAAAGATCGATACCGATAACATATTCTTTCCCGGTAAAATAGACAATGACAGTTAAGTCCGGTTTTTTGTACTCAACTTTGACTTCAATTTTTTCAACTTCTAATTTATGTTGTAAGACTTCGTAAATGTTCTTGGAGATAATTTGACGGTTTTCTTGACCTTTAACATTTTCAACCTCAATCATAAACGTCTTACCGCTGTTAAAGTAAGAAGAAAGTTTTTCTGTTGTTGAAAATTGTTGGGGATTTTGACAACGGCCAAGAACAACAATAACACGACGAGGAGTTTGGGCGTGAAGAAGTAGTTTTTCGATAGAACCATAGTGTTCGGTTGAAAATAAAACAGCATTATCAAGAAGTTCAGAATGTAATTGTGTCAGTTCAAGAAGTTCACGTTGCGCAAATGGTGCTAATCCTGGACTTACTAAAAAAGCAAATTTCATGGTTGAGGATTCCCCGTTTCCTCTTCGGAGGAAAGTCCAGAATCAACTTTTTTAGATTCTACATCCTCTTCACCCTCAACCACAACAATTTTAGCGGCGGCAGCAAGCTGGTCTCCTTCATTCAAACGCATGACGCGGACACCTTGCGTGGCCCGACCGATAACGGAGATCTCCGTACACTTCATGCGGATGCCTATCCCTTGACGCGAGATTAACATTAAATCTTCCGCTCCTTCAACAAGCATGACAGTTTGAACTGGACCATTCTTATCAGTAATTTTGATATTAGTAACGCCTTTGCCTCCACGGTTACAGAGACGATATTCTGAAACTGGTGTACGTTTACCATATCCGTATTCAGTGAGAGTGAGAATTTCCATATTTTCTTCAGCAGCAAGCATACCGATAACTTCGTCGTGATCGTCTAATCTGATACCACGAACACCGTGTGCTGCTCTTCCCATCGGACGAACATCTTCTTCATTGAAACGATTGGCTTGACCTTCTTTGGTGGCGAGAATAATTTCTTGACTACCATTAGTGTAGCGAACGTTAACGAGAGTATCGTTTTCATCAAGATTAATGGCACGAATTCCGCCTTTGCGTGGATTGGCAAATTCCTGTAATCCTGTTTTCTTGACCGTACCCATTTTTGTGGCCATAAATAAATAGCCTTGGGTGAAATCACGAACGGCAATGACGGCGTTAACTTTTTCATTCTGCTGCATTTCAATCAGATTGGCGATATGTTTGCCTTTTGATTCACGACTGGCTTCAGGGATATGATATACTTTCAACCAATAGACCTGGCCATCATTGGTAAAAAAGAGTAAATGGTCATGTGTTGAACAGGTGAATATCTTTTCAACAAAGTCTTCTTCTTTCATGCCTGCTGCGCGGATACCTTTACCGCCGCGTTTTTGGGTGTGATAGACATCAAGGGGCATGCGTTTGACATAGCCGGAATTAGTAATCGTAACGACAACCTGTTCATCTTCAATTAGTTCTTCAATGTTGAAATCATCATCTTCACCGGGGACGATTTGTGACCTGCGGCCATCGCCGTAATTGTTTTTGACTTCGTTCATCTCTTCTTTGATCAAAGCAAGAATTTTTGAGGGGGAACCAAGAATATCCAGATAATAATTTATTTTAACGAGTAGATCACGATGTTCATCTTTGATTTTCTCTTGTTCTAATGAGGCTAATTTTTGTAAGCGTAATTCAAGAATGGCTTTGGCCTGTTCTTCACTCAATGAATATGAACTAATTAAGAAAGCACGGGCATCATCAACGGTGCGGCTTTGTTTGATACCGGCAATAACGGGATCAATATTATTGAGAGCGATGAGCAAGCCCTCCAGGATATGAACACGGGCACGAGCCTGCTCTAGATCATATTGGGTGCGTCGAGTGATAACAACTCTCCGATGATCAATATGGTGTTGAAGAATTTCTTTGAGTCCAAGAAGCTGCGGCTCGTTGTTGACAAGGGCGAGGAGAGTTATCCCAAAAGAGACTTTCAATCGGCTAAATTGATAGAGTTGATTGAGGATTACTTGG
>Ga0082335_1000995_pt2 | contig 53271 bp, 40 predicted proteins | sample Subgrocontami58m_FD_72375 | JGI IMG/M metagenome (GOLD analysis project Ga0082335, IMG submission 72375) | Subsurface groundwater microbial communities from S. Glens Falls, New York, USA - GMW37 contaminated, 5.8 m (SPADES assembly) (version 2) ... | reverse complement strand
TGTCGGCGCACAGGTTGATCACGCCGTTGCTGATGACCACGTCGGCCCAGCCGTCATCGACGGGCAGACTCTCCGCCAACCCTTGCCGGAACGCGACATGATCGAAACCCAGCGTTGCCGCAGTGGCACGAGCCTTGGACAACATCTCGTCTGTCATATCGACGCCGACGACCCTGCCTGACGAACCGACCTGATGGGCTGCTATGAATGAATCAAAACCCGCTCCACATCCCACATCAACCACACGTTCGCCGGTTGCCAGCGGTCGCAATGAAAATGGGTTTGCGACCCCGGCGAAGGATTCCACGGCCGCATCCGGCAGCGCGCTGACCAGGGCGTCATCATAGCCCAGGCGCTTCGCGAGAAAGCGGCCCGTGTGGAAATGAAATTCCCCGTGAGGATTGGTGGCGACCTCCCGATACTTGCTTTTGACTTCCTCCCTCAACGCTTCGGCGTTGACGTCCGCCGCGATACTCATCACGCCTCTCCCCTGTCATGTGCCGCCATTTGGCGGAGCCACGTTGACTGCACGACGTGCCGTTGCCGCGCCGCCGGCGGCACTATGCACTGGCTTGGCTTGTCGGCAAGAGACGCTGTCGAACCGAGCCATGCACGGCTGTCCCAGTCTTCAGCCTGTATACAACCACGCTGACCGGGTTCAGCCGCCGAACCGGCGAACTCAGGCAACGGGAGCTCATATGACCCAGAAACCGCCAGCCCCGGCCATTCTTTCCGCCAAGGCATATACCGCGGCCTCGGTGTTCCAGCCGGAGAACCTGCTACGTGAAGCTCGGCGGCAACGCGGTCTACCCGAGGAGAGCGTGCCGGCTGTCTGCGCGCTTGATCCCGATGGCGACATGATCCGAACCCTCCGCGCCGCGGGCCTGGCGCGTCGGGCCATGGGTTGGGCCTGTTACCACACCGACATGTACGTGACCGAGCATGAAGCGGAGCGCATCGACCTCATCGACCGATTTCATGTCGTTACCACACCGACATGTACGTGACCGAGCATGAAGGCGTCTCGATCGGCATCGTCGAATACGCGGTGGGTGCCTCATTCGCGGTATTGGTGGCGGAGCAACTCTTCGTCTCCGGGTGCCGGTTTCTGGTGAGTATTACCTCGGCGGGGCAAATCGTGCCGATCGGGCCGCCGCCCTATTTTGTGTTGATCGACCGCGCCCTGCGCGACGAGGGCACCAGTCACCATTATCTGCCGCCTTCGGATTTCGCTGAGGCGGACCCGGCCTTGAACGATCGCGCATTCGCCGGATTTGCCTCATTACCGGTGTCAATGCACCGCGGCACCTCCTGGACAACCGACGCGCCTTATCGAGAGACCGAGGAGGCGATTGCCGCGGCCCGCTCGCATGGGGCACTCGCGGTCGAAATGGAAGCCGCGGCGCTCTATGCCTTTGCACGGGCGCGCGGTCAGCCCGTGTTGTGCTTTGCCCATGTGACCAACCAGATGGCACGCATTGAGGGGGACTTCGAGAAGGGAGAGGCCGACGGCACCAGTCATTCGCTCGCGGTCATCGCGGCCTCGGCGCGCGCCTGCGGCTTCGGCTGATCCCCCGGCGATGCTCCGGTGTGGTCTCGCTATCCGTGCCGGTGACGATGATGCAGGTCGGGATAGTGCGGATGCGCATGATGGAGCGGCTCGTGCCGATGAAGGTGCGAGTGCGGCTCCGCGACCTGGCCGTCGTGCCGGTGCTGGTGGTGTTTGTCGTGCTCATGGCCATGTTCGTGCTCCATCGCCTCATGGGCATGCTCATGCTCGTGTCGCTCTGTCAGGTGCAACCACAGGCCAATGGCCATCAGCAAGCCCGCGAACAGAAGTTTGAGTGTCAGCGGCTCATGCAACAGAACGATGGCGACCATCGCTCCGACAAAGGGTGCGAGGGAAAAATAGGCGCCGGTACGGGCCGTTCCCAGATGTCGCAGCGCGAGCACGAATAACACCAGACTGACGCCAACCCCGAGAAAACCCAGGATCGCGGATGCTCCAACCACGTTCACGGAGGGAATCTCCGCGCCCATCAGGAAGGCGAGGCAGATATTGGTGACGCCCGCCGCCAGACCCTTGATCATTGAAATCAACGCCGGGTCGGCGGATGAGAGTTTTCGGCTCAGGTTGTTGTCAATACCCCACGCCAGGCACGCTCCGATAATCAGGGCCGCGCCTAGATCGATCGTGACCCCCTGTCCCTCCCAGGTCAGCACGACCGCGCCGGCAATGATGGCCAGGGCACCCAACAGCAGCCGGCGATCGACATTCTCTCGGAATATGACCCAGGCTATCCCCATCGTCGCGAGGCCCTCAACGTTGAGGAGCAAGGAGCCGGTGGTGGCTGCCGTCCTGGCCAGACCGGACATGAGCAGGAGCGGACCGAGGATGCCGCCAAACAGCACGACCGCCAGCAGCCAGGGACTATCGGCAGCGCGCGGCGGGGCTTCCGGGGCCGGCATACCCATCGCGGTTCGGCCAAGGTGAACGCAGGCAAGCCCGAGGCCGGCACCGAGGTAGAGCAGACCAGCCAGCAATTGCGGGTCGACCGAGCCGAGCAGAATTTTTGAAAACGGGGTCGTCGCGCCGAACAGAACCGCCGATGCAATCGCCAGCGGGACACCCGGCCAGAGATGGGAATGATTTGCTTGCGACATACGGCAGGCTAGCACACCCGGCATTCAACGATACTACTTGTACGATTCCGGATTTGGGCGAGAAAATAGCCCTCGCACCGACGTCACCTCGGCTTTCCCCAGGACATCCACCGTGATGACGACCGGTCCCGATGACGGACTGCTCCATTCAATCCTTGCCGAACACCGTATCGGCCAGCAGCTTCACGTTCAGCACGACGATCACCCCCGCGACACTCCATGCGGCGACCTTCGGCCAGACCGATAGCGCGAACCCGCCCATCTTCTGCCGATCGGACACAAAGCGGACCAGCGGGATCACCGCGAAGGGCAGTTGCATCGACAGCACTACCTGGCTGAACACCAGCAATTGGGCTGTCCCTTTGCTGCCATAAAGCGCCGTGACCACGACAACCGGCACGATCGCCACGCCACGGGTCAGCAGTCGCCGCATCCAAGGGGCCAGCCGCAGCCGCAGGAATCCCTCCATCACGATCTGCCCCGCAAGTGTCGCGGTCACCGTGGAATTCAACCCGGAGGCGAGCAACGCGACCGCGAACAGGGTCGAGGCAATCCCAACCCCCAGCATCGGCGAAAGAAGTTCAAACGCCTGGTCGATCTCAACCACGTCCGTCCGTCCATTGGCGTGGAATACCGAGGCAGCCACGATCAGGATGGATGCGTTGACGAACAACGCCAACATGAGCGCTAACGTGCTGTCGGTGACAGCCCAGCGAAGGGCTTGCCGACGACCGGTTTCGGTTCGTTCATAGGCGCGCGTCTGCACGATGGAGGAGTGCAGGTACAGGTTATGCGGCATGACCGTCGCGCCGATGATGCCGATTGCGATGTAAAGCATCGCTGGGTTGGTCACGATCTCCGCCGACGGCAGAAATCCGCCCAACACGGCGGCGACTGGCGGGGCCGCCAAGATCATCTGCGCCCCGAAACAGGCGAATATAATCAGCAACATGGCAATGACGAAGGCTTCTAGGAACCGGAAGCCCTTTTGCATGAGGAACAGCAGCATGAAGGCGTCAAGAGCGGTGATGATCGCGCCCCAGACGAGCGGGATTCCGAATAGCAGGTTCAAGGCGATCGCGGTGCCGATGACCTCCGCGAGGTCACATGCGACGATCGCGATTTCGCATGCCAGCCACAGCATCAGTCCGACCGGGCGGGAATAGTGATCACGGCACGCCTGCGCCAAGTCCCGGCCGGTCACAATGCCAAGGCGGGCCGCGAGGGCTTGTAACAGGATCGCCATCAGATTGGAGAGCAGAATGACGGTAAGCAGCGTGTAGCCGAACTGGGAACCGCCGCCGATGTCGGTCGCCCAATTCCCGGGATCCATATACCCGACCGACACCATGTACCCCGGGCCAGAAAACGCCAGGAATCGACGCACCCAAATGCCGGCCCGCGGCACGGGAATGGTGGCGTTCACATCGGCCAGACTGGGCCGGCCGGTCGCCGGGTCGGTGAAGCGCCAACCGTCGGCGCGGTCGGTGGTCGAAATTCCATCTGGCACTGGCTGTCCCCAGGTCAATGTATCCGATGGTCCAATATGTAGCCTTGGCTACATTTTCCGCAATAGGCTATATTGCCCAGGGCCGAAGTTGCATCATTCCTGCGAATGGGAGCACGGTCGCACCATCGTGGGAGCGGGTCTTGTCGAACATGACTGCCAATTCGGACCAGGAAGAACCTGTCACGGAGATGCCGACCGCGCCGATCCAGGCTCGGCGGTTCGGCAAGGCACGGCTGGCGAGGTCTACGGCGCTGCAGGAAGACTATGTTGAACTGATTGACGATTTGCAGACGCGGCAGGGCGAGGCCAGAGCGACAGATATTGCCCGGCGCCTTGGGGTTACCCATGCAACAGTGCTGAAGACCGTCACCCGTTTGAAGCGTGAAGGGCTGGTCACGGCCAAACCCTATCGCGGCGTATTTCTGACTATCGAGGGCAAGGCCATGGCTGAGATGGCACGCGCCAGGCATCGTCTCGTCGTGAATTTGCTCATGGCGATAGGGGTTCCTACGGAAGCCGCGGAATCAGACGCGGAGGGGATTGAGCATCACATTTCTGACGCCACCCTGACCGTGATTGCCGGCTTCCTGCAATCCGGGCGGAAAGGTTAATCCAATGGCGGGCGACGTCTCGGCGGCATGCTACACCCCGATCCTGAGTTGCAAGCCAGGGTTACCGGAGGGTTGGGTGACGAGAGAGCCAAGTTATCCCTGTGGCCGAGGGTATCTCCAAGGCCATCTTCGCCAGCGCAATCAGGAGCAGGAATGTTGATACGGGTAGCACGGTATGAAGTACGCGACATGACGCCCCGGTTCCACCGACCCGCGCAGAACGAGAAAAGCCGCAGTGTGCACCCGCGTCGTTCGCGGGTTCCCTTTGTCTTGGCTTTTGCGGTGATGCATGGCTATGTCCCTGGCGCACAGGCTCAGGACAGTGGTGCGGTCAATTCGGGTTCCTCACCGGTTCCCGCTTCGCCAACAGCGGCCACGGATCCTTCCCCGGGTATTGTCATTGCAGGCATCAAGCTGTCGGCGCAAATCCAGGGGGGCGTAAGCTTGAACCCCTATCGTCCTGCGGATGGCCTTAATTTTGGCCAACTCAGTACGGATCATGCCAATCAGTTTCAGTTGAACCAAGTCCTGCTTACCGCCAGAAAGTCACTTGACCCGAGTCTAACCGACTACGATTGGGGGTTCAAGTTGCAGTTTCTTTACGGGTCCGACTCTCGGTACTCACACTTCCTGGGCCAGTTCCCGTACGCCACGGACGCTCGAAATCAGTTCGCGATTACAGAAGCAAACGTGCAAGCTCATTTACCCTGGCTGACCAACGGCGGCATGGATGTGAAGCTTGGGTTGTATCAGTCCCCGTTCGGGTACGAGGCGTTCGATCCTGCCACCAACATGTTCTACTCCCATTCCTATATTTCGAATTTCGGGTTACCCAGCGGTCTTGCTGGAGTTCTCATTACAACGCACGTCAACTCTGTCCTTGATATCTATCTCGGAGCCGACCCCGGAGTGAGTACCACGTACGGACCATATACAGGCGATAACAATTCCAGCTACGCCGGGGTGGCGGGAATAGGATTGAACTTTCTCGATGGCAATCTGACGATTCAGGCATTGACCCATATCGGCCCGGAAAATCCGGGTCGTTCGACGCCTCTCGCGAACCGATACTTCCGCTACCTGAACGATGTGGTTGTGACGTGGAAGATCAACGAAAAGCTGACATTGGGCCTCGACATGAACTACATTCGGGATGACAATCCTTACGTGGGCAGGCCGATCGGATACGGGGCCGCTCAGTATGCGTCGTATTCGCTAACCGAGACGCTGACGTTGAATGCTCGTGCGGAAGTATGGCGGGACAACAACAATTTCTATGTCTCTGCGTTTCCCACCAACCTTGGCGCCGTCAAATCACTGGGGGGCTTTCCGGCCCCCGTCATCAGTGCGGCCAGTGCGACGACCTATGGTGAACTGACAGTGGGCGTTACCTATCAGCCGAAAAGACCAGCAGGCGTCACAACGCTGATGATTCGTCCGGAGATCAGGTGGGATCAGTCATTGAACGGCACGAAGCCGTTCAATGCCGGCCGCTCGTCTGGAGCTCTTACGGTTGCAGCGGACGTTGTCCTGGGGTTTTGATTTGTCCAACATGTCCGGCCAACGCGATACGGGTCACATGGTGCTCGGTGATGGCGACCGTGCCCGGCCTGTTGCTGGATCGGCCGACATGGCGTTCGCGCTTACCTGGCCTTTCATGAGGTGATGTGACAAAATCTACAGCGGAGTGTCGTAAGGAGCGGAACGATGGTCGGCGAGGTAGCCCTACTTGCATTGGTGACAGCGATTGTACCAATCGCAGCCTGCCCTCCCGAGTTGGCGTTGGATATCGTCGCCGAGCATCATCCGCCGGCCGTGCGATCGAGTTATAGCCTCGGTCAGATTCGTGAGTTCGCTGCTCGTATGGGCAGACCGGCAAAGCACGAGCCATTCGGGTTCTATGCGTCGACCTTCGGGTACGTCGTCGATGTCGCGCCAGTGGCCCCGGCAATAAAAGGTTGCAAGCCCGCAGTGACCGCCAGGGTAAGACTCGTTTTGGGTGGCCGGTTGATTGAAGTCGGGTCAGACATCCAAAATCGGCATTGCCAGCGGGACGTCATCCTGTCGCATTACATGCTTCACGCACAGTACGATGACAAGGCGCTCAGCGCCTATGCGAACCGCGCAATGGATGCGCTTGGGCAGATGCCGACGGCGGAATTGCTTGGTGGAAGCCCGGTTCCAGGGACTGCCGTGGATGCCGCGACCGAGGCCATTCGGCATGCCATGGACAAGGTGCTCCTGTCATATGAGCGCGACCGTGCGGAGGCTTTGACGTTGGCCGACAGTCCCGAGGAGCTTAACAGGCTGGCCGGCGCTTGCATGCGTGCCCTGTAATGTGGCGGCTCCAAACAATTATTGGATGACAAGGGGCGTTCGGCATTGTAGTCAGGCCGCGATGACGTTGATCGCGAACCGCCGTTGGATGGCCGCATGTCGCCGCTGGCTATCCGGCGCGCTGTGCACTCTTCTTTTGATAGCGGCGCTGTTTCCCGCGCACGCAGGTTCGTCCGTGTCCGCCTTGAGGGTTATGGTTCTGGTCTCTTCCCAAGTGACCAATGACGAATTGCCGCTCGATCAGAGCACCATGCCCGGCCATGTTGGCGCCCAGTGCGCTTGCGGGATCGCTGTTTTGCCCGATATTGCGGCACCAATGAGTTATTTTCGCATTGCATTTGTCCAATTCGACATCAGCGATACGTCGCTCTTGCACCTGATGGCCCGGGACCCACCATCCAAGCCGCCTCGCACCTGACAGACGTTCAGTCTCTCATCGCGTCATAGCGGATCCGCCCTTCCTGGGCTGCGATATGCAGTGGCCGACCTTGAAGCGTCGTTGGTGTGTTCAATGCAATTTTATGTTCTCTGGGTCGCGGTCACCCTGGCCGCTACTCCGGCGATGGCGCATGCCCAGGCATCCCACGGTCCGGCAGGCGTAATGGTCATCGCGTCGCCGTCTCAAGCGGTCACAGCCGCGCTGGACCAGTCCCCCGCGTTGCGGGGTGCCAACGCCTCCATGCAAGCCGTACGCGGCGATGGGTTGCAGGCCGGGTTGCGCCCAAATCCCGAAGCATCCTTCGTCGTCGAGAATTTCGGTGGAATCGGCGGTCGCGGTGTTTACCGCGGCACAACCCAAAGTGATGCAACCCTGGGTATCTCCCAACGGGTCGAACTGGGCGGCAAGCGAACCGCCCGGGTCGGCCTCGCGGGCCGCAGTGAGGGGGTCGCGGCACTGGAGTTCGAAGCGGCCAGGCTTGACCTCGCACGCGAAGTCGTCACCGCCCTTGTTGATGCGACCGTGTCGTCGCGCGCACTCGAAATCGAGCAAGGACGAGCCCGTATCGCATCGGAGAACCTCCGTACAACACGCGCGCGGGTTGATGCCGGCAAGGAGGCCTTGCTGCAAGCGCGTCGCGCCGAAGTCGGCCGCTCGACAGCGGAACTCGCCGCTGAGAAAGCACGCCGTGAGGCCGAGGCCGCGCTCCGAAAACTGGCGGCCGCCATTGGGGTATCGCGCGTTGAAATGGCGCCGCGGCAGACTTGGTTTGACGACGTCGGCGCGCTGCCTGCACCGCCAACGCCGGCGGATCCTCTTGAGAGGATGCGGTCGAACCCTGACCTGACGCGGCTCGATGCCGTCATCGCGCAACGCCGGGCCGATCTCGGGTTGCAACGAGCGAACGCCGTGCCGGACATCACGGTCCAGGGCTATGTGCGCCGCTTCCAGGAAAGCCGAGAGACGGCCTTCGTCGCCGGGGCGTCCATCCCCCTGCCGTTCAGCGATCGCAACCAGGGCGGCATCGCCAAGGCCTCGGCGGAACTGACCCGTGCTGAAGCCGAGGCGGAACGTGGGCGGTTGACGATGGTTGCGTCGCTGATCGCGGCGGAGAGGCAGATGGAGCAGGCGTGGCGCGCGGTACGCACATTGCGCCGCGATGCCCTGCCAGCCGCCGAACAGGCCGCCCGCTTCGCGGCGACCGGCTATGCGGAGGGCAAGTTCACCTTCCTTGAGATGATCGAAGCGCAGCGCGCGCTGTCGGATACCCGGGCCCAGCTCAACGACACGTTGCGCGAATTCCATGTCAGCCGAACCGAGGTCGCACGCCTGCGCGGCCAGGAACCAGCCCCCACAACCATGGCAGGAGCACGATAATGGCCCGGATCGTCTTGACGGCCGCTGCCGTACTTGCGGGGATTGGTTTGGCGGCGGTCGTGCCCTCGATACCACGGGAACTCCGCCATCTTGCCGGATTGTCGGTGTCCGCGGACGCCATCGCGCGCCCGTCACCAACCCGCGAGGGGTCAGTCAAAGCTGATGGTCATCAAGGGCATGGGGCCAAACCTCATCCCGAGGAAGGCAAGATCGTGATGACGGCCGAACAGGTCGAGGCGGCCGGCATCCAGGTGGCTCCCGTCGCGGCCGGCATCCTGGTCAGCCGCGTGGTCGTGCCGGGCGTGCTCTCGGCAAATTCCGATCGCCTCGCCCGCGTCACGGCGCGGGTCGCCGGTACGATCGCCGAGGTGCGTAGGCGGCTGGGCGAGCAGGTCGTCGCGGGCGATGTGGTGGCGGTGATCGAAAGCCGCGAGATCGCTGACGCCAAGGGAGAGTTTCTCACGGCCAGCCGAGCGGCAAATCTTACCGGGCTGACGCTGACGCGGGAGGCTCGGCTTTGGAAGCAGCGGATTTCGGCGGAACAGGACTTCCTGCAAGCGCGTGCCTCGGACGAAGAAGCGACCGTTCGTCTTGACCTCGCCCGTCAGCGCCTCTCATCGCTTGGCCTTTCGGATAGTGAGATCGCCGACCTGCCGCGGCAACCGGCCGCTGCCTTGCGTCGCCTGGAACTGCGTGCGCCCATCGCTGGCCGCCTTGTGGCCCGCTCGGCCGTGCTGGGCGCCGCGGTGGCGGCCGACGGCGAACTGTTCTCGGTTGCTGACCTCTCCACGGTTTGGGTCGAGATGGCGATTCCGCCGCGCGATCTGCCGGCAACGCGCGAAGGACAGAAGGTCACCATTACGGGAGAAGGAACGGCGCAAGGAGAAGGCAAGGTCGTGTTCCTCAATCCCATGCTTGACGCCGAAACCCGTTCGGCCAGGGCCGTGGCTGAGATCGCGAACCCGGACGGGCTATGGCGGCCCGGCGCGTTCGTCACGGCCCAGCTCGCGACCGATGAGCAACCGGTGGACATCCTGATACCGCGCGACGCGATCCAGGAAATCGAGGGCGAGAAGGTGGTGTTCGTGCGCACGCCGGAGGGGTTCGAGAAACGGGAAGTGGCGATCGGGCGTGAGGATTCGGGCGCGGTGGAAGTGATCTTCGGACTGGACGCAGGCACCGAAATTGCCGTCGGCAACGCCTTTGCCCTGCGCGCCGAACTCGGCAAGTCCGAAGCCACGCATGCGCACTGACCGGAGGATTGAACATGATTGGACGGATCCTCGACTTTTCGGTTCAGCAGCGGTGGGCTGTCGTGCTTTTCGTGGTGATCGGATCGATCGTCGGCGGATGGTCGCTCATGCGCCTGCCGATCGACGCGGTGCCGGACATCACCAACAATCAGGCGCAGATCAATACGGTCGCCCCGTCCCTGTCGCCGTATGAGATCGAGAAGCAGGTCACCCTGCCCATCGAAACCGCCCTGGCGGGGATTCCCGGGCTGGAAAGCACACGCTCGATATCGCGGAACGGGTTCAGCCAGGTCACGGCTGTGTTCTCCGAGGCGACCGACATCTATTTCGCGCGCCAGCAGGTGCTGGAGCGGTTGATCGAGGCGCGGGAGGCCATGCCGCCGGGCGCGGACCCAAGACTGGGGCCGACATCCAGTGGCCTGGGCGAGGTGACGATGTGGACCGTCCACTTCGCGAAACGCGCACCGGATGCGCCCGTTCGGGACGGTGCGCCAGGCTGGCAGTCCGACGGAACGTACCTGACACCGGAAGGTGAGCGCCTGATTGACGAGATGCAGCGCGCAACCTATCTGCGAACCGTTCAGAACTGGATTATTCGTCCGCAATTACGAACAACACTCGGCCTGGCCGGTGTCGATTCCATCGGCGGCTACGAGAAGCAGTTTGTGGTGCAGCCCGATCCCATGCGGCTGACCGCGCTGGGTCTCACGTTCCGCCACATCGCCGAGGCCGTGGAGCAGAACAACACCAGCCTGGGCGCCGGATATGTCGATCGTGGCGGGGAGGCGCTTGTCGTGCGCTCGCCCGGGCGAATCGCCACGATCGCGGAGATGGCGCAGATCGTGGTGACGACGCGCGAAGGTGTGCCGATCCTGTTGCGCGATGTCGCGCGCGTCGAAACCGGGCGCGCGCCACGGATGGGAAGTGCCAGCGAGAATGGCCAGGAAGTGGTGGTCGGCACCGCCCTGATGTTGATCCGCGGCAACAGCCGCACCGTCGCCGCGGCCGTGGAGGCGCGACTTGCCGAGATCAACCGCACGCTGCCGCCTGGGATCGAGGCGAAAGTGGTGCTGGACCGCGGCCTGCTGGTGGACGCGACGATCAAGACAGTGGCGAAGAACCTGGCCGAGGGCGCGCTACTGGTGATCGCCGTTCTGTTCCTTCTGCTCGGCAATATCCGTGCCGCGCTGATTACCGCCGCCGTCATACCGGTGACTATGCTGCTAACAGCCGCCGGTATGTTGCGCGGTGGCATGAGCGCCAATCTCATGAGCCTGGGCGCGCTCGATTTCGGGCTGATCGTGGATGGCGCCGTGATCATCGCCGAGAACAGCCTGCGCCGTTTGGCGGATCGGCAGCATGAACTCGACCGCGTGCTGACGCAGAGCGAACGACTGAATACGGTCGCGGAGTCGGCAAAGGAAATGGTTCGCCCGTCTTTGTACGGGCAAGCCATCATCATCCTCGTTTACGCGCCTCTGCTTACCTTCACGGGTGTCGAGGGCAAAATGTTCGCGCCCATGGCATTGACCGTCATGACCGCGCTGGCCGCGGCGTTCGTGCTGTCGCTGACGTTGGTGCCGGCGCTGATCGCGATTGCGATCACCCAACGGGTCAATGAGCGGGAGGTCTGGCTGGTCGGGGTGATCAAGCGTGGCTACGGCCCCATGCTGTCCGCGACCCTGCGTCGGCCTGTGCCGATGATCGTGCTGGGCGCCGCTTTGTTCCTGGGCTCGTTGAGCCTGTTCGGCCGCCTTGGGCAGGAATTCATCCCGACGCTCGACGAACATAATCTGGCGATGCACGCGCTGCGCATTCCCAGCACGTCGCTCGCGCAGTCGCAGGCGATGCAGGCCAGGGTTGAGAAGAAGATATCCGGCATTCCCGAGGTGGCGTTTATCTTCTCGAAGACGGGCACCGCCGAAGTGGCCAGCGATCCCATGCCGCCCGGCGCCTCCGACACCTTCATCATCCTGAAACCGCGCGCCGAGTGGCCGGACCCCAGCTTGCCGAAGGAAGCCCTGGTGCGCCGGATCGAGGCGGCGGTCAGCACCTTGCCGGGCAACGCGCTGGAGTTCACGCAGCCGATCCAGATGCGCTTCAACGAATTGCTGGCCGGCGTGCGTGGCGATGTCGCCATCAAGATATTCGGCGATGAGTATGGCCCGATGCTCGCCGCCGCGGGGCGTATCGCAACGATCCTCAACGGTATCGAAGGCGCCGCCGACGTGAAGGTTGAGCAGGCCATCGGTCTGCCGTTTCTGGAAATCACCGTCGATCGTGCCGAAATCGCCCGGCGCGGCCTGAGTGTCAGCGCGGTACAAGATGTGATCGCCATCGCGGTCGGCGGCCGCGAGGCGGGTCAGGTGTTCGAGGGCGACCGCCGTTTCGCGATCGTTGTCCGCTTGCCGGACGCGGTGCGCGGCAACCTGGATGCGTTACGCAATCTGCCGGTTCCACTGCCCTCGGTCGGCGCCGGAGGAGGCATGGCGACGGTCCCCCTGCGGCAGGTCGCCAGTCTGAAAGTGGTGGACGGACCAAACCAGATCAGCCGCGAGAATGGCAAGCGCCGCGTCGTAGTTCAGGCCAATACCCGCGGGCGCGATATCGGCTCGCTGGTCGCCGAGGCCCAGGCAAGGGTCGCGGCAGAAGTCAAGCTGCCGCCGGGATACTACATTACCTGGGGCGGACAGTTCGAGAACCTGGAGGCCGCTCGGCAACGCCTGACGATCGTCGTCCCAGCCTGTTTTCTGCTGATCATGGTTCTGCTTTATGCCGCGCTGGGATCGGTGCGCGATGCACTCGTGGTTTTCAGTGGTGTACCGCTTGCGCTGAGCGGCGGACTGCTTGCGTTGTGGTTACGCGACATGCCGTTTTCGGTGTCCGCCGCCGTTGGCTTCATTGCGCTGTCGGGTGTGGCGGTCCTGAACGGTCTGGTCATGACCAGCGCCATTCGGGACCTGATCCAGGGAGGAGGCCTCTCCCTGCGGGACGCGGTCTTCCAGGGCGCGATGACCCGCCTGAGGCCCGTGGCGATGACCGCGCTGGTCGCTTCGCTGGGCTTCGTGCCTATGGCGATCGCCACGGGAACGGGTGCCGAGGTTCAGAAGCCGCTTGCAACAGTGGTGATCGGCGGTTTGATCAGCGCGACGTTGCTGACCCTGTTGGTCTTACCGGCGCTGTATGTCCGATTCAATCGTAGGGCAACCCAGGTCAGGGAGATTGGCCAGGAGACAGCGCGGTCGTCGGCCGTGCCGTAGGCGTGCGGATTGTATTTCAACAAGACGAAAGGAAGAAATGTCTATGAGAAAGTTCGTACTGATGGCCGCGATGCTGCTGGCCTTGGCGCCGACGGCATTCGCGCAGGGCCATGGCCATGCGGAAAAAGGGCCGAATGGCGGCGCCATGCAGGATGTCGTTGGCCTGCACGCCGAATTGGTCGTGGCCGATCGAACCCTGACGATTCATGTGTATGATGAGGCGGGCAAGCCGGTACCGACAACGGGCTATACCGGCTCTGTTCTGGTCGGGACAGGTCAGACGCGGCAGGTTGTTCAACTGGCGCCTGGGGCCGGCAATACCTTGGCGGGCACCGCGACGGCGGTCGTTCCAAAAGGCGCGCAGATGACGCTTCAGATCAAGACCGCCGCCGGAAAGTCCGGCCAGGTGAAATTCTGAAAAGCCGCTTGCCACTAAGGCGGATCGTCTGAAGGGCTGATGACAGTGTTGCGTGTGCTTTCGTTGTGGAACCGACGACCTGGAGCGGCCCCGATTTCGAAGCGCTCTGGGCTGGGTCAGGTACTCTCTTCGGGGAGGAGCCTGTAGAGTGCGCATATCACCAATGGAAGGGAGCTATCGATGGCTTTCATCGTTCCAGGTCCTCGCACTGCCGCCATCCTGCTATTCGCTGTGACGTTCGCGGTGGCGGGTTGCGTAAGCAAGGTGGACACACGGCTGACGGACGACCAGCAAAGCTGCCGGGACATGGGCCACTCGCCCGGATCAGCCGAATTCAATCAGTGTATGTCCGAGCTGAACGAGCGGCGATGCGCCACGGTTAAGGCGCCGACAACGTTCAAGGGGCAGCTTACGACCAGACACTCAAGCACGATCGATTGCACAAGATTATAGCGCCGAGGATTGAGCGCCATGGCCGGTGGCGTAAATCCAGCCTTCTCGCTGTTTTCGGATATGGGATTACTCCTGCCCTCACCCAAGCTCGGCCCGCACGCACTCGACTGGCTCGCCTTGCTTGTCACCGCGATGTTTACGGCATTCGGACCTTTCGTATCGGTCTATCTGGTGGGTCAGGGGTGGGACCAAGCACATCTCGGGGTAACGCTCAGCGTAGGCACTGCCGCCTCGGTGGTTTTCCAAATCCCAACTGGTGCCTTGGTCGATGCGCTTCCAACCAAGCGGGAGATCGCCGCCCTGGGCATTCTCGGCACGGGTGCGAGTGCATTGCTGCTCGCGGGATGGCCCTCGCATTGGCCGGTGTTGATTGCACAGATCCTGTTCGCGGCTTCCGCCGGTGTCATGGGACCGGTCATTGCGGCGATAAGTCTGACGCTTGTCGGTCCTCAGCAGCTCGGGTACCGCTTTCGGGCGCAATGCGCGCTTTGCCGCCATCGGAAGCGCGCTTGCCGCTGCGGCACTCGGTCTTCTGGGGTCGGTAATATCCGTGCGAGCGATTTTCGTCGCCGCCGCGGTATTGGCTGTACCCGCGCTGATAACACTGTGGCGGATCAGTTCGCCTGCACGGCATATGCACGTGCAGGACGTCGAACCAGAATCGGAGAGACTGAAGCGTCCGGCACGCTAGATCCTTCGCTATCGCCGGTTGGCTAACCCGGCCGTCGCCATTTTCCTGTTCCACCTCGCGAATGCGGCAATGATTCCAGTGGTGGCCGCGGAAGCCGCCACGTCTGAGGCATCGACTTGACGGCGCAGAGGATTTTCTCGAAGGATGCCGAACTGCGAACAGATATAGGACACGAAGTATGCGGAGTCGTCGCCAGATTCTTACGTCCGTCACTACGATTTCCGCGAGCGCTATCTCCATTCCTCATGTCACCGCTCAGCCGGCGGGTAGCAGCACGATGCCATCCATGCCCGGCATGCCGCCAGGGATGATGACCCCACAGGCATGTATCGAAAGCTGCTGGCGTTCTCATGTCATGTGCCTGGAGACGGAGCGTTATTGCCTTGAGACCGGCGGCACCCATGCCAGGCCAGCTCTTATCGCTCTATTGGCTGATTGCGCCGAAATGTGTCAGAAGACAGCCAACTCTATGATTCGGCGTTCATCGCAGCATGCTGCCGTCTGTATCGCCTGCGCCCAACTTTGCGATGCTTGCGCGAAAGAGTGTGAAGCATTCAAGGGTGACGAAAGGATGCTGCTCACTGCCCAGACCTGCCGCGATTGCGCCACGCATTGCCGCGAGATGAGTAAGGTGCCAATTTAATTGGATAGTAGGCGGAAGCCACATGACGCTGTGACTGCCGCATCGCTCGCCTATGAGCGTGGCCCGCTGGTCAAATCTGGGAAATGCGTTCAAGCCATGCCCACGCCTCGTAATGTTAGTGCATTTTGAACCATCCGATTCCTTTCACATTATTGAAAGAATCAGTCTGGTGGCATAGAAAGCACTGCTCGACACGTGCGTTCGCCTGTCCCGTCATCATCCGGTCCATCATCTCGAAATGCATCATGTAGTGGCTGGGCGGGGCCTGATGGCATTGGACGCAGTCCTGGGAGCGGGGCGAGGGGTGGCGGAAAGTGGTGATCGCCCAGGCATCGGCGTTGTGGCAGGCTTGGCAGTCGCGGCCGAACAGTGTCCGGTGCGGATCGCGATTGGCGTGGCAACCCGTGCAGTCGAGCGTGGCCCGTGTCTCGGCTGGCAAGGACCGCGACGCCAGGGAACCGCCGGCCATGTCAGCCCCACTGCCACGGAGTAGAACCTCCAGCCGCTCCAGGGTGTGGCTGAAGCCAGAAGCGGGCGTGCTGCTGGCCGCGGCTTCGGCGGCTCTGGCGTGACCCACGGTGGCGAGCACGGCATGATCCATGTTGATCGGGCGGCGGTCGCGCCCCTGGTGCTCGACATGGCAACCTGCACATTCGCCGATGTTCGCGTGGAAGGCGGTGGAAGGCTTCGTCACCAGGTCTGGAGCGGCGGTGATATGGCAGGTGAGGCAGGATGCCGCTTCCACTCCTCGAACTGGCGTGTGGCAGGCTTCGCATTGCGTGCGGAGGAAGTCGTGTGTGGCTGAAAGTGGGCCTGGACTTGCCGCCACGGTCCAGAGCGGGATCGCCACCGAACCGGCGCGGTAAAGTGCCACCGGCAGTGCGATGGCAGCAACGAGGCCGATCGTCCCCAACGCCGCATAGGCTATGGTGGTCAGCTTCACCGCAGCCACCTGAGGCCGTAATAGATGCCGCTCCAGGCGTGCAACACCAGCAGCGGGTAAAGCAGCAGTGCCGCGATGATGTGCAGCACGACCCAGCGGGCCAGTACCCGCTTCAGCGCCTCCCGTTCGCCGAGCGCGTATTCCAGGTCGGCGATACCGGCAACCAGGCCCGGGATGGGAACGGCGGGCTGCGCCGCCGCGGCAACCGGATCAGCACCGCCAGGCAGCGCCGAGGCGATGCCCGAGGCGATCGCATCGTAGCGGGTCCTAAGCACCCCAAGCTCCTGCCGCTGGTCTCGGATGTCGGTGCCAAGTTCCACAAGGTAGTAGCGCCAGACGAAGCCACTCAGCACGACGGTCAGCATGGTCACGACCAGAGCGATCCCGATCGGGCTCTGATATTTGTGGCCGGTGTGAAGGATCCCAAACACCGCGCCGACCGCGCCGCCATAGACATGGAACGACAGCATTGCGCGCAGCGACGTGTGCTGTTTCATCCAGGGTATGCGCTTGGCCATCGTGTAGACCAGCAGTAGGATAAACATGAGGCTGCCGGCGATACCGAGCAAGCCACCGACGAGACTACCCGGAAAGCGCGGCGCTGCGTGCAGTAGGAAACCCGGCACGAAGAGTGCCACCATGGTTAGCAGCGTACCGACAGCGAGGCGCTCCTTCTCGCCCATCTTCAGGCCTCGATCACAAGATTACCAACCGACTTCGCCTGGCACGCCAGAATAATACCGCGCGCCTTGTCTTCGGGCGAAAGCCCATCCTCCACCTCCATGGTTACGGTGCCCTGCTTCAACGGCACGATACAAGTGCCGCAAGTGCCAACCCGGCAGGAGAAGTCGATCGGGACGCCGATTGCCTCGGCCGCCTCCAGCACGGTTTGATCGGGCGCCAGCGGCCCGGTCTTGCCGGACCTGGAAAACTCAACCCGGGCGGCAGCGGTGGGTAGAGCGTCAGGAGCCGTAGCGGCCGGCGGCACAGCACTGTCCGCGGCAGGAACTGCGGCGGCTCTGTTCGGCTCAGGCGCCTCGGCGGGGGAATCATCCGCTGCCGGCGGCGCTGGCGCCGTTGCTAAGTCGAGAGTCGACCGTGGCACCGGCGCGGCGCCCATGGCAGGACCAAACGCCTCCGTCTTGATCTTGTCACTGGCGACGCCGAGCTCGACCAACTCCGCCTTGACCGCCTCCATCATCTGCGGCGGGCCGCAGATATGCACGCGACGGCGGGCAATGTCGGGTACGGTGTGCGCGATAAACTCCTTCGATATCAGGCCCGTTGCTCCCGTCCAACTGGTTCCCTCGGGGTGCCATATCGTCGCGGAGACGTGCAGATTCGCATGCCGCTTCTGTAGGTAGACAAGCTCTTCGCGGAAGATGAAATCGTCAGGCGTGCGTGCGCCATACAAGAAGAAGATATCTCCGGCGAAGCCGCGGTCGGTCAGGTGGCGGATCACGCACATCATAGGCGTGATACCGACGCCGCCGCTGATCAGGACGATGCTGGCGGCCTCGTTGCCGGTGAAGGTGAAGACACCCGAAGGGCCGGATACCTGAAGAGGATCGCCGATCATCACCTGGTCATGCAGGTAGCGAGACTCTGTACCTTGCTCCTCCCGTTTCACGGTGATCTCGACGTAGTCGCGTTGACCGGGCGATGAGGCGATCGTGTAGGAACGCCGCACGGGCTTGCCGCCGATTTCGGCGGAGAAGGTCAGGAACTGGCCCGGCTGGAAGATAAAGGGAATTTCCCCGCCCTCCGGGTCAATGAGCCGAAACGTCTTGACGTCCGGCGTCTCGCGGAAGATCGCCGCCACGCGCAACGTGCCAGACCACGGTCGCTTTGCGGCGGGCGCGGGCGCCAGCGCGACAGACCTTATGGCGCCGGAGGCCGGATCGCCACCAAGTGGGGCTCCCACAGTCGGAGCGACTGTCGGTGTTCCAGCTTTAGGCGTAGTGGCAGCAGACGGTGCGGTTGGTGCCAAACTCGGTGCGAGTCCAGGAGCGACGGGCGTCAGTCGCTCTACCAGACCGCCGATGCGGCGCATCCTGGCGTACTGGATAATCAAGGCGCCAATCAGGAAGGTAACCAGGAACACCATCGTTGTCAGGTGATACCAAGAAAGGCCCCAGGGGCCGCCGTCCACCGCCATCGCCGTCGCCGCTGCCTCCGGGGTCGGCACGCTGAGTTGGTCTCTGAACCAAGCCAGGGCGAATTGCCGAGGCGAGGTCCCGGCCTCGATCGCCCGCAGCGCCGCGGTCCCGCTCTCGAGCAGCTGCAAGCCCTCCCTCACGCCGGCCGCTGCCTGCTGCACGGCCGCTGGATCATCTGCCGCCAACGCACGTTGCAGTCGCGCGTGGCCCGCGGAGATCGCTTGCGAGCCCCAGCCGATGCGCCACTCCGCCTCGGTCCCAATAAACCGGCGGGCCTCCGGGGTAAGGGAGGGCATGTCCAGAAGTGCCGCATAGAACGGCCGCGGCCCGCCGCCCATACAGCCCATCATGCCGCCGCAACCCGCGCCTGTCTGAGCGCCCACCTGGGGGGCCGGCGCGGCATCCGATAGTCGCGGCGGCGCAACGTCAGCCGAACCTGTCGGCCCCGGCATGCCCGTGACCGGCTCAGGCTGTCCCGGATGATGCCCCAGATGGCCGCCGGCGTCGGTCTGCGCCAACGCGGTACCGAGCAGTGCCACACCAATCAGTACCGCGACCGCTCCCCAACGCCTCTGCCCCCGTCGCCGCATGCCTTCAATAGGCCCCGATGAAGGGCAACATGGTCGTCGTCGCTTGTTGCTTCTGCGCGTCGTCCAGTTGGGCGTGGAGTGTGGTGAAAGCCATCTGCGTCATGTGGATAGCGTCGGCGCGTTCCCTCAGGTGGCTCTCAAAGGATTTCAACCGAGCCATGGGGTCGGCGTTGGAGCCGCTGTCCTGTAATGCGGCGCGGGCAGCGTCCAGATGTTCCCGTGCGGCACGCAGTGCGGTCGCAAAATTCTCCCAGGCAGGCGCCTGAGCGCCAGTAATGCGGAGTTCGGTGCGGAGGAACGCGATACGGCCCTCCAGACGTGCGGCCGAACTGCCCGCGGGCTGGCCGCCTCCTGCCGTTGCACCGCCCTGCATCGACGGCAGTCCCTGCTGTGCGGCGCCCATGCGCATCATGTTCTGCATCATATTCTGCATATTCTTCATCATCTCCATCATCGGAGGCCCGGCCATCGGCATCTGATTCTGGCCCTGGGCGGGCATTCCGCCGCCCATACGCATCTTATCGTCATCCATTTTGGGGGCCATGCCGGGCATTCCGCCGCCTCCCTGTGCGGATTGCGGCATGGCCGCGCTGGCGGGCGCCGGCATTTGAGTCTGACCCTGGGCAGGCATTCCGCCGCCCATACGCATCTTATCGTCGTCCATCTTGGCGCCCATGCCAGGCATCGCGGGACCACCGGGCGCAGGTTGCGGCATGGCGCCGCTGCCCTCCATCGGCATCATGTCCATCATGGCCGTCCGGAAGGCCGGCTGGGTCCCCGCCGCCGCCGCGACGGAGAACACCGATGGCGGCAAAAGCACCGCAAGCGCAGCCGCGATAAGAACGGCGTTTAGTTTTGGCATCCTCGTGGTCCCTTCAACTGATGGTTAAGCGCCCGGCGAGTTTGGCAACGACGCGCTGAGCGCCTGAGCACATGCTCGAGCGTTCTGATCGTCTCTTATGTCGCAACCTGCATCGCCGACTATCGGGCCGCTGAGCGAGTGTCATTCTGAAGAGCCCGGCAGATGGTCCGGTAAATCGAGTCTTGCCACGCCGATCCGGTTATCGGCCATCCCATAATAAACGTCGAAGCGGTCCGGCGTGCCGAGGTCGTCGCGTCGATCGATGCCGGTGGGAAACACGACGTTGGCCACGACCCCTTGACGCTCCTGCGGCAACTCCGGTGTGAGCACGGGCTCGCGCGAGCGATAGCGGATAATGTGAGGAAATATCTCTGAAAGTACTAACACCCCAGCCGAGTAACACAATTCGCGCGCGGAACCCGGCATTACCGAAAGCTCGCTGACGCCGTGGTAAATGGTTAGCCAACCAAGCCGGGTCAGGATGGGTGGAGTACCGCCCCCGATCTTGAGTCGTTCCCAGGATGCCACCGGGCTGGCCAGCCGGTCATGCAAGCCGTAATGACAGAGGTGCAACGGCTCACAGCTTGCCATGGCCATCGAGCAATAGGAGATCCAGATGCTTTCGTGATGAAGATCCACCAGGCGGTGCACGGGCAGGCAAGCCGTTTCCTCTGGGCGGGTTCCGGGAAAGAGCGGCCGATGGAGGATGGCCATTGACGGCTGCCCCGATGGATCCAGAATTGCCACAGGGAAGACGCTGGCGTCCTTGTTGTCCACGCCCGCGAACTCGATGTCCTCGTATGGCTGGAAGGTAGCCAGGCCCAGGCGCATCCAATGGAAAAGGTCTTCCGATATCGCCAGTGCGATTCGTGGGCCATCCGGTGAATGCGCGGTGTATGTCATGACATAGTGTCGGAGCGGTTCGACAAACGTAACACGTGGATCCTCGCAGCCGCCGGTACCGTCCCGACGTCGCTCGTAGTCGGCTTCAGGCTCCAGCGCGATACCGAGCCGCTCGACTCCAGCCGGATCGCCTGCCTCGTTAAACCTGACCCGCGCTATACCGATGCGCGAGTGGTTTCCGCGCGCCACCAGCCGTGGAAAGAGGTACAGCTCACCGTCAGGGCCACGCACCGCGGCTGGGTTCAGGACGCCTTCGGCCTCCAGCGGATTGCCCGGCTCTGGTTCCATCACCAGCCCGAGCCGCTGCAATTGAAATTCATTCATCCATTATCCTCACAACGCCGGTTCGCTGATCGCGACCTGAACAGGCGTTTACTATTATGATATTGGATTATTATTGCCGTACCTGTAGTATTTACGGAAACGACACGGCTTCGCAAACTCTCCCTGAAAAAGGGCGGCGGGCACACTCTAGAGGGGTTCGATTTAGGACTGCCAATGCCAATGCCAAAATACGGCCTTGACGGGGATTGCCCCCTCCACGCTTCGAGAATCGCCGTCAAGAAAGCTGGCACGCGCCGGTTCTGCTGTTACGAGGAAAGCCATGGCGGTGATCAAGACCCACCGTTGTGGGCTGGGAACGGGCCGACGAATGTGCGCCTCATTTGCATCATCCGTTCGGCAACCATCAGTCCGTCTCCCCGGCGTTTTCCCCGCATAGTCCGTCCGGCATTGTCACTTCTGCTGCGTGCCGCCGGCCGCCCCACCTTGCGTTCCGCCCGCTTGAGGTTGCATTGGCATGGCCTGTCCAGCACTGTCACCATGCCGCATGCCGCCCATCGCGCCACCTTGCATTCCGCCTTGGGGTTGCATCGGCATGGCTTGTCCGGGACTGTCACCGTGCCGCATGCCGCCCATCGCTCCACCTTGCATTCCGCTGCCCTGCGGTGATGGTGGTGACTGCGCGGGAGCTGTTTGCGCCTGGGCAAGCTGCCAAGCTTGCCCAGCATCCCTTCCAGCGAAAGCCGATTGACTGCACAGACCCAGCAGCAATGCGGAAATTGTAAGAGTAGACTTGGTCATGATCCATGGGTCGGTCATAGCAAGTTCCTTCAGGTATGCCATGCTTCCCGCCTGGTGGCGGTCGGGATGGCCGTACGCTCTGTTGTTCCCCGCGGGCGGCCTGCAGCGGGTGGACGCCCTCATTTGCCCGTGGGTCTTGTTGGCATGTAGCGGCGATCCAGGCCGTAGGCGTCAATCTCGCTGTTGACCAGGCAGACCACGATTTCCGTTTTGGATGCACCCTTTCCCGAAGACGACATCCTGACCGGGGCCGGACTCTATTGTAGACAACGCCGATAGATCGTTGATCTACTTCACGGAATGCAATGCCGCCACGTGACTACTTAGCCTTATTATCGAGCAAAAACCGATGATCCGTGGGATGCTGGACCTCCGGCAGGTTCAGAAATGCACGTACGACATCAAGGTGGAGCATCGCCTCATGATCTTTACCGCCTTTGCAGAACTCCGTCGCGATAGACATATGAGATGTCATCGAGTCGACAGCGGCCTGGATATGCTTGTGGCCGTCCACACCTTGCGACATAGCACCCGGCTTACTCGCTGGTTGTAGGTGGATTGCTCGCCAGTCGCTCTTTGTTTTTTCAATAGCAGCACCGCATGTGCTTTGTGCACTAGCGGAAGCGCTCGTACCCGCGATCAAACAGGCGGCAATAAGTAATCCTCTCAGTCTCATATTCATCTGCGTAACCTCGGTATCGTTGATGGAAGGGAGTGTCTTGAGGGCATTTCCAGAAATGCCGCCATCGTTCGGTGCCGGAAGCCGCAACAAGGCACCAATTAACATAACTCTTCCTGGATTTATCCCTCTTCCCGTCAGGGGCGAACCTCTCAACAGGGGTTTCTAAGGTAGCACGTGTACATCCGCGGGGTCAAATTCAGATGCTTCGTTTTTCCTGGATGGGCACCTGGTGGCCAGAGAGACCTGAGCACGAGTCGTTGACACGAGCTCAGGTCTCACAGGATTCGGCTACCCTTGCGAAGGGGCCACGGGCTGGGGTACTACCACCGGCATCATCATGAAGTCGTCGACATGGCAGAGCCCGCCCGCCTTCTTGAGCATGAGCATGCTGTTCTTGTACACGCCCTCAACTTTTGCGGGTGTGCCAACCCCTACCGGCTTGAGGTCCATGCTGACCTTACCATCAGCGCCGAGTGTCCCGGCTAATGTATATATTTCCATCCCGTCTCCCCCAGACGTATATGCCATTCCTTCCAACTGATTTTTGGTTTTCGCCACGACATGATAGCTCATGGGCGGGCACTTTGGCCCCATCCCGGGGTCACGTCCAACGAATGTAGGGTATGAAGGTGGCCCAAACTCACCCTGCGCATAAGTTGGTGTTGAACTCGCGATCAGCGCGACAAGCGCGCCTGCCGCTAGGGTCGATCTTAGGATGTTTTTCATTCTGTTTCCAATCTTAAACTCGTGACGGTTATTGCTAGCGTGGCTGTTGTAGCGGGTCATTGATCTATATCAGTCCCCCCTCCGGTTGGTTGTTTGGGTGTCGGGCGAAAGTAAAGCCCGCGCCACGCATAAGGCTTTCCCAGCCGCCGCAGCATTCGCATCCGGGTGTCTTATACGTGCTTTTCATCATTGCCGAGCGCGCTTCCGACAGCCAACCCACTGCCGTAGCCATGAACACAAGGCGTCTCGTGATCGGGGCCATCCTTCTTCTGTCTCCCTTGAGGCTCACTCCTGGCTAACGCGCTCGCGGGTAGTTCGACGCGGGAGGTCAGCCCGCCACCAACGTTGTTCGTGAGCACGAGCGAGCCTCCTTCATTTGTCACCGCACGGAGGGCGATCGTCAGACCAAGTCCAACCCCGCCCGTACCGCGATTGCGGGAAGGCTCCAGCCGAACAAAAGGATCGAACACCCGGCTGATATCTTTGTCCGGGATCCCCGGGCCATCGTCGTCGATCGTTACGACAGCACCATTCTCGTCGAACCGCAATCGGACCCGCGCGCTGCCCCCATAAATGACGGCGTTCGTGATCAGATTGGCAAAAGCCCGCTTGAGTGACTGAGCCCGCGCGGTGATCGTCAAGTGAGCGGGACCTTCATACGAGGCGACATGTCCCAGATCCGTCTCAGCATCAACCAGAGTTTCTAGCATGGCTGGCAAATCGGTTGGACGCGGAATCTCAGCGTCTTCCTGCCCGCTCAGATAGGCGAGCGTCGAGGCCAGCATTGTCGCCATCTCGTCGAGATCGCGATCGATTTGGGACTGGATATCGTTGTCCGCGATAAAGCCTGCCCGCAAACGCAATCGGGTAATCGGCGTGCGTAGATCATGCGATACTGCCGCCAGGGCCAGCGTCCTATCCATGACCAACCGTCTAATGCGCTCTTGCATCGCGTTGAACGCCCTGGCGACCAGTCGCACCTCGAGCGGACCCTGTTCGGCAATCGGGGTTAAATCAGTCGAGTGACCGATTAGGTCGGCTGCCCTGGCAAGACGGCGCAGCGGAGCGACGATGCCGCGCACTGTCAGCACGGCAACGAAGATTACTCCTAACACCATGACTGTGGTGGACAACAACGTCGCGTGTGAAGCGTGTCCGTAGTGGGTGGTCGGCAGCACCCTGTATTTTAACTCCGTCATATCGTCGAGCAGTGCGATCCCTTCTGCTTCGGCAGGGCCCGGGCGAAGATCGCCTGCGGTCGCAGAGGGTTGTCCGCCTCCGGAGCTGTCCGGGCTCCATATGAGTTGAAAATTCTCGGAGGACAACAGCGCCGCCATCATCGGCCTGTCTGTCAATGATTGCTTTGAGAGCACATTTCGGGCGGCTTCCAGCCTCTCCCTAGTATCACCGTCTCGCGAGGGTGCGACAATATGATTTAGCCCACGCTCGTAAACTAACATGCTCCCGACATGAACCGATGTAACAGCCACCAGTAACACCAAGACGGTGCGGCCGGTCAGGGCGCGTGGAAACATCATCATACTAAAGGCGCCGTGGACTGGCGGTGAACATATAACCCGCACCACGTAGCGTCTTGATCAAGGGCCGATCGCTGTCTTCGCGTTCGATCTTCCGCCTCAATCGCCCTACCAGCACATCGACGCTGCGATCAAATACAGTGCCGGATCGGTGCCGTGATAGCTCCAGTAACTGGTCACGTGTCAAGATTCGCATCGGATGTTCGATGAAAGCAAGCAGGAGGTCGTATTCCGCGGCTGACAGGTCGATCACTGCCCCGTCTGCTGCGGTCAGTTCCCGGCGAGTGGTATCCAATATCCTGTCGTCAAAACAGATCTTTTGGCTACCGCCGAACCTGACGAGGTCCAATGCGTCTGCGGTCCGCCGCAGCACGGCACGGATCCGCGCCAATAATTCCGGCCGACTAAAGGGTTTGACAATGAAATCGTCAGCCCCAAGCTCAAGGCCAAGTACCCGGTCGCTCTCCGAACCACGAGCGGACAGCATGATCACGGGGACTTTGCTACGCAGTCGCAAGGCACGGCAGAGGTCAAGCCCGGAAGTTCCCGGAAGCATGATATCAAGCAGGACAAGATCGACCGTCGCATTGTCAATCGCGTCCCACATATCACGACCATTGCGAGCCGGGATCACGCGAAACCCGTTCTCTCTTAGGAATCGATCGATCAGGGTGCGCGTCTCGGTATCGTCCTCGACCACCAGAATCACCGCGTCGGGCGACAAGCCGACTCGGGTTATCATTGCACCGTGATCGTCGCCTTCATCGGAATGGCTCATCGTGGTTATCATCCGTTAATACAGGAGCCTCACGCCGACGACCGCATAGGCGTTCTCGGTCCGCTCACCGGTCTGCCGGGCGACGGTGCCACTACGGCCGAGTGCCTTATCCCAACCGATCTCCACATAAGGTGCCACCCTGGGTGTGAGTTGATAGCGTGTATTGAGCGCCAGCGTCATTGAGCCCACGCCGGTGTATGTGCCCACCTGGGGATCATCTGACCCGTAAGCATTCAGTTCGATCCGTGGGCGAGAAATGATATTGCCCGTCCATGCCAGTTCGACCTCTGCCTTTACCCGCGCCGACGGCTGTCCTTTGTTGCTGATATACAGCGTCGCTTCGGTTTCAACAAACCACGGCAATGTTCCCCAAATGCCGATCGCTAGGTAGCTACGACCCACCGGGATGAAACGCTGCCGGGCGCCCACCTGGAGGTCAAAAAATTCGGTGATGGGTCTTGAGTAGAAAAGTTGTATTTCGGCGTGCTCGCCCTTGCCCCGGACATACTCGCCCTCCGATGTCAGAAACAGGCGATGTTCATCGGTACCAATTCGAGCGTCAATGTCCCAGGAGCCGCGTCCACCCAATTGACTGGCACCATAGTCGAGCCTGTTGAAGCGAAAGAACCAATAGAGCGGGGCTGATTCGTGCTCTCCGGCGGCACCTGCCGCGGGCGCTGCCGGCGTCGAATCGGCCACTGGATGCGCATGTTGTCCAAATGCCGGTCCGGCTACCGCCAGAGTAGCAAGCGATGCGATCAAGATCGGTAGCTTCATCATAGCATGGCCGAGCGCTGGCGAGGTTCCACGATAAACCGCGTCATCATGCCGGCGTTCATATGAAATAGAAGGTGGCAGTGGAATGGCCAGTCCCCCGGCTCATCCGCGGTCAGCACCGCTGATGCTTCACTACCTGGTTTCACTACCACGACGTGCTTGCGCGGCATGCGGTTTGTTTGCCCATTTTCCAGTTCGACGAACATACCGTGCAGGTGCATCGGATGCGCCATCATGGTGGTGTTGACAAACCGGATGCGCACGCGTTCGCCATACCTGACACGGATCGGTGTTGCCTGATCGAAGCGCATCCCGTTAAGGGTCCAATTGTAGCGGCTCATCTCACCGTTCAATTCGACTTTTAGTTCCTGCGTTGGCGCCCTGGAGTCCTTATTGATCGTCTGACTTTTTAGGTCTTCATACCGTAGGGCCTTTTGGCCAGGCAGCGTGCCGGCAGACGCCCAGCCGAGTAGCGGCGCGCCGTTAGCACCCGCCGTTGGCATGCTAGTGGTTGCACCCATGCCCGGCATCTTTGAATGATCCATTCCCGCCATCGAGCCGCCCATGCCGGTCATTTTGGAATGATCCATCCCGGCCATCGGCCCCGCCGCACCCGCCATCTTGGAGTGATCCATGCCGGGCATCGAGCCGTGATCCATCCCCTCCATCGCTCCCATATCGGCCATCGTCAGTAAGGCACGCGGGCGCAGCTTTGGAATTGCGGCCTGCATGCCCTCTCGCGGGGCCAGCGTTCCGCGCACATAGCCTGAACGGTCAATTGGCTCCGCCATCACGGTGAAGGCACGGTCGGCCCGTGGACTGACGAGGACATCGTAGGTCTCGCCGATACCGAAGCGGAATTCGTCCACAGGGACCGGAATGACGTCCTGGCCGTCGGCGGCGACCACCGTCATCTTCAGGTCGGGAATCCGCACGTCGAAGAACGTCATGGCCGAAGCATTGATGAAGCGCAATCGTACCCGTTCACCAGGCTTGAACAGTCCCGTCCAATTGTCCTCGGGTCCCCTGCCGTTCATCAGAAACTGATAGCCGCTTACATCGGACAGATCGGTCGGCGACATGCGCATGTCGCCCCACATTTTGCGGTCCTCGATCGTCGCACCCAGGCCGTCCCGGGCGGCATCACGAAAGAAATCCAAGATTGTGCGCGGTGCCCTCACGTAGATCTCGGAATTCGCCTTGAGTCTGCGCAGGATCGCATCGGGGTCCTCCGCGGTATGATCCGACAGCACCACGACGTAGTCTCGATCAACGGGAATTTTCTCGCCGCCCGCAGGCTCGATAACGATCGCGCCATACATGCCGGCCTGTTCCTGGCCGCCGGAATGGCTGTGATACCAATAAGTGCCGGCCTGGCGCAGAACAAAGCGATACGTGTAGGTCCCGCCGGGGTTAATCGGGACGAAACCGTTGAACCCGGGAGCGCCATCCATTACGCCCGCGAGCAGCAGGCCGTGCCAGTGAATCGAGGTCGGTTCGCTGAGCCTGTTGGTGACGCGTATCACCACCTCCTCGCCTTCCCGCCAGCGCATCACCGGGCCGGGCACCGATCCGCCAATGGCCAGAGCAGCGGACGCTGTGCCATCAACGGTGATGTGTGTCGCCTCGACACCGAGATCGAATGTCCGGGACGAAGAGGCAAAGGTTCGGCGGCCGGGATAAGCCAATCCTGCCCCCGCCATGCCGCCGGCGGCGGCGATGCTGAAAAAATCGCGGCGGTGCATCCTCATCTCCATGGTGGGGAAGGCAAGCCTTCACGCAGTCAACGCGGCACGACCTTCAGGCTGGCAACCATCCCGCTTTCGGTATGGCCGGGAATGTTGCAGCCAATCTGCAGTTCCCCGGCAGTGGTGAACTTCCACGAAATCTCGGCACTCTTACCGGGTTCGACCAGTACGGAATTCGGTTCGGTATGCGTCATCTTGCTACCGTCGGGCATTGTCATCGTCAGGCTGATCACTTTCTCCGGCGTGATCATCCCATGCTCCATCATCATCGCCATCATCGGCCGATGCTCGGCATGTTCCGCGGCGGTATTGATGTTGAACTCGTGCAGCAGCGTGCCCTTGTTCGTGATCACGAAGCGGATTGTCTCGCCGGTTTTCACGGTGACCGTTTTCGCGCTGTAGGCGTAATCCGTCATCACGATCGGGATCGGCCTGCCCTGACCGCGCGGCGCTGGTGCGCCGAGAACCTCGGAAGTTGCGCCTCCATGCCCGTGTCCGGACGGGCCAGCAGCGGCGAATACGCCCGCCGCCGGGAGCACCAGCGAGATGGCGGCGATCGACAACGATAAGGCAATCCGCATGTTCCTGGGACCTACATCTTGTGGAGGTGGATGAATGGCAGGTCTGCGCGACAGCAGTATGTCAGGACCATGTCAAAGTATGTCGCATTCTCCCGGAGCCGCATCCAAGCGAAGTTCCACCTGGGGAAACTTGGCAGCCTGAAACCGGATGTCTCCTGGGCCAGTGGCTGGAAGTCACCCGACATCCGAAGAGCAGGCATCGCAGCGAGCCGCTAGTCGGTCTTCTTCATCGCATAGCAGGGATTCGCTGGCGGGTATGGTACAGCTCCCTGATTTAGCGTTGAGATTGGGTGTTGACGGCAACTCACAAGCTGGACAGGCATTGCCACACCCGCCTTGCGTGGCGATGCGCGGCTTGCATTCTCACTGCCAGCGGTTTGCCGCAAGAAGGTCAGCGCCACCTTTGACGACGGCACAACCAGTTCAGATGGCGGCGTGTTCCTGCTCACTGCTGCCGACACGGGAGCAGGGCGACCCGAGATCGCCACGATGCTTCGGGCGATCTCGGGGATTTCCAGTGTGGCGGCGTGATGCCGGTAGGCCAGGCGCGACCGGCCTTCATGGTGGGGACCCGGATCCGAAAGCCCGGGGACCGCCGGAGAAGCCGCACGAGGGCTGGATCGAGGGTGGTGGTAGGGGAATCACGGCGAACCCGTTCGGAGCCCGCCACGCCGGCCGTCATAGGGCCGGCCGAACGCCATGAGGGCATGGAGGGGGGGAGCGGTGTATTCGCTCCTGCTCTTTCTGGGTCGAATACCCAATAGCTGGACATAAGCGCACCCGTGCCTGGTCGGTAGCCAGATTGCCAGGCAGATGCTGTGCGGTGACCGCAACGCCGCTCCTCACGCAACAGCCGCCCACGGCCTTGAACGCGGCGGCACCCGCCGCGCCGCTGCTGGCTGGATCGGTCATGGTTGCTTTCAGGGCATGAGTGGGGGGTGGCAATTTGGCCGCCGTACGGACACCGGGCAGCATTGGGCGTCAGCGGGTTCCGAGCACAGGCGCTACGCCAGGAGCGTCGCCCAGAACCTCGGGACATCGTCCGACGGCAACTGTGTCTCGGCCTCGGACACCAAAGCCTCGCGCACCACGGCGGCCACGCGGAAAGCCTCGGCGTCGGCCAGCAGCGCTTCTCGGGCCAGGGCCGCGACACGGACTGCCTCATCGGACAGGTCGTTCCTCGTGTAAAGCGCGACGTTACGGTGAGGCGTGTTGGGCTTCGCGGCTCAACGGCCATCGGCCGGAATTCACGAGGCAGCACAGCCGCGCCATATTCATGCCGCTGCTACGTTCGGAGCAAGACGTTGGGTCCGTTTCCATTTCCATTCTTCTACCGCGCAGAACAAGCAAGGTGCGATGAACGTTCCGACAAGGCCCGCGACGATCATGCCGCCGACCGACGGTATGGCCATCGGCTGCATCAAGTCGGAGCCGCGTCCAGTCGCCCAGAAGATCGGCAGCAGCCCGAAGATCGTCGTCGAAATCGTCATCAAGGACGCACGAATGCGTTGCAGGCCTGCCCGCACGACTGCCCCGCGAAGCTCCTCCACCGAGGCGAACGTTTCCTTGTCGAAGATATTCTCGAGATAGGTCGACAGGATCACGCCGTCATCGTCCACCACGCCGAACAGAACGAGGAAGCCGACCCATACGGCGATGGAGAGATTTGCGCCCCACAGCGCCAGCATGATGAACCCACCCGCGGCGGCGACGAGGATGCTGAGGGCGATGATGGGCGCGATCCACCAGCGCTCAAAACCAAGATACAGCATCACGAACATGATGAACAGGCAGACCGGAACGAGAATGCTCATCCGCTTGGTTGCTCGGACTTGATTCTCGAATTGGCCGCTCCATTCCCAGTAATAGCCTGGTGGCAGCGTGAGCCGGCCATCTCGCAGCGCGGCCTGGAGTATGGCCTCGGCCTCTTCGACCACGCTGACCTCGTCCCTGTTCCGCGTGTTCATCGTGACGTAGCCCACGAGGAGACCGCGCTCGCCCTTGATGTCTTGTGGTCCCAGGACGCTCCTGATGGTCACCACCTGCGCGAGGGGAATGTGAGCACCGCTGGACGTGGGTATTAGGATCCCTTCCAGCTCGGGAACGTCTTCACGGTATTCCCGCAGATAGCGGACGCGAATCGGATAGCGCTCTCGACCCTCGACCGACTCCATGATGTTCGTGCCGCCGATGGCAATCTCGATGATGTCCTGGACGTCGCGGATATTCACGCCGTAGCGGGCCATCCTGTCGCGATCGATCTCGAACTCAAGATACGGCTTGCCGACGAGACGGTCGGCCACGATATCGGTCGCACCTGGCACTTCCTTGAGTAGCTGCTCGATTTGCAGGCCGATGCGTTCGATCTGCCTGAGATCGCTTCCGAAGATCTTCACCCCCATCATCGCCCGGAAACCGGTTGTCAGCATGACGAGGCGGGTCTGGATCGGCTGCAGGAACGTTGGCAGCACACCCGGAATTGCGGTCTTCTCCTGGAGCTCGCCGAGGATTTCGCTTTTGGTGACGCGACGGTGCTCGGGCCAGACCCAGGCCAAGCCGGCTTTGAGCCACCCCGGCCAGTCCGAGAACCATCGTTGCACCGGGATCTGCCGCCATTCCGACTCGGGTTTGAGGACGATGATGCTTTCGATCATGCCGATGGCCGCCGGATCGAGCGCGGTGTCGGCGCGACCCAGCTTGCCGACAACTGATGCCACTTCCGGCACGGTTTCGATCGCCATATCCTGCCGGGAATTTACTTCCAGCGCCGGGCCGAGGCCGGCCTGCGGCAGCAATGTCGGCATGTATAGGAAGGCGCCTTCGTCGAGGGGCGGAATGAATTCGCGGCCGATGCCCGGAAGTATTCTGCGCTCCCGCACGACTTCGACGCCACGTGCGGCCTCGGCGTCGCTCTCCCTGGGATCTGGCTGCCGCCACTGGATGCGCTGGGAGGTAGCGCCGTCTGCGTGCTTCACCCTCTGCCAGCGGAGTTGGCCGAACTCGACGAGCGGGCGCGTCATTGGCTCGGTCGTCTTGACATGCATCGCCTGCTTCAGCTCGGGCGATGCCGGCTCGCTGGCGAACAGGTTGATCGTCCAGCCCAACGGCGCAAGCGTCTTGTCTAGGCCGAGCCAGACGGTGAGGCCAGCGAAGGCGATCGACACCGGCAGGATGAGGAAGGTCTTCTTGTGCGCCAGAACCCAAGTCAGGATCGGAACGTATACCGCGGCGATTCCGCGTGCGACAGGATTTTGCTCGAGTGGCAGGAACCGCTCCTGCGTGGCCCGAACGAACGCCAGCGCGACGATCACACCTATGACCGCGGACATCGGCCAGCCGCTGTAGTGGCCACCAGCGACAGCCATCATGACGATGCCGTGCACGGCGAACATCGCGGCGACGCCGAGCGCCGCGGCAATCATCCAGACAGTCCGCCGCGGCAGGGATACCGGACGGTACACCAGGTAACAAACCAGCGGCACCACCGTGAGCGCGATGACGACGGAGGCACCGATAGCGAAGGTCTTGGTGAAGGCTAGCGGGCGAAACAGCAATCCTTCCTGGCCGATGAGGAAGAACACCGGAATGAACGAAACCAGGGTGTTCGACACCGCCGTGACGATGCCGCCGCCAACTTCTGACGCACCCTCGAAGACCTTTTGAAAGAGGCTCTTGGACTGATCTCCCTTGGCAATGTGACGGTAGATGCTTTCCGTCACGATGATGCCCATGTCTCCCACATCGCCGATCGCAATGGCGAGGCCGGCGAGCGACATGATGTTCGCGTCGACGCCGAGGACGTACATCAGGACGAAGCAGATGCCGATGGATAGCGGCAGCGTGACGATGACCGAAATTGTGCTGCGTAGATGCAGCATGAAGATGAGGATGACCGCGCTCGCCATCATCACCTCCTCGAGCAACGCTTCCTTCAACGTGTCGATGGTTTGTGTGACGATGTCGGTCCGATCATAGAAGGATACCACCTTCACTTTGGACACGCGCCCGTCTGCGAGCGTCTTCCGCGGCAAGCCGGGCTCCAGTTGCTTGATCTTCTCCTTCAGCCGCTCGATCACCTGCAGCGGGTTCTCGCCGTAGCGCATCATCACGACGCCGCCGACGGCCTCCACGCCACCCTTGTCGAGCGCGCCACGGCGGAATTCGGGTCCGATGGTCACGTTTGCGACATGCTTGACCTGGATCGGCGTACCTTTCTCCTGGCGTACGACGACTTTCTCAAGATCCTCGACCGTCTTGATGAAACCGACGCCGCGGATGAAGAACTCAATGCCGTTCTTCTCCAGCACCTTCGCGCCGACATCGATGTTCGATCGCCGGACGGCGTCATAGACATCGATGAGCGTGACCCTGTGGGCTCGCAGCTTGTCGGGATGAACGTCGATCTGGTACTGCCGCACGAAGCCGCCGATGCTGGCGACCTCGCTGACACCTTCGACGGAATTGAGCTGGTAGCGAAGATACCAATCCTGGATAGAACGCAATTCGGCGAGATCGAATCCCTCCCCCTCGACCGTGTACCAATAGACCTGACCCAGCGCCGTGGCGTCGGGCCCGAGCACCGGTGTCACGCCGCTCGGCAGGCGTTGCTGGGCAACGTTTATTCGTTCGAGCACGCGCGACCGCGCCCAGTAGTAGTCCACGTCGTCCTTGAAAATGACGAAGACCATGGCGAAGCCGAAACCCGACATTGACCTGATGGATTTGACCCCGGGGGTGCCCGTGAGGCTCGTGGTCAACGGATAGGTGACCTGGTTGTCGACATCCTGGGGAGAGCGTCCCGACCAGTCCGCGAAGACGATGACCTGTTTCTCGCCGATGTCGGGAATGGCATCGACGTTCATGTTGAGGATCGCGTAATAGCTGGCACCCAGGATCACCAAGACGGCGAGCGCCACCAGAAACGCGTGCCCGAGCGACCAGCGGATCAGTGCGTTGATCATGGACGGGTGTGCTGCTGATGTTGCGGAACCCCTGATCCGACCGCCGGGGAGACGGCTGGGCTCGGGGACGTCGAGGGCGGGACATTTCCTGTCCCCACGGGAGATGGCGTGTCATGCGCGTGACTGGCGGCAGGTCCCTGTCCTTCCTTGTAGAATAGGCTGGGCAAACCTCGGATCTGGAATTGGCTATCCAACAGAACGTTGCCGCGCGTAACCACGAGGTCTCCCTCGCTCAATCCGCTCAGCACCAGATAGGCGCCATCTGTGCGAGGGCCGACCTCGATCTCCGCCGGAACGAACTGGCCCTTGGCCCTTTCGACATACACGACCTTGCGAAGGCCACTGTCGAGGACCGCGGTCAGCGGCACGGCAAGCGGAAGCTGGTCGGCTTCCGGTTTCGGTCCGCCGGGAATCTGCACCAGTGGCACGTTGCTGGAGGGGCATTGGCCCGGCTCTCTTTGGAAGACGAACGGATGCGTCGGGCATGTCCACAAGCCCTCGACCCCGGTCAGTGCGGCCTTGCCGTCCGCCAGGAGCTCGGCACGGATGGTCGCGCTCACGAACATCCCAGGCTTCAGTAACTTCTGGGTGTTGTCGACGCTGACCAGGGCTTTGACCGTACGGCTGTCCTCGTTCAGGACCGGGTTGATGAACCCGACGCGCCCGGTGAAACTTTGTCCCGGGATTGCCTCGGATTTGATCTCGACCGGTTGACCATATTTTACCCAGGACAGCTCATATTCGTAGATGTCGAGATAAATCCAGACCGTCTCGAGATTCGCGACGCGGTAAAGCACGTCACCTGGTTTGACGGCGCTCTGCTCCACCACCATTCTTTCCGTGACGGTGCCTTCAATGGGCGAGAACAACGTCAGTCGTTCTTGAACCTTCCTGTTTCGTTTCAGTTCATCGATCTGGGATTGCGAAATTCCCCAGCGAAGCAGCTTTCGCGTGGACGACTCGACCAGATTGGAGCTGCGGGAAAAATCAAGAACGGTGAGCAATTCCTGCTGAGCTATGACTAGGTCCGGACTATAGATCTCCGCCAGCCGGTCACCGCGCTTGACCTCGACTCCGGTGAAGCGGACGAAAAGATGCTCCGCATAGCCTTCCACCCTGGAGGTGATCGTGGCAAGCCTCGTCTCGTCATATTGCACCTTGCCCACCACCCGCATGTCGCGGGTAAGCCTGCGGCGACGCACCGGAACTGTTTCCACACTCGCCATTGCGCGAGCGTGCTCAGATAGTTCGAGCATCGAACCTGTCACCTCGTAGACCGGCACCATGTCCATGCCCATGCTGTCCTTGCGTGGCGTCGGGTGGATTTCAGGCAGCATGGTGGATCGGTAACCCACGATCTTGGGCCCAGGAGGGCTTTCACCCGTCGCCCCGCCCGGCCCTGCCGCTTGCGTGGCTTCGGCGGCTGCTCCGCCGGCGGGTTGGCCGCGATTCACGCCATCGTCCCTCGAATAGATCGCGACAAGGGAGGAAACGCTTAGAATCGCCAGCACCGCGATGGTAGTGCGGATGGCATACTTGCCAATGGGTGTCTTGCTGGTCATGGAATGCCCCGCGCGCGATCAGCCGCATCGGATGCCAACACCGGGGCGCCCGCCGGTGGCGTGCCGACGATGATCAGCGATAGTTCCGCAAGAGCGAGCTCGCGCTGCACACGGGCTTCGACGGCAGACAGGCTGAAGTCGAGGAGGCTCCGCTGAGCATCGATCACATTGACGAACTCGAGTTGTCCGCCAACGTAGGCCGATTGCGCCACTTCAAGGGATTGGCGACTCTTGGGCATCAGACGCTCGTTGAAGAGCTCTAGATTGCGGCCCGCCTCGCGAAACAGATACAGCTTCTCGACGAACTCCACCACCAAAGCGATCTGCTCCGCTGTCAGCCGCGCCGCGGCGGCCCTCTTTCCGGCTTCCGCCCCCTCGATCTGCGCTTTGATTTTGTCTCGCCATACGGGGAGTGTGACTTTGAGTTCCGGTCGGAAGATGTAGGGCCACGGGTTCGTGTTCACCTTTATGCCTGCAGTGATGTCAGGGACTTGGGCCTTCTGCGCCACTCTGATTTCTGCATCGGCGCGATGCATCTCTGCTTCCATGGACTTCAGGCGCGGATTGCGCGCCAGGGCAAAGGCCAACAGCCGATCCGAAGTCAGATCGAGCGGAGTGGACTCGAACTTGACCGGTACGGGCGGCGTTGGATCGGATTCTCTCAAGCCCAGGGCTGCCTTGAACTGTGCAAGGACCACCTTGCGCGAATCCTTGAGGTTGCTGATGGTCGTGACGACGCGGTCATGCTCGATCTGCACGCGCAGCACATCCTGTAAGGTGACTTTGCCCGCCTCGTGCTGGGCGCGCGCAACTTTCTCCAGGTTCGCGAGCAATCTCAGAGTCTGTTGGTTGATGGCGATCCGGGCGTCCAAAAAATGCTGCTGGTAGTATGCCTTCTTCACCGCGAAAGCCGCCTGCAGCACACTTGATTCGAACACGAAGTACTTTGCTTGGCTCTCCGCCGTGACCACACTTGCCGCGGCTTCCAGCTTGCCAAAGCCAGGGAACTCCATCATCGCCCCGGGCATCACCGATGACACGATGTCCGAGATGTCCATCTCGAAACTGAATGCCGGATCTGGCAACGATCGTGCGGCGGTGATGCGCCGCACTGTCGCCGCCCAGTCGTAGTATGCGGCTTCGACTCGCGGTTGATTGAGGATGGCGAACTGCAGGAAGGTGCCAAGGCTGTCACTGCTTTGCAGCTGCGGCAGGGTTGGACGTTGATGTTGCGGCCGATATGCCGCGGCGACGGTCTGCAAGTCCTGTTGCGCCCGGCGTTCGCCTTCGGTCGGGACGCCCTCGCATCCGGACAGCATGAGAAAAAAGGCGCTGACGAATGCCGCCGTAACGAAGACGCTCCGGGCACAGGCTGGGTAGCGGCTCAGGAGGCCGTTCGCCCTTGTCGTCGGCGTTCCCCGATTGGGGGTGGATTTGGGGGTCATGACGGCCCTTCCGCCAGCGGGGCACGTTTGGCCGCATCGCTCGCATTGTGCAGCAGCTTCTTCGCCTCCACGAAAGCAAGCGGGATCGTGCCCAACGCCATCCAGGCAAGGCACTGGCTAATGCTGATCGGCCCGATTCCAAAGACCGCCTGCAAGGCCGGAACATAGTGAATCACGAGCTGCGCGGTGAAGGTCAACAGCACGACCATGAACAACCGGAGATTTGTGAACAGTCCCAGCCGCCAGATCGGCTTGGTGTCGCTGCGTGCTCCAAACGATCTGAACAACTCGCTGAAAACGAGGACTGTGAAGGCGGCGTTCTGTGCCGAGTCGGGGCTTCCGCTGTAAAGTTCGAAGGAAAAAGCACCCAGCGTGACGAGCGCGGTGACTCCGCCGATCATGGCAGTCGTCTTGAGAAACTCACCATCGATGAGCTGCGCCTGCGGGGGTCGCGGCGGGCGCGACAGCACATCCCGGTCGACCGGGTCGGTGGCAAGCGCCAGAGCCGGCAGCCCGTCGGTGACAATGTTGATCCATAGAAGATGGATCGGCAGCAGCGGCAAGGGCCAGCCCACCAGGGTGGCGAGCAGCATGACGGTGAGTTCGGCGGTATTGCCGGCCAGCAGGTAGCCCAGCGTCTTGGCGATGTTGTCGTATATGCCGCGTCCTTCCTCCACCGCGGCGACGATCGACGCGAAGTTGTCATCAGTGATGATGATGTCGGCAGACTGCTTGGTGACTTCCGTACCGGTAATGCCCATCGCGATGCCGATCGATGCCTCCTTCAACGCCGGTGCATCGTTCACCCCGTCGCCAGTCATCGCGACCACGGCGTTGCGCCGTTTCCACGCGCGCACGATCCGCAGCTTGTCGGCGGCGGTCACTCGCGCGAAGACGGCGGTCCGTGGTATGCGCTCGATCAGATTGGCATCATCGAGGTGCGCCAGCTCGGCGCCGGTGAGGGCTTCGTCGCCTCGATCCAGGATGCCGAGTTCACGCGCGATCGCCCGCGCGGTGTCCGGGTGGTCGCCGGTGATCATTACGACCCTGATTCCGGCTCGTCGGCACTTGGCGACCGCCTCCCCCGCTTCCGTCCGCGGAGGGTCCTGCAAGCCGATCAAGCCGACGAGGATCATTCCACTTTCGATTTCCTCGGCATCGGGCGGCTTCGCATTGTATTCGGCCAGAGGACCAAGGGGGCGCTCGGCGAATGCCATCACCCGCAATGCGTCGTTCGCCATGGTTGCGCAGACCAAAGACATTCGCATCCGGTCGCTTTCGGACAATGGCTCGGTCCCGTGCTCCGTTGCAATGTGTGAGCACCGAGCGAGGATCACCTCGGGCGCGCCCTTCGCAAAGACAAGGGCCTGATCAACCTGAGCTCGAACGACCGTCATTCGCCTTCGTTCGGAGTCGAAGGGCACCCCGCCGATCCTCGGGAGTTCCGCCTCTAGCGCCTCTCGCCTCAGACCATGCTTGGCGGCGGCGACAAGGAGAGAACCTTCCGTCGGGTCGCCGACGATGCGAGAGTGCCCGGCCTGGCTGGTCAATTCAGCGTCATTGCACGCGACGGCCGCCCGCAGGAGTCTGCCGAGCAGCGCGTCGCTCCCCACGGGGATTTCCCGTCCACCGGCAAAGAATGCGCCCGTCACGGCATAGCCTTCACCGGTGACTGTGTAGGCGGTGGCACCAGTGACCATCTTGCGCGCGGTCATTTCGCCCACGGTCAGCGTACCGGTTTTGTCGGTACAGATGACCTGTGCACAGCCCAGTGTTTCCACGGAAGGCAGGTTCTTCACCAGCGCGTTGCGGCGCGCCATGCGCTGGGTGCCCAGCGCGAGCGCCACTGTCACAACCGCCGGCAGACCTTCGGGAATCGCAGCGACGGCCAAGCTGACCGAGGCGAGGAACAGCCCGAAGAGCGGCATCGACCGAACCAGCCCAAGCAAGAAGACAAGCAGGACGATGCCGAGACAGGCCCACAACAGCCACCGTCCGACAAGGTCCAACCGTCGCCGCAACGGCGTTTCGCCGGCGCTGGCCCTTTCCAGCAGCCCCGCGATTTGGCCCACTTCGGTCGCCATGCCGGTCGCGACAACGACGCTGCGGCCCGTACCGGCGGCAACCGTCGTTGCCAGAAAAACCATGTTGTGCCGATCCGCAAGCGGGGTATCCGCCCCGCAAAGTGCGATTGTCTTCTCGACGGGCTGAGACTCGCCGGTCAATGGCGCTTCCGCTGTGCGCAATTGTTCAGCCTGGATCAGCCGCGCATCCGCGGCGACAAGGTCGCCGGCTTCGTGCAGGAGGATATCTCCGGGGACGACCTCCGCTGCCGGGATCATGAGGGAATGGCCATCCCGGATGACACGGGCCCGCGGCGCTACTAGGTGCGCCAACGCCGCTGCCGCGCGCTCTGCCCGAAACTCTTGATAAAATCCAAACAGCGCGTTCAAGAGGACGATGACGGCGATAGCGAGGCCGTCCACGGTTTCGCCTAGGCCAATCGAGACCGCCGCCGCGGCAATTAAGACCCAGATGACCAGGCTGCGAAACTGAGCGGCCAAGATGGCAATCGGTCGGACGCCTGCTTCTTGGCGCAACTCGTTCGGACCGTACCGCTTCAGTCGGTCGGCCGCTTCCCCGGGCGACAACCCTCGGTCCGGTTGGGTTCCGAGTTCGTTCAGCAGCTCATCCAATCGTCGGCTGTGCCACTGAGGGGCAGGCCCACGCGAATCGCCGGAGACCGGACCGACGTACGCAGGGCCGCGCTCGGTTCCCGACGTGCTCGTTGTAGCTGCCATCAAGCGGCCTCCCCGTCGCTGCAAGTCACGGCCGCTTTTCCTCATACGAACGCCGATGATCCGCGGGATGGTCCACCTCCGGAAGCTTGAACCATGCCCGCACGGCATTCATTCGCAGCATGGCGTCATGCGTCTTGCCTTCGTTGCATAGTCGAAGTGCGAGGCGAATCTGGCTCCTCATGTACCAAACCTCGCGCGCAACATGTTCGCGCTTGGGCTTGTATGATTCATTGGGCTCGTCCGCGGCGGTACCGAGCACCGCGATTGAACTCCAGTCGCTAGCAAGCTTGTTCAGCTCCGCAATGCAGGCATCATCCGCCTTTGCTTGTCCACCAAGTGCTGCACGCACAATCGAAACTTGTGCAATTCGCATTCTCCTCGTTGCAGACCACTATACGTCGATAGAACGTCCACGCCGTAGGAAGTCACTGAATTCCGTCCTTTAGTGGTGTTTGTACCGCCCAATACCTCAGATGGCGTTCCAGGAGTCTCGCTAGCGATAGCATCCCTCGACCCGAGTGAGAAGGGCGGTTAGAAAGTCCGCCACTTTGGCCCTTTCTGGCAGCAGGGGGCGGTGGTAGAACGCGAGAAGTGCGGGCCACTCGGAGGTGGCCCAGTCGGTGTCCCGCCGTGGGAGAGGCCGTATTGCGAGTTGTAATCGCACCGCTACACGTCAGGATCAGCCGCCATCGCGTTGTCTGACGGGTACGCTCGTCAGTTGCCGAGTGACATCGTCGATCCCGGCACCACGGTTTCGGTCGATGAAATTGAACACCCATCGCACGATGGCCCAGCCCGGTAGACCACAGGCGAAGATCAGGCCGCCCATCGCGCAGAGGCCGATCGGCGCATTCACCCAGTGCTGCAACCCGAAATGCTCGATCACGGCGCCGCCGCCGCCGATGCTCGAGATAACGGTGCTGATCAGACCGACAGCCCATTCGCGCGGTGACCGGGGCGGTGTCATCAACATGACAACCACCGCAGCGAGACCGGCACCGCCGGCCGCCACGGCGGACGCGCCTCCCACGGCTTTGAACGCTGCGGCTCCGGCTGCTCCGCTGCTGGCTGGATCGGTCATTGTTGCCTCCAGGAGATATACGTGAGTGGTTTCAATGCCACTGCCGCACGGCGAGCGGCAGCAACGGGCTCGCACACCAAAGCTACGCCAGCATCGTGGCCCAGAACCGTGCGGCCTCATCCGATGGCGGCGGCGCCTCGGCCTCGGAAACCAAGGCCTCCCGCACCATGGCGGCCGCACGGAATGTGCCTGTGTCCGCCAGCAGCACCTCCCGGGCCAGGGCCGCGACGCGGACCACGACGTCCGATGGCAGAATCGCACCGCTGCCAGACACCAAGGCCTCGCGGGCGATGCCATTGACCCTGAAGGCAGGCGGCCCGGTGAGCAGGGCTTCCCGGGCAAGTTTGGCTGCCCGGATAACGGTCATGACGCGATCTTCATCCCGGAAGTAGCGGCATTGAGGCCCGAGGCCGTCCAGGCCACGCCCGTGTTCGGGTCAGTCGGGAAGAAGCTGCTCCGCCATTCATACGTGGCCCCTGGGCCGATGCCGGTCGTTCCGCCAGAACTGGTGGTACCGCCCGACTTGGCACGGAAGTCGAGCGTCGGTGACCCGCCGGCTTCCCGCCGAATGTTGCCCTTGACGGCGACGGTGTAGATCGTGTCCGGATTGACGGACAGGGACCCAAACGTGAACAGGTCCTCGTCGTTCACGGTGTCGGAGTAGACATAGCTGAGATCGCCGAGGGCCGGGTTGTTCGCCAATTCCAACCAGTTGTGCGCCGCGATGCCGGAAACGTTGCCGTAGAGCAGCCAGCTTGCCTGGCCCCCGGTCATGGCGGGCGCGGTGCCCGGCGCGCCGCTGGCATAGGTGTTGGCGACCTTGTAGCCCGCCGTCCCAGCATCAGCCTGCTGCAGGACAACCGACGTGTCGGTGATGAAGCCGATCCAGCAGGGTGTGCCGGCCGTCAGGGATTGTGGAGTGATGAGCGCGGCGGTCAGGGTCGATCCGGACGTGCAGCCGACGACCTCGGTGCCGGAGGACAGCAGGCTGCCGGGGGCACCGGCGCTGTCCGCGTAGGCGACGGCCTTGAATTTTGCCGTCCCGCTGGTGGCGCCGGGAACGATGGCCAAGCTATTCAGCGTGCAGTCAGCCTTGGGTGTGTATTTGCGCAAGAAGAGCTGGTTGGCGCCCGGGGCATTGGTGGTCGTGACACCCTGATATGCCGCCGCCGCCCCGAGCACCCCGGCCCCGAACAGGAAGGCCGTGGCGCTGTCGGCCGTGGGCACCGTGGTCTCGACCCTGGGATTGGTGAGCAGAACCGCATTGTTCGTGCTCCCGGTGGTGTCGAAGAGGTAGAGATCATCGACGGTAAACACGACCGAGGCGCCGACGACGCGACCGGCGATCAGGGAGAAGCCGGTGGCCCGTGCGTTCGCGGTCGCCTGGGTGTACCCAGTCCCGCTCAGGATCGAGGTGCCATCGAGCCACAGTTGGTAACTGGCGGAATTGCCGAAGGTGATATCCCATTCGAGATAATGTGTCGTGCCGGCGGAGACTGAGGCCCCGCTCGTCCCCAGCACCGTCCCGGTATACGTGCCGTTGGTGACGCTGATGGTCCCGGTGGTGGTATTGACCACGATGGCACACTGGTTCGACGCGCCGTCGAGGAACTGGATCGCGGCCGGGTTGACCAGGGTGGACGAGAACCGGACCCCGCCGATCAGCCTTGTATAGTTGGCTCCGAAGGACTTGGTCAGCGTGAAGGTGCCGCTACCAGCACTGAGGGCCAGAGCGGCCCCGGTGGCACTGAGGCTGGCCACCAGGGCGCAGGAGGCGCTCGAGGCCGAGATCGACGTCCATTCGGTGGCCGTGAGCAGGCTCTGCAACAGCGTGGTGTTGGTGAGACCAGCCGGCCCGTATTTGTCAAAGCCGTCGATGAACAATTCGGCCATAAGGGCTGTTCCTTGTCTCGATAGGGAGGGGCGCTGGATGTCTTGGGCACGGGCGACGCCGCCACGTCCGACGACCGCTGCTGCCGGCACGCGATCACCGGCATGGTGACCGGGGACGGATCCGGCATTCGGCGCGGCGGGCCGCGGTCAGGTCCGGAGGGCGAGGAGCGTAAGGCTCGCGTTTGCGAGGGTGGCGTCCTGCGGAGACGGTGCCGTGAGCCGCAGGATGTCGCCGACCAACAGATCGACCGCGGCCTGCGTCGAAAGGGTGGCCGCGCTGCTGCCCGACGCCATGGTGATGGTCCCGATTGTGGTCGGGGTGCCTTCGCGGATAAAGGCCAGCACGAAGGCGGCATCCACCGTGGCGGGTGTCGCCGCGTATCCGAGCGTCCCGGCGAAGTTGGCCGGGATGGTCAGGTCGATGACCAGCGGGATGTGGATGACCTGCCCGGCCAGCGGCTGTCCGGAGAAGGCAAAGGGGATCGGCACCACCTGTACATCGGCGGGGAGCGCGGCATAGCCCCAGGTTTTGCCATCGACGTAGCCCTTGGAGGCGGCCTCGCCATCGAGGGTCGGGTCGGGCACCAGCACGGAATCCGCGCCGCTGGCATCGACCGTGCCGGTGAAGCTGGGGTCATCCCCAGGCGCCAGCCCGCCCGCGACCAAGTCCGGCAGCGTGACCACGCCGACCTCCCCCAGCACCGAGGTCACGGCGCCGGTTGCATCGACCGCGAGCGTGCGGCAATCCGTGCCGTCGCACAGGATCAGCAGCATCGACTGTGCGGGAACGGTGACGATGGTCCCGGTGGCGCCGCCCACGATGATGTCGTGGGTCGCGTTGCCGTTGTACATCAGGAACAGACGCTTCGTCAGCGGCACCGTCAGCGTGGCGGTGGCGGTTTGGTTGCTCGCCGTAAAGCAGACATACCGCGTGTAATCCGACGCCGAGAGGGTCTTGGCATTTGCCGTGAAGGTGAAACCGAGAACCGCATTCCCCGCCGCCTCCAGGGCAACGATCATGTTGTTGATCGTGATCTCTTTCTGGTTCTGGTTGGAGGCAAGCTCGGTGATACCGAGAATCGGGGTCATCGCCATCAGGCCACCTCCAACAGGTCGATGCGGCCAAACCCACGCCCGACCTCGGCGCTGATCTGGTAGACCGTGACGTGCAGATCGCCTGGAACGGCACCGAAATCCGTCGCGATATCCGTCGCCGAATAGGTCGCCGCGGTCGTGGTGGCACTGAGGGTGCGCAGCACGGTCGTGCCGTCCGGAGCGATGATATCGACCTCGTAGGCCTCGCTGGCTTCGCCGACCGGCACGGTGCCGGTGCTATCCATCAGCCCGCCATTGACGCGCGTGCGTCGTTCCCAGGTCAGGCTGATGTCGCTCCCGGCCAGGGTCGCGGCCACGTGCACTGGCGCCAGAGGCATCTTGTCGCGGCCCTTGAACCTATGCGGCTCGATGATCGCGGTATTCGCAAGGGTGCCGGCGCTGACCGGGCGGAAGTAGCCCTGTCGGTTCAGATGCAACAACGGGACGATCAGCGGGCTCACCGTCAGGGTGGACAGGAATAGGATGCGCTCCCCGGTGGCATGCCCAGCCGCCATGGTGTCAGTGCCGCTGACGCCGCGGTTCAGTCCGTTCAGGGTGAAGCGATTGTCGCCGAGATCGGTGACGCTGAGGAACTGGATGATCTCGATCTCGCCGTTGTCCTTGAACACAGCCGCCGCATTGAAGCCGTTGGCCAGTTGCGTCTCGGTGACGGATTCCAGCGTGTCGCCACCGACCGCGACATGCGCGGTGATGCTGGCGTCGTACAGCGTGTGGAACGTATCGTTGGCGTCTGGCAACGCGGCCTCGAGATAGCCCCAGGCGGCGGCATGCACGCTGACATCCAGCCCATCCCAGGCGGTCAGGTCGTAGGACGATTGCAGCTGCGCCCCATGCCATGCGCCGGTGGCCACATAAGGGGAGGCCGCCCAATAGACCCGCATGCCCTGCAGCCCGATATCGTCGGTCGGGCGCAGCAGCGGCACGTCCAGCAGGAACAACTGGCTCGGCGCGCTGATGGCAATCGACTGTGGCAGGATCCCTGCCGATACTGCGCCGGCGGCGGTCGAGACATACTGCCCGTCGGTCTCGGCCAGCAGCGTGGTCGAGGACGCGTAGTTCGCCCCCAGTTCCACCGCTCCAAGCCGGCCCCGCACGGTGTAGCCGTTGGCCAGTGTCAGTTGTACGGGATCGGCGGGATCGAGATACGCGAAAGCTGGCGGCAGCAGGAACTGGAACGAATGTCGCTCCAGCCAAGCGGAAAAAAGGAGCACCTCCGCCTGCCGTTTTGCTGTGTCGGCGTCCGTCGCCAGCGCAACCTGTAGATCGACCTGATGATCGGTGCGGATTGTCGGCATCGGCGCGCGCACCCGCTGCGCCGCCTGGGTGTTCACCTGGAAATCCTGGTCGACGTCGATGTAGCTAACCGTGACCTTGGCCGGCAGCTCGATCTCCTGCGTGCGTTGCTCGGTGTAGGGTTCCGATGCGGTGCCGGACTGGTCCGGCCGGATCAGGTCGCCCTGCGCGATGTTGGCCACCGTCGCACCGCCGCGCCGCTTGAAGACCAGCTTGTTGTCGGTCTCGACGGCGTCTACCTGGAACAGCGTCGCCAGCGGCCGGATTGCCTCAGCGGCGGAGGTGCGTTGCGAGACCAGGAAGCCGTCGATGGTGATGTCCTCCAGGTCGGTGACATCGTAGTCGGCGGCATCGACATGGATGCCGTCCATCACCCGGGTGACGAACTGCGCCATAGTCGCGGTGGAGGGGCTGACGCGCTGCACCAGCAGTTTGCGCCAGTCGGCATTCGTAGCCGAGGCCACGATGATGGCGTTCGCTTGGTGGCTGAACGCCTGAATGCTCGTCGCGTGCCAGCCGATCGCGGACCAGTCGCTCAGCGTCACCGCGCCCGTGGCGGTATCAACCATCACCAGGGTCTGGTTGAGCAGGATGCCCAGCTTGCCGCCGGAGACCTTGCTGAACATGAACTCCGAGGTGCCGGTCAGCGTCGTCAGGCGGGTCGTCCAGATGACGCCATCGGCCTCGGACCACTTGATCAGCCAGGGCCGCACGGTCGAGCCGGACCAGGCCGGGGCGAGGATGATCAGGGAGTTATCGGTCTCATCATACACCGCGCCAACGCCGGCCGCTGTGGAACTCAGCCAGCCGACGGCGTCCGGATCGACATCGGCGATGTCCAGCGCAAGCTTGTTCTCGCAGCCGGTGTATTGCTCGATGCTGTAACCCAGCAGCCCGACATCGGCGTATTGGCCAGCGGTCAGCTTGTCGACATACAGCACCGGGTCATGGACCGAGCCGCCACCGGCGCCGATCGCCCAGGCTTCGCCCGCACCCTCACCGGGCAGTCCGACGGTCAGCGCCGAGACGCCGCCACCGAAGATATTGGAGCCAGAACTGAATTGCCGTGTTTCGAGGAAGGACTCGGTCTGCGCGTCATAGAAATACACCGTGCTGCGAAGCAACGCGTCATGCACCACCAGGATCGTCTTCAGCCCGGTATCGCCGATGAAGGCCAGCGAGGTCATCCGCCGCAGGGCGCCATGGCTGGCCAGGGCATTCGGCGGCGAAATGGTCGCCGCTTTCAACGTCCAGGCGAACGGGTTGATCTTGTATAGCCAGGTACCGTGGGTGAAATACAGGTTCTGATCGTGCGCGACGTAGAGATGGTCGAATGACGTGATGGTCTCGCTGTCCCAGTCGGGATCGCCCATGATGTTGGACAGCTTGCGTTCGCTGACGATCGCCATCGTTGCCAGGTCGAACTCGACGATGGTGTTCGGGCCGGTACCGAGGACATAGCCGCGCTGGCGCACCGGGTTGATCGCCAAGGTCGTGGTCTTGAAACTGCTGGCGATCGTTGGCCCGGTGCCGTCGGCGATGACGGCATAGTCGAACCGGTCACTGACGGCGAAGGCCAACTCGACCTGGATGTTGGGCAGGCGGTTGCCGTATTCGGCCAGCGGCAGATGGTCGAACACCAGATAGCAGAGGTCCCGGAACGCTGGGACGTTGCCGGCACCCTGGTCCGCCTCGATCAGGCTGTCTGGCAGTTGCGCTTCGTCGCCGGGATAGAACCGGAAGCGCAGACCCTCAGTCTGCATCGAATCCGTGCCGGTGGAGGCGTCATAGATCAGCGTGTTGTTGGCCCAGATGCGGATGACGGCGGCGACCGGGCCTTGGCAGAAGGCGACGGCGAAGGTGCCGGCATAGGTGTAGGTGGTCTGGGTGACAGAGCCGCCACGGGATTTGCCGCCCTTGCCGCCACCGCGCTGGGTGGTGGTGGTCTTGGTCTCCTCGATCGCCTTGGCCCAGATGACGTTGCCGGCCAGACGGGCGTGGCCGACCCCGAACGGGATGACGTTGCCGTAGGTCGAGGTGGAGACTGTGAGATCGCCAAGCCGAGCCCCTTCCTGGCGGACATCGGGGAGGCGCTGCGGGAACAGCAGATTCCCCGCGATATTGCCGACGGAGAAGCCGATGCTGCCGGCGGTGAGCAGGGCCGCGCCGGTGAGACCGGCCGCCCAGCCGATCCCGGCCGCGGCGGCAGCACCGACGCCGGCCAGCGCGAGAACGGCCATGGATCAGCCTTCAATGCTTGGAAGGCGGTACGCCGCGACGATCGGCGCCTGGTCGGTGAGCCGTTCCTCCACCACCTTGCGATGCGCCATGTGGGCATGGATCACATAGGGCACCCCGTATTGGGTGGAGCGGATGCCGGCATGGCAGGGGAACGCCGACTGGCGAAACACCAGCAGATCGCCTTCCTGGGCGTCGAGCGGATTGATACGCACGGCACCGCCGGCGGCGAAATGGCCGAGGAACCGGGTCGGGTCGGGATCGCGGCCGTAGACCGTGCTGTCGTAGTCGGACAAGCCCAGGCCCTGGCAGACCACGACGACCAAGCCGACGCAGTCGACCCCGGCGCGGCTTCGGCACTGGTGCCGCCAGGGCACGCCGAGCCAACCGCGTGCGGCGGCGATGATCTCGGTGCGGGTGACCATATCAGGCTCCGGCGGTGGCGGGGGATTGCAGCAGCCCATCGAGGCCGGGGACGAACGGCTCGCCCCGGAAATTGACGATGTTGGCGAATTTGTCGCGGCAATCAGCGGTGGTCTTCCGGCAGCCGGGATACAGCGTGAGCGTATCGCCGACCGCGATCGGGGCCGGCAGCGGCAGGAACAGCGTCACGGTCGCCGTGGCCGAGGTCCAGGCCTTCACTTCCATCGAGCGGCCGGCATTGGCACCCGCGGTGAAGCTGACGACGCCGTCGACGAACCAACCATCCACCGCACGCGGTTCCGTCACCGCGATAGTGAACGTCCTGGCGTCCGTCACCGACGTCACCGTCGCGGTCTTGCGCCAACCGCCGGTGTCGAGGTCGATGCCGCACTTGGTGTCGCCCAGATCGGCGCGGCAAGCGGGGGTGAACAAATCACCGACCGTCTGTTGCAGCACCTGGCCGAAGCCCATCAACTGGCTCTGGAACACGCCGCTCGGCGTGACCAGCACATCGCCGAGCCGGCCGCGTCGCAGGGCCATGGTGCCCTGCGCCGGGTTGGACCAGTTGACCAGGAAGACCCGCACCTCGGCGCCATCGAACAAACCAGACCGCAGATCGATCTCAGTGATCGAGGCGTCATCGAAAATGCCGTTCACGTCCATGTTGTCGACCGACATGTCGGCATTGGCGGCGATGGCGGTGCGGGTGTAGCCCACGGCGGCGACGTAGGTCTCACTGTCCACCACCAGGTCAACATCGTGGTCGGTGAAACGGAACACGGTCCCGTCGCGGCGGGTGATCTTCCAGCAGGTGCAGATGGTGGTGACCTCGCCGGCGAGATGCGTCTTCAACGCAACACTGACGGTCTTCATCAGACGCGCAGCTCGATCAGCGGGATCTGGCCCCAGGTGAAATTGTCGTAGTCGTCGATCGAGACCTTCATTTGATCGATGTCGAAGCGTACCGGCACGTCGAACTGGCAGGAGGCGGAGATCACCTTCCCGGTGGTGGCACGCAGCGTGGTGCCCAATGTCACCATCCCCGTGGTCACGTTGATGCTGACATCACTGGTAGCGAAACCATCGGCATAGACCACGATGGTGCCGGTGACGGGCTTCTTGATATCGCGGATGAAACTGTTGCCGGCATCACCATAGGTCTTGCGCAACTGGAAGCTGGATGTGGTGCCACCGTCTGTGGTCACAAAGGTTGGGATAGGGTCACCATCAAACGGGAGTTGATAATCGGCCCAGTCCTTGTAGCGGAACCCATAGGCACGGCCGTTGCGGGCATAGAAGAACTTCAGCAGTGCATTCAGTTCGGCCTGGGTCTTCAGCCCATGCGCCACGTCATAGACCGCGCGGGTCTTCTCCCAATTGATATTCCGCCGCTCGTAACCAGAGGCCAATGTCAGGATACTGGTGTTGAACGTCGGCCCGCCGGTAGCACCATAGGAGATGCTGGGCGGGAACTGGACCTCGTGGAACGCCGTCATCCGCGTGCTCCAGTCTTGCGGGTGGCGCGGCCCAGCGCGGCGGCGGCCTGGCCCATGATCTGCGTGCGCGAACGCTGGAAGCTGTCCACGTCGGGCGTGGTGATGTTGAACACGATGGTGGGTGCTGGCGCTTGCGGCTTCTCACCTTGCGCGGTCAGGCCGGTCAGAGTCGCCGCCAGGCGGGTATTCTGGTTGGCGGTCAGCACGCGCTCGCCGCGTTGCAAGATGGCGGCGAACTCATCGGCGCCGAGGCCGGTGTGGAACCGGGGCGCGCCGCTGAAATCATTGGCCGGCACCGTGCGGGTGAAAGTCCAGGGGTCGGTGCCGATCAGGCCGCCGCCGTGCACGCCACCGACAAGAATGCCGGTTGAGGCCGTCAACGCCGACGCACCGAGGCCGGTTGCGGTGGCACCGGTCAGGTTGGCCAGTGTCGTGACGCTGGGGCCGAACATCCCGCCGAACTGACCGAGCAGCCCGAACATCCCCGCACCGCTGCCACCGCCACTGAGCGCGTTGAACACATCGCTGATCGTGGAGCGGTTGCCCCCGAACAGGCTGTTCAACAGCGGGTTCAGCACCGCCAGCTTCAGGAACTGCTGCAGCACCTGCTGCGAGACGGACGTCATGACATTGCGCCAATTCACCGCCGCGCCCTGGCCCGACAGCAGCGACTGGGTGATGGCGTTGCCGATGGTGTCGAAAGACTGGCTGAAGGAATTCGCGATGTCGTCGAGCGCGACCTTCTGCCGATCGAAGGCCAGGGTCTCGCGGGTCAGGGCCTCGACGCTGGCGAGATAGGCCTGGCCGAGGGTACCCTCGATCGGGATCGCCTGTTGCTTCAGTTCCTGTTCGGCGCGCAGGCGGGCCAGCAGCAGCGTGCGGGCTTCGCTGCTCATGCCGAGCGTGGCGGTCTCGGCCTGGATCAGCGTGATCCGGTTGTCATTGGCGGCGGTTTGTTGAACGATCCTGGCATCGGCCTGCGCACGCGACAGTGCGAGATATTGCTCGGTCAGACCCGCCAGCGCCGCTTGGAACTGCGTCGATCCGGCGGGGAACAGCTTCAGCGCCTGTTCGAAGGCCTGGGTGCCGGCGGTGGCGCGGGCGACGGCCTCGTAGCCCTGGCCGTGGGCGACCGCGAGGGTCCGTTGCGCGGTGATCTGCACGGCGAGATCATGCGACAGAACGCGATAGGCGCCGGACTGCTCCGCCAGCACGGCGTTCAGGGCACGGGCGCGCTGTTCCGAACTGGCGGCGTTCTCCGGATGCTGGCGGTCCAACTCGGCGATCTGTTGCAGAGCCTGGGCGATCTTGCGGTCGCCCTCGGTGACGATCGCGGCGGTCCGGGCCTGCGCTTCCAGGCCACGAATGAACTCCTCTTGCGGGCTGACCGCGCGGTAGTATTCGCCACTGAGTGCGGCCAGGCCCTTGGTGAAACGGTCGATGTCGGCCTGGTTGCCGGCCAGCGTCGCGGCTTCCAGGCCAGCTTCCAGACTCTCGCGCTGGGCGGCGATGCGGGCCCGGGCGTCGGCGATCAGGTTCAGGCTGGTGACCAGCTTGCGGGCATCGGCCATGGCGTCGGTGTTGGCGATGCCCTCGGCGTTCGGGGTTCCGGTGCCCGGCGGGATCGGTGGCACCGGCAGGTCGGGTGCCGACGGCGTGGATGGGCCATCGGCCAGCAGCCCGGTACCACCATAGCCGGACATCACGCGCCGTGCCTGGTCCTGCGCATCCTGCGAGGGTGAGACAGCGCCGCCGCCGGCCAGAACGCGGTCGATCCGTGCCTCGCCATCGTGGTAGGCGAGGATCGCCAGCGACACGTCGCCGTATTTGCGCAGCAGATGGGCGAACAGCGTGGCTCCGGCGACGACGTTCTGTGTTGGGTCGGTGACGTCGGTCAGGCCGAGGGATGGATTAAGCCGAGCGATACCGGAAAACGTGTCCGGCTTGACCTGCATCGGGCCGACGGCGCCCGCGCTGCTGGTCCGCCAGGTGCCGGTCGTGGGATCGAACACACCCTCGCTGGCTTGCAGCCGGGCCAACAGGAGCGGGTCGAGGCCGTTGCTGGTAGCGGCGGATTGCAGCGTGGCGGCGATACTTGGATGGGTCGGCGGCAGCGCGGATGCAGAGCCGCCAGCGCTGGTCAGCAGGTTGAACGCCATGCGCGTCGGGTCATGCGCGTTGATCCAGGTGATCGCGTCCTTCAGCGACTGCGGCACGATGTCGGCGAAGGCTTGCTTCAGTGCAATCACCGCCTCGATCAGCCCGCGAATGGCATTGAGGGCGTCAGCGGCGGCCTGGACGATGGGTGTGCCGAGTTCCGCAGCGAAGGACTGTCCGCTCTGACCGGTGCGGGTGAACACCAGTTCCAGGTCACGGACAGCCTTTTGGAATGGTGTCAGGTTCTCCGCCGCGCCGGCGGTCGAGACGCGCATCGCGTTCAGGAACGTCGAGAAAGTCCCCGCCTTGTCACCGGCCTGCTGTTGTAGCCGAGCGGCGTCCGCCAGTTGCTGGTTGAAGCCCTTCAGGCGGCGGTCGGTCATGTCCTGGATGACGGCGGCCGGATCGCCCATCGCCTTGGCCAGCAACCGTGCTGCATCGGGCAGCGTCTCACCCAGCGTGATGCGCACGTCCTCGGCCGTGCGGACCAGGGCTTCCAGCTGGATCTGCGTACCCTGGAATTGAGGGGCGGCGGCGATCAGGCCGGTCGCGGCGCGGGCGTCCGACGTGCCGATGCTGGTCGTGGCCGCGAGGTGCTTGGCAGCGGCCTCGGCAGTGGAGGCCATCGCGGCGTAGTCGGTGCGCGTGCCGCGTAGGTTGTTCTGCAGTGCCTCCATCCGACGGGCAGATGTTTCGGCGGCAATACCCAATGCGGTCAACGCACCGACAGCCAGCACCGCGCCCGCGATATAGGGGTTGATCGCTCCGACTGCGCTGCGGATCCCGGCGGCGAACGAGCCGAATCCCACACCCTGCGCGGCGGCGACCTGTGCCACCTGCGCACCCTGCTGGATGAAGATCGTCATGACCGGCGCACCGGACGACAGTTGCGAGAACACGTCAAAGGACTGGATGCCCAGGCTTCGCATCGCCAGCGACGCCTTGTCGGCGGAACCGGCCATGCCCCTGGCGGCGACGCCCGTCCCGTCGAAACGCTGCTGGGCCAGTGCAATCAGGCGGTTGGCTTCCTCCTGGGTGGCGCGACCGGTCTCGACCGAGCGGGTCAGCACCTCCTGGGTGCGGGCGAACTGTTGCGCGGCGGCGTAGGTCGGATCGATCTGGCGCTTCAGGCGCTCAAAGGCGCCGCCATTGTCGACCAGGGCGCGCGTGGTGCGCGTCTGCGTTTGCACCACCGTCTCGCCGGATGCGGCGAGTTTCTGGTTCGCCGCGACGATCTGCTCCGCGCCCGCCTTGTAGCCGGACGGCTCCAGGCTGGAGCGGATGACGGTGATCTGCTCGGCAGTCAGGGGCATGGGGATTGTACTCTGGTGTCACTCGCGATTGCTGGAGGGTCAGTGCTTACGATCGCCGCTTTCGACCCAAAGCCGACCTTGAGCCGCGCGATAACCTCGCCGCACCCGCTAACGGTCTCATTTGAAGATCCAGCGGGCCGAGATTTTCGTCCTCGCCTTCGCGGTCACAGACCTTGCCTATGAGGTCGCCTTGGCATTTTTCGCAACTCTGAGGGGCGCTGCCTTGCTGCCAGTCAACGCCAGCTTCGTTTCAGCGACGGGCAGTCAGTAACGACGTCGCGAAACAAGTGGCGCTTCGCGGATAAAGTCATTGGCCGCGGCTTCCTCGAGCATCCATCGGCCCATGGCATCATGTGAGACGGGCATCCAGGAATTCAGAGCGCCGCCCCAATCTGCTGACGCCACTGGGCGCTCGTTCTTACCCTTGAAATTGACTCCGCCCCGAACCAAGGTCCAGCGAAGCGAT
>Ga0082335_1001334_pt1 | contig 53317 bp, 62 predicted proteins | sample Subgrocontami58m_FD_72375 | JGI IMG/M metagenome (GOLD analysis project Ga0082335, IMG submission 72375) | Subsurface groundwater microbial communities from S. Glens Falls, New York, USA - GMW37 contaminated, 5.8 m (SPADES assembly) (version 2) ... | reverse complement strand
CACCAGAAAACAAGCGAGCACAATTTATAACAGCAACAATGCATCTCATGCGCGAGCACAGCGACCTTTTCTCAGGAATTCAAAGGCAAACAGTCCAGCAATCTTATGCAGGAATAATTGATTTAGTCTATTTCTCCCACAATAAAAAATAAAAATCTCGAAACGATTGCCGAAGAAATATTAAGGTTTCTCAGCAACATCAGGAGTATAGCAACCCCTATTAAACAAGTATCCAGTGACATCTGTTTCTCGAACTTTTTCTCCTTCGCTTGTCCTTACATACTTCTCATTAGAGCCCGAAGAGTTCGTGGCACATCCGCCACAAGTTAGCATTTCCAATAATCCAATTGCAACTATCGGCAGAAGCCTTCTCATTTTATTCATAAGCTAAAAACTGGTAAGAACTATATAAAACTTTCCCATTAAATCTGCACATATCCTGTTAACTTGACAGTATCTCCCACAGAAACATTTATAAATAACTACTATTTAGTGACTATATGAATAAAAGAAGTTCAATGAGAATGTTAGGTGCAGCATTAGGAGGACTAGCAACATTAACTATGTCTGGATGTTCTACCATTCAGCTTGCTCTTGCATCAAATAGAGATGCGGCAAGAACAAATAGAGAAATTCCAGCACAATTTTTTGGACTCTACAAAGGAAATGAAGATGACGCCATTCAGAGAGAAATCTATAGAGCTGCAGAACATAATCAGCCTATAAAAGATAGTACAATAAATAAAGCAACAATATTCTTTGAAAAAATAAGCCACGTCCAACCGTCGCAAGAGGACATTATTAGATGGACTGAAAATCAAAGAGATTATTATAAAGAAGTATTAAACTTTAGAAGAGAGAATAAAGGTCTTATTGAAATCTCGCCGCTATCTTTTATGGATAAAAACTTTTTTACTGCTCAACTTAATTTATATAGCGATACAGAAAGAAAAATCGAAAGTTTGCGTCAGGCACACCTTAAGATTGATCCAGATTACAAGGGAAATTTAGCCAAAAAATACGCTGAAATTAACAGCGAAATCAATAGCAAAGCCAAGAGTCGTTAATCTTTCTGTATGAATTATTGTTCATTTTGCTTGATTTTCCCATCTCCACATTCAACTTAGTTCGCAGATTCCCCAGAATCAGAATCCGTAGCACTCACTGGCGTCCCAGGCCCCGTAGCTACTGGGGGTTTCTTTGATACAGTGAAGGGAACTATTTCAACGTGATATGGTTGCTGTATGCATGTATCTTCCAATCCTCCGCTGCAGAAGCCAGTTTCCTCAAGGTAAAAATCAAAACTAGTCTGTCCTGTAAATCCAGGATTTACCTTGAACTTATAGACTGCTAAAACTCCAACTTTATTAGCAGGTCCTCCACCGTTTACAAGTTTCCCATGAAGATTCCAATTAATTCCCAATGATTGGAAAAATATGGAAAATCCTTCAAAGAAGTCATTTTGTGTTGGCCATTGAGCACTTGTCATGGTAATCTTGCCATCAAGTCCAGATGGAACCATAAGCTTCCATTCAGCGGCTTTGGTTTGTTCTCCATTTAGTCCAGTATTATCCGCATAGATTTTTACTTCGTATTCGGTAGTTCCATCCGCAATCCAATTGGTTTGTTCGGGGACTGCCTTAAGAACAACATCGCCTTGTATATCAAGTCCTCTGCCTGCACTTGCAAAGACCAAGCTAAATACAAATATTCCTAACAATGCAAGCAATAGCACTTGTCTTTTCATGTTTTTCATAGCTAAAGAAAGTATATAAATCTTTCGTTTTGTTGTCACTCCTGAAAAACGACAATTAACGAGTGCCAAACTCAAAGCCTATTTTTGATAGATCTATAACATTAATAATATTATCGCAATTAATATCATAAGCAGCAAAATAAGTCGAGTCTGTTGAGATATTGCCGTAAGTTTCTTGTATTGAAGTGAGGTCCCCAGACGAGAGGCTAATCAAACCATCCCCCGTCACATCCGCATCTCGTGGACACTTGGAATCTAGGATTTGAATTACTGCTCCATTAGTTCCGCGCAAGCTTACTGGATCAGTCGTATTACCTGCACTCACGTTCACATGTGTAAAGTTTCTAATTAATCCATGATAATTAATCTGTAGGATTCCTCCATTCCCTCCGCGACCGCTAACTGTCGTAACTCCCCCAATACCGATGAAACCAGAAGTTGTCCTATTGAGCAAGCCAGTGACTGAGATATTAACAATTCCCGCATGCCCTCCTAAGCTGCCTATAGCAAGAGTTGTACCATTCTTCCCTCTAAATGTAAAGTTCCCTGCCTTCACAAACTGAATTGCACTTGAAAGATTCGACGTAAGGTTTAATATAAGAGAGTTGCCGTCGTTGCTTGCATTATAAAGTGTATAAATAGTCGAATTTCTTACTGTGAAATTAGTAAAGTCACACACGCTTCCAGAGCACATCCCAGAATACAAGTAACACGACTGTGTAATCGTGCATCCGCTTCCTTCAGTGCACGTTGCGAGGCAGGAAGGCGCAGCCCTTATCCCACGTCTGCCAGTGCTGTTCTTGTTATTCGCCGAGTCTGTAACATTCACTTCATAAGTATACGTTCCTCCAGCAATGGAATCAGTCCAATTAATCGTCAACGTGTTGCTCGTGAAAGTCGTCGTGTTCACTGCAGCACCTGATGAATTATAAAGAATATAAGTAATATTAGCAAAGTTCGTCTCACTCAAACTCACGTTCACGTACACGCTCAAATTAGCAACTACTTCGCCGCCAGTTTCAGTCAAAATTCCATAGCTGATTCCTGGAACAACAGAATCCACAAAGAACGCCACGCTTGTTGAGTTTCTATTCCCTACCGTGTCATTTGCGTACGCTCTCCAGATATTGCTCCCTTGTGAGCTTGTCAATCCAGTCACGTTCGCTCCACAAGTGTAAGTCGTATTTGTAGCCCCACTATCTAGAGAGTACCAGCACGCCTGTAAATTCGTATCTGTATTAGTTACGTTCAATGCTGTCTGTACTGCATTATACGTCGTGTTAGTAGGATAACTAATCGTAACTCCTGCTGACTCCACATCTTCACCAATACTATAATTAACGCTCCATCCACTTACATTGAAAATGACAGTCGCTGCATTAAGAGATGTAAAGTTATAGCATATTGATGCAGGACATCCTCTTGTATTATCCATTAAAATAACAGGACTGACAAAGTTTGCAGGCATGTTATAGAATGTTATGTTCGCAGACTTGTTGAGCCCACTGCTTCCTACCGTGCTATTCACCGAAGCCAAATTAGAACCTATACGAACCTTGTTGCTCAGGTTTGTGCTCGTTCCATTTATCTCCCGAGTGAAGCGAATCTCTCCCTCTCCAGTATCACGGAATATAAATGCCGCCCCAGTGCCTGCAAATGAATAGTTAGAAAGGGAAGTATCCAAAAGTAAACTTCCGTTATTGCTCCCTGTGGAGAAGATATCGCTGTGGGACGCATTAGTAGATGTCACACTAAGATTAACAAAACTATTGCTCTGGCTGGAAGAAATGTAAATAGCATTGTTCCTAGAGTCATTAAGAGTAATATTGGAGATATAATTGAATGTCCCAGTTTGTAAGTAAATTCCATAATAATTAGAGGACAAGTTTCCTCCAGAGAGAGTATTGTTAGAGCCCAAGATATAAACTCCCATAGAAGAGCCTCCTCCTTCATTGTCTGTATTGTTGTTGGAGTTCGTATCAGTTAAAGTATTATTATCTCCATCAAGATAGATTCCAGCTCCAGTGCCTACTGAAAGCCCTCCTCCTCTATTATGCTTGGTGCTGGAGTTTGTTATTGTGTTATTGTGACTCCCAGTAAGATAAATTCCGTTTCCTCTAAACCCTGCCTCATTATTGGAGTTTCTATCCGCAGTTGTATTAAATATCATATTATCAGAAGAGGAAGTTAGAGAAATTCCAGCAGTATTACTTGAACCTATAATTGAATTAAAGCCAGAGTCCTGCACCCTTACTCTATAGCTGGAGCTTATATCAAGGCCCGTACCTGTTGCAGCCGCAACAGTGGAGTTGGTTATAAGAGAGTTGTTAGAGGATACTAGCTGAATGCCTTTTCCTCCAAGAGAACTTGCATTAGCATTCCTTATAGTCACATTCACATAAGCAGAATAAATGCCGACGCTTGTAAAGGTAGTATTACTTATAGAGTATCCATTCCCGTTAAATGTCACGTTATGTGCAGTGATATTGATGCAAGGCACAGAGCCAGATGCCACAATATTTACAGTCTGTATATAGACGTTATTCGGCTGGTCCAAAACCTGACAGCTACGCACTCCAAGAAGAGTTACATTTCTAGTATCAGTAAAATTAATATGATTAGATGTATCAGTAGCTGTTGCGTTGAAGTAGTACAGCCCCCCAATAAGACTGGTGATATTAACAAAGTTAGGGCTGCTGGTTGTTGTAGTGCGATTCACCAAGCTCGTGGTATTGAAAATCTCAACTGTGATGTTCACCAAATTCGTGTCAGTTGCAGTTACGTTTATCATAATGTTGGAACGCGCAAGATAGCTTCCATTGCTCTCGGTTGGCGAAACAAATTGCACTCCAGGCACAAGACTATCAACAAAAAAGGCCACACTCGTTGAACCATTAACATTACCAACACTGTCATTTGCATAAGCTCTCCATTTTACACTTCCCTCTCCAGAGCTCAAACCTGTAACATTTGCTCCACAAGTATAAGTCGTGTTAGTGTTGCCGTTATTAGTAGAATACCAGCACGCCTGCAAGTTTGTATCTGTGTTTGTAACATTAAGTGCAGTTTGCACTGCGCTATATGATGTATTGGTAGGATAAGCAATTGTCACGGCTGGAGTTCCAGCGTCATAAGTAATAGTGAAGTTCGAGGCATTGAATGCACTATTACTAGAATTATCTCGTGCAAGATAATTCCAATAAAAGACACCTTCATAAGGCAATGCAACTGTTAGGTTTACGCTTCCTGAAGTGCCGCTCAATCCTCTTACAGTCGTATTGATAACATCCTTGCTTGAATTCCATAAATAGAACGTCGCGTTAGCCAAGGATATGCCATCACTAAATGTAGCATTGAAACTATGTGATGATGCCCCAGAAAGCGTGCTGTTAGCAGGGGCATTAAGATTGACAACAGGGTTGGTCGTATCAATAGTTACAGTTCTGGTGCTAGTAGTGTTAATATTGTTAAGCGAATCGGTAGCTGTTGCGTTGAAGTAATAAGTTCCATCCCTAGGCGTGCTGACGTTAATAAAGTTAGGGCTGCTGGTTGTTGTTGTGCGATTCACTAAACTAGTAGTATTAAACAATTCAATAGTTATATTCGCCAAGTTAGTATCAGTTGCAGTTACGTTTATCATAATGTTAGAACGCGCAAGATAGCTTCCATTGCTCTCGGTTGGCGAGACAAATTGCACTCCAGGCACAAGACTATCAACAAAAAATGCTACACTTGTTGAGCCATTTACATTGCCCACAGAGTCATTAGCATAAGCTCTCCATTTTACGCTCCCTTCTCCCGAGCTCAAGCCAGTCACGTTAGCACCGCAGGTGTAAGTTGTATTTGTATTTCCGTTATTAGTTGAATACCAGCACGCCTGCAAGTTAGTGTCAGTATTAGTCACATTCAAAGCAGTTTGCACAGCATTGTAAGTCGTGTTAGTAGGATAAGCAATAGTTACAGCAGGTGTACTCGCGTCATAAGTTATAGTTCTGTTGTGTCCGATTGAAACATTGCAGTTGCTTGCTCCATCACACGCATTATAATTCCAATAGAACAAATCTCCATAGGGCAAAGTTACAGCAGTTGAAGCAGTAGTTGATGTTCCTGAAGCAGAACTAGTTGTTTGGTTCACTAGTCCGCTGCTAGAGTTCCAAATAAACAACGTGAAATTAGCCAGCCCAATACTATCTGATATTGCTGCTAAAAATGTTTGCCCAGCACTTGAAGTGTAAGTATTATTCGCAGGAGAGGATAGCGATATCCCTGGAACAGCAGTATCAAGAGTGATGTTTCTCGTATCAGTCGTGTTCCTCTGGTTAGTCGTGTCAACAATGCTCACGTTATAATAATACAATCCCTGCGCAAGTCCTGTCCAGTTGATTGCATAAGTCGCGCTCGTGAATGTCGTGACATTTACCAAACTCGTTGCGTTAAACAATGTGAAAGTAATATTCGCCAAGTTAGTTTCTGTCCAGCTCGTGTTAGCATATACATGGCTATGCGAGCGCACGCTTCCATTCGCGAGCGTACCAGTACCAAAAGTAATCGTCGGATAAAGGCTATCTACAAAGAAGCTCACACTTGTGCTAGTGTTAACGTTTCCAAAGCTGTCATTGGCGTACGCTCTCCATCGCACACTTCCCTCGCCAGAACCTAAAAGAATTGTCGCGTTAGCACCGCAGGTATAAGTCGTGTTAGTCCCGCCGTTGTTTAAAGAATACCAGCACGCCTGCAAGTTCGTGTCAGTATTCGTTACGTTCAATGCTGTCTGCACCGCACTATAGCTTGTGTTAGTAGGATAAGCTATTGTTACGGCAGGCGCTGCTGAATCAGCATTATAAGTAATCGTATAATTAGTATTATTGAACGCACTATTGCTCGCATTATCCACAACTTGATAATTCCAGAAGAAGTTTCCTCCGTCTGGCAAAGTTACAGTTAGATTTACACTCCCAGTTGTTCCGCTCAAAAAGCGAAGCGTCGTATTAATATTAGTTTGAGAAGCATTATATAAATAAAAAGTTGCATTAGCAAGCGAATTATCATCTGTAAACGTCGCGTTGAAAGTAACACTAGATGAAGTAACAGTCGTTCCATTTGAAGGCGCCTGAAGGTTAGAAGCAGGACTAGTTGTGTCAATTGTCACGCTTATGGAAGCAGTGCTATTTCGATTGCCTGCCCTGTCGACAGCATATCCTGTAAATGTATGTTGTGCAGCAGTTAAGCCCGTAAAGTTTCTTTCGTACTTATTCGCGCTTGCGTTGTATAATGCTTTCACTTCTGTCGGCGTAAAGCTTCTGTTAAGTATAATAAGCTCATCCATTGATCCATTAAAACTCCCCCAGTTTATCCAATTGCCAGCTACAGGAGACCCATCGTTATACTTGTTTCCTGTTCGCAGGAGCACGGCAGAAGTATCAATCACTCCATCAACATAACTCGTAATATTCGTCTGTGTTGGCTGGTCATCAAACAAAAGTACTATGTGGTGCCATTTATTATCTGTAAGAGAATTTGTGCTGTAAAATCCTTCGCTTGAAGCAGTAGCATTTTGGAGAACTACTTTCATGCGCCCTCCTGATGGAGCACCTATAACCCAAAGTGGCCCGCTCCCACCCTGCTGAGAAGCAAGAGGAATTCCTAACACGCTCTCATTTGACAATATCCAAAAGGAAAAAGTTGTATTCCTTCCAGTAATATTTGCATATTGCCCTGGAGGAAATAATATCCATGATCCATAAACTCCATCGAGACTAAATGAGGCATTATAAAATCCGCTCGTGTTTTGAGCAGCTCCTACTTTCTTGCTTCCGTTTCTTCCATAAGAGCTTAAGTCAGTAGGGTCACTGCTCGCGTTAAGCTCGTCAAAGCGCACCCATAACATCACGTCTTTATCAAAATCAATAAAAGAATAATGATTATTTGTATCATTGGACGATACATTTGCATAAATCGCGGTTGTAGATTGAAATGAATTTGCAGAAGCTGTTGGGGATGCAAAGCTCACGCCCGGTATAAGCGTATCAACAATAAATGTACGCGTTAGAGTGAAGTTAAGATTATTCGATGTGTCTGCCGCAGAGGCATTGAAGTAATAAGTTCCATCGCTCAAGCTTGAGAAGTTTACATCAAGCGGCGAGGTCGTCTTGTTAGAACTGTTAATAAGCGTTCGAGCAGAATTAAACAACCATGCTGTAACATTAGCCAAATTAGTGTCGTTTGCAGTCACGTTAATCAGAACAATGGTACTTGTCGAAGCTGTGTTATCCAATCTAGTCGGCGAAACAAATTGTACATTCGGCTTGATAGTATCAGATGCCGTCGTATAACTTACGTTGAAGAAGAATGCGTCAATAGAAAGATTTGTGGTAACACCTGTACTTGTTGTCATCTGGATGCGCGCCATCGCGCGCGTTCCACTTGCACCGAAGAAATTACTGCAAGCCCACGTTTCAGTAGTGTTCACGTTATTACAAATAACTCCAGGGTTAGCAGAACTGCCTGGGCATGTTGCATTAATAGAAGTAAATGAATCCTCTCCATTTGCATCAACTGAAACGTTGCAGTTAGTCGGGCTTAGCGTCCCAGTATACCATCTTTCATAACAGAAGAACACATCATCAATTGTGGCGCAGTTACTAATGCTTGTATTGAAATACGAAACATTAATTCCCCCAAAATTGTTTCTATTAAAGGTCGCGTTTTCACTAATTCCATCATTACAACTTACTCTATCACCGTCAGCAGCGCACGAAGTGCTTGGGTAAGTGCCTTCGCATGCAGACGTGTAGTTTGCCGCGGCGCCCACCAATATCGCGCGCCTGCATGTCTGCGGTCGTAACTCACTCTCTCCAGTCTGTATTTGAGGCTGGGCAACAGGATCAATAATATGATCAAATTGTACCTCTCCATCCTTGACAAGAAGATCAAACATATCTTGGCTTCCATTCAAATTCGTGAGAAATATCGTGTTATACGCATTGTCAGTTAAATTCGTAAATCTCGCGAGCACTATACTCTTGTTCACTTCATATACCTCAATACTCGGCGTTCCGCTAACAACCCTAGGATAAATCGTCACGTCTCGATCAGAAGTGAGATTAATTTCAAACGTTACCCTCACATAATGCCCGCCAGGAATTGTCTCGCTCCAATTTTCATCAAGCTCTCTAACGGAATCATAAATATCAGAAACAAACACGCGTTGCGCATCAAGATGCTCTGCCTTTGTTATGAGAATTATTTCATACGTTTGGTTAGATAAGTGGGGCACAACCCACTCAAGATAATCAATAAACCCATTCCCATCAGTATCGTAAGTATCAAACAAAACAGGAGTCAGTACATATTCGTCTGAATCTCCTGACAAGCTGCTAATAATTCCCCCAGTTAAACCTGCATCTGGAACACCCGTGTTGCTTGTGTCAATTTCTTCAACAACCTCATGCTCAAGCACTTCATCAACATTTTTCAAGTCCGCTTCTGCCGCCCCCTCGTAATTGCGCCAATACATTTTGATAATGCCCTCGTTTCCAACAGCAATTTGTTCAGGCACGCTTGTAAATGCAATAACATCTGTATAATTCAATTCAGTGGGAGCAGATACTGTTACAATCTTTCCAGAATTTGTATCTTCCTCAACAACCTCTGGAGCAGGGGTATAATATTCGACTACATAATCTGCAGTACTATCATTAAGAACGACCTCAATGACACCTGCATCTGATGCAACTACATCAGTCACAGCTCTTCCTGTCAAAGTTCTAAGAATACTCGAAAGCCATCTTATAAAGAAAGGTTTTTTATTAATATCTAAATCGATAGTAACTTCTCCCGTTATTGCACTCCCCGTTGCCCCAAAAGAAACACTCTCAACAATCTCCTCCTCCCCTTCAATCTTCGTAACAGTAATATCCTTAGCATCGTCAGGAAGCTCCACAACAATCTCATCGGAGGAATCAAATGTCACATTCTTTGTCCAGCGAACTTCCTGCCCAACTGTAATTTTATCACGGCTCGTGATAACCTTGAGAACGCCAGAAGAAACAAGAATCGTAAACTCATTGCTCTCGACCTTAGTATCTTCTGCAGATGCAATAACTTTAGCTTTCCTAGCTCCCGAAAAGTCGGCCTCAGGCACGAGAGTCATAACTCCTTTTTCCACACTTCCTGTGATATTAACTGCATCAAGTGTGTAAGAAGTCGCACCCTCAAAATAATCGCTCATCACTAGATTTGCACTTCCACCTTTTGCAATACGCACCGCTGGAATATCCCCAATAAGTGTGATATTAGTCGTCACATTCAAGACCGTTTCATTTGAAGGCTCCTCAACAAGAACATATTCTTTTTGAGAGGCAATTACCACATCACCATGCTTTAATCTAACTTCAAGTGTTCCAGGGTAAGCATAAAGCCCAAGTTCAGAAGCATCAAGATGAATAGTAAGTGCATAATCTCCTAAAAACTCTTCTCCAAACCCTCTTTCATTGATAAAATACTCTGTAGAGACCTTGACCTCCAAACCATCAATATTCAAAGAAACAGCATCATCACTTATCACGCTTCCGTTAACCATTACACTATCTGAAATAATTTCTGCAGTCTGGCCTTCTTCAAAGGTGTAAGAGAAATCCTTATCTTTTTCAACTGCACCATGCACAACATATTCATTCTCCCCAATTACTCCTCCAGTTAAACTTGCTCCTTCACCTCCACTTGAGCCTTCTCCATTTCCTTGCCCCTGCCCCTGTCCATTTTCTCCGCCTTGACCTGTTCCTCCACTTGAACCTTCACCAGTTCCCTGTCCAACTCCCTGACCTGTGCCTTGTCCAGTTCCTCCCGTTCCCTCACCAGTTCCCTGTCCAGTCCCTTCTCCACTTCCCCCAGTACCTTCGCCAGTTCCTTCTCCTGTTCCTGCGCCTGTCCCTTCACCAGTTCCAGTCTCGCCCCCAGTTCCACCAGTGCCTTCTTCGCCCGATGTTCCCCCTTCACCCTCAGTAGTTTCCGTAACTTCAGTTTCAGGCTCTCCCTGCATTTTAATTAACAAATCAAAATCTAACGTCGGATAAATGACCTTTTCCCCTTCGACTCCATAACCTTCTCCCTCTCCACTCAACTCAGAATCCTCTGCAAAGAATTTTCCAGAAATCGGAGCATCCTGCACATAATCAGAAAGCAAAAGAGTCTTAGATTGATTATCATAAATAATTTCTATTTGAGAATCTATTGGGATTAACTCTCCACTCTTAATGTTAAACCTCATGTCTCCTCCAATCTGCTCCCCAGGATTGTAAAGCAAATCAAGTTTCAAAGAAAGTCTGCCTGTCAAAGCTGATTGATGCATGAAAAAATAAAAAAACAGCCCTGCAACAAGAGCAATCACCAAAAAACTAACTAAAAGAATTTTTTTCTGTTCACTTTCAGGTTTCCCAAGATATTCCGTCACAACTTTACCTTCTACGCGCTGAGTTTTATAAGAATAGGGGCCATAGCGCTTACCACTTTTATAAGTATACTTTTCGTGCACCATCTTTTTTTGAAATCTGTAAGAGAACCCCTCGCAACCCAGAGAAATTCTTACGCTTCAGAGTCAAAAGCACTTTATAAGGTTTTCGACGTCAAGAAGCAGTTCTCTTACATTCTTTTAAAGGAAAGAAATCGCTCATGCAGGGCTTTGACATTTCTCTCACACACAAAATCATGCTGTCTAAATCCCCCTCCAAAAGTTTTGGGTATGTGCAGGAGTTCATGAATAATAACTTTATCCTGCTCATCTCGTGGCATTTTGTCAAATATCTCCAGAAACTCAATTGCGTAATGTGCATTTACTCCTATGGCTTTCTGCATCAATTTCCCGATAGTATGACACCTAGCAATAGTTCTCTTTGTGCTCGACCCGTGGCCACGAAAGCATTTAACTCGAGAAACATCAATATGTCCCATCTCGAGTGTCGAGGCTATGTCCTCCATCCGCATCTGCAAATCAGGTGCTTCAATATATTTCATATTTTAATTCTCCTCTTTGCCTCTTTTAAGAGCTCCTTGGAAAAAGTAGTAGTCATTCCTTTCTCAACTAACTCTAAAATCTCCTTCATGCCAAACCACTTAATTTCAGCAATCTCATCTGTATTCATCTTCAAATCTTCTAACCTAATATTTAATTTAAGAAAAAAACATCGCGTAAAATGCTTATACTTGCCATTAATGAACGCATTAATCGATTTTTCAAGCTTGATATTTTTAAGTCCTAATTCTTCTTCCGCTTCTTTAATAATATTGGATTCGTAACTTTCTCCCTCTTCAACAGTCCCTGCGACAGCAGGCCCCCATTTTCCAGGATGATGTTTCTTCGTAAGTGCTCGCTTGGCAAGAAGAGACTCTCCCTTATCATTAATAATCCACAAAGCTGAAACTCGATAAATATCCCGTGAATAATCAAGGATTTCTCTGTCTTTAAGACCAATAACTTCATCCTTATCATTTACTATAACTATTTTCATCCAGTCTCACCTCATCATTCCTCTTTTATCTCAATAATCTTATTCCTGCTAACAGAGTTTTTAATCTTTATCCTGCTGAAATGCACCCCAAGTTTCCTAGCAAGAATATTAATCAACCTTTTATTAGCCCTATTATCCTCCGCCCTTTCCTTAACCCAAACAGAATAGCTTCCATCTTCATTTCTCACGATTTCATCTCTCAAAGAATTTGGCTTGACCTTAACTTTGATTATCATTTTACCTCGTTAGAATGCGCAGTGAGAGCATCAGAGCGTATTGACATTTAGATTTCCAAAGACATTTTTGTTTTGTTTATTTCCACTAAATCATTATGTCTCTCAATGATAATTCTGCAATTGTGGAACAAATCCATTCCAGCTAATGAAAAATTGCCTTCTGTAGACAAAACAGGAACTTCAATTTCCTCATCAAATAAATTTAGTTTTGCTATGTAAATATTAGTTTCTTTTACTTCTCCGCTTGCAGTCATATAATCAGAGAAACCCATCTGTTTTAGTTTCATTTTATTAATCATAAAATTGGAAAGCACTAAATGCCCGTTAAAACCCGTATCCAAAAGTAATTCTGTTTCATTTCCTTCAATTTTTAAACTAATGGCTGGGCTTCCGTTTTTAAAGAAGCCTTTTATCATAAAGCTCCAATAAAATTAGTATGCTCAAACCCTATTTTTTTAAAAATAAACTTTTTATTAGGATACTTCTTTATTGCTATCCGATAAGCTTCTAAAGTAGAATTCCCAATAAAATAATCCCCACTATCCACATCTATCGCTACAATTTTTCCCTTATTTCTCGACTCTTCTTCATTAATTTTCTCAAATATTTTAAGCTCTTTCATCTTGCTCCAACTAGTTCATCGAGATATTTAAGTTTTCCTATCACTTCGTCAGGATCTCCAAACCATCCCCGCTCTTAATAACATAATCTTTCCCGACAGCTTTCTTAGTCCTAATATCAAGCGCCTTCACAAAGTCTCTCCCAATATCTGTATGCAAGCGATAAGCAAAATCAAGAGCAGTCGAGCCAGGCGGCATCAAGAAGCAATCAGGCAGAACGTTACCCTTGCTATCCACAAGTTTAGCCCCAGCAGGATAAACCGCTACGTACTTCAAAACTTCAAAAACAGTCTTGTTCAAAACGTCCTGCACCCCGCTTCCAGAATTATCCTTAATTATCTTGCCAATATTATCAAGTGCTTTCTTCTGATTCTCGTTCAGCTCTTTTTTAACTTCAAATTTATCATCGCCAGGAACATATTCAATCAATCCATGTTTGTCAGCCTCCCGCAAAGCAAGCTCTCCATCAGCAAAGCAAGCTACAATGGGATATGAAAATTCTTTTTTAATTCTATTGTAATTCTCAAGTCCCAAAGGCCTGTCAATCTTATTCGCCGCAATTATCATCGGCTTCGTATACTTCCTCAAGCACTGCGAAAATATCATTAATTGCGTATCATTCCACAATGAAGGTTTCTCAATAGGCAATTTAGTTTCACGCAGCACGTGTTCAACATCCTCAACAGTAACTTTCAAACCAGAAAACTGCTTAGCAAGTGCCTTTGCAAGCGCAGCATGCTCCATTTCTGCCTTGCGCGTGAACGTAACCCAAATCTTCTTCAGTATCCCATAATACCATTTATCTAACTCATTCTCAATCAACTTGATATCACTAGCAGGATTATATCCAGTTGTCGGCTTACCCTCGCCATCCGTCTCGCCAGACATATCCACAACATGAATAAACGCATCAGCCGCACTCAAGTCGTTTAAAAATTCATTACCAAGTCCTTTTCCCTCCGAAGCGCCCTCGACGAGACCAGCAACATCCATTAGCTCAAACGGCACAAACCTCCATCCCTTCCTAACGTAACCCTCGCGAGGATTGCTAACGCGATTAAACTCGCTAGCAAGATCCTTTATCTTTACGTAGGCCATAGCGTGATTTGCTTTAATTGTGGCAAATGGATAATTAGCAATAAGCACATCCATGAGCGTTGCTGCCTTGAAGAACGTTGATTTTCCTACGTTAGGCTTTCCCACTATTCCAACTAACATAAAATCAACAAAAAGCCTAGCTATATAAATATAAGGAAAAGAAAAAACTAACCTCTCAACAACTCTTCGGGAACTTTAAACTCTTTATTTGAGAAAATAATTTCCTCGCATTGTGATATTGCTTCCCTGCAGATTTCCATCATAGAATCATATTTTTCTCTTACTTTCTCGCTTTTTATCCAAGAGCCATATCTCGCCTTTTCTCTTTCGTCAACATCTGATTCCTTATCTTTTTCTTTATGAACAAATATTCTTTTAATAAATTCATTATCATATTCTATAAGCTCCTTTCCTTTGATATGTTCAATAAATAAGGCCGTGCATCTTTGGCTTCTGCTTTCAACCCCAAATTTAGCTAAAATAGCCAGAGCGCAATAATAAAGAGCGTAAAACCATTCCTCAGGAATCTTGTAATCTGCGCTCATCTTATTATACAAATCACAAAATTTTAATGATTCCTTGGCTCTTTCTATATAACCTTGCGCAATTTCAATACTTGGCTTTATTACGAGAAGTCCTTTGTGCTTCTTTCCCTTCTGCTCTTCTTTTAAAGCAGTTGCAAAACATTCTTTCAAATCCTCTTCAATTGTCATTTTTGCATTTCTTTTATAAATTTAATAAATTTTTCCTGGCCAAACAATACAATTCCTTTTCTAATTGCATCTATAAATGCCTTGTTCGGTTTATGCAGTTCAGATTTAAATTCCTTTGGTGAAAAACTAAAGTCATGTATTTTTTTAGATTGTGTTATTTGCTTTTCCTTTATTATATTGTCTATTTTAAGAAAACTTTTTTTATTTGAAATAACAGAAATTATGTCAATATCATTTGATTCTTTAGGCGAATGCAATACGCTCCCGTAAAGCATAAGAAAATCTGTTTCTTTTTCTAATTCTGAAAATACAAATCTCCACCTTTCATGTTCCATTGCTTCTTGAGCAAAAATAAGAGCAAGTGTTTTTTCCAATAATCCATTCTTCCAATTTAATCTTATCAAATGTGTACTTGTCTTTCCCGAGCCAAGTGAGACAAGAGTAATTAAGCCCTGTTTTTCTAATTCCTTAAGAATTTTCCAAACACCCCACCGGCTCATTTTTAATTCCTTAGCCATATTTGTCGCTGTCTGATCCTGAAAAATGCCTCTCGCTAGGACAGACAAGATTCTTTTGGAGTTTTCTTTTATTGTCACCATTATGTTGATAGTTGTCAACAGATAGTTGATAGTATATTTAAAGCTTTGGCTGCTTAAATCTTCGCACCAAAAGACGTGAGCAACTCATCAACTTTTCTTTTCAGCTCTTCAAAACTAGAGTCATTCACGATAGTAAAATCTGCCATCTTAAAGCAATCTTCCATTCGCAGGCCATGCTGCTCCTGATCTTTGCCAAGCTCTTTATTTTCAAGCGCGATGAAGTCCTCATATTTAAGAGGGTCGCTCTCGCGAGCACGTGCAGACATTCTTTTATATCTCTCTTCGCGCGGAGCATCCACGTGAATTAATATGAATTTCCCAGTACCCCTCAGGACCTCAACTTCCTCTGGATTGCGTATAGTTGTCAGAACATAACTAAATCCAGGCTCCATTTTTGCCAATAACCTTCTAGACAACTCTCCACCTCCATATCTTGCCCTGATTTCATTTCCTAAATTCTGCATTGCAACACGAGTTACATCGAGCCCCTGTTTTTTCAGCTCTTCCCTAAGAATGCCAGAGTAAGAAAGATGCTTGAAGCCCGCGCTCACTAAACACTCTGCAAACGACCCTCCTCCAGAGCATGGAAGCCCAGTTACTCCTATAATCATCTTTCCATGTAAAACCTAATCTTTATATACATTATTTCTCACGAGTTATAGTAGATCTTCAGTGGTTGCTGGAACTCCTAGAAAACCGCTGGAGGTTTGTAGAGCCCATAGCTCAGCCCGGTTTAGAGCACCGCTCTTATACGAATTTGTCCCATGAGGGATAAATCTTCATGCTGAAGAAGCTAAGAAAGGCGGGGGTCCCAGGTTCAAATCCTGGTGGGCTCATATAATTGCCAGGATTTGTTCAAATCACTTCATCTTCGAGAGAAGTGAAGTCACTGCGGACATAGTCTGCGTGTGCTGGTGGGCTCATATTTATTGCTAAATTTACATCTTTCTTTTTTATATGAAACTTTGTCTTACTAAGAAATCAAACCCGCAAAAAAGCCACCATTACCTGGTTTTCTTAAATCTTTTTTTCCTATTAAGCCCGTTTTTACTAATCTTCTAGTTACCTTGCCCAAGTATTCGTTTCCCAAAGGAACAACATAAGGCGGCTTGCCTATTTCATAAGGTCTAACAAATCTTGCTTCTGAATTTTCTGGTCCAAGCTTCAGCTCTGAAGGATTTCCATCCCACCTAATTGCAAAATAATTCTGGAATTCATAGTCTTTAAGAGTTTTTGTATCAGTTAGTCTTACTTTCAACTCTAGTCCGACGTCAATAACCTGTTCTCGTACGATATCCAACCCCATGTCTTCACTTATCCCTCGCTGGGCGACTTCCACTAAATCCTGCTCTCCTTTTTGAGGGTGCTCTCCAATTGCAGCCCAATGACTGCCAGAAGCTGCCTTTTTTTTATCTCTCAAAAAAAGTAAGATATCTCTAGTAAAAGGAGAAACAACCACGACATATACATTTCTGTGCCAAAGTCCTCTGCGATGGACCACATCTCTTTCTTCAGAACCCGTAGGATTCATATTCTCATCATAAGTATCTATGCGAACCATACAGAAACCCACAAAAGAGCCTTTTTAAATCTAATGCCTACTTCCTGCACAAGGCGAACATATACTCGTTGTCCTTATCTTTAACTATCTCGACAACTGAAAAATACATCTTAAAAAATTTCTCAAGCTCACGGAGGTAATATTTGTAAAATATTGTAATCAAAATTTCATCTCCTTCCCTGAAATTAATTGATTTTCCATCTAAAGAAATTTTTTTGCCTTTCTTCACCCTATAGAAGCCTTCTATTCTAAGGCTGTTAAATCTGACATCATATTCTAGTTCGTCTTCGCTAAACCCGAGCTCTTTCATCATAAGCATGAACCAATCTGAAAAAATCTTGTGCTTATACTTATAAAGCCCAGTTAGTCTTGTTCCTGTCCGTATTCCGTTTCCAATTATTATAAAATCTCCAGAAAACATGCCTTTGCTTAAATTAAATAAATAATCATTTATTTCATAGCTTGCAAGAACAGAGCCATGCAAAAAAAGAACATTTTTATGAAATTCGGATGATCTAACTAAAGAACTAAACTCTCCTACACGATCGTATCCTGCCCTTGTAGGTTTATATTCTACAACATTCCTAAAATGCGCCTTCCTTATGTTTAGCAAAGCCTTTTTGAGTAAATAATCGTCAGGGCTTGTTGGGCAGTATCTTATTCTCCCTCTCCCCTTGAATGCTCTTATAAAATCTTTCGCCTTATTGCCATCCAAACATCCTACATCTATAAGATTGAAAGGCTCTTCAGTTCCTATCTGCTTAATAAATCTTGCAGCATTTTCTCTTATCAAAAAAGTTTCCTTGTCATAAACATTTTTCTTATAAGGAGGGAATTTTATTAAGTTTAGAAAGCCCTGTGATAACGCAGGAGTTAGGTGGAGAAAATTTCTGTTTGCAAGATTCCAGCATCTCTTCCCATGTTTTTCTGAATATCCCTGTCGAACAAGTTCTCTTAAAATTAAGTCTTTGGCGGACATGCTATTAGACGATACCCTCCCTATTTATGTCTTGTGTTTTCCATTTGCTCTAGGTTGATAGTAACACCAGTAGTAATGTTTAAAAGCGATTTTTCTCTCATCATTTCAACCTTAAGTGCGGTTGCTGGAACTCCTAGAAACCCGCTGGAGGTTTGTAGCCCTTGTAGTCTAGTGGTTTAGGACAATGCCCTTTCGCGGCGTAAACCCGGGTTCGAATCCCGGCAGGGGCATTTCTTCTGTTGAATGAAATGAGACAGAAAGCCACTGACGGCACTAAGATATCAATCTTTCAGCCGGCAGGGGCATTCATGATGCTGAGCGTAGGCGAAGCACGCGACCCTGACGGTATGAGAACTTCAGTTCGAATGAACCGACAGGGGCATTCCTCGTACACATATCTTTTTATATCTCGCCAAGCGGGATTTAATATGGACAATTCAAGTCAAGTAAACTGGCGAGAAAATGTTTGGGAAATCAATATGGAATATCGAACTTACTCTGCAGATTTAGAAGGTGCAAGCCGCGTATACAGGCTTATTGGAAAGGACGCCCAAGGAAATAAAATTTACGACTTTATTGGAGGAGAAACAAAAATTGAGGATATGCGAAAGCGTGCCCAAGGCCTTGCTGCAAGAATAAAAGAACTACATGAATGCAAAATAAATTTAACGCCAAATCATGTAAAAGATGATCTTCATGCTGCTGGCGATCAACAAATTATTGCAAAATTCGGAAGGCGTCGTGTAAGTTACGAACAGCAGAGAGTAAAGGACAAAGGCAGAAAATAAAAGTCAAAGATTAGGTAAAAATAGCAATAAACTAATTAAATCCAGAAAGACCTATTGTTTTCAAGATATGTTTAATTTCTTCAATAGCTTTCTGCTGATCTTTTTTATCTGACATTCGAACAAAACGTATCAAAAGATCAGTTAAAGATTCTTGGCTAAAAACCCTAATCCTATGCGCATCAGTAATAAAATAGAATCTAAATCCTTGATATCTCAGTTCTTTAATAAGAATTCCTCCAACATGACCTAGTTCTTTCCCTTTACTAGGCGACGCTTCCAAAGATTTAAGGTGTTCCAGTACCTTGATAGATTCTCCTTTAAAATGTTTATAGATTTCTTCTTCCAAAGAAGGAACAATCTCTACTTTGACCATCTCTTTTTAGCACGAGCTATGGCCTCATCAATAGGAATAGAATCTCCATCGAATAAAAATTGCCTTAATTGTTCTTTTACAGCCATAGAATAAATGCGATTAATAATATCATCATATGAATCTCCCTTAGTTCCAAATGATTGAATCTTCTTCTTTGTACTCTCTTCGACCTGTATTGTAGTAGCCATAGCTTCTATAGCTACTATAGAACCCATAGTATATAAATATTTCTAAATCCCCTTAGCCAACTCTTTCCTAACAATTTCCTCATCTCCAGGATTAGTAATGCCCGTACATGCTTCGTGAGAAGAATAAAGTTTCATACGCAGTCCTTGCGAAATCAAGATTGAAAGTTCTGTTGGAAGATAACACTCTGCAGTCCTGTTTCCCTCGTGAGACTTCTTAAATAACCTTACCCTCTCTTCTAAAAGAGCAAGCACTTCCAAAGGCAAAGCAAAAATATTCATGCTGCATAAGTCATCCACACTCAAACCCATTTCAGAAATAGAGCTTCGCATAATATTGGTTGTTTCTTTTATATCTTTAACATATTCTTCGCCATCTAATGTAAAAGTCGCTCGATTAACGCCCCCAACTTCAGGAACATTGTCATACAACCTATATCCAATCGCTGCAGCATCTTTACTATCACTTAAATGTGACGCAAGTACCTGAAAAGCGCGAGACCCGTATAAATCATCCCCATTGCACACGACAAAAGGACAATTCAAAAATTCTCTTGCTGAACAAATAGCATCAGCAGTACCCCAAGGCTTGTCTCTCAAGGCAGAATCATAAGTCTGCAAAGCATAAAAAACAGGCAAGCCCCGATAAGAAGAGCCAAAATGCTCTTCAAATGGTCCCCGAGTCTGCTCTCCAGTAATAAATACAATTTTGGAAAAACCTGCTGGAACAGCTTGCTGTAAGGAAATATCTATAAGCGTTTTTCCCTGCATAATTTCAGTAAGCCCTTTTATCTTCCCTCCAAATCTCCTAGATATACCTGCAACCATATACACAAGTGCAATGTCTTTAGTCATGTAAAACCTAAAAAACCAAGGTTAATAAGTTTAATTAAAGTCTAACGCATCCAATCATCTTCCCAATTTCGCACAGAGCCTTCATCGAGATAAGCCTTTTCTTTTTTCACTCTGCGTTGTTTCCAATTTCTGTAAAACGCCCCAAGAAGCAAGCCAAAAAACATCCCAGATAAATGAGCCAGATTTCCTGTATTATTGATAGGGTTTCCCGAAAGATATCCAACGGCTCCAATCAAATCTCCTCCTGCCCATAAGATACCTGCAACAAAAATAGGCATTGGCAGCCCGAATGCCCAAACAATCAGCATAGGCCTAACTATAACTAAAGCCCCTATAACTCCGAATATTGCCCCGCTAGCACCCAAAGAGGAAGGATAAAAATTAACAGCAATAATATTGGCAAGAACCCCACTAGTAAAAAACACAAGCAAAAATCTTTTGCCACCAATAAGCCTTTCAAGAATACTCCCAAACAAAACGAGGGCAAACATATTATAAAGTAAATGCCCAAAGCCCCCATGTAAAAAGATAGCCGTCAAAAACCTCCAAGGCTGGTACCAAGAGTTAGCATCAAGCAGAAATAACTCCGTAAAACTTCCTATAAAAATCTGCAGGATAAATGCGAGAATGCATATTCCTGCTATCTTGAAGGCGTGCCATTTGAATTTCATAGTCATAGGAAAGATAAAACCTATAAATAGTTAAGGGCACGCGTCAAATTCACAATCATTACTCGCATTCCGCGAAACACTCGTTGCATTCACACAAGCCTTGGCTTCTTCAGTGCACGCAGGTAAAGCACCATCACAGACATATTGACATTGCCCCAAGCCATTGACGTATTGCCATTTGCCGACACATTGAATTGTTGCATCATCTTTATGGATTTCCAAACAGCAATTATCCTGTGCTTCTTCAGAAACCAGATTCCCGCAAACCTTGTCTCCTATCAAAGTCGTCTCTCGTCCTCCATCTTGATTCCAATAAAAAAGCCCGACAACAACTAAAAATAAGAGTAAAACAACAGAGCATAAAGCCAGAAAGTTTCTTTTCATATTTCTTAAAGCATGAAAGCGTTTAATAACCTTTTTATAGGTTCTAAATCTCGTTTAGGCATGGCGGTTGTAGTTTAACGGTAGAATATCGGCCTGTGGCGCCGAGGACGAGGGTTCGACTCCCTTCTTCCGCTTTCTTCCAGACAAGGTTTAAAAAGGAGATTTATACATAGGCCTATGGCTCTAACAGAAAAATTAGGCATTGTAGTAGATACTTGGGCACTTACTCAAAAAGGATTTGACTTGACAAGAGAAAGGGAAGCTACAGACGAAGTATTTGAAGCAATAAGAACCTCGCCAGACTTTCCAAAATCAGAAAGGACAAGGCTTTTGGATGTAGGTTCGTGTTCAAAAGGGTCAAGTTTTGTTAACCGATATGGAGAAGAATTTCCAAATGTTGAAATAACTTACTTGGACAACTATGAGCCCTTTATAGCCGCGTTAAATAAACCAAACAAAGTATGCGCGGATGCAACAGCTATGCCTTTTCCAGATGAGCACTTTGACATCGTATACACAAATGGCGTTATTGCTAACGGTATTCTAAAAAGAGATGAGTCTATGCTTGAGCGATTGAAAAAAAGACGCCGGGATGGCAGTCTAATTTATATTCATAAGACAGAAATAGACGCGGCTATGCCTGACCGATCATATCGCATAGCTAAAGAAGCGTACCGAATATCAAAAAAGAGAGGACTTTTTATTTTTGCTCTAGTTGAGGCGGATGAAGAAGAAACAAAAAGAAATCTGACTGAAATAGGGTTTGGTGAATTAAGACATTTGTTAAGAGAAAAATGGTGTGGTGGTTGGGCAACAGATACGTACCTTGCTAGAAAATAGACGTTTCCAAATATTAAAAAAGCCTTGCCTCCCGCTTTTTCAAAATCCAAAACCCTTTTATAATCACATCTCATCTACCCCTTATGGTAACATACGAACCAGAAACAGTCAAGGGCTTTCAGGACTTCTTGCCTCCAGAATCACAAAAATTTGAAGCCATCAAATCAATAGTAAAAAAGCAGTTCGAACTCTATGGCTTTCTCCCTCTGAAAACTCCAACAATAGAGTTTGACGAGCTGATGCGCACCCACAATTTAGAGCAGGAGGATGAAGCAGTATCAGATAGATTTAGACTTCAAGACCGCGGAGGGCGTAGTCTTGGCTTGAGATATGAATTCACATTCCAGCTAGCACGTATTTTCAAACAGCATCCAACAATCAAGCTCCCATTCAGAAGATACCAAATCGGGCAAGTCTTCCGAGATGAACCAACAGGTCAAGGAAGATTCAAAGAATTTACGCAGTGCGATGCAGATATTATCGGCGATTCATCTATGAATGCAGACGCTGAATGCATTGCCCTGTGGTCTGACATTCTCCGCGAACTTAATATCGAACCAGAAATACATGTAAGCAACAAAAAGCTGGCATATTCAATACTAGAAAGCATCAAGCTGGAGCAAAAGCAGGAAATTCTCAAAGAACTGGATAAAATAGACAAGTTGGGTGAAGATGCAATAAAAACAAACCTAAAAAAATACGCGGACGCAAATCAAATACTTACCCTATTCAAGTTATTGGAAAAAGACCTTAACTTTTTTGTAAAAAATCTTTTCGATGGAGCTGAAGAAATCTTCAGAGTGCAGGAAAAAGGCAAACAACAGGGATTCACAATAAAATTCAACCCTTTAATTGTAAGGGGCCTTTCATATTACACTGGGAATGTTGTAGAATTCAAAGTTCCAGGAGGAAAACATACTCTAGGAGGAGGAGGCCGTTATGATGGTGTAGCAGGCCGTTTTCTCAATAGAGCTATCCCTTCAGTAGGGATATCGTTCAGCATAGAAAGACTGATGGAACTAGCCAGGATAAAAATAAACAATCCAAAAGTCATAATAATTTCCCTTGACAAAGATAAAGAAGCCCAGAAGTTAGCGCAAAAAATGCGAAAAGACAGCATCGCATGCATAGTTTCAAGTGAAAAGCCAGGCAAGGCATTAGAGTATGCAAATGCTTATCAAATACAAAACGCAATATTCATTGGATCAGAAGAAATCGCAAAGGGCAAGTTCAAACTCAAGAACATGCAATCTGGCGAGGAAAAAGACGTGAGTGAAAAACAGCTTCTGAAAGCATTAAAGAAATGAAGATTCCTAGAATTCCCCATTTTCTTCATCATCCTCGTCTAAAACGCGCGCAAATGAAGAAACTAAAGGTTCGTGCACATCATCTTCATCTTCAATATCTAATGGGGCGCTAACATCACTTTCCTCTTGCTCTTTCTCGGCCTGCGCCATGAAAGCCTCGACTTCGGCTCTTCTCTTATCGAGTTCATCCTTGTTGGCAGCCTCATAAAGCTCCTTGAGCCATATCCATATCTCCTCAAAATGCTTCTCTTGCTCGAGCCAAACTCTCTGCTGTGTATCAAGATGTAAAAGCGAAACAAAAGTCATAATCCTCTCGTCTCTATTTCCTTGAGCAATAATCTCTGAAAAAGCAACTTTCCCATCCCTATTTGAAAAGAAATCCGTCAATTTCTTATACACCTCTCGAGTATGCTGCTTAAGATTAATTCCATGTCTAGGTAAAGCAATAGCTACTTCTCTTTCAGCCTGATGCACTAAGAGATGCTTTTTGATGCGTCTAGTTTCAGTCTTAATCGCCTTACCCAATGCACTCATTAATTCATCAAGCGTAACCCTTCTAAATCTAGGTAAAGGGGTGCGTGGGACAAGCCCAGGAACGTTTTCATCGAACTCAATCCTCTCCTGCCCATAAGTTTTTTCTTCTTTCTTCCCAAACAAAATATCATCGAGAGTTGGGATATCTTGTGTAAGTAAAATCTCCGATTTCAAACGCAATAAAAGAGAAGCCGCGAGCAGAACATTAGAAGACACGAAAAAATTAGCTTCCTCAAGCAGGCGCACTTTCTCGAGGTATTTCTCGCTCAACAAGCTCAAATCAATGTTCCAAGGATCAAGTTGTTCACTATTAATCAAATCATAAATGAGCGCTCGCCAGCTCATATTCTCCTCAAAAAGCATCGCGTGAATCTGCTCCTGACCTACTTTTTCCCCTCCAATCATTTAATCATAAATCATAAAGTCTTTAAATGGGTTTCTACAGCAAAAATCATGAAATTAGTAACAAGAGAAGACGTATATTTTGCCTTGACAATGCAATGGCAATTGGGAAGAAGAATAAGAGAAAAGATAGACGCCTGTCGGCAGGAGGATGGAAAAAGAGGAAAAGTAAGTGGTCCCTCAGTTTACCTTCAGCTAGCACATCTTGTAGATGAAAAAAGCGCTGAAGAAAAAACGGAGCCTAAAATAGTTCAAGGCCATGAGCTAAAAGAACATTTTTACAGGTTAACAACTGACGGATATAATCATAGACAAGAACTCGTTCGAAAGTCCACCAGAGGCCTTGACGCACTTCCAGGCTTAGCCACATCATAGAATGCCGAAATTTATATTATTTTGTCATCTAAGATGAAAAGTGACCATTATAAAGTTACAACACATCGAAAGATTTAAATACTCTCGCCCATAAGATATAATATCACCTCTTTTTCCCAGGAGAGGACGTTTCATCTATCTTCTTGACGGGTGAAGCCTCCTCTCTTCGGGTTTGAAATGATAAGATTCTTCAAGACTCTTAAGAAAGTCCTTATTACAGGCAAAGAGGATATCCGAATCAGGAAGAGGTGATTTCTATCACAATAATACTTATAAAAGAAAAAGCAGGCTTGTATGGATGGGGAATATATCAAAATATCTCTTTAAGACAAAAAAATTTGAGCGTGCTGTCGTCCCAGGAAGTGCGCGTGGAAATGATGAACCAGGATTGCCAGGCACTATAGATTTTAAGGCCGAGCCACAAGATGATAATGATAGGGGCAATAAATTAGAAAAATGGCTAGATGAAAACACAGTATCTCCTTCGAGGTTTGTAGATATAGATGGCAGAGAAGGAAATTGTTACATGTATATGAATGGAAAATCTAGATGCTCAGTTATTACATCTTGCGATGAATCCAGGGATAATCGCTCTTCTACTGATCCTTTAAAATATCAAAAGACAGCAGTAGTAAAAGTACAACCTATTGGTCCAATACCAACAGAAATAAGCCAAGCGTTGCAAAGATACGGATACGAACCTGTTAAATAAAGAAAATCGTTGAAATTTCCTACCGAACCGGAGTAAGCTCCACGGTATTCGGAAATGTCAAGATGCCTAACGACTTGCATCTTGAGCACACAAGATTTACAAATTTAAGCAAATCTTGCTGTTTCTGATTCACGATTTTCTAATTAGAATTTTTACGACACAGCAAGCTGTGGGGTATTCAACCCAAAAAATTCTAATAAAACATTAATCCTTCTTCAAATCAATAACCTTAAAGCCAAATTTTTCATATATTCTATCAGAGCTTATTAATTGGCTTTCTTCATTAAATGTCCTTTCACTCTCTTTGGCGAAGGCCATAAATAGTGCATCAAAAATGCTGGCTCCTTGTTCGACATATTCAGAAGCGTTAAAAAATAAATCCCACCTTATGAAAGTCACTCCAGCAATCCTTGATATCTGAAAGAGAGTCTCCTTAATAGGAATGCCTTCTCTTTGGCAGACAACCATTAATTCAACAAGAGTGAATGGAGTTACATAAATCTCGCCTTTGTATTTTTCATAAATCTTTTTAGCTTTCTCCTTTAACCAGTCAGAGTCTTTCATAAGAGCCAAGAAAAAGTCACTATCTGCGTATTTTTTTGTTGACATTTTGCTCTATCTCTTTTCTGGCTTCCTCCTTAAGCTCTTTAATCGTTTTTTTCTTTAACCTTTCTCTTCCAAGATTTCCTAGTGCTTCAATTGGGTCATCTTCGATAGACTCAATAACAATCCCTCGTTCATAAGTTCTTAACACTAGTGTTTTTGATTGAAGACGCTTTCTTATTTCTTCAGGAATGTATATCCTTCCTTGCTTGTCAAAATAGACTACTTTTCCCATAAATCCAAGATATTACCATTATTTATAAACTTTTCCATTTTTAAAAATCACACAAGATATAAAAACATCTCACTCTCATAAAACACATGCGCCAAGAAATCCCAATTATTTTAGCTCTCCTTGCAATTGCAGGCCTAATTGCCACCTTCCTCATTATATTCCCTTCAAATAGCGACCCCTCTAACCAAAGACCTGGGGGAGATGAAAACTCTCAGGGTTCAAAAACAACAATACAAGGAGAAGCCATCAAGGACACAAGAGACAAAGATAAAAATCCTCAAAGCCCTCCAGCAATCCCTTCTGAACAATCCCAGTCATTCAACGAATGTTCTCCTGAAAGCAAACTTGTGGAAGAATGCGAGCCTATAGATCATCCAGTTTGCGGATGGTATGACACAGAAATCACGTGTAGCTGGGGCCCATGCAGTAAAAGCACCTTCCCAAACGAATGTGAAGCCTGCCGCACTCCCAACGTATTCTATTGGACATTTGGTGATTGTCCACTACATGGATAAAAAGATTTAAATATAAACAAAAGCCGAGTTTTCATGCCAAAACCAGTATTTCTTGGTGGAGAAATAAGACCGAAATATCGCGGAAGAGAAACAGTTGTAGTTACAAGAGAAAGAAAGGGCAGTTTTTCAGTTTTCCAATATGGAGAAGGTAGTGCAGAATTTATTCGGTTTACAGGCTTAACAAGAGCTGTCCAGAGCCCTGTTGAAAGAATATATTTGGGAATAAGCCGAGAGGGCGCGGATATAGTAACCGCAACAGGATTGCAAGAAGGAACAAAAACAGTTGACCAGATTGACAGAGAACTAGTAATCCCTTACTTCTTACAAAGATCTAGAGCAGAACATCCCGTTCCTGCTAATTAAAATAAAGATTATTTCTTATACTCCAGGGTTAAATACTGCGGCCAATTTTTCATCTTCAGTAAGAACACGAGGCAGTCTTGCAAGTTCTTCATGTGCAATCTTCAAATATGGTCTTTCTGTTCCAGGCTCCTTGTGTAATTCCCCATCATAAAAACGAGGACTAATGTCATCATCAAAATCTTCATCCTTAACTCTTGCAGGATCCCCTCCTATCTCCATCAAAGCAGCACGAGCAGCTTCCTTATCTTCCAAATCAGCAAACTTTCTAATATATTTGAAGGCCTGTTGCATTATCCTTTTCTTTGTGGTGTCTGAAAGCCCGAAGGATAACCTAGAGTTACTATACAACTGAGCAATATTCAAGACACCTCGCTTCTCATCCCCTCCAGGTGCAGCAAGATAATCCAAAGCTCGATCCTGAACTGCATTACCAAAATGAGCGCGAAGAAGACACATAGCTATCTCTTCTCCTAAATCAGGGTTTTCAATACGAGCAAGCTCATCAATATGAGATTCAATATATTCTGCCGCTTTTCTAATAAGCTCTCGTGGATGACCAAAACAGCTATTGCTTAGACTAGCATTAGCCTTGACTTGCTCTCTGATAAAAGTACTCGCCATATCAAATCTGCGCGATGGTTCTATGTCATCAATATAAATATCAAATGCTTTCCTAATAACAGCAGGATTCGCAACTCCTTTTGGATCATAAGAGGGATGTGCCATAATTGCACTGAAAGCCAAAGAAGCTTTATTTTCCGTCGGATGCCCTGCTCTCTCCATAAACACATCAAGAGCCATTAAAGCAGTTTCTTCTTTATTTGAAGTTAAAAGATCTGTGAGAATTTTTCTTCTTTCTCTTTCATCGGGAATCTGTCCGATATAATTAATAGCGTGCTTTTTAACATCAGAAACATATGCCCATTCAGATATTGTCTTTAAAGTCCCAACAACACTCGTATCTCCTTCCCATATATTGCTAAGAACAGAAAGATGAGTCCTAAGATAAGCTTTCCATCCTATGCCCCATATTTTATCAACTGCAACCATTGCAGGTTCTTTTTCTCCTTCTCTTGCAATCGTTTCAGCCACTTCCAATCTAACAGACAAATCATTAATCTCCTCTAATTTACCAACAAGCCCGCTAACTCTTTTAATAAATGGAGCTCTCTTAATTCTTCTATTTCGATCTTCCTCAGGAGTAGAATTTGGAAGTCTACGAGGAGGTATATAATGAGCTATGGCCATAACAGCGTAAGCCTCTTCTTGTAAATCTTCTAATCCAAAAGCATAACCCATAGCTACATCAGAATTACCTTCTACATCTTTTGTTAAATCAGAATACATCTTAGATTTAATTTTAGAATCTCCATTTTGAGGAAACTGCCTTAAAAGAGAAATCCGCGCGGAAATCCTATCAATCGGCCTTGAAGATTTAATCTGTTCTATCAGCTCCTGTAAACTAGGCATATATTAATGAGAAAGAATCAGTTTTTATAGTTTTGTGCAATAAGGTTATCAAATCAAAGTAATAACTATTTGTCAAGAACCAACTACTAATGTATCGCGTTTGGGTGGTTCTTGAGCACCTCGAAAATTATGTGTGCTTCGTCAAGAATATTATTCTTGAGCGCTCTCAAGATTTGAAAAATCTTGAAGTCTAACGAACTAAAGTAGGTAGGGTACGCCTACATAATTTTCTCAGTCTTAAATTCAGTATAATTGCATTTTCCGCAGTGCAATCGTCCCTTGTGCTGAGCTAAAAATACACCCGCACCGCATCGCGGACATGCCTGATCGCGTACTACTTTAGTGCCTTCAATCTTATAATGCGTATATTTCGTGCTCGTTGGCTTATTTTTGTGAGGCTTCTTGCCCTTCTTTACTTTAGCCTTTTTTACCTCTGCAGGTTTCTCATCCTTATCTCCATAGCCCATTACGACGCACCTCCAGCAGCTTTCACTTTAGGTTTAGGTTCAATCTTCTGTCTAGCCTCAAGAGAGTCATAAACAAACGCGCGCACCTTAAAATCATGCGTCCCAAAATGATTGGAAATCTGCTTTACAACAATCAGAGCCTCATCCTTCTCTAATTCTTTAGCCAATGTTTGAGAAACCGATACTTTACTCGGAGCGCTATCGCTTTCAAGATGCATCACATGTTCTGTGCGCTCCAAAAGCACATTCTTAAAGGCATTTATTTTTTTCATCGTAATCTTATAGCAAAAAAGCCCTTGATAAGCAGCTTAAGATTTTTTGCAATCTCCGATTGTTCCGGCTGAATGATATATACTTTCCCCTTGAAAGAATCGCTTGACTCACTAGACCCGCACGCTGTGCACTTAGATCCCTCGAATAGACTTCGGCATTGCTTGCATGCTTTGAGCGCCATTTACTTCTTTCCCCCCTTCTTGCCTTTCTTCGTGCCTTTCTCTTCAGTTTTCTTCGCACGCTCGGCTTTCTTCTTCATCTCTTCTAACCACTCAAGCTTACCCAATCCAGGTTGGCGCATTGTTAATCCAATTTTAGGCTCTCCCATTTTATAACTGATTGCAACAACTCTCGCAAGGCACTTGTCTCCAACAGCCAGTGTTCGTTTGGATGCCTTGCCCGATAACGTTCCAGTCTTGCTCAAAGAAACATAATCGTCCATTGTTTGAGAGACATGAATCATTCCTCTCGTAGGCCCCAACCCTATAAATGCTCCAAAATTAGTAATCTCATCAATTGTACCATAAACTAACTCGTGCAGCTCGGGTCTCCATGCAAGAAGTGTAAAATGCGAGCGGTAATAAGTTGCTCCATCTCCAGGAATAATTATCCCGTCCCCAACCTGATCAACGCTGATAACACTAATAACAAATCCCAGCTCTTTCGTAATGCTATCTACATAACTTTCGTTAAGCTGTTTCTCGACAGCATCTCTCGTCAGCAATCCAAAGAGCCGTGGCTCCACGCGCACGTGATCTTCAACGTTAGCAAGATAGAACATATCTTCTAGTGAAAAATATGCTTTTTAAAGATTCCTATGTAACGTAAAGCTCAATTTCAAGAGTTAATTTCTAAACCTTCTATTTATTCTAGCCAAGGTCTCCCAAACCCCTATCTCTCCTTCAGTATAGCCTGCAATTTTTAAAGGTCTCGTAACAAGGTTTGGCGAGCGGATAGCCTCCTGACACATATTAAGTGCAATACCTATGAGCCCTCCCATTTCCTTTATGTCCCAACGCCCTGTCAAAGAACCATATTCACTAATTCTTTCACCAAGACCAATACCTCTTTGAGCAACATCGCTCGATATAAAATATCTATTTTCATAAGGATCGTCCACTTTAGGAAACATTTTATCTAATTCCAAGAGTTCCGATTGCATCTCCTTAAATTTAAGGTCAGAAATCTCTCCATTAATTCCCAATATATGGCGAGTTGCAAATTCCAAAGCCAAAATTCCCTCTGAATAATATCTTACAGAAACAACACGTTCACAAGTCACCCCGCTCATATCTTTTAAAGTAGAAAACAATATATAAGTATTATCGAACTGGAAAGTCTATATTACTCAATTCCAACTCGTTTCTGCGCGTCAAAAATAACAACGCGATGAGCTATTTTGTGCTTTATCTCCCTATCGAGCGTAGCAATATAATACCCGTCATTCCCCTTTTCGACAAGCCAATTATCCACCTTACCGCTTCCTAAAGACATTTTTTTTATTTTTTTCTCGGAAAGCATCTGCATTGCAATATCTATCGCTGTCCTGTCCTCGCGAGAGGTCTTTTTATCAAATCTCAAATCCTTAAGTTCCTGCATTACTTCGCGCGGCACAGCAACCTTAAACCCCTGCTCCTCAAGCTGACCCATAAAGTCAATCTTCTTCCTCAAGCAAGAGATAATAAAATTCGTGTCCAAGATTACTTCCATTTTAACAAGTCGTTTATCAAAAGACAGAGGGTTATATAAATATAATGAATCCCGTTTAAACTAATCTTTATATACGCAAAGCATCTTATAAGAAAATGGTCGCATTCGATAAGAAAAAAGAGGTCGAGCATTTAACGCAAGTTCTCCGAGAAACCCAGCAAGCCCTAAGAGATGGAAATGTCATCAAACTTCAAGAACTTTCAGACCAAACGATACATTCAGCATCCATATATCAGCACACAGATTTCATAACAATAGCCGTCCTGATTTACACTCTAAATAAATTACTTTTAAGAAAAGACAAACTGAACTTGAAAAACTGGGCAGTTTTCATAAAGAAGTTCAATAGTGAAATTGACACATCGTTAAAAGACCTAAACAATGAGGACAATGAAGAATTCGCCCGCCATATCCAGCATGCTCGCGAGTTAGTTTCCAATCTTTCTCCGACTGCAAAAACAAACGTCGAGGAAGTCCTGCATAAAGCCTCCCTGAACAAAGCAACAAAAATATACGAGCACGGCATCTCCCTATCAAGAACGGCTCAATTACTAGGCGTCACCCCATGGGAGCTTGCCGAGTACATAGGTTCGAGAAACATGCACGATAATCCTTACAACGCTGCCGTCGATATAAAAAAACGCGCTAAATTAGTGCTGGACTTCTTCAAATGAAAGCAATAATTTTTGACTCTGGTCCAATAATAAATCTCTCCCTGAATGGATTATTGCCGTTGATAGAAAAACTCAAATCAGTTTTCAAAGGCAAGTTCCTCATTACATCTCAAGTCAAACAGGAAATATACGAAAGGCCTGTGCATATACCCCAATTTGAGCTCGGAGCCTTGCGCATCAAAGACCTGATAGACAAAAAAATCCTAGAAATGCCAGAGAGTCTCGATATAAATTCAAAACAAGTCGATATGCTAACAAGAAAATTCATGGAAGAGGCAAATCACGCGATGCAGGTTGATAATCACCATGTTCAGCTAGTAAGTGATGCAGAAATGTCCTGCCTCGCCTTAAGCCTTGAATTAAAAAATAAAGGAATTGAGAGCATAATAGCAGTTGACGAGCGCACTGCACGTATGCTCTGCGAAAAGCCTGAAAATTTAGAAAAAATAATGAGCATGCATCTGCATAAACAAGTCAATCTAGTTAACTCCTTGAATTCATTCAAGGGTTTCTCATTTGTCCGCTCTTCCGAACTTGTGTACGTTGCTTACAAGCTTGGTCTAGTCCCAATAGCAGATCCCCGCACTCTCGAAGCCCTTATACTGGCAACAAAGTTCAAAGGATCCTCAATCAGCTGGGAAGAAATTAATATTTTAAAGAAGCTCTAGGAATTATCCTGTGAGCATCCTCAAAAAACGAGAGACAAGCCCGCCTTCAACAGGTCTTTCTTCTACGTCAACAACATTAGGAACATAGGATTCTACAGTAATATTAAGAGGTAAACATCTTCCAAGCACGAAAGCTTGAGTTCCTTTAAACAAAACTTTTCTGCTTATAGGAATGTCTCCAAATGGAGCCTTATAAACAGTTCCGTTTGCACTATTCATATCCTGAACCATGACTCGTTCGCCCTCTAAGTATAAAGTAAGATGGTCTGCACTCACCCGCAGACTTCTCCCCAAAAAACGAGTAGAATAAAATTCATCAGTCGCCTCGGGCGACATAACTGCATTATCTGGAACATCCATTGCTCGTCCTCTTACAGAAACTTGATCGTCTTTAAATCTGCCAAGTTCATACATGCCTTTATGACAAAGAGTTACTTCTGGCACTCCCGGCGTACTTAACCTTACCTTATATTTTCCTTGCATGACTAATTAGATTAAATAAGGGTTTATAAATCTTCCTATATGTAACCTCTATTAAGGAACAACATATTCGATAGATTTAAAAGCCTAAAGATAAGGTAAATTCAATGGAACAAGATAGATTATATTGGAAATGGTATGCAAATTCTATAGGAAGACCTCTATACAGAACAGCGCGTGAAAAATTACACCTGCCCGAGGTTGGAGCAATTGGGATGGCCAATCTGCCCTCTGCGCTTGCAAAAGGAGTCGCTTTAGGAGGATTAACAGCTATTCTTACTGAAGGAAATGCACCTCTTTCATTAATTATGGGAGGAATAGGAACGGGAATATCTTTAGTTGGAATGACAGGAGCTATTTATGCAATACGCAAATTAAGGAAAAGTGCACAACGAATAGAACGCGAAAATAACTATAACACTTACGATTAAAAATGGACCCGGAGGGAGTTGAACCCCCGACTTCTGCTCTGGAGGCAGAAATTATACCGTTTAACTACGGATCCTTATCCTTTCAAATAAAAGAAGCATTATAAGTCTTGCGACCGCACGAATACTTTATAAACAACCCATCACTATATAGATAATGGTGAAAAAAAAGAAGGAACATCCTGATTCATCAGGTTCGTCGCAGCATTCTCACGTTCAACCCCGCTTGGAAGACACAATACTTCACAATCTAGTAGAACTCCAAAAAGTGCACACAAATCTCGCAGAAAAATTTGATAAGCTTTCAGAGCACATCTCCCAGCTTCTTACTCTTTTTGAGATTTCAGCGCGCAGCTTCGCAAAACAGACTCCAAGCAACATTTCAGACAAAGACCGCGAATTCCTTGACAAAATTGACAGACTGCTCGAGCAAAACAAAACCATTGCCAAAGGCCTCATGCTCATGGAGGAAAAAATGCGCGACCGTGTTTACGGGCAGTCTCCCCAGAATTTTTCATCACAGCCCCCTAGGCCTTCAAGCACCTCGCCGACAGGCATGCCCAGATTCTAATGCCTGAACAACAATCAATACAGGCCAAATTCTTGAATAACTTTGTTAGAAATATAATTGAAAACTTCCCTAAAAAAAATAATGAGGAAAGCACAAAAAACGCCCCGCCTGCATCTATAATTTTCTCCCCTCAAAAGATAGAACCTCCTGCAGTGAACTACGCCCCAGTACCTGCTATTAAATTTCAGAGTCCAGCAGCAAACTATGAAACAGGATATGAAAAAGTCGCACCTTTTAGCATAAAATCCACCAAGGAAATGGTAAAAGAAAACGCATGGAGCAAAATTCAAACTCTCGTGAAAAACAAGAATATACAAATAATTGAATGCCCTGGGCCAGATAAGCCAATTTTAATCCATGAAAAGGGTTCTCTTGCCAAAATTTCCCTTTCAATGTCTGAAGAGGAAATAATCACTCTACTAAAAACAATTGCTCAGGAAAATGCAGTTCCATTCATGCATGGCGTTATGAAAATAAAAAGTCAAAATTACAATCTGACTGCAGTCATCTCAGAATTCGCAGGAAGCAGATTTATTATCTACAACAATCCCTACAACTATGGATAATTCTGTTGATTGACATAATGTTTTCAGAATTATCCATTAGAGAATGTCAAGGACTTTGTCCTTGAGCACACTCGAGAATCTCGAAATTCTCGATGTTCTGGACAAACTATACTTGCATTATCAGAATTCTCTATAAATTTAAGCATCACGGCGCAGAAATATCAATAAAGCCATAATGCCTCCTAAAAGAGCAAGCCATGAAAAAGCAAGAGGCATATTCGCCTTTTCAGCACGGCACTCGTAACAGGCTTGCCCTCCGCAATCAACTCCGTTCTCATCCTTGTCCCTAACATTGTTATAGCAATGATTAGGAAGCTCATCGTACGACTGCACCAAAAATATACGTACTGTATGTGACTTTCGATTAAGAAGAAGGTGTGCAACAGGCTGTCTAATCTCTTCCTTTACAAGAGTAAGCGCCTGATCTCCCTCAGAAAGCGAAGCGATTGAAAGCACATCATGCAGCAGAACAACGCGGACAATCGCCCGTTCTTTTTCCAATGAAACAAGATGAACAAGTATGTCATCAACACCATCATCATCCAAATCAAACTTAACAGTTTCTCCCCGCTCAAAAATTACCTGGCGCGGTGTACTAGAAACTTCAAGAAGAGCATGCCCCTCATCAGGCAATCCTAATAACCCTACAAAATGATTTTCTCCCAAAACAAGGATTTTTGCCCGCTCTCCCAACTCAATCTCAAGCACAACACTTCCAAGAACAGCAAGGTCTTGCGACCCATATGAGCTCCCTTGTTCCAGTCTATTCCCTTCAATAGGCTGTTCAACAGCAGGACGAAAAATAGGAGAAGCTGTTTGCAAGGTTGGAGGAAGCACTGCAGGAAGAACAATTAGAGGAACAGAAAAAGCACATTCTTTGGTATCAGTAAAAGTAGTCCCACAGGCAGGATTTTCATAAAAGCACTGGCGAGACTGAACAGGAAGAGGAACTTCATTGTCTTGAGAAATAATCTCTAGTGAAGGCAAAGCACAGGAGCCAAATTCTCCGCACACAAAAACACTGCAGTCGGGAGCTGGAAGAGGCTCGCTTGGCTGAGAGCTTGGATCAGTAGGCAGCTGAGGCTCTTGAGTAGAAGGTTCACGAGTATCAGGACTTAGTATAAAAAATTCTTGAGCTTCAGCAAGCGTCTCTCCATTATAAACAACAAGAACTTCGATATGTGCATATTTATTTGGGACAGTGAAGGAAAATCGTCCAAGCTCAATAGCAATTCGAGATACAGACTCGGCAGAAAAACCCCTGACTTGTTCAGTATAACTCGTACTTACAATCACATTATTTTCTTTGCGTGTGAGAAACACGTTGCTCGAATCAACAACTGTGCCATCAACTTTCTTTACGCTGCGAACGACTGCCTGCTTGCCTTCAGGAACATCTACGCGCACATCAGAGCCAGCGCGCACCTGAACAGTAACAGGTCTATCTGGCTCCAAAGCCACCCACCCAAGAATGGCATTTGTCGTAGGAACCTCCCCTCCAGTCTGACTAACACTCCCAGGACTAATTCCTCCTGCAGAAGAAATATCTGAAGGCGGAGGTCTATCTCCCCCGCTTGAAGGAAGATTTTCAAATCCCAAAGTTACACTAAGAAGCGGAGCAAACTGAACAAGCGTTAAATATCTCTCAACCTCAATATCAGATAAAACGTTCAAGAGAGAATCAGATTTTGTATAGGTGTTAATCCTCACCACAACAGTGGAATCTGCAGGAAGAGGCCCTGCATCTTTGGTATCATAAAAAAAAGTCCCACTCAATTTTGAGCCCACGACAGGCTTTTCAAGATCAAGTTCAGCAGCCACATGCCCTGTTAAAGCAGTACTATAAAAAGAAAAGCTGGTTACCAAAACAAATACAGTAAAAAGAAGCGTGGCTACAAGTAGAAAAGAAGAGCGGCGAAAAAAAATAGATTCATTCATACGTGTCACGATTCATTTAGAGCAATCCCCTATATAAGATTATAGCAAAGGACGCTCTTATTTCCCCACTCTGCGCGCCTTTGCTATCTAGGGAAAGGCATACAATCTTAGCGAATTACTTATGTCTTTCACTATAGTGGCAAAGCAGGATTTATATAGAATAAAACGCCCTTATGATATGAAAAAAATAGTGGTGATTAGCCTTGGCGGGAGCTTAATTCTTTCACCCAATAATGCAAAGTTCCTTCTGGATTTAAGAAAGACTCTTAAGAAACATTATCGCACGCACTCATTTGTGCTCGAGTGCGGAGGGGGTTCAGTAGCGCGAGAATACATTAGAGTGTTACGAAAAGAAGGTAAAAGCGTGCGCGAACAATCCATAGCGGGAATCAGAGCCACAAGAATGAACGCCCAGTTTTTAATGCAGGTCTTTGGAAAGGAAGCCAATAGTGAACTCCCAATGACAATGAAAAAAATCAAGTCAGAGATGAAAAAAAACAAAGTCGTTATCTGCGGAGCCTTGCGTTATCAGGCAGATAATACTTCAGATGCAACTGCCGTTGAAATAGCTCGTTATCTGCACGCCCCATTCATAAATATGACCAATGTCGCAGGATTATACACCGCAGACCCCAGAACCTCAAAAAAAGCAAAACGCATACCTTTTATATCGTGGACCGAGTTTGAGAAGATGGCGAAAAAAATAAAATACAGGCCAGGACAGCACTTCGTCCTTGACCAAAAAGGTTCAAGTTTAATAAAAAAGAATAAAATAATAACTTATATAATCGGCAGCGACTCGAGGCAAATTGATAACATAATAAAGAGCAGGAAATTTATAGGAACAATAATAGGGCCATGATTTAAGCCCCAGAGTACATAAATCACAAAAAAATGAAATCAGAAAAACAATTGAAAGTAAAAGCTAGAGATGATATGTTCAACCGCAAGGTGTTAGAACAGCGCTTATGTTCAATCCTGGTAAGCCCTGAAGCACACCAAAGAAAAGAAAGCATAAAACATCTTGATTCAGGCCTGAATCACGTTCTCGCCGCGATTGCAGCAAAAAATAAAATCGCAATTGGTATAGACATTGAGGATATCTCCCATCTTCCAAAAAAAGAAAAAGCCCAAAGACTGGCAAGAATCAAGCAGAACCTCAAAATCACTAGAAAAACAAAAACCTCGAGTGCAATCCATGGAAGCAATCAGGGGATTTATGTCCTGCTTTCCCTTGGAGCTTCAACAACCCAGGCAAAAGAAGCGCAAACACAATCTTTTTAATGCTTCGCTGTCTTCTCCTCTTATGTCCCTAAAAGAAATCTTCGAATCACTTTCCCCGCTTGAGCGTAAAATTCTTCCTTTCATAAATCAATCATTGAATAAAATAGAAAAAGAAACAGGTCTGGATAAAACATCAGTCCTAAGGGCCCTTCGTTTCTTGGAAAATAAAAAAATTCTCAATTTGAAATCCACTAAAAAGAGTATTGTTGAGCTTGGAGTAAATGGAGTATATTACAAAAAAAATCACCTTCCTGAACGCACTCTCTTATCTGTGATTGAAAAGAACCCTTATCTTGAGCTTGCAAAAGCCAAATCACTATCGAGTCTATCAGACAACGAGTTAAAAGCCTCTATAGGAGTGCTAAAAAGAAAAGCCCTTATCGAACTAACAAACAATAAGCTGATATTAAAAGCCAGTAAGGAAGAAATAACCAAAAAATTTCCAGAAGAGCATTTTCTTGAGTCCCTTCCTAAAGAGTTTTCAAGTTTGAGCCCAGAGGAAAAATACGCTTTTAACAATCTCAAACAACGCAAAGATATCATAGAAATAGTTGAAAAAACAGAGTTGCATAAAACCCTCACTCCTCTCGGCTTAGAGTTAAGCTCTAAAAAATATTCAGGCATGGAAAATCTTGCTGAAGAAGTCACACAAGATATGATTAAAACAGGTTCAAGCCCCCAATTCAGGCGTTATGACATCCAAGCCCCGGTACCCCACATCTCGGGAGGAAAAAGACATTTCGTTAATCAGGCAATAGAATATGCAAGAAAAATCTGGCTCGAGTTAGGTTTTAAAGAGATGACAGGCCCACACATTGACAGCGCATTTTGGATATTCGACGCACTATTTACTCCTCAAGATCACCCAGTGCGGGAAATGCAGGATACATTTTATATAAAAGATCAGGAAGCAGAGTTTCCCTCAAGCAAAATAGTAGAAAGTGTGCAAAAAGCTCACCAATCTGGTATTGCAAACAGTAAAGGCTGGGCTTATCAATGGGAAGAGAAAGAAGCAAAGCGAGTCTGTCTAAGAACGCACACCACCTCATTATCTGCCAGAACACTTGCCAACATAAATCCAAATATTCCTGCAAAGTTTTTCACCATTGGAAAAGCATTCAGAAACGAAACTATAGATTGGTCACACGGCATAGAATTTTACCAAACAGAAGGCATAGTCGTTGATAAAGATGTAACCCTCAGGCATCTGTTTGGCTATCTCCATGAGTTTTATAAAAAAATGGGTTTCACCAAAATAAGATTCAGGCCAAGTTATTTTCCTTATACAGAGCCTTCCGTGGAAATAGATATTTATCATCCAGAAAAAAAACAATGGCTCGAGTTAGGCGGAGCAGGTATCCTCAGACCTGAAGTTACAACGCCTCTTCTGGGCAAGCCCGTTCCAGTGCTTGCGTGGGGGCAAGGGCTGGATAGAATAATAATGGACGCTTATAAAATCAAAGACTTGAGAGAAATGTATTCTAATAATCTCAAATCCTTACGCTCAAAAAAAACATGGCTAAAGTAAAATTCCTAAGAAAAGAAATTGAAAAGCATTTCAAGCTAGATAGTAATACATTAGATAAAATCAGCATGTTCGGCACAACTGTCGAATCAATAAACAATGATGAAATAGAGCTGGAGATTCCTGCAAACCGCCCCGATTTACTCTCTCTTAATTTATTCGCACAGGCAATAAAATCCTTCCTAGGAAAAGAAACAGGATTGAAAAAGTACAAAATAAACACCAAAAAAGAATATCATGTAACAATAAGTCCGTCAGTTAAACAAGTAAGGCCCTATACTTCATGTGTAGTAATCAAAAACCTAAAATTGAACGAAGAAAAACTGAAAGAAATTATATCTTTGCAGGAAAAGCTCCATACAACAATAGGCAGAAACAGAAAAAAATGCGCAATTGGAATCTATCCTCTGGACAAAATCTCTTTTCCGATAAGTTATGAAGCAAGAAAGCCTTCTGACATCAAGTTCATACCATTAGAAGAAAAGAAAGAGCTCAATGCTTGGCAAATACTCCAGCTTAAGCATCTAAAAGACTATGCTAAGCTCTTAGATAAACACGACAAATTCCCAATATTCGTAGATTCAAAAAAACAAATCATGTCCATGCCTCCGATAATCAACAGCCAGGAAACAGGCCAAGTCACATCAGGCACGAAAGATGTCTTTATTGAATGTTCTGGCCACGATCAAAACACTCTAGATAAAATAATCGCGATACTCACAGCATCCTTTGCAGAAATGGGAGGAGAAATAAACTCTGTAACATTGAAAGGAGAAAAAACGCATCTCTCTCCCAACTTAAACCCCCAAATTACCAAGCTATCAATCGATAATGCAAATAAGGTTCTAGGCCTAGATTTAAGCGAGAAAGAAATCTCAAATTTATTAAAAAAAATGGGTCATGAATATCAAAAGTCAAAAGTAAAAAGCCCCGCATGGCGCATAGACGTGCTACATGAAGTGGATTTAATAGAAGATATTGCAATAGCTTATGGCTACGACAAAATCTCCCCTCAAATACCGCAAATTGCAACGATAGGCGAGTCTGCCCAAATAAACACAATTAATTCAAAAATAATATCTACTCTTGTGGGATTAGGATTCCTAGAAACGTCCTCGCTGCATCTAATAACACAAGAGGAGGCAAAAAAAGCAGACCTGCAAAAACCACTTTCAGTAGAATCATCTAGAACAGAATACTCCATCTTGCGTCCCAATCTAACTATTCCCACGCTGCGCAACCTAAGGGAAAACACAAGCGTCGAGTATCCCCAGAAACTCGCGGAAATAGGCCCTGTTTTCGTGAGAGATAGCGAGGCAGAAACAGGCATAACTGAAAAAAACCATCTCGTCCTAGCCCTCACTCCAGGAAATTTCACAGAAGCAAAGCAGACTCTAGACTATCTGACAAGCCAGTTAGGAATAAATTACGAGCTAAAGGAAGCTGAAGCCTGGCCTTACATTAAAGGCCGAGCAGGAAATATAATCATAAACAACATCCCAGTAGGAATAATCGGCGAAGTCCATCCCGCCGTGTTGCATGACTGGAGCCTCAAGCTCCCTCTATCATTAGTAGAACTAGACCTCGAAGATATTTATAATCAACTTATTTAACCTTAAAATTTCACAACTCACTTACCCCAAGTCTTCATTAATCCAATTACTCCAATAATAATTATAATTACAGGAAGTAACCAGGACATAATTCCTGTTGTTAAGTCCCCCAGCTGTGTAATTCCAATTTTAGGTAATATCAGCAAAACACCTAATAATAACACGAGCCAAGCATACCATTTACTTTGCATTTTGTACCTCCTATGCAATATTAAATAGATTAAAGTTTAAAAGACTTCCTAAAATAAAAAAGCCTCTGCCGAGATTTGAACTCGGGACCCCGACATTACCAATGTCGTGCTCTACCACTGAGCTACAGAGGCATAGACTTGTGTAAGAAAAATGCTTTTTAATAGTTTCTAATCATCTCTTCGTCTTATTAATCTTTAAAATCCTGTCAGTCGTAGTTCCATCCGAAGGAGCATCAGGAAGCCAATCCGAGTGTATCATGTAACCTGTAATATACGCCGCCTTGTCAAACGCGCTGGAAAGCCAGACATGATACTGATTCCAAAAAAGTTCTCTGTTTTGCCCATCCCGTAATGCAAGATTCCCGTTGCTGATAATCAAAAGTGCAGACAACACTATTACCTTCAAAACAATAAATGAAACTTTCATTCTATCCTGTAAAATTAGCTCCCCAATCAAGTTTTACCGCGTTTCCCGTTAGCGTGCCAAAATTTCCTATAACCTTGCCCAGCCAGACGAAATAAAGCTTGCTTAACTGCACCAAACCATCCAAACTAGTCAAGTTCACCCCTGGCAACGTGCTGACATAAACAACCGTTACAACAAAGAAAATAGCAGCAATAACTATGATGTACGACCAAAAGTTCTGTCCCTTATTGCTTGATTTTACAAATAAGAAAAGCGCTGCCAAAACAAGCAGAATAATAATCCAGTTCATCATCTCTTTTACCTCTTGTACTATCAAAGAGGAGAACTATAAAAGGTTTTCCTACGCTGGTTGTTTATATTAGGAAAAGAGTAGTGTCATTATATAGTGCAGTAGTCAAGTAGTGAAATATATAAGGTTCTAACTATGTAATCTTGTATGAGGATAGTTCTAGAAAAAAGGAAACAAAAAGATTTGATTATGGGTGCAAAAAATAACCAAACTTGGAAGGAACTGGCGGAAGTTTTAGAACTTAACGAAAATTATTTAGTCAATTGGCTAAATAAGGAAAAAGGTTCAATTTCAGACGTTGTTTACAAAAGATTATGTAAAATAAGCAATAAAAATTTCGATGAACATATTAAGGAGAGATTAGATGATAACTGGGGCAGATCAAAAGGAGGAATTATTTCTAGCACAACATCTAAAGGATCAACCATCCAAATAAAAATTCCTCCCAGAAACGAAGATTTATCAGAATTAATAGGGGCTATCTTAGGAGATGGACATATCTCTTATATAAGAAATGAAAAAACAGGAGTATATCAAATAAACATCGCTGGTCATAAAGAGTTAGATAAAGAATATCACCTGATCTATTTATCTAATTTGTTTAGAGAATTGTTCGGAGTAAAAACAATAGATAGAGTATCTAAAACAAATAATGCAAGGCATTTAATAGCTTCTAGCAAACAATTAGTAGATTTTTTTATAAATGATGGTCTAAAAGCTGGAAACAAAATAAAAAATCAGATTACTATTCCATCATGGATAAAAGATAATGACATTTACTTAAGAGCTTGCATTAGAGGATTAATAGATACGGATGGTTGTGTTCATCATATGTCAAAAAAAGATCCTAAATTAATTAGAATAAGTTTTAAAAATTATAATAAAAGATTACTTGAGGATACAAGATACGCTTTATTGAAATTGGGATTTAATCCATCTAAAATAATAGGCAATAAACAATTCTTCTTATCTAGACAACAAGAGATATACAAATATTTAAAAGAAGTCGGATTTTCAAACCCTAAGCATCGAAATAGGCTAGATGCCATAATAAAAGCCTCGTAGTCTAGTGGTCTAGGACGATGCCCTCTGGCGGCGTAAACCCCGGTTCGAATCCGGGCGAGGCTATAAATTCACCATGGAATCAATATCATCAAATAGTACTTAAGATAGATACACGAAGGCATATATCGAATACATCAAAGGATTAAGAGAATACAATGAAATAATTAAACTGATTCATGGGAATACTCCAATTTCAGAAAAAGGAAAATGGGCCTAGATGCGCTCGCAGAAGATACTAAAAGAGAAGTTATGAATGCTCTTGATATCCTTATAGGAGAAATGGAAACTCTTACGCAAAAACCTGCAACCCGTAATCCTTTTAAATAACCGCTTCTTCATCATTGTATGCCAGAAAAATCCATCGGAGAAGTATCAAATTACTTTGCCCATGTAAACGCTGCAGCCATAAAACTTAAATCAGGTCTCAAAATCGGCGATACTATCAAATTCAAAGGCGGAGAAAACGACTTCGAGCAGAAAATAGAAAGCATGCAAATAGACCACAAGCCAGTCACAAGCGCAAAGAAAGGCGATGAAATCGGCATTCTCGTAAAACAGCACGTGAGAAAAGGATACAAAGTATTCAAGACTCAAGCCATAAAGTAAACGTCTCCCAAAGGGAAAATTTTGGAAATTTAAAGAGAGCGGGAAAAAAGATTGGCATCCGAAAAGTATTTAAATATAAGAATATTCTAATATACTATTATGAGAGAGTTATACAAAATTCATGCTGAAATGTGTAAAGTTTTTTCTAATTCGACTAGATTGGAAATCCTGAACCTATTAAGAGATAAAGAACTTTCAGTAACTGAATTGATAGAGAAAACAAAATTAAGCCAGGTAAATATTTCTCAGCATTTGTCTATTATGAAGTCTAAAGGGATTGTTGTCTCCGAAAGGGATGGTAAAATGATTTATTATAAATTGTCAAATCCAAAGATAATTAAGGCATTTGATATTATTAAAGAAGTCCTAACTGAAAGATTAGAAAAAAATAGAAAAATATTAGTAGAGGTAAAAGCATGAAAATTGGGCTTGTGTTAAATACTAATGAGCCAGAAGTTGTGTGGAATTCTTTTAGATTTGGAGTTACATCATTAAAGTCAAATCACGATGTAAAGATTTTCTTAATGAATAAAGGTGTTGAAATAGAAGATATAAAGGATGAAAAATATAATGTTAAGGAAAAAATTGATTTGTTTATTGAAAGCAAAGGCGAGATGTTAGCTTGCGGAACTTGCCTAAAATCTCGGAATAAAGAAAAAAATAATATCTGCCCAGTCTACACTATGAAGGATCTGCTGAAATTGGTTGAAGAATCTGACAAAATTCTTACATTTGGTTAAAAGACAAAAGCCCCGTTTCTGTCAAGTCCAGCCATCTATCTTCGCTTAATACCCTATTAACTTTTTGTCCCTAAAGTAGGTGTTGCTAACTTTACAGACCATCAAAGCCTAAACCTTTTAAACTTGTACTTTGTAACACTTCTAAGCACCTGCAATCCAGCCAAAGACGCAGGGATGTCAAAAAAGGATGAAAAAACTTTTCAGATACAAATATCCTAAGCTTGCGCTTCTAATCCTGATTATAACAAGTGCGTACATCGTATTTAGCAATCCTGCAATTAAAGAGATAATAAACAATATCGACTCAACAGGATATACAGCGGCCTTTATAGGGGGATTATTGTTCTCCTTTGGGTTTACCACCCCCATTGCCCTAGGAATGTTTATTGTTCTTGAACCCTCTAATATACTCTATGCTTCCCTTATAGGAGGAGTGGGAGCAGTTATATCTGATATAATTATATTCAAAATAATAAAATTCTCGTTTATGGATGAGTTTTATCGTTTAGAAAATACAAAACCAATTAGAAAAATAACACAAGAAATAAAAAACGATTTCAGCAAAAAAGTTAGGAATTATATGTTAATGATATTCGCAGGGTTAATCATAGCTTCTCCCCTCCCAGATGAATTAGGAGTGAGCATGCTTGCAGGCCTAACTCATATAAAACAAAGCCATTTCATCGTAATGAGTTATTTAGCAAATACCCTTGGAATAGCAATCATGCTGCTCATTTAAGAAAAAATCTCTTATTTGTCAGATTTTCCAACGAAAAACATTTAAAAAGACTCGAAAGGTTAGCCTGATAAGCTCTTGTAGTCTAGTGGTTTAGGACGGTGCCCTCTCGAATCATCTGACTTGAAAAAGTCTGATGGACAGAGAATCGAAAGATTATCTGGATGCCGAGGTTCAGTCGTTGAGACAATAACCTCTGTCCCCCGAGGACAGGCAAATCCGTTAATCGGGCTTGTTTTCAAAAGCCCGTGGAGAACGGCGCAAACCCGGGTTCGAATCCCGGCAGGAGCATTTAGAAATCTCCATTTTTGTTGCTATTAGATATGTTTTTATAATGCTCTAAATGCGAATCTAAATGAAACGCCAAGACATTTCTATTTTAGTAATAAATAGAATAATTCGTCCCGATGAAGAGATACATGGTGGTCTTGATACCCATATTAAAGCGCTTCAAGCTCGCGGTTATAAGGTGACTGAAGATGCGCGAGTTAGAGGAGACCTTTCACAATATGATATAATTGTCGCACATCCCTCATGGAGTGACATCTCTCTTTTAGAAGAATTTCATCAAAAAAATTCTCAAGTGCCTTTGCTTATCTGTAGTGGATTTGGAGCAGGAGAAAGAAATGCAAAGGTTGCTGGATTTAGAAAAGATAAATACAATACACATTACGCAGTTTCGCCCGATATACAAGATTTTCTAAGATTAATTAAATCATTCACCTCAGAGATTTATCAAGGGAAATTAAAATTATAAAGATTCCTAAATGATGGGATTTCCCATTCTCCGACGAGAGCATTGGATTATTATAAAAGATTTATACGCTACCTAAAAAAATGTAAGAGTTTTACAAAATAGGTCCTAAAAAAGATGAGATATGGGCAGGCCCTCCATCTCTAGTTACTCTAAAGATGCCTTTTGAATCGCCTTGTTTTTGTTGTGCGAGCATGAATAACCTTCTTACTACGCTTAATCTTGATTCAGTTTCCTCTGGATCTGCCATAATTAAACGATCCGCGGAATGAACGCAATGACTATAATAAAATCTACTATCCTTAAACGAATATTCTCTTAGTAATAAAGTTTCGCAGCCCCCCGTTCCCTTAGTCTTATAACGCGCTAAATATTCAGTCCCACAAAAAGGAGCAATAGAGTCGCTTAGGATAAGAGCAGTACGATCATGCAGAATATTGCCTTCTTGAAGCAATTTTTGGTAGCTCCTAAATGCTTCAATAGTTCTCCCTTCAGGGTAAGCGTCTAATTCAATCTCCCTTAGAGCATCAATTGCAACCTGGCTCGGGCAAATATATATCACTGCAACACCTCTTTTTATCGCCAAAGCTGAACTAATACCAACTTCTTGTGAGCTGAAGGTCCTAGGATAACCCCTTGAGTCCATTAAGACCATTGCATCCCCTTCGTCTAGTTGCCCAAAAGAATTAACTAGAGCAATATTTGGCCTAAACGCCCTGTCTAAAATAGCTGGAACTATGGGTGCTACCCTTTCTGCGAATTCAAGTTTTCCCATAATTAATTGATTTTGTACTTCCTTATAAAACTTACTAAATAGCCATGTAGTTCGCGAGGTTGCTCAGGCATCTTGATGGGACTTGCAAAACCACGTCCAATCATTCTACCACCAGAGCCGTAGGCACGACAAGGAGCATTCAGTTATTCTTGCTAGTTCGAAGGTGTTTATGGGCAAAAGGATAAATCACCAGCATCGAAATGAACAATACAATACCTAAAAGAGCAAAACCTAATGCATAGGATTTCTGCATAACAAAGCCTATTCCAAACGCGACAATGACCTCGTAAACCACTTGAACTTGTTGAGCAACCGAAAGTATCGTAGCCTTATACCTTCCATTTATTACACATTTATCGAGAATGTGATGTTCAATAATTCTGTGCCTGCCCCAGTAATATCCAACAGCTAAAGAAAATACTGCACCTATAAGAAAAGGGTTCTTAAGCGAAGCAATAAGAAGATATGCTAAAGGAAAGAGAATTATCTCTATCTGCATTAATCTTCTTATCCCAATCTTTTCATTTAGGAAATGCGCATAGTGACCTACTCCGAACCAAACAAATCTTGATATGCCCATAACTAAACCAATAAGCACAACAGGATATCCAAGTGATTGTAAATAGGGATAGCGAAACCCTGACTCTCCAATAAGAAATCCTCCAACAAGGCCAGTAAATAAAATTACAGGAAAGAAGCTTTTATTGATAGACCTTCTTAAAGTCTGAAAAGTTCCCTCGTATTCTTTAACTTCTTTTTTAAGAGGAGGACTAGTAAGTAGCAATACTGCACCAAAGCCTAAAAGATCAAATATCAAGTTAATGTATAAGGGGATTGTTATATCAAATTGGGTCGTTAATGGAAGAAGAATAATCAAGATAGCACTTAAAAATGAAACATTTGCTGAATTTTTACTCATAATTTTTGTATACTTCTTTCCTTTTCGCAGAGCTATAAGGGTATTGTGCATAAATGCAGACTCTGTGCCGGATGTAAATGCAAAAGATGCTGATATAAAAACAGAGCCCAAAGCGAAAATAATAAATCCATTAGCAAATATGAAACATAGCATTGAAGCAATCATAAGAATCTTAGCCATAATCAAAGTTTTCTTATGGCCTATTGTGTCTGCCATATAGCTGCTGGGGATTTCCAGCAAGAAAGAAGCCAAGTACCCAAGACCTGTATAGAATCCAATTTGTTGAGCAGTAGTATTTGGAAGGGTAAGGAAATAAATAGACAGTATAGGTATAAAATGACGGCGTTGAGATAGACTATAAAGAAAATAATAGAAGAGATTACTTCTCAAACCTCGCCTTAATTTCATCTCCCAAACAACTAAAATCAGTTTAAATAGTTTCATTTAAATCACTCTCAAATAACAAAATCAGAGGAATATTTATCTCAAATCCTCATAAAAATATATAAGCTCTCGCGCCTATCAAAGAGAGGAAAAAGAGAAGATGGAACAGGAAATAACTAATATAGACGAGAAAAAAGAAATACAAAGAAAGATTATAGAACTTCCCGAATCTAGTTTAAATGGAAAAGCCACGGAAGACGAGTTCTTGAGTGTTCTCCGCCTCGTCTCTCCAGGCACTAATGTACGTACAGCCCTAGAAGGCATAGTAAAAATAGGCAAAGGTGCATTGATTGTAGTAGAAAACGACTTTACCAATTCAATTCTCGACGGAGGCTTCAAACTGAACTGCCGCTTCACCCCTCAAAAGCTCATGGAACTTTCTAAAATGGACGGCGCCCTAGTTTTATCTAAAGACTTAAAAAAAATAATGTATGCCAACGTCTTGTTAACCCCAGATACAAAAATATCAACTAACGAAACAGGCACAAAACACAAGGCAGCAGAACGAACTGCAAAAATGACCGGCACCCTAGTCATAGCCGTTTCAGAAAGAAAAAATGAAACCAACGTTTATTATAAAAACATCAAGCACACTTTAGTAAACAGCAACGAACTCCTAAGAAAAACCAACGAGCAAATCCAGCTATTGGAGAGGCAAAGAGAACTTTTCGATAGAAACGTTGAAAAACTAAATAGATTCGAACTCCAAAATTATCATAGTCTCCATCAAGCTATGATGGTCATGCAAAAAGGACTCTTTATCCAAAAGGTATCGCGCGGTCTGCAAAAATCAATAATAGAATTGGGAAAAGAAAGCACCTTGTTGAAAACGCGGCTCAAAGAGCTGCTTTCAGATGTAGAGCGCGAAACCGAGTTAGTTGTGAAAGATTACACTAGACTAGATGTAAAAAAATCCCGCGCCCTCCTTCATACCCTATCCTACGATGAAATCCTAGACAAGGATAATATCCTCAAGGCACTATCTTATGAAAAGCCCATCCAGCCAAGGCAGATTAGAGGATGGCGCATATTAAGTAAAACATCTCTCACAGATGCAGAAAAAGCCATCATAACAAAAGAAGCAGGCACCCTAGGCAAAGCCATTAATTCGCCTCTAAGTTTTTATAAAAACTTCATACCAGAAGAGAAAGCCAGCGCGTTGAAAGAGGAAATTGAACGCATGAAGCTCAATTACAGTTATTAAGAAATAAAAATCTTACCCAACTGCCAATCTCTTATGATTCCAAGGGCAGTTCTTCTCATATCAATTTCCCCGCCCTTTACCAAAAAGTGTTTCTTCTTTCCAATTTCCATAAAAATATCATTCTCGTCTTTCTCTTCAGAAATTCCATAAAAATTCTCAAGTAGTTTAGGATACTGCTTTTTCAGAAGCCCTATAAAACGAATCGCCGAACGCTCCGGCTGTTTAAGTTTTTCAGGATTTTTAGCTCCCAAAAAAGCAATGAGCGCCTCATCTCGTTCGTCGAAAGGTATAACCCCAGGACTGTCAAGAATCTTAAAACTAGGGGTGGAAACCCACTGCACTCCCTTCGTCGTGCCTGCAATTGAAGAAACTTTTGTTCTAGCCCTTTTAACAAGCGCATTAATAACAGACGACTTACCAACATTAGGATACCCAACAAAGGACACCTTAGGTCTATCAAAGCCTCTTCTTTTGCCTATAATAATAATCCTTTCCTTAAGGCGTTTCATACCCAAGTTCTTTATTCCGGAAACAAACACGCATCTTTCTTCTCCCAATCCATGTTTAACTTTTTCAACAATCTCCCTTGAAACAAGATCACTCTTATTCACAACAAAAAGCAGGAACTTTCCTTCCTTCTCAACAAGCTCTTCAATCTCATGATTTCTCGATAATTCGGGCATCCGCGCATCCAGAACTTCAGCTACAATATCAGATTCCCGCACGGCGATGTTGGCATGTTTCCAGAAGCTCATATCCTGTTCAGGAACATCAGCTTTAAAAACCCATAGAATGTCTAGACATAACATGAAGAGATCATCAAGAAGATGGAAAAAGAAACGCCAGATGCGCTGGAAATGGCAGCGCAAGCGCCTAAGAAAAGAAAAGCGCAGGCGTAGATTACACAGAGAAAGAGCAGCTTAAACATGAAAAGCATAGATGATGGATTTCTAAAACCTCCTTATCAAATACGCCAGTCTCCACTTGGGCGGCTAAAGTATGAATCCTCTGAAAGACCAAATCAAGATAATAAATACGAACTAGATCCCAAAGCAGGAGAAAGAGAAAAGCTAGATTACTTTGCACAATCCTTCTCTCCAAGAACAAGCCCCTACAATACTGGAAAAGACAACTATAGACAAGCCGCTTAATGCAAATCCAATTATCACAATAATCTATAAAAACCCTTTCTCCGAAAGCAAGATATGCAGACCGATATATGGACAGAAAGGTATCGGCCGGAAAAATTCGAAGAGGTGATGGGGCAGCAGGAGATTGTCAAGCGCGTTCGCTCGCTCGTTCAGGCCCTTAACATACCTCACTTACTCTTCGCAGGTCCGGCAGGTACAGGCAAATCAACTCTAGCTTTAATCATTGTGCGCGAGTTATTCGGAGATAAATGGAAGCAAAATTATCTAGAGTTAAACGCCTCTGACGAGCGCGGCATCGAAGTAGTGCGGCAAAAAGTAAAAGACTTTGCCAGAACAAAAGCCCTCGGCAACGTGCCGTTTAAAGTTATTTTCCTAGATGAAGCTGATGCCCTTACAAGAGAAGCACAGCAAGCCTTAAGACGCACGATGGAAAATTACACAAACACCTGTCGTTTTATCTTGTCATGCAATTATTCCTCAAAGATCATAGACCCTATCCAATCGCGTTGCGTCGTTTTCAGATTCAAACTCTTAGAAAAAAAAGACGTCGCAACTGTCATAAAAAGAATAGCTGAAAAGGAAAAACTGAAAATTTCTGATGAAGCAGTAGAAGCCCTATACGAATCAAGCGAAGGCGATTGTAGAAGAGCAATAAACCTTCTGCAGGCAACCGCTTCCATATCAGTAGACATCAACGCAGAAATGATTAATATCATAGGATCCTCGTCAAAACCTGCAAACATTCGCGTGGTCCTAGATTATGCTTTAGCGGGAGACTTCGTGAACGCCCGCGAGCGTCTGTTAGATGTAATGCTCAAGGAAAGCATTGCAGGAGTAGATGTAATAAAAGCTATTCAAAAAGAAATCTGGAACCTCCAGATTGAACCTGAAATCAAAGTAAGATTAACTGAAAAAGTCGGAGAAACTGAATTTCGCATGGTCGAAGGTAGCGATGAATTTGTCCAGCTCCAATCCCTCCTCGCTTCCTTTGTACTCGCAGGCAAAGGCCTGAAATAAAGGTATAACATGGGATTGGAAATGCGTGTCTCAGGATTAAGCTTTGAGGTGAATAAGCTATTGGCTCTAAGACCCACAGGAACCTCGGGAATAGATGAAAATGAATGTCTTCCAAGTCCTGAAAAGCTAAGAGAAGGAGGGACATATCCTTATAAAATAAGTGGCAGAGGACTTTTTCCCCAAGGAAGAAAAGAAGGAAAAGATATTGAAATTCCTCTTTATGAAAGACCAGATGGCCAATCAACCCCAGAAAAATTAATCGTAGATTCAGGATATCCTATTATAGCTGATGTTAACATTATAACTGTGACGCATCAATGCGACGATGAAGGAAGAATACATACCTCTGGAATATATAAAATAATTAAACTAAATAAAGCAGGATAATATGCAAAACACAACCCTCCCTGAAAAATACCGCCCAAAAAAATATCAAGACTTGGTGGGACAAGAAAAAGCAATTATAGAAGTAAAAACATTCCTCCAAGAGTTCCCGAAGAAAAAAGCCCTTCTTCTCTATGGTCCTCCAGGGACAGGAAAGACAACTCTTGCTCTCGTAGCAGCGAAAGAAAATGAATGCGAAATCTTTGAGCTAACCTCTTCAGATCTTAGAAACAGAATTAAACTTGAGGGCGTACTCAAGCCCGCCTCTGCCCAGACAAGTTTATTCAAAAAAGGCAAAATTCTCCTCGTTGATGAAGTCGATGGAGTAACAGGCACAGACATCGGAGGAATTCCAGAGCTAGTAAGAATCATCAATCAATCGAGTCATCCAATCATCATCACAGGCAATGACATCTGGCAAAGCAAGCTTGCGCCCGTGAGACCATTATGCAAACTCGTAGAAATGAAATCCCTAAACATAGACACTTTAGCAGACTACCTAAAAATAATAGCTAAAAAAGAAGGCACAGAGGAAAACATTCATTTCTTAAAGCAAATCGCCATAAAGTCACAAGGAGACATCAGAGCTGCTCTAAACGACCTCCAAGCCTATTCAATAGACAAAGACATTTCCCTTAACATGGACAGAAGAAACAAAGAAGAAAGCATTTTCAACATTCTCAAGCTTATCTTCCACGAAAGACAGGACTTCCTAGAACTATTTGATACAACCGAGATGTCCCTAGATGAAATCTTATTATGGATTGAGGAAAACATTCCCCGCGAGTATAGTGGCGAAGCACTAGCCAAAGCGTACCAAGCCTTAAGCAATGCAGATATCTTCCGCGGGCGCATTTACCGCCAGCAATTCTGGCGTTTTCTCCTCTATCAAAACGCCTTCCAGAGTGCAGGCATCGCGTATGCAAAAAAGCAAGGCAAATACGGATTTGTAAAGTACGAAAGACCAAAGCGTGTGCTTAAAATCTGGCTCAACAATCAAAAAACAGCTAAGAAAAAAACGATTGCGCAAAAATACGCCAAATTCGTTCACTGCTCAGTCAAACGCATCATGCGCGACTTCGACATCCTCAAACCCATCATGCAAAAGCCCCTCGTTCAACAGCAGCTAAGATTAGAAGACGATGAAATTGATTTCCTGACGAAATAGCTAAAAGGTTAAAAACCTTCAAAAATTATCAAAGCGAGGCAGTTATAATGGTAAGAATCAATACTTATTCAATTAATTCTCGATTGCGAAAAGAAGCAGCGAGCAACCATGAAAGAGATACTTATCAAGCAGTTACCCCAGACAGACCATCTCCCCCTCTAACTGAAGGCGAGCGTGTAGAAAAAACTATTGCTGTTTCCCAACTACCTGCTAAAGATTATACTCCCTCTATCCGCAAACCTAAGAAAGTTGCGAAACTAAAAGGGAGAGTTTCAAAACAAAAAGCAGAAGAGCCAATGATATTTGCAAATCTTCGTGCTCCGGGAAACTATGCCTTTCCCTCAGCGAATGGAGATTCAAAAAGAAATGCTTCACTAGACTTAAAATTAAATGGAACAAATAACGGAACTAATAGCACACATGCTTGCGATCCTGCATACGAAGTGGAAAAAGCACGTCTAGCAAGTATGCCAATAAAGGAAGTCTGGAAAGAATACGTCTCAAACCATTCGCAAACAACAAGAAACTTTCTTATGGAAAGATACATGCCTTTAATAGTAAAGATAGCAGA
>Ga0082335_1001333_pt1 | contig 53375 bp, 54 predicted proteins | sample Subgrocontami58m_FD_72375 | JGI IMG/M metagenome (GOLD analysis project Ga0082335, IMG submission 72375) | Subsurface groundwater microbial communities from S. Glens Falls, New York, USA - GMW37 contaminated, 5.8 m (SPADES assembly) (version 2) ... | reverse complement strand
ACAGAATTATTAAACTGAAGGGAAAAGATTGGTGGAACAATTACTTGAAAGAAAACGAAAAAATGTTGGGAATAACACTTTGGTTTGATAAATATATTTTTCGCGATGGTTCAATGAGCGAAGAATTTATCGAAGAAATAATAAAATTTTGGGAGCAACAGGGCCTTAAGTCAAAAAAAATAGTTAATAAACATGAATTCTGGAATGATCTGTGCGTAGTTGATTCATTTAGCGGAGCAACTTTACCATGTGAGTGGCTAAGAGTAAAGTATATTACCACAAAACAAGGGGCGAAAGTTGTCTCTCACGTTTCTTTTTATAAGGATAATAGCGAGGAGGTAATTGGGCCAACTAGAAAATATATTGACGTTTAAAATTTTATAATAAGTATATGACTACTGATCGAATCTCATCAAAATTTATTAAGGAAGTATTAAAATTCCTTAAATACGAAGATAGGGTCTTGGATTTGGGCGCTGGGTTAGGGAGTCAGTCGGAGCGATTTGCGCGCGCCGGAGCTTTGGTTACCGCAGTTGATAAAAGGACAAATCCAAAATTGAAAAATATTGTTTGGCATAAAACCTCGGTTGAAGATTTTATCGCCAACGCTAGCAACCAGCAAAATTACCGGATTATTTTTAGCCAGAATTTACTCCAGTTCTTGAATAAGGAATGGGTTTTTGTAAAATTACTGCCTTGGCTTAAGGATCATCTTGAACCTGGCGGAATTGTCGCTTTCAAAACATTTTATCAAGAACCAGAACAGGCCTTTACCGAACCATTATCGTCATTATATAATGCCGACGAGCTTCAAAACTTCTTTAATGATTATCGGGTGATTATAAAAAGTCAGGAGGAAATCCTTGATTCCGACATGAAAGGAAAGATTAGAAAATTTTTTATAACCAAGTTGATTATTCAAAAACTACTTAAGGCGGTTTGACAGATTTTATAGGATAACTTAGGATTAATTCACAATTTAACAAGGGTCAATTTTCCAAGTTTTTTTTGGAGTTGACCCTTTTATTTTTTAAAATAGTTAAAACAGAAAAAAGCTTTCCGCCTAGTGTGGTATATAAACCACGGCCGAAAGCCTTTTTCTACTGTAATAATACCTTATTTAAAATGGTTGTCAAGAGATAATTTATCCACATTAAAATATTTAACAATTAACCATAAAAATATGCGAAAAGCGATTTTTAAAGCATTTGTTCTTTTGCTGGTTTTGGAGCCGGCGTTAACTTCAGCCGCTTCCACCAACTACCGCTACACCGGTCAGGAACTTGACCAGACCGGCTTGTACGATTATGGCCAGCGCCAATATCAGCCGACAGTCGGAAAGTTTATTCAGCCCGATCCGATCCAGTTTAATTTAAACAACCCTCAAAAGCTAAGAGAGCAGGCCCAAAAAAGCCAGCAGGAATTTTTAGCCAATCCGCAGAACTTGAATTCATATTCTTACACCGCCAACAATCCGGTCAATTATACCGATCCGGAAGGGGAGTTCAATTTTAAAACCGGCGCAGTAGAACAGGGCGACACTTTGTCCAAAGTTTTTGGCGAGCAGTGGCGCGAAGTGGCCGAGTACAATAATCTACAAAATCCCAATTTGATTTATGCGGGCCAGATTTTAAAACTGCCACCCGGCTTTAAAAAAGATCAGAATTTGGTTGAACAGGGTTTGGACTGGGGTACAAGTTTGACTCCGGGAGCGAGCGATTTAAGAGATTTTAAAGAATTTATTTACGGCCAGGATCTGTTCAGTGGAGAAAAAATGAATTTTTTGGAAAGGGCGCAAGTGTTGGGCGTGGCTTTGGTGCCGTTTATTTCGCGCTCCGTGATTAAAAAAGCCGGTCAGGCCGGTGAAAAGCTTTCCAAGGTGTTGGATAAAAAACTGCTGGCCAATAAAACGGTCAGAAAAATTTTAAAAACCGCCGGCTTAAAACCGGAACAGGTTTTGGATAAAATCAGCTTGCCCAGGCAACTCAATAAATGGAGCGCGCACCTTAACCGCTGGCTGGGCGGGTTTTTGGGCAAGAATTAAGCTCGCTCGGGTAGGCAAAATTTTTTGTCCTCGACTCTCTCCCTCGACTCGCCCTGGTCTCGCTACGCTCGCCAGGGTTCGCTCGGGGGGACCCGTCTCGGACCGAAAAAATTTGCCTGCCCGTCGCTCGCTATATTTAAATCATAACTCAGCTAGTTGTTTCGGATTTTTCCTCTTTATTAAAGTCCCATTTTTTAGTATAATTGAGGCAGGATTAATATCTTAACCTTTTTTATATGCTGATTATTTGGGCTCTTATTTTTTGTCTGGCGCTCTATATTTTAATCAAGGCGGCCGACTACTTTACCGAAGCGGCCGAAAAAATCGGCCTGAACCTTAAAATCTCGCCCTTTATCATCGGGGTGACAGTGGTCGCCATCGGCACGTCTTTGCCGGAACTGGCCACTTCTTTAGCCGCCGTTTTTAACGGTCAGTCCCAAATTGTGGCGGCTAACGCCCTGGGTTCCAACATTACCAACATCTTGCTGATTATCGGCATTTGCGCCCTGTACGCCGGCGTGTTAAAGGTTAAGCACACTATCATCAATCTGGACTTGCCTTGGCTGGTCGCGGCCACCGGCCTGATTACCGTAATTTTATGGGATCAACAAGTGACTATGGGCGAGGGCATTATCGCCATTGTGGCTTATTTGGCTTACGCTTGGTATTTGATTAAAGTTCAGCGGCATGAAGCGGGCGGGGCGGAAGGTTTTATTCCCGGGCAGGATATTCCGGCTTCCAGGGAAAAACGACATCATCATCGGCTTAAAAAACTCAAGTTTAACTGGCACCTGACTTTTTATCTGATTATCAGCGTGGTGGCCATTTATTTCGCGGCTGACTGGACCGTCAGGGCGATTATCAGCATCGCCGCCATCCTCAAGGTGCCTTCTTCCATTGCCGTGATGATCGGCATCGGCGTTGGCACTTCTTTGCCCGAACTGATCGTTTCGTTGATTGCCGTCAAAAAAAAGCAGTACGAAATCGCTTTGGGCAATATTTTCGGTTCCAATATTTTTAACGCCCTGATGGTTTTGGGCATACCGGCTTTATTCGGGACTTTAACAGTCGACGACCACACCTTTAGCGTGGGCATTCCTTTTTTGGCCGGCGCCACCCTGATTTACGTCATTTCCATCATGTTCAAAAAAATCGACCGCTGGGAAGGCAGTTTATATCTGGCGGTTTACGCCCTGTTCATCGCTAAATTGCTGGGCTTGTTTTAAAAGATGCTTATTTATCAGGAAAAACAAAAGACCTATTTTATTTTAATCGCGGTTTTTATCATCATCGCTTTGTTTTTTTTGGTCACCATTTTTTTGCCGCGCTTTTTGGGCAATCAAGAGGAGTTGAGCCGTTTAGAAAGAGCGGCCGCGCTGGCGGCAATAGTTATCGACTTTATTCTGTTTTGGTCTTTTTTCCAGCTGTCAATCAAACTGACGCCGGAAAATTTAACCATCGCTTTCGGAATTTTTAAAAAGAAATTCAAGCTGTCCGAAATCAAGGATTGTTCAATCGAAAATTTTGAAATGAAAAGATACTGGGGCTACGGCATCAGGTTCGGCTTTGATAAATCAATCGGCTATATTGCTCGGGCCGGACGGGGCATCAGGATCAAGCCGGTCAAGGGCAAGGATTATTTTTTTTCCACCGATAACCCGGAGCAATTATTGCAGTTAATCCGAGCCGGAGTAAAGGGATCAATCAAATAGTCGGTAATTTGTTGTTATGAAAAAAAGAACCATTGTTAAAACCATGCCCGCAGGCGCCGTCAAAGTTTTTAAAGGAATAATTTTTGACATTTACCAGTGGAAGCAAAAATTATTTGATGGCAGTCAGGCGATTTTTGAACGGGCGGACCGGCCCAATACGGTGGAAATCATCGGGGTGACTCCGGAAAAAAAAATAATCGTGATTGAGCAAAAACAGCCCGATAGCGGCTGGTTTTGGGATTTGCCGGGCGGCCGAATCGATGTTGGTGAGTCCGTGACAAAAGCCGCGGCCCGCGAGTTGCTGGAAGAAACGGGTTACGTGTCTTCCAAAATAAAATTATGGCAGGAGCGTGAAGTGACAAGTAAATTGGATTGGATTATCTATGAATGCATCGCTTACGGTTGTAAGAAAAAATTTGATAAAAATTTGGACGCGGGCGAAAAGATTAAAGTCAAGCTGTTGAGTTTTGAACAATTTCTAATGTTGCCTTGGAAAGAAAATTTTTATTGCACCCATTTATCTTTGGCTTTGTTAAAAATGCAGGTTAAACCCGGGCTAAAACAGGATTTTTATAATTTGCTTTTTAAGAAAAAATTATGAACTTAAAAAAAATTTCCGACCTTAAAAATATCAAAGGCAAGATTGTTTTGTTGCGCGTGGATTTTAACGTGCCGTTAAAAAACGGCCGGATTGCCGACGACGCTAGAATTAAATCAGCCCTGCCTACCATTAATTATCTCTTATCAGGTGGGGCCAAAGTGGTGATTTTGACTCACCTAGGACGGCCTGACGGCAAAATAGTTCCTGAATTATCCACTAAAATTTTAGCCGAGCACTTGGGAAAATTATTAAAAAAGAAGGTGATTCATCTTGAAGCTATGCCGGCGCCGGATATGCTAAAAAGAATGATCTCCCAGGTTGCCGGACAAATCGTGATGCTGGAAAACGTCAGGTTTTGGCCGGGCGAAGAAAAAAACGACAAAAAATTCGCCAAACAATTGGCCGAATTCGGAGATTTTTACGTTAATGACGCTTTTTCGGTTTCGCACCGGGCGCACGCTTCAGTTGAAGCGATCACTCATTTTTTGCCGTCGTTGGCCGGTTTACAGTTGCAGAAGGAAGTGGAAAATTTAGCCCAGATTTTGGAAAGTCCGTTGCATCCCAAAGCGGCCATTATCGGCGGGGCCAAGCTTGATACCAAAGTTAGAGTCATAAAAAATTTAATGAAAAAAACGGATTGGGTGTTGGTGGGCGGAGCCATTGCCAATAATTTTATCAAAGCGCAAGGTCATCAAGTGGGGCAATCCAAAATTGATCTCAAAGAATTACCAATTGCCAAAGCGCTGTTAAATAAAAAATTGATTGTGCCAATTGACGTGGCTGTCGGTTCAAGCCTGGATTCGTCTTCAAAATATGCTGTCAAGAAAGTTGACCAGGTCGGTAAAAAAGATATTATTCTGGATTTGGGCCCTCAAACAATCGGGCAATTCGTCAGTTTGATCAAATCAGCCAAGCTGGTTGTTTGGAACGGACCACTGGGGTATTTTGAAAATAAAAAGTTTCAAAAAGCGAGTAAAGAAATAGCCAAGGCCATCAGCCAGAGCCAGGCGTATTCGGTGGTTGGCGGGGGAGAAACCGGTCAGTTATTAGAACAACTCAAGCTGGCTAAAAAATTCAGTTTTGTTTCTTTGTCCGGCGGCGCCATGCTGGAATTTTTAGCAGGCAAAATTTTGCCGGGAATAAGGCCGTTGATTAAAAAGTAGGCCTTGCCCTTACTGTCATTGCGAGGAGCGTAGCGACGAAGCAATCCCGATGTGCCTACCAGTACAACGGGATTGCTTCGCCCCTTTGGGGCTCGCAATGACGGTTTAGGGCAAGGCCGACGTTAAATTTATGTCTAATAATAAGATAACAAATATCTATGCCCGGGAAATTTTGGATTCGCGCGGCAATCCGACCGTGGAAGTAACGGTTGAGGCCGGAGAGATCAAAGCCAAGGCCAAAGTGCCTTCAGGCGCTTCCACGGGCAAGCACGAGGCCTTGGAACTGCGGGATAACGATAAAGCGCGTTATGGCGGCAAAGGCGTGCTTAAGGCCATTGCCAACGTCAATGCCAGAATCAAACCGGCCTTGCTTGGTTTTAGCGTTGACGGTTTATCCCAGATAGATCAGCGGATGATTGATTTGGACGGCACGCCCAATAAGGAACGTTTGGGGGCCAACGCCATTTTAGGCGTTTCTTTGGCCTGCGCCCGGGCCGGCGCTTTGGCTAATAATCTGCCGCTTTATCAATTTATCCGGCAGTATTATCATTTTAGATTTGCCGAATATCTGTTGCCCGTACCTTTGGTCAACGTGGTTAACGGAGGCGCGCACGCCGATAATAATCTGGACTTCCAGGAATTTTGGATTATTCCCCAAAACATCAAGACATGCAAAGAAAGAGTCAGGGCGATGGCGGAAATTTTTCACGCTTTGGGCAAAATAATTTCCCAAGCGGGCTTAGACACTGATGTGGGCAGCGAAGGCGGTTACGCGCCTAATTTTGCCGGCGTTGATCAGGTTTGGCAGATGATGTCTGCGGCCATCAGTTCAGCGGGTTATGGCTTGGGGCAGGAAATTTTTTTTGGTATGGACGCCGGTTCTTCGGAATTTTATGACGCTGATAAAAAAATATATTCCCTCAAAAAGGAAAATAAGGAATACTCATCTCGCGAACTTTCTTTGGTTTATCAAAAATGGCTGGCGCAATATCCCTTTTTGGCGCTGGAAGATCCGTTTGGCGAAGATGACTGGTTGGCTTGGAAAAATTTCAAGCTCCAGGTTTCGAGCATTAATAAAAATATTTTATTGATCGGCGATGATTTATTTACCACCAATGTCGCTTTATTGAAAAAGGGGATAGATCAAGACCTGGCCAACGCCATTTTAATCAAGCCCAATCAGATCGGCACTTTAAGCGAAACCATCGCCTGCGTTAAACTGGCCCAGCAGCATCATTTTAAAATCGCCGTTTCGCACCGCAGCGGCGAAACCGAAGATGATTTTATCGCCGATTTGGCCGTGGCCGTAAATTCCGATTTCATCAAGGCCGGCGCGCCTAGTCGCTCCGAAAGAGTGGTTAAGTATAATCGGCTGATGGAAATTGAAGAGGAAATCATGTAACATGTAACACATAACATGTAACAAATTAAAATTGATACATGCTACATGCTACATGATGATTGATACTTGCATTTAAATCTGTTAAAATACTGGAATTATGAAAGAAGTCAAAAAATTCAGAGGCCCGCTGGTCTTGGCTATCTTTGACGGCTGGGGTTTGTCGGATGAAAAAAGAGGCAACCCCGTTAAGTTAGCCAAATTGCCGTTTATCACCGGCTTATTTAAGAATTATCCCAATTGTCAATTGTCCGCTTCCGGCACTAGAGTCGGTTTGCCCGACAATCAGCGCGGCAATTCCGAAGCCGGACATTTAAATTTGGGCGCCGGCCGGATTGTGGAACAGGACGTGGTTTTGATTTCCAGAGACATTAAAAACGGGAGGTTTTTTAAAAATTCCGCCTTTATTGCGGTTATTGATCATGTTTTAAGAAATAAGTCGCAAATCCACCTGGTTGGCCTGCTAACGGGCGATCAAAGCCCGCACGTGGCCATGACCCATTTGTACGCTTTACTGCGGTTGTTGGACCAGGAAGGCGTGGCCAAAGTGTTTTTGCATTTATTTACCGACGGCCGCGACGCTCCGCCCCAAGCCGCCATGAGGTATTTAGTTAAAGTTAAAAGCAATTTTTTGGCTAATGAAAAAATCGCCACGCTGACTGGCCGGTTTTACGGCATGGACCGCAATAAGCGCTGGGAATACACTAAGCAAATTTACGATTGCCTGACCTTGGGCCAGGGCATTAAGGTGGAAAGCGCCGAAGAAGCCATTTTACAGGCGTATAACCGGGGAGAAACCGATGAATTTATCCAGCCCAGTGTAATTTGCCGCAAAGGCAAGCCGCTGTCCACGATTAATGACAATGACGGCATCATCTTTTTTAATTTTAGGTCCGACCGGGCGCGCCAGCTGGCCAAGGCCTTTGTCCAGCAGGAATTCACCAAAAAAAATCCAGGCAGTTTTTTAAGAAAAAAAACTCCCAAGCATTTGCGCTTTGTGGCCATGACCGATTTTGGCCCGGACCTTGATCATATTTTAACGGCTTATCCCAGCACTGATTTAATTGATACTTTGCCCATGGTCATGAAGGACTATCGCCAGACCTACATTGCCGAAAGTGAAAAATACGCCCACATCACTTTTTTCTTTAACGGCGGTTATCATGATCCGGTGGGCGGCGAGGAAAGAATTTTAGTGCCCTCGCCCCGGGTAAAATTTTACGCCGAGACCCCGGCTATGTCGGCTTACCAGGTAACCGAAGTGGTCTTGAATAAAATAAAGGCTGGTCGAGAATTAATTGTGGTTAATTTTTGCAATCCCGATATGATCGGCCACACCGGCGTTTTAGAAGCGGGGATTAAGGCCATGGAGATGTGCGATGATGTTTTGGGCAAGATGGCGCCGCAAATTTTGAAAAGGGGCGGTGCGCTCTTGATTACGGCGGATCACGGCAATATTGAAGAAATGATCAATCTTAAAACCGGCGAAGTCAATACCGAGCACGCCAATTCGCCGGTGCCGTTTATTTTGGCGGCCGACCAGTTTAAAAAAGCCAAGTTGAGAAACGGCATTTTGGCCGATGTCGCGCCAACCATTTTACAAATTTTTGGCGTGCCCAAGCCCAAAGCCATGACCGGGAAAAGTTTAATAGAATAACAGATTAATTCATGATCAGGCCAAAACCAGTCGCTTTAATCATTATTGACGGCTACGGCATATCTTCGCCGTCCAAAGGCAACGCCATTACTTTGGCGCATAAGCCCAATTTTGATTCGTATTTGGAGACCTATCCGGTTTTGAGTTTGCAGGCGGCCGGCGAAGCGGTTGGCCTGGCCTGGGGCGAAATGGGCAATTCCGAGGTGGGCCATTTGTCGCTCGGGTCCGGCAAGATTATTTTTCAAAGCTTGCCCAGAATTTCCCGCGCCATTGCCGACGGCAGTTTTTTTAACAATCAGTCGTTTTTGGCCGCCTGCGAGCACGTTCAAAAAACCGGGGGAGACATGCAGATCATGGGCCTGATGAGTCCGGGCGGAGTTCATTCATATAACGAGCACGCTTACGCTTTGGTGGAGCTGGCGCAAGCCAAAAAAGTCAAAAACGTTTTTGTGCACGCTTTTTTGGACGGCCGCGACACGCCTTACAACAGCGGCCGTAAATATATTGAACAGTTGCAGGGCAAGCTTAAGCAAATCGGCCTAGGCCAAATTGCCACTTTGTCCGGCCGTTATTACGCCATGGATCGCGACAATCACTGGGACAGAATTTCCCAGGCCTATCTGGCCATGACCAGCGGGCAGTCCGAAAAAAAGTTTGAAGATGCTTTGACCGCTATTGACGAATCATACGGCCGCAAGGTTTATGACGAGGAATTCGCGCCGACCGTAATTACCAAAAACGGCCAGCCAGTCGGGTTGGTCAAAGACGGCGACGCGGTGATTTTTTTCAATTTTAGGGCCGATCGGGCGAGGCAAATAACCAAGGCCTTTATTTTGCCGGCTTTGGAAAAATTCAACCGGCCGGCCTATCTTAAAAATTTAAAATTCACGGCCATGACCGAATATGAAAAAGATTTACCCATGGACGTGGCATTCCCTCCCGAATTGGTTAACGCGCCGTTGGCTAAAATTATCGCCGACGCGGGTTTGCATCAGTTGCACATTGCCGAAACCGAAAAATACGCCCATGTAACTTTTTTCTTTAACGGTGGCCAGGAGGTTAGTTATCAAAACGAAGACCGGGCCATTATTTCTTCTCCCCAAGTATCCACCTACGATAAAAAGCCGGCCATGTCAGCGCGTGAAATCACCAGCCGGGTGCTTAAGGAAATTGACGATGACAAGTACGATTTTATGGTGATAAATTTTGCCAATCCCGACATGGTCGGCCATACCGGCAATTTGACCGCCACCATTAAGTCGGTGGAAATGGTTGATGAGCTTGTTGGCCAGATTGTGGCTAGGGTCTTGGCCAAAGAAGGCGTAGCTTTGATTACGGCCGATCACGGCAATGCCGAAGAAATTTATAATTTGCAGACCGGCGAAATCAACAAGGAGCACAGTAGCAATCCCGTGCCTTTGTTTATCATTGGCCAAGAGTTTAAAGGCAAGGTGGCCGCTCACGCCCATGGCAATGATCTTTCGCAAATGCCCTCGGCCGGCGTGCTGGCCGACGTGGCGCCGACCATTTTAAAAATCATGGGCTTAAAAAGGCCGGATGAAATGACGGGTAGACCATTAATTTAAAATTTTGAATTAAGTTATATGGGAATTAACAAGATATTTTTATTAAAAAATGATATATATAGAAAAGCCAGAGGCGGATACGCTCGTTTTTTAAATTTATACTGTGCTAGCTGCAAGCATCATTTGGCCTTATATCAAAAAGATGGACCCGGTCCATTAAAACGTTTATATCTTGATTGTATTTTGGCGCCTGAAATTACTAAAAATAAAAAGGAACTGATTTGTAAATCTTGTAAAAAAATTATAGGTACTCGGTATATTTATCAAAAAGAAAACCGCCCAGCAATTCGTTTATACCAAGGTGCCATTACTAAAAAAGTTGGCAAGGGTATTTATATCTCTAAGTAGAGATATTAGAGTACATTAAGATAGTTTCTAATAAATATGCCAGAATTGCCTGAAGTGCAAACCGTAGTCAACCACCTTGCAAAGAAAATTATCGGCAAGGTGTTTTTGGCTGTTCAAGTTAAAGCCCCTAAAATGGTTAGCCCTAATTTTGCACGGGAAATAAAACATGCCCGCGTTAAAGATGTTTTAAGGCGCGGCAAAATGATTATCATCAAGCTGGCTGATGGACGCTATCTGCTGGCGCATTTAAAAATGACCGGCCAGCTGATTTACCTTGACCGTTTGGGCAAGGCCAGCGGGGGAGGGCATCCCATTACTTTTACCGGTTTTGACGTAACCAAGCCCAACCGTTTCACCAGGATAATTTTGAATTTTAAGGACAAGAGCCGTTTATTATTTCATGACATCAGAAAATTCGGCTGGATCAGATTGGTTAAGCCGGAACAATTTGAGAATATAATCGCCAAATACGGAATTGAGCCCTTGTCTAAAGAATTTACGCTGGATAAGTTTAAGGAAATTTTGGCCAAACGTCCTAAGTTGAAAATCAAACAGTTGTTAATGGTGCAGGAATTGATTGCCGGCATCGGCAACATTTACGCGGGTGAAAGTTTGTTTGATTGCCAGGTTCATCCTTTGCGCCAGTCCGGCAAACTCAAAAACGAGGAGGCCAAATGCTTGCGCCAGTCCATTATTAAAAAACTCCGCCAAGCGATTTCGCTGGGCGGAACTTCGGTCAATACTTTTATAAGCAGCTCCGGCGAAAGGGGAGCGTTCGTCAAAAAACTCAAGGTTTATCAGCGCGGCAATCAAAAGTGTTTCCGCTGTCAGACCATTCTAAAAAAAATCAAACTAGGCGGCCGGGGAACGGTCTATTGCCCTAACTGCCAGAAATAATTATGGTAATGAGGTTTGACTGTTTTAAGGCCAGGTGGTAATGTATTCCTATTATTTTTTAAGATCATTTCATTAACAAGGAGGATAAGTTGGAAACAACTGTCCAAATTACGGCGCAAATCGTGCCTTTCATAAAAAGCCTTGCTTCCAAAGGGTGGGGTTCAGAGTATTTGCCGAATAATGCATTACCTCCAGAAGAGGTTTTCGCGGGAACAGGCAAAAAACTCAAGTGGCAATGTTCATTATGCGGTCACAAATGGATGGCCACTGGCAACAATCGCCTTAGCGGTTACGGCTGTCCGGCCTGCGCTGGCAAGGCGGTTACGGCTGAAAACAATTTAGCCGTTCTACATCCGGAATTGGTAAAGGAGTTTTCCCAAAAGAATCCTTTTACCGCTCAAGAGATAGTTTCGGGCAGTCATCGGCCAGTTATTTGGCAATGCGTTAAGTGCCAATATCAATGGCGGGCGGCGGTTAAAAGCCGGGTCAGATTGGGCAGCGGCTGTCCGGCTTGCGCCGGCAAGGTGGCCACGGTTCAAAACAATTTAGCCGTTACTCATCCTGATTTGGCCAAACAGTACCACCGAGACAGAAACATCTTGCCGGCGAATCAAGTTATTGCCGGCACTCACCGTAAGCTTTGGTGGGCTTGTCCTAACTGTCGTTATGAATGGTCGGCCCGCGGCTCCAGCCGCGTCAGAGGCAGCGGCTGTCCGGCTTGCGCCAATCGGGTGGTTTGTCCGACCAATAATTTGGCTTATGTTTATCCGGATTTGGCGCAAGAATTCTCTATCCGGAATTTTCCTAAAACCGCTGGGCGAGTGATAGCCGGCGGCAATGGCAATGTTTGGTGGCGCTGTCAATGCGGCCATCAATGGCAGGCCAGCATTTACAGGCGGATTCAAGGAGCCGGCTGTCCGGTTTGCGCCAAAAAACGCCGCGTGGAAACGCGGCGCGACACCCTTAACCATTTCAAACGTTAAGGGTTTTTTTATCCGGAGAACGTCGGGGTGCGTTTCAGAATGACGAGAGTAGGCAGGGCCTTTATAGCAAGTTATAAATCAAGGTCAGTAAAATTCCCAACAGTCCGCCCACCATAATCTGCGCCCAGGTGTGGGCAATGGTTTCCTGCAAGACCGGGTATTTGTATTCTTCTTCGTCTGGCAAATCCTTGATCAGTTTGTTTAAAATACGGCTGTGTTCGGAAAGGTAGCCCCTAAAGCCGATAGCGTCGCGCATCACGATAATCGCCAAAACCACGCTAATGCCAAAGGCGGCGCTTAGGCCTTGGTTTAAATAAATAATCGTGGCCAAAGAAGTGACCAAGGCCGCGTGGGAAGAGGGCATGCCGCCGTAATGGCCGGCTTTATGCCAGCTAAAGCGGCCTTTAGCAAGGTCTAAAATCAGTTTGAGGCCATGAACGATTAAGGAAATAAGAATCGGGATTACAAAGTATTTCATATTTGATTGAAATTTAGCGCTATTTAAGATATAATTTATCATATTAATTATACTCTATGGATTATATTTATTCAATCATACTCGGATTGGTTCAGGCCTTAACTGAATTTTTACCAATTTCCAGCTCTGGCCATTTGGTTATTTTGCATCGGCTGATTGATTCGCCTCTCCTAGACAGTTTGACTTATGACGTTATTTTGCATGCCGGAACACTCGTCGCGACTTTGTTGTTTTTTAAAAACGAAGTGACCCGGCTGATCAGAGGTTTTTTTAAAAGCTTGTTCAGTTTAAAAATCACTCATAATTTTGACGAGCAATTGCCCTGGCTGATTTTGGCAGGCAGCGTTCCGGCCGGCTTAGCCGGCTATTTTTTCGGCGAGACCATTGCCAATACTTTTCGTTCCATTGCCTGGGTGGCTGGCACTCTGATTTTTGGCAGTTTGCTGTTTTTTATTTACGAACGCTTAAGCAAAAAGAACAGGAATCTTGAAGCCATGAGTTTTAGCGACGCTGTAATAATCGGCCTTAGCCAGATTCTGGCTTTTTTCCCCGGCGTTTCGCGCTCGGGCATTACCATCGTGGCCGGTCTCGGGCTCGGGTTTAAAAGAAAAGAAGTGGCGCGGTTTTCTTTTTTGCTTTCTTTGCCCGTGGTTTTGGGTGCGACCGTTCAAAAAATCACTCAAATTCCTGTGAGTGACTTGAACACAAATTTTGTTTTGCTGGCTTTAACCGGTTTTTTGGTTTCAGCCGTGTGCGGTTACGCCGTGATTAAATATTTTTTGCGCTTTTTGGAAAATCATTCTTTAAACGGTTTTGCGGCTTACCGGCTGGTTTTGGCCGCCGCGCTTTTATTGTTCCTATTGTAACCTTTAAGAGCCGATAATCAGCTCTTCGTTTTTGCCTGGTAAATAAGAAGGCCAAAAATTTTCCGATAAAATAATCAGCGGTTCCAGCGGCGCGCCAAAATACTGGACCACCACATAGGTGTTGCGCCCGTCAAGCTGGTCGCGCTTGACGCTCATGCCGATTTCTTGATAGCGGGGATTAAGAATATTGTCCCTATGTCCCTGGCTTTTCATCCAGGCCTTAATGATGGCTTGAGCGTCGGCAAAGCCCTCGGCCAGATTTTCGCCGGTAATGGCGTATTCATAGCCCACGGCCCTCACTTCATCCGAGAATTTTTTATCGGGCAAATCGTGCGAAAATTTTTGCCATTTAAAAATATTTGAGGCCTTATGTTTGGCCGCCAAGTTTAAATCCGTATTGATGGACAGCATCGGCAGATTATTTTTTATTCTTTCGGCGTTGGTCAATTCAATCAGTTCCTTAACATCCAGCTTAACGTTAGCCTGGCCCTTGAGGCGGGGAACAAAAAAGAGCATGTACGATATGCTCAAAAGCAGGCCAAGAATAATAATGACCAATCTGGCCTGATGGCTGTTTTTTTGAGACAGCAAACTGACCTTTGCTGCTCTAAAATTCAAAAGGATCATTTTTGTTTTGTTTTTTCCCCCCTTCGCTCTCCCTGGCTTTCGGCCTTCGTAGCCGAAGCTACTTCGACGAAGTAAGCTCGGAGGGTAAATGTTTTTTATTTTTGTCTGTTCGCCTTACAATAACCACAAAATATTGTATCAGGCCTTTCGACTCGCTCTGCTCGCTCAAGACAAAGCAACTATAAAAAGGGTAGTTCTTTACCCTTACAAAATAAGTATAGCATACATTAAGGCGTTTGTCAATTAGAATCGCCTAACTTATATCTTAGGTCGTGAATCGCGTCAGGCGATAAGCTGGCTACACGCTCCAAGTTTTATGACCGCCAAACAACAATTAATTCAAGATTTGATTAACGACGGTTATTTAAAAACACCGGGCCTTATCAAGGCCTTTAAAAAAATCGACCGGCAGGATTTTGTTTTGCCTGAATATAAAAAGAGCGCTTATGAAAATCAGGCCTTGCCCATTTTAAGCGGACAAACAATTTCCCAGCCAGCCACGGTGGCCTTTATGCTGGAATTGCTAGAGCCGGCATCGGGACAAAAAATTTTGGAAGTGGGCAGCGGCTGCGGCTGGCAAACGGCCATGCTGGCTCAAATTATCGGACCGGGCGGGAAAATTTTCGCTTTGGAAATAATTCAATCCCTAATTGACTTTGCTCAAGCCAATCTGAAGAAATATGATTTTTCAAACATTATTATGAAATACGGCGACGGTTGGCGCGGGTTGCCAGAAGCGGCTCCTTTTGATAGGATAATTGTGGCAGCCGCCGCTTCGGAAATTCCCCGGGCGTTAAAAGAGCAATTAACCATCGGCGGCCACCTGGTTTTGCCGGTGGGCGAAATTGAGCAGTCAATCGTGTTATTGGAAAGAAAAAGCCATGATGAATTTGTTAAAACCGAATTCCCGGGTTTCATCTTTGTGCCTTTGGTCAAAGCTTGACCAGTGAATACAAATTTTGTTCGGTTTTAATTTTAAAAACTCCTTTCCTAATGTCATCCTGGAGCCGGCCGAAGCCCGACTGACAAAGTCGGCGCGAGGTCGAGCCCGCTTGATCTCTAATTATGAAAATCCTTATTTTGGCCGGCGGTTCGGGCAAGCGGCTCTGGCCGGTTTCGCGGCAAAACAATCCCAAACAGCTTAAAGCCCTGATCGGCTCGCAAACTTTATTGCAGGCCACTTACCAGCGGCTTAAGCCGGCTTTTAAAAATGCCGAGATTTTTTTCTCCACCAATTCCCAGCAACTGCCTTTGATTAAAAAAGAATTTCAGGGCAAGTTGAAAAAAATCAACGCTATCGTGGAACCGGTCAAAAAAGGCACGGCCGCGGCCATCGGACTGTCATGCTTGTCTTTTTTTAAAAACAATCCTAAAGAAATCGTAGCCACGGTTAATAGCGATCATTACGTCAAAAACCGAGCTGAGTACCTTAGGGTTTTGCAAGCGGCGGAACAAGTCGTCAAAAAATATCCCGGCCATTTGGTATTGATTGGCCTTAAGCCCACCTATCCCGAAACGGGCTACGGCTATATCAAGCTGGGCAAAAAATTTGCTCAAGCGGGGAAAGACAAGATTTTCACCATTGATTCGTTCAAGGAAAAGCCGGACGCCAAAATTGCCGCCAGGTATTTTAACAGCGGACGTTATTTGTGGAATCCGGCTTATTTTGTTTTTAGAGTTGATACCATGCTGGACCTTTTTAAAAAACATCTGCCCGATCAGTATGCCGTATTAATGAAAATAAAGAATAACCCCGGCAAGCTGGAATCGGAATTTAAAAAAATCGTCAAGATCAGCATTGACTATGGCATTATGGAGCGGGCCAAAAAAATGCTGTGTCTGCCGGCCAGCTTTGATTGGGTGGACGTTGGTCATTGGCGGACAATTCATGACGTGCTGGCGCCAAAACCCGCTGACAACGTTTTAAGCGGCAATAATCTGGTTTTGGATTCAAAAGGCAGTTTGATTTACAATTTTTCTAACAAACTGGTGGCCGCCATTGGCATTGAGAATTTGATCATCATTGAAACCGGCGACGCGTTATTGGTCTGCCCTAAAAACAGAGCGCAAGACGTTAAAAAGATTGTGGAAGAATTAGAAAGAAGAAAGATGAATAAGTATTTATAAGAGAAAAGCGCGAAGGCAAGAAAATTTTTTTGGGCCGAGGTAGGGTACCCGCCCGACCTGCCCCGTAGAAACGAAGTTTCGTTTACGGGGCGGGGAGGGAAGGGATACGAGGACAAAAAAATTTTACTTGCCTGAGCGATTTAGTACATGTTTAAAATATTAAAATATTTACTTCTCTTAATTATCGTCGTCATTGTCGGCGGGTGGGTTTATTATTCCTATCAAATTTCCGCTCCGGTTTCGGCCGAACAGGAAATCGTGACTTTTACCATTGAATCCGGCCAGGGAGTCAGACAAATCAGTAATCATTTATTTGATCGGGGTTTGATCAGAAGCACGTTTTGGTTTGAGGTCTACGTTTGGCAAAAAAATCTGGAAAGAAATTTTTTAACCGGCGTTTATGATCTTGCATCCGGTTCCAGCATTCGCGAAATCGTGGCCAAACTGACTACGCCCGGCGAGTCGGAACAAGCCATTACCGTGCCCGAGGGCTGGAATAATAAAGAAATTGCCGCTTATCTGCAACAAAGCGGGTTGGTTAAGCAAGAGGATTTTCTTAATTTAATCAGCCGCGACTTAAGCGGTTATGTCAGCCAGTACGCTTTTTTGGCGGATAAGCCAACCAGCGTTGATTTGGAGGGTTATTTATTTCCCGATACTTATCGGGTGTATAAAAACGCCACGGCAAACGAGATTGTTAAAAAAATGCTGGATAATTTCGGTCAAAAATTAACGCCGGATTTGCTGGAAGAAATCAGCCGGCGCGAGAAAAAGATTTTTGAAATCATCACCCTGGCTTCCATTATCGAAAAAGAAGTCCAAACGCCCGATGACATGAAGCTGATCGCAGATATTTTTTACAAGCGGCTTAATGCCAGCATCGCTTTACAGGCCGATTCCACCATTAATTACCTGACCGGCAAGGGCCTAACCCAGTCAACGGCCGAGGATTTAAAAATCGACAGTCCTTACAATACTTACAAATACCGCGGCCTGCCGCCCGGCCCCATTGCCAACCCCGGTTTAAACGCCATTACGGCCGCCATTTACCCCACCTCCAATCAATATTATTATTTTTTGACTACCCCCGAAGGCCAGGTTATTTACTCAAAAACTTACGACGAGCACGTGTCTAATAAAAGAAAGTATTTGGATTAAAAATCGGTACTCAATTGATTGTAAATATGAAGATTAGCTTAAAAAATTACGATTTTTTATGGACAGTTTACGGGCAGACGTATTTGTTCACATCCATGTGGCTGTCTGATTATTATCTTAAGCATGATTTTATCACCTGTTTGGACCATAACGTCCATTCTTTTTTTGTCAGTAAAGTTGAGCGAAAAAAATTAAGCCAAGTCGGTTATGATTTTTATTTAAAAAAAGTCGGCACCTACCGTAATTTGGTTAGTCAGAAATTTAAAATTACCGAAAAATATTTTACCAAGAGTTTTATCAATAAACTTAATCGTTTGGATAATCGCCAGCTAGCTCGGTTATTCGTTGAAACAGGGGAGTACATTAAAGATCTGTGGAAAAATTATTTTTGGACCGAATATTTTTGCTTGGACAAAGTTGCCGAAGTGATCAAGGAACAGCCGAATTCAAAAATTGGCCGTTTACTGCAGAAAAATGTTCAACTAATGGGTAAGTTAAAATATCAACAGCGCCATTATTTAAACAGATTTTTTTTGGGATCAGGGGTGATGGCGGAATTTTATAAAATTATTGCCAAGCGGCTATATTTATCGGTTAATCAGGTAGCCGATTATCATTATCTGGAATTGGCAGGCATGCTTAAAGGTAATAAGGTAGAGATACCTAATAGGAATTATGCAGTTATTGGTAAATTTTCCTTTGGTCAATCGATATTCGGCTCTAAGGCCAAGGTTTTAATTGACGCTTTAGGTAAAGTTAATTTAAAAATCAAAGAACTCAAGGGAAGTATTGGTTATGCCGGATTTTATCGAGGAACTGTAAAAAGAATAGATATTGATTTTAGTTTTAATCGAAGTAAAAAACAAATTTTAGCCATGAAAAAAGGCCAGGTTTTAGTGTCCGGCTCTACCGGTCCGGAAATGATTTTGGCCTGTAAAAAGGCCGGAGCTATAGTTACGGATGAAGGCGGCATTACCAGCCATGCGGCTATTGTTAGTCGCGAACTTAAGATACCTTGCGTAATTGGCACTAAAATCGCTACCAAGGTTTTTCAAGATGGTGATTTGGTTGAAGTGGATGCTAATCAGGGGGTTGTCAGAAAATTATGAAAAAATCGGTAAAAATTAATTGGGTTTATTATTTTGCCCGTAAATTTTCCTTGCAGCGCTTTGAAGTGGTTGGACGGGTTTTTGTTTCTGATTTTTTTAAAGATCATTTTAAGGTTCAGTTGAAGAATATAATGATTAAACCTGAAGCGGGCGGCAATCATGCCATTTGGCTTGTGGATCAGGAATACCAGAAAGCGATTAATAAGATTTTTAAGGTAGTGTGTCGCGACCTTAAATCGTTTCATTACTACAAGCGGATGATAAAAAAAGTCCAAGCCGCTTGGCTCAAGGTTGCCCTTAAAGTCGGCAAGTCGGCTAATAGTAAAATGTCCGTTCAAGATTTAGGCAAACTCTATGAAATTTTTATCCATCACCACCAGGAGCATTTTAACAAGCCGATTTGGATTATTTTTCCCATTGAGCCGGTCTTATCAGCCAAAGTGGAAAAAGTTTTAAAAAAGATTTTGGCACGGGCCGGTCAGGTTAGCGATTTTGATTATTATTTGAAGGTTATTTTTTCTCCGGAAGAAAAAAATGCCATCACGGCCATGGAGGAGATGTTATTAAAGGCAGCAGTTAAAATTAAAAAAACCGGGTTTGATTTAGAGGCGGCTGCTAAAAAATTAGCGCAGTATTATGGTTTTATTCCGTGTTATGATGTTATTGACGAACCATGGGACGTTTCTCATTTTAAAACTGAATTGAAGTCGGTTTTAAAAAAACCGTTAAGCGAGCTGCAGTCGGAAGTGGCGCAGATTAAAACTCGTTTTGTAAAACATCGCCAGGAGTTTCAAAAATTTTTACGCAACTTTGAATTAAGCAAGGATGAACGCGAGTTGTTTATCATGGCCCACGAATTGGTTTTTATTAAAGACGAGCGTGATGATTACCGCCGGCGCGGTAGTGCTGCGGGCCAAAATTTATTCAACCAGATTGGCAAAAAATTCAACTTGAACCGCAAGGAAGTTTGTTATTTGGCCATTGCTGAATTGCGTCAAGCGCTGAAAACAGGTTTATTGCCTATTACTAAAGCACAAATTAAAGAACGTCTCAAGGGTTATTTATTATTATGGAAAAACGGCCGACCAATGATTGTGACCAGCGGTCAGGAAATAAAACATCTTCTAAATCAAGAACTGCGTCAGTCGCAGGATAAACAAGTTAAAGAAGTTAGAGGCCAAATCGGCGCTACAGGCCTGGCTCAAGGTTCGGTGGTGATTATTTACACTAAGCATGATTTACGCAAAGTTTATCAGGGCGCGATTATGGTTTCGGTCACTACCAATCCCGATTACGTGCCGGCCATGAAAATGTGCAAGGCCTTTGTTACAGACGAGGGCGGTATCACTTCTCATGCTGCCATTGTGGCCAGAGAAATGAACAAACCCTGTATTGTGGGCGCCAAGATCGCCTCTAGAATATTAAAGGACGGTGATTTAGTAGAAGTGGACGCTAATCAGGGGGTTGTCAGAAAAATTTGACATTTCACGTTTACGGGATTTATGGTAAAATAATCCCATGAGACATCATCAAAAACGCTTTCTTTGGTTTTTCATTGTTGTTTTTTTATTATCGCTCTTGGCGATATTTTATTTTGTCCGGCAATACAGCCAGCCCAGAAGTGTTTTGTCTTGGCTAGTTCCCAAAGTTCAGGCCCAAGAACAGACCGAAGAATATATTGACGATTTTCAGGTTGAACTAAAAATCAATCAGAACAATTCGGTTGAGGTTATTGAAACGGTTGTTTACAATTTCGGCGATTTGCAGCGTCACGGCATTTATCGAGATCTGCCTTACCGTTATTTTGCCCAAGGCGGAAAATTTACCGTGCGCTTGGAAGTTTTAGGCGTAACCAATGAGAATAATCAGCCGTTAAACTATCAAGTTAAGCGGCAATCGGGCAAGGTTCAGATTAAAATAGGGGAGGAGAATGTTTTAATTTCCGGACGACAAACATATAAAATAAGTTATCACCTTAACCGGGTGATTAATTTTTTTGACGATCACGATGAACTTTACTGGAACGTGACCGGCAACAGCTGGCCCGTGGCCATTGATCGGGCCGGCATCGTGGTTAAATTGCCGCGCGGCATCTTGGCTTCAACTTTAAGAACCGAATGCTATACCGGCCTGGCTGGCAGTACCACTCAAAATTGCCAGGTCACCAATATTACTAATTCCCAGGTCGGTTACAGTTCATTTAGCACCTTGCTGGCCAATGAAGGCCTGACCGTGGTTTTGGGCTGGCCTAAAGGCATTTTGACGTCGCCCGGCTTTTGGCAGCAGGCCACTTGGGTTTTAAAAGACAACCCTTTATTGTTATTGCCGTTGCTGGTTTTACTGGTCATGATTTTGCTCTGGTACGGCCATGGCCGGGATATGGGTCAAAAGAAAACCGTTATTCCTTATTACGAAGCGCCAGCCAACTTGTTGCCGGTGGAAGCCGGGACTTTAATTGACGAACGGGTTAATTTAAGGGATATTTCTTCAACTTTCATTCATTTGGCGGTAAGAGGGTATCTTAAAATCAAGAAACTGGCCGGCAACGATTGGGAGCTTTTAAAAACCAGTGATTTTACTGATCTGCCCGGTTGGGAGCGTGAATTTGCCGAGGAAATTTTTAAAAATTCCAAGCAAATCAAGTTGTCCGAATTAAAAAACCGGTTTTATAAATATCTGCCCAAATTAAAGAGGGAGGTTTACGATTCTTTGGTGGCCAAGAAGTTTTTTCCTGTTTCCCCCAGCCGGGTCAGAACAATTTACGCCAGCGTCGGCATTTTGCTGTTTGGAGCAGGGTTGGCCGTTTTGCCTTTTTTCAACGGCGGTTTTAATATCCTGTCTTTAATTTTATCGGCTGTAATGGTGATTGTAATCGGACAGGCCATGCCGCGTAAAACCGCGGCCGGTTCAGCAATTTGCCGGGAAATAAAAGGTTATCAGTTGTATTTGGGCGTGGCCGAAAAAGCCCGGCTGGATTTTCACAACGCGCCAGCAAAAACTCCGGCCCTCTTTGAAAAACATCTGCCTTACGCCATGGTTTTACAGGTGGAAAAAAATTGGGCCAAGCAGTTTGCCAATATTTACGTGACTCCGCCCAGTTGGTTTGAAGGTAATTTTATCGCTTTTAATTCCGCCGTGTTAGTGGGCGCGTTAAACAATTTTGACAGCCATTCGCGCTCGGTCATTATGTCGCGGACAAGTTCCGCCGCTGGCGGACACAGCGGTTTTTCGGGTGGAAGCTCCGGCGGGGGCTTTGGCGGAGGCAAAGGGGGGAGTTGGTAAAGGGGGTTGACTAATTATCTGCTTTTGCTATAATAGTTCCATATTTGCCACAGACCGTAGGCGCCCCGACATTGGTTTTGCCAAGTCGGGACTTAATCTCCTACGTAGGTCCCACCTTCGCTCCTTTGGAGCTTCGGCGGGTAAAAAACCTCATTTTTCTTGAATTTTTAAGAGAAATAATGGTCTGCGGCAAACGCAGATTTTTTTAAACTTCAAAAAATATGCCAAAAAATAAGATTCAGAAACAGGACGAGGTTAAAAAACTGCAAGAGCAGTTTGCCTCGGCTAAATCAGCGGTTTTTTTAAGCTACACCGGCTTAAACGTCAAGGACAGCCAGGCCTTAAGGAATAATTTGCGCGCACAAGGCGCTACTTTGGTGGCCAGCAAAAAGACCTTGCTTAAAAAGGCCCTGGCTGAAAGCGCTTTATCAGTCAACGCGGATGAATTTACCGGATCTTTGGCCGTGGCTTTTGGACTCACGGCCGAAGAAACAGCGCCGGCCAAGATTTTAGCCAAGTTCGGCAAAGACAAAGAAGCAATTAAAATTCAGGGCGGGCTATTGGAAGGCAAGTTTATCAGCGCGGCTAAAGTGCTGGAACTGGCCAAGCTGCCTAGCAGGTTGGAACTATTGGCTAGAACCGTGGGCGCCATTAAAGCTCCGATTACCGGCTTTGTCAACGTGTTAGCCGGCAACTTGCGCGGTTTGGTCAATGTGTTAAACGCTATCAAAGATTCCAAGAATTAAAAAACTAATAAATATTAATTAATCTCCGCCAAAGGCGGATCAGCCTATGGCTGAAAATAATCAATTAAAACTATGTCCGAAGAACAATCCTCCTCTGTTTCCGCTACGGAGGACAAGCAGAAAGTAGCGGTCCCGGAAAAATTCAAAGCAATTGTTTCCGAGATTGAAAAAATGTCCGTCCTGGATCTTGCCGAATTGGTGAAGATTTTGGAAGACAAGTTCGGCGTGTCCGCCGCCGCGCCCATAATGGCCATGGCCGCCCCGGCTGTTGCCGCTGAAGCGGTTGAAGAAAAAACCAGCTTTAACGTGGAATTGACCGCCGCCGGCGACAACAAGATCGGCGTCATCAAAGCCATCAGGGAAGTTACCCAGCTCGGGCTTAAAGAAGCCAAGGATATGTCCGAAGGCGCTCCGGTGATTATAAAAGAAGGCCTTAAAAAAGCCGAGGCCGAAGAAATGAAAAAGAAATTGGAAGCCGCCGGCGCCAAGGTAACTTTGAAATAACAGATTACAGGAATTTAAAAAAGATTACACGGTCTTACCATCAGTGTAATCTTTTTTATATCCGTGCAATCCGTGTTATTCCTGGGCGGCGATAACAAAAACTTGTGAACCGTTTAAGAGGTAAATCTTTTTGGCATCCGCCGAAATCAGGAAATCCTTGAGATTGTTGAATTTTTCGGAATGGTACTGGACTTTAAGTTCTCCTTGCTTGTCCAAAACCACCAGGCGCTGGTTAGCCGGGTCCAAAATATACAGGTTTTTGGTTTTATCAGTGGTATAAATTTTGGCGGCGGTAGCAAAACCCGGTTCAATTTTCGGCTTAAGTTCGCCCGTGAGCAAGCCCGAGGACAGCTTAATAATGGCGCCGTCCGGCTTAAGCGCGTAAATGATCCCGTCAACGGCCAACGAGGCAATCTCGGCCGTTTTAAAAGTGTTGGTCGTGGCCGGTTTTAGCCAGGCCTTGGCCGACCTGAATTCACCGGTAACATAAGTCAGGCGGAAGATTTGACCGGCGGTTTTATCCAGCAAATACATTTTATCCAGGTAAAAAGTCAGGCCATCGGCTTTGGTAAAATTAGCGGGCAGCTGGGCCTTTAGTTCGCGCAGTTGGTTGTTTTCCAAAGTAAAAAATTTATTATCGGTCGTGGCAATGACCAGATTGTTGATTTTAGGAAAAAAGGCGATGGAGCGGGCCGTTAAATTAAAATCCTCCAGCACCAGGGTGTTATTGTTGCCGACGTTAACGGCCATAATCTGATTTTGATCGCTAAGGGCAAAAAGATAGCCGTCTTTTAAGCTGATGCTTTTGACTTCGGCCGTTAAGTTGACTTCCCTAAAGTTGATTAAGCTGACCGGTTCCGGTATTTCCTTGATTTTCCAAATTTTAACGTTCAGAACAGCGGTGGCGTTTTTAATCATTTGAGTTTGGGCGATTTGTTCTTTGGTTGATTGCGGCAGCTGCTCCTGCAATTGTTTGATGTCCGCCAGCAGATCGCGCGATCTTTGGCTGTCGTTGTAAATCAGAGCCGCTTCAAGGCTGGCTTTTTTTTCATTGATTTGATTGACCGTGGTTTGATAACTTTGGGCCAGGGCCAGCTGGTCTGCCCGCTGGGCCTGCCAAATCAAACTTTCCGAAAAAATCAGGGCCAGGGCCAGCACGCTTAAAATCACGATTTTATTCCGTTTGGATAAGCGGTTGTAATAATTTATCAACCCTCGTACTTGATTGGCAATCCGCTGAATCAGTCGGGCCCGCCGAGCCGGATCAAAAATTGTCAGCCAAACCATGACCAGCGGTTTTAAAGTCAACCGGATTAAGGTTTTGAGCCAGGCGGGAGCCTGGGCTTTGGGCAAAGTTATTTTTAAGCTGTTTCTTGCCCCGCTAATCAGGCGGGTTTTAGGTTGATCGGTTTTTGGCAGAGCCGAATTTTTTTTGTTTTGCTCCAGCCGGTCTTTGAGGTTTTCTTTAAAAATCTGCCATAAAGAAGGGGGAGTGAGAATCCGTTCGGTTTCGGCCTGCGTCAACAGCATTTTATCCAAGGATTTTTTACTGCCCGGCGTGGTTTTTGCTTTAACGGGATTGATTTGTTGTTCCTGGTGGTTTACCTCTGTCTGGGAGGTCATTTGCGCGATCAGCAGGAAAAAAGACACCGTTTTGGGCGCCGCTTCCAAAATATTGCTCAAATGGGCGGTTGAGCTTTGCGGGGGCAGGGTGGCGATGATTTTTTTGATTTTTTCCAAAGACAGATAATCCAAAACGCTTTGGTTGGCAACCAGCAAACGGTCGCCTGGCTTAAGCTGGCCTACATTGGTAAAATCAAACAAATTTTTTGCCGCCGACGCCTCCGGTTCCGCTGGATTGATTTTTTTGAGCAGAGATGGTCTGATTAAAAAAGCGTGGATTTGCCCATGAGTGGAAAAATAAAGATTGTTTTGCTCCAGCAGTCCGACAAAGCAATTGAGACCGGCCAAGCTTTTTTGAATTTGGAGATTCTTGTTCAAGCTCAACGCCCCGCCTTTGGCTAGGCCAGCCAATAGGGCGGGCAGCTGGGAGTTGAGAGCGGCTAAAATATTTTCCAATTTTTTTTCCGTCTCGCGGAGCTGTGATTTTTCGTAGGCCTCAAAAGCGATTTCCAAAAAAAGCCGGGTTAGTTCCTGGTCGCCTGGCTGATTGGCGGCGGTTTCCAGCACGATCAGCAAATCGCCGCCTTCGCCAGTCGGCGAGGGCTGGACTAAAATTTCCCCGCTGTTTAAAGAGTGGCGGGGATCGTTAAGCGCTAATTGTGAGATTTTATAAGCCATAAGTCATGGAACATGTAACATGTAGCATGTAACACGAACAATTGAGATATCTTAGATGTTATATGGTTCATGTTAAATGCCTATTAAATGCCTACTATTGTCATAATTCGCTTAAATGATTATACTATAAATAACTCTTTTTAAAAAGCCGCTTTTTACCGTCAGCGGCTATCGTCATATGCTTGAACAACTATTTGGCTCACGCACCCGCAACAAGCTGTTATACCTTTTTTTGGAAAATCCAGACACGCGTTTTTTTGTTCGGGAAATTACCCGGGCCATTAACGAGCGCATCAACTCGGTCAGGCGGGAATTGGATAACTTAAAAAAGTTCGGCCTGATTGTTTGCGCCGAAGAAAGCCAGAAAAAGTTTTATCAGGCCGATAAAAGTTTTGTTTTATTTGGCGAACTTAAAACCCTGATTGAAAAATCCAAACTCTTGGCGGAAAAAGTGGTGGCCGGCAAAGTCAAAAAACTGGACGGCATCAAATATCTGGCTTTAAGCGGACAATTGGTGGGGGAAAAAGATTTGCCCACCGACGTTTTATTGGTTGGCCAAATCGGCGCCGAGCAACTGCAAAAGTTTGTTAAAGATCTGGAACGGGTTTACCGCTTGCCTGTCCGCTACACGCATCTTACCACCAAGGAATATAATTTAAGAAAACAAATGACCGATAAGTTTTTATACACGGTTCTAAACAGCCCCAAGATTGAACTGGTTAATCGCATGTAGCATGTATCACGTATCATGTAACATGTAGCATTTTTTCTTTGTTTCGCGTTACACGTTGCCTGATTTATTTTATGCAAAAAAACATCAGTTTTAAATCCAATAAAGGTGACTTGTTAAAAGGCGTTTTACATATCCCTCAAGGTAAGGGCCCCTTTCCAACTGTCATTGTCCAGCATGGCTTTAAAAGCAGTCATGAACATAAGTTGGTCAAGGTCATTGCTTTAAAACTGGAACAAGCCGGTTTTGTCGCACTAAGGTTTTCTTTATCCGGCCATCAGCCCAGCGGCGGAACTTATAAGAATGTTTTGGTCAGTCAGTTTATTAAAGATTAAGAGGGTGCAAGTCAAAGACGCTTATACTATTTACAAGCTTTTGACTTGCCCTAAGGATTTAAAGATTATCAAAGGCGCTGATCATAATTTCAAACAAGACAAGCATGAAGATCAAGTTGTCAAAACGACAGTTCAATGGTTTAAAAAATATCTGGCGTTTAAGGAGGCAAGGGTGGTTAACGCAATTGTGGAATGCCGGGGAAAGATTTTATTGGTCAAAAGAGGGGATAAGGTGGCCACTCATCGCGGTATGTGGAGTCCGATTGGCGGATACATGGAAGACGGGTTGTCGGTTTTGGCCCAAGCCAAAAAAGAAGTTCATGAAGAATTAGGTATTAAGAAAAGTCGGTTGAAAGAATATCGTTTGGGTAAAAGTTTTACGATTGATGAAAAAAAGATTGACCGCAAATGGAGAATTTATCCGGTTTTGTTCCAGCTGAAAACATCGCCCAAAATTAAACTGGACTGGGAAAACATCGCCCACCGCTGGGTCAAACCGTCAGATATCAAAAAAATGAAAACAATTGAATTCAGGATTTATGAGTTGCTCGGGCAGTTTGGTTTACTTAATTCAAATAATCAATTAATCAAATAATCAAATAATCAATTAATCTATGAAGAAATTCGCGCCTTTGTTTATAGTCGTTGCCGCCGCCTTGTGGGGCGTGGACGGCATTGTGTTAACTCCGCAGCTGTTTAGCTTGCCCGTGCCCTTGGTGGTTTTTCTGCTCCACGCCTTGGCTTTTATTTTAATGCTGCCAATGTTTATTAAAGAATTTAAAGAAGTCAGGCAGATGAAAAAAGACGACTGGGGCGCGTTTGTCTGGATCGCCATTTTTGGCGGCGCCATTGGCACTATGGCTATTGTGAAAGCCCTGTTTTACGTCAACTTTGTCAATTTATCTATTGTGATTCTGTTGCAAAAACTTCAGCCGCTTTTTGCCATCACCCTGGCCTGGCTGATTTTAAAGGAACATTTGCCGAAAAAGTTTTTCTTATGGACAATTTTGGCATTAGCTGGCAGTTATTTGGTTACTTTCGGCCTTAATCTGCCCAACCTAAATACCGGTGCCAAAACCATTGCCGCGGCTTTGTTTTCTTTGCTGGCCGCCTTTGCTTTTGGTTCGTCAACGGTGTTTGGCAAGCGCGGTTTGCGAAACGTCAGCTACCGCGTGGGCACGTATTTAAGATTCGGACTGACTTCGGTTTTGATGCTGTTGATTGTTTTGACCACCGGAGATTTGGCTCAACTGGGTAATGTTACTTCATTCCAATGGCTGATTTTTTTGATTACCGTCTTAACTACCGGCGCCACGGCCATCTTTTTGTATTACTGGGGCTTAAAATGGGTCACGGCTTCCGTTTCCACCATTTGCGAGCTGGCCTTTCCTTTAACCGCCATTGTTTTGGAATACCTGATCCGTGGCAACGCGCTTAGTTGGGCGCAGTGGCTTGGGGCAATTGTTTTGGGTTACGCTATTTACCGGGTGTCTGTCATTAAAGCCGAAGCGCCAGCGATTGCCAGTTAAAATAAGTCTGTTGTTATGCTGGATATTCCTTTAACACAAAAAATTTTTGACAAATACGGTTTAGGCCAGGTTGAATCGGTGGTTAAGCAAGCCAAAGGAATTACCGGCGGCGTTTTTGAGATTAACGGCAAGTTTATTGTTAAGATTCAAAATGACGAGGCCGATGTTTTTAGATCCGAAAGAAACGCGGCTGTTTTGGAGATTTTAAAGGGGAGTGGAATTAAAGTGCCGGAACTGCTCGCCCTTGATGTATCCGAAGAAATTATTCCGGACAAGTATATTGTTATGACTAGGCTGGCCGGGGAGAATCTTAAAGATAATTGGCTGGATTTTTCAGAAGACCAGAAAAAGCAAATTTTTTTTGAGTACGGCAGTTTAATGGCCGACTTTGCGCAAATTGTTGTGCCTAAATTCGGCGAGCTGGCGGATCCCAGTCAGCAGTTTGATAACTGGCATGATTGTTTTATTTTCCGTTACAAAAAATATTATGATTATTTGAAGAGAAATCATTTGGTCAAAGAAGATATTTTAAAGGAGGTCAATGATTTTTTTGTCAAAAATGACCACTTGCTGGATATCAAGGTGCCTTCGGTTTTGGTCCATAATGATTTTCAGACAAAAAATCTTAAATATTTTAATGGCAAAATCAGCGGGATTTTTGATTTTGACGAATGTTTGGGCGGACACAACGAGTTTGAATTCATTAAAACCTGTCTGCCGTTTAAAAAAGAAAAGGTTTGGCTGGATCAGATTATCAAGGGTTATCAAACCAAAGTCAATTTAACCCAAGATTTTCCTCAAAGAATTAGATTGTACACTTTAAAGTTTTGTTTAAAAGTTTTAACGTTTGATCATACTAGTAATTTACATTCGGCTTTTTTGCATGATAAATTCCATTGGGCGATTGATAAAATTCTGCATGAGGATTGGAAGTTTTTCGATTATCCCGAGCATTTGTGGCGCCAAGAGGGGATCTACACTTAAATTATAAATATGATTTTATTTATTAACACATCGCAAACAGATTTAACTCAAGTCAAGTTGATTGATAATGGCAAGATTGTTGCTGGTTTGGAGAATCACGAAGAATTCAAACAGTCGGAATTGTTGTTAAAGATGATTGATAAGGTCAGCGGCAAGGCAAAACTTTCGGCCATTGCGGCGGTCAGCGGGCCGGGAGCGTTTAGTGCCTTAAGATTTGGAATCACAACGGCAAACACCCTAGCTTGGAGTCTGCATATCCCCGTCATCGAGATCAGTGCGGATGAAGCGGTAGATGAAGCAAAGCTCATTCAGGTATTATCAAAAAAGTCAGTTAACAAGGATTTTAAACCAATTGTGCCTAAATACGGCAGTGAACCTAATATAACCTAAAGGAGATCCTATCGCTTGGCCTGCGGCCAGCTCCAGGATGACAATTATGACTGATAAATTCAAGCAATTAATCAAAACCGTGGAACGAAGCGGCCAGCTGATTAAGAGTTTTTACGGCAAAAATGTTTCTGCCAAGGTCAAGTCCTCGTCAATTGATTTTGTGACCAAGGCGGATTTGGCTTCAGAAGCCAATATTTTAAAATTTATCAAGAAAAATTTTCCCACTTACAATATTTTATCCGAAGAAGCCGGATTTATGGATAAGAAATCAGAATACACTTTTGTGCTTGATCCGCTGGACGGCACGATCAACTTCCATAAGAATTTTTGTTTTTTCGTCGTGACGCTGGCATTGTTAAAAGGGGATGAAGCGATTTTTGCCGTGACTCATAATCCTTTAAACAACCAAACCTATTACGCTTTTAAAAATAAAGGCGCTTATCTTAACGGCAAAAGAATTTTTGTCAGTAAAACGTCGGATATCAAGCAAGCCATGGTCGGTTCATCGTGGGCCTGGCGCACGCCTCAAAAAATCGCCCGGCAAATGATGATCAAGTTGTTAAATTCAGGGATGTCTCGTTTATTGAACACTTGGTCGCCGGCTTGGGAGCCGTGTTTGCTGGCTAATGGCAACCTTGATGCTTTTGTTAATTACGACAATGATTTGTACGATAATTTGGCCGGTAAGCTGTTAGTCAGGGAAGCGGGCGGCCAGTTGACCGATTTACAAGGCCGACCCTTAAAAAACGACCGGATCAATTCATTTGTGGCTTCCAACGGCACTGCTTTGCACAAACAGATTATAAAAATTTTACCGCGTTAATCATCAAAGACAATAAAAAAAGCCGCGAGCAAATGCGCCGTGGCTTTTTTGATTTTCTGTTATATTGAAGATAAAAATTTTCTATAAAAAATGCCAGCTAAGCTGATGCTTTTGCTGGCTGGAAATGTTCGATAGTCCAGATGTTATCTGATTTTTCGAACAGTGATGGTGCGGGTGATGGCCGCTCCTTCATCCCAATAGCTTCCAAAGAAGCCGTTTCGTTGGACACCTGTTCGGATGGTGTCGGTCACTTCGACTGCAGAGCAGTTAGAGTCAGTAGACAGCGCATAGCTGGCCAGTCGAACCAGATCCGATCCTAAGCGATCCGCTCTTTCGGCCAGTTGGAGCTGGACATGGCTTTGACCGATTTCCAACGCCGAATGAAGATTGAATCTTTTATCGCGGTTTACGGCGATGTATATAGAGAGTGGATCATATGTTACCGGAGAGTATGTGAAGTCATCACAGAAACTTCTCATAGGCAATCCGCTTGTCCAAGGTTCGCGAAGCGCAATTGGGTACATTGGTTCTCCAGAAGATTTTTTTTTGGGTTCAGGCTCATCGTCTTCTCGGCAGCTATTAATGGCATCTCCGATGACCTTACCCACTAAGCCAGCAACCAAGAGTTCGATTATCATTTTTCACCTCTCTGACGAGTTTTTTGTTTAGGGGCTAATTAATTTATTTATACCATTTTTAAAAATTTATGTCAATTTTAGGGAAATAATTATCCACAATTGCCGGGTGGTTGCAATTTGCAGGAGAGTGGTTTATAATATTACTGTAGTGGTAGAAAGTGGATAAAAGTGGGGATAAGGCAAGTCAAAAGTGGATAACTTTAAATGCCATTTCACGAAATTCCGCTAATCTACAACTAAATTCTCTAAAAGGGTCTACCCTGAACCTTGTGCCATGCGCCGAGGTCCAGGGTTTAATTGTCTAAAAAGTTTGCCATCATGTTTATCGGCGAATACAATCATACGCTGGATGCCAAAGGCCGCTTGAATGTGCCGGCCAAGTTTAGAACCGAATTGGCTAAAGGGGCAGTTGTTACCAAGGGTTTGGAAAACTGCTTGTTTTTATATACCAAGAAGGATTGGCAGGAACTGGCGGAAAAAATTTCCAAATTGCCGATCAGCCAAAGTTCCAGCCGCGCTTTTTCGCGCCTGATGCTGGCCGGGGCCATGGAAGCCGAACTGGATAAGCAGGGCAGAATTGTGTTGCCGGATTATTTAAGAAAATACGCCGGGTTGAATAAAAAAGCGGTCATCAACGGCTTATACAACAGAATTGAAATTTGGGACGAAGCGGCTTGGGAAAAATATAAGTCCGCGACCGAAAAAGATTCCGGCAATATTGCCGAGGCCTTGGGAGAATTGGGGGTTTAATAATTAAATATGCCTTATTTTCACCAACCCGTTTTACTCAAGGAAGTTTTGGAATATCTTAATCCACAGCCCAATCAAAACTTTATTGACGGCACCGTGGGCGGGGCAGGGCACGCCGGGGCAATTTTGAACCAAACCGGTCCAAAGGGAATTTTAATCGGTTTAGACAGGGATCCGAGGGCGATTGAAGCGGCCAAAGCCAATCTAAAAAAATTTGGGCAAAGAGCGATTTTGATTCAGGAAAATTATTCAAATTTAATCAGCGTAATTGAAAAAGCCCCTCGACAAAGCTCGGGACAAGCATCCGCCAAAGGCGGAAATAATAATTATGAGGCAGGACATAGTTTACAGTTTAGCGCTATTTTACTTGATTTGGGTTTATCTTCTGCTCAAGTATCGCCTGAGGATGAGCGAGGTTTTTCTTTCAAAACCAGACAGGTATTAGACATGAGATTCGGGCCGGAAGCAAATTTGACGGCCGCGGAAATTTTAAACACCTGGTCCGAAGCGGAACTGGTCAAAATTTTCAAGGAATACGGCGAGGAGCGTCATGCCCGTTTGATCGCTCAAAGGATAATTGCTTACCGCAAAGCCCAGCCGATAAAATATACGGATCAATTGACCGCCATCATTAGTCAAATTTACGCCAACAGTTTTTATAAAGTAAACCCGGCCACCAAGATTTTTCAGGCCTTGCGAATCGCCGTTAATGATGAACTGAATAATTTAACCCAGGCCTTGCCTCGGCTACTGTCAATTTTGCCCACTGGCGGGCGGCTGGCCATTATCAGTTTTCATTCTTTGGAAGACAGGCTAGTTAAAATTTTTTTTCAAACCGAAGCCAAAGATTGCCTGTGTCCTAAAAATTTGCCGATTTGCGTTTGTGGACATAAAAGAGCTGTCAAAATTTTAACTAAAAAACCCGTCATGGCTTTAGCAGAGGAGAATAAGAATAACCCCAGAAGCCGGAGCGCCAAGTTACGCGTCGCCGTGAAGCTATGACAATCTATCATCAATAATCCATAACCCCCGCCCAAGGCGGGTCTGGGCCAAAGGCCCATCGGCCTAGAGCCCATCGGACTTTGGCCGAAATAATCTATTAATAAATGATTTATCAAAAAACACCCTTCGGCTTTGCTTTAAGGGCTGGAAAAACAAGAATATTTTCTGATGGTTTTTTTGGCAATATCAAACTGGTCATTTCATTGTTAAGTTTAGCGAGTGTTTTGTCTTATTTATTGGTGGTTAACAATACCAATACTTTGGGCATCAAAATGGGCCAAATGAAGTATGAAATTAGCGCTTTAACCGAGGCCAATCGCGATTTGGAAGCTCTGGCTACCGGCTTGCAGTCCATGGCCCGAATCGAGCAAATCAGCAGCACGGAATTATCCATGATCCAGGCCGGCACTTATGATTACGTTTTAGCTCAAGCGGGCGAAGTGGCGGTCAAGTAATATAATTTTTAGTAAAATTTTTCTTGCCCTTGCTCATTTTTATTGAAAACTGATAAGGATTTGCTAAATCACATGAGAAGATTTTCAGACAAACATAATTTTGCTTCTTTTTTGGATGATCGGTTGACTATCTTAAGCATAGTCATTTTTTTATGTTCAGCGGTTATTTTCTTGCGCCTGCTGCAACTTCAGGTATTCCAGCACGAGCGCTATTCTCTCCGGGCCGAAGATCAGCACGTGGTCCAAAAACAGCTTGATCCCAATCGCGGCTCCATTTACATCCACGATTATCAAGCCAGTCAAACTGAAATTTATCCGGTGGCCATCAACAAAAAATTTTACGAGGTTTTTGCCGTGCCCGATTTAATTAAAAATCCGGTGATGAGCGCCAAACTGCTGGCGCCGGTTTTGGAACTGGAGGCAGAGGAAGAAAAATCTTTGGCCGCCCGCTTGTCCAAGGAAAAAGATATTTACGAACCGATCAAACGTAAAATTGAAGAAGACAAGAAAAAGGAAATTGAGGCGCTGGCGCTGCCCGGCATAAAATTTAACGAAGAAATCTTCCGCTATTATCCCGAAGGCGAAAATATCGCCCAGGTGACCGGGTTTGTGGGCTTTAAGGGAGATAATTTAGTTGGTCAATATGGACTGGAGGAATACTTCCAAAAACCTCTAGCCGGTGAAAAGGGCTTTTTTACTTTTGAACGCGACGCCTCCGGCCGGTTAATTCCTTTGGCCCGCCGAGTCAAAGCCGAGCAGGAAAACGGCGCCGACCTGGTTTTAACCTTGGACCGTTCCATTCAGTTTACCGCTTGCAATTCGTTAAAGCAGTCGGTGCAAAAATACGGCGCTGAAGACGGTTCCGTCATTATTATGGATCCTAAAACCGGCGCGATCTTGGCCATGTGCGGTTATCCCAGTTTTGATCCCAACAATTATAACTCCGCCCCAGATTACAAGGTCTATAACAATTATAATGTTTCGGAGCCCTATGAGCCGGGTTCAATGCTTAAGGGCATAACCATGGCGGCGGCTGTGGATGTGGGCGCTGTTACTCCCGCTACCACTTATGATGATACCGGCTCGGTGGAAATTGCCGGTTACACTCTTAGGAATAGCGACCTTAAAGCGCACGGCATTAAAAATATGACCCAGGTTTTGGAGGAATCGTTAAATACCGGCGCGATTTTTGCCGCCCAACAAATCGGACTAAAATTATTCAGGGATTATTTTGAGCGTTTTGGCTTTGGCCAAAAAACCGGCATTCAGTTGGTAAACGAAAAACCGGGCAATATTTCGTCTCTTAAAAAACCAGGCGAAATTTTTTTGTATACCGCTTCTTACGGCCAGGGCATAACGGCCACGCCTTTGCAGATCGTGGCGGCTTTTGCCGCCATCGCCAATGGCGGAAAATTAATGAAGCCGTACGTGGTTGATGAAGTTCGCTATGCCAATGGCAAGATAGATAAAACCGAACCGCAATTTATCAGGCAGGTGATTTCTTCCAAAACCGCCACCACGCTTTCGGCTATGCTGGCTTCGGTAGTTAAATCCGGCCACACTAAAGGAGCGCAGATTCCGGGTTATTACATTGCCGGCAAAACCGGCACGGCCGAGGTGGCCGAACCAGGCAAGGCCGGCTATTCGGCCGATAAAACCATCCATTCTTTTATTGGTTTCGCGCCTATTGAAGATCCTAAATTCGTTATGCTAGTTAAATTAAACCATCCTAAAGGCGTGCGCTTTGCCGAATCCACGGCCGTGCCGGTCTTTGGCGAGATCGCCCAGTTTTTATTGAATTATTTGCACGTGCCGCCATCGTACGGAGTTAACGAAAATCCTTGATTTATCGCCAATGATTTGTTAGTATGAGAAACGTCAGCGGCCCTATCGTCTAGCGGCTAGGACGCATGGTTCTCATCCATGTAACACCGGTTCGATTCCGGTTAGGGCTACCACCGGGCTGTAGCGCAGTTGGCTAGCGCGCGTCGTTCGGGTCGACGAGGTCGTGGGTTCAAGTCCCACCAGCCCGACCAAGGTTATAGCAGCATGACTAAAAAAAGTTAATAGCAAAATTTTTAACGGAAAAGAAAAAAGGTAATAATCCATAATCCATAACCAGCTATGTATAAAAAGAAAAAAGTGGCTTTAAAAAAGCACAAGAAAAAGCAGGGCAAAAAAATCGCTTCATTGAGATATTCATAAAAAGCGAAATTAAAGTAAAAAAAAGTGACGGTCACCACAAGGGGCGACCGTCTTTTGTTGAGGCGGCAATCATTTAAAGATATCCTGCATTAATTTACCCGCCGAACCCTCTTTAACTAAAGGACGTCGGTATAAGAGAATGAGGCCTATTAGTATGATGGCATCCGCCCCTATGGCCATAGCGGAATATGGTTGCGAGCCGCTGGCAGCGATAAAGCTGATGGGGAATAGCAAGATCATTCCTGCTATAAAAAGGGTATTAAGTAATACCTTCATTTTTTCTCCAACGTGAAATTGTGCGTTATTCTTAATACTTTTACCATTTAATAACAGTCCAGTCAATAGCTGTTTTTTACTTGCCCTGAACCGAACTTGTTCTGGTTCAGGGGTTTGTCTTGTGTTGGTAAAATTGCTATAATTATCCCAATTTAATCTATGCTAAAGCCAATTTTACATCATTTAGCCATAATTATGGATGGCAACCGCCGCTGGGCCAAAAAACGCGGCCTGCCTTCTCTTTTTGGCCATAAACAGGGCTATGATAAAATCTTAAAAACAGGGGACTGGTGCTTGGAGCGCGGCATTAAGGTTCTCACGGTTTTTGCCTTTTCCACCGAAAATTGGAACCGGAGCAAGGAAGAAGTCGGTTATCTAATGAATTTGCTGGAGCAAGGATTGACAAAAGATATCAAGACGATGCATCAAAAAGGCATTAAAGTGCAAATGATCGGCCGGCTTAATGAACTGCCGGTAAAATTGCAAGAACTTTGCCGTCAGTCGATGGAGCTGACCAAAAATAATACTAACGCCACTTTGAATATCGCTTTAAATTACGGCGGCCAGCCGGAGATTGTTGACGCGGTCAATAAGGTTATCGCAACCGGAGTTAAAAAAGTTAACGAACAATCGTTTGCCAAATATCTTTACGAACCCACCATGTCGCCGCCCGATTTAATCATCCGCACTTCCGGCGAACAGCGGCTATCCGGATTTTTACTCTGGCACAGCGCTTACAGCGAATTGTATTTTACCAAAGTTTTGTGGCCGGCTTGGTCGGCCAAAGATTTGGATTTGGCCCTGGCAGATTACGCTTCCAGACAGAGAAGACACGGAAAATAGTTTGTCATTCCGACCGAGCGTAGCCCCGCTAAGCGGGGCGTAGCGAGCGGAGGAATCCCTTATACGTATTAACAACCTTTAAGGGATTCCTCGACTCGAGCCTGCCCCGAGCGAAGTCCCGCTGAGCGGGACGAGCCGAGGGGGTCGGAATGACAAAAGAAAGTTATTTTTCAATTCATATTGTGTATGTCAAACCAACCCCTCATCTCTTTCATCATTCCCGTTTTTAACGAGGAAAAAAATCTGGCAAAAACCATTGAGCCGCTTAAAAAACTCAATTGGCTGGATAAGGAAATTATCGTCTCGGACGGCGGTTCAAGCGATCAAACCGTCAAAATCGCCCAGGAACTGGCTGATAAAGTTTACGCGCGTAAGCCCGGGGAAAAAAATAAAACCATTGCCGAAAACCGTAATAAAGGCGCGTCTCTCGCCAGCGGTCGTTATTTGTTTTTTATGGATTGCGGCGTGGTCATCGGCCGGCTGGACCAGTTTGTCAGGGCGGTTTTGGGCGTTTTGGAGGGCGATGAACGCGTTGTCGGACTGACTTTGGAAGTCAGATTTTATCCTGAAGAGGAAACTAATCTTGACCGCTTTAATTTATGGATGATCAACAAGGGCATAGAAGGGTTGAATAAAATCAGAATGGGCGTGGCCATGGGCTGGGTCCAAGTGGTTAGGCGTGAATCATTCGTAAAAATTAAGGGCTATAACGAAAGTTTGATTACCAGCGAAGACAATGATTTATTTTTGCGGCTAAGTAGAATCGGACGAACTCAAACGCTCAAGAATTTTGTGGCTTACGGCACTCCGATTAGGTATAGGCGAGAGGGCTGGCCGAAAATGATCGGTATTTGGTTTATGAATTTGCTGTGGTACGCTTTATTTCGCAAGTCATATTCCAAAGAATGGAAGAAGGTTGATTAATAGAATATAATGTTAATTTCATTCATCATTCCCACGCTTAATGAGGCAACGGTTTTAGAGCGGACTCTTAAAGCGTTAAGGCAGTTAACCAGCGTTCCCTACGAAATTATTATTTCGGACGGTAAAAGCGTTGACGCCACCCTTGAGATCGCTAAAAAATACGAGGTTAAAGTGATTGAATATCAGGGGGCGGCCAGGCAGACGATTGGTCAAGGTAAAAATTTGGGCGCGGCCGCGGCTAGAGGCGATTATTTTATTTTTCTTGACGCTGATGTATTGATTTTGGATATTGATAATTTTATTGCCAAAGCGCTTAAGGTTTTTGCTGAACATAAAGACGTGCAGGGCTTAACGGTTTTTCTAAAAGTTTTGCCAGATTTGGCTAATGTTTTTGATAAGATTATTTTTAATTTAATTAATTTCATGTATTATATTGCTAATAATTTTTTAAAAATTGGCATTGCTTCCGGAGAGTTCCAAATGGTCAGCGCTAGAACCTTTAAAAAACTGGGCGGCTATAATGAAAAGTTGGTGGCCGCTGAAGATCAGGATTTTTTTGCCCGGATTAATAAAATCGCTAGAACTTACGTAGAGCCCAGTTTGCGCGTTTGGCATACCTCGCGGCGGGCTCATAATCTGGGCTGGCCCAGGTTGTTAACTACTTGGATAGTTAATTTTATCGCTCTTAAATTTTTTAAACGTTCTCTTAGTAAGGAGTGGAAAGTTATTCGATAGTATTAAGACGACAAAACCCGAAAAAAATGGTATAATTAAAACCACTAAAGAAATTCTTAAAGATTCCTTATTCATAATACGTCATTCATAATTCATCTTTTATCCCCATGCACCCCGACCGTTGGTTAGAAATTAAAAAGAAAGTCATTGACAGTTTTGAGCTGTTTAATGAGTTTACGCAAAAAGACGAGGAGATCAGGCAGGAAACGGAGATTCTGGAATTTAACGGCCCGGCCGGCAAAATGCGGGTGGAGTGGATTACCCGACCCAAGGTGCTGGATAAAAAAACCAATTACTCCAACCGGATCGGCGGTTCAGTCAGCGTGGCTTACATTTATTCGCCGGACGAATTTACCCACACTTTTAAAGTTTATCGCTGGGACGAGCCATCCGAATCCTGGAACGAAATGGACGCCTCGGCCTTTTCTTGAGGAATTTCGCGCGAGTTTAAAGATAAATTCATTTTTAATCAATAACCTATAACCTATAACCCATAGTCCTCAATATTCAATCTTTAGTCCTTAAATCAACTAAATAACTAACAAAAATAAAGACATGAAAAACAATCAGGGAAAAATTTTTCAAATCGGCATGTTAACGGGCGTTATTTTATTTGTTTTAAGCGGCCTGCAGGGCTGGCTCGGGAGCGGTTTGTACGCCAGCTCGGATCCGGCGTTATGGAAAGACATGACCGGCAACTGGTGGGTCTATAATTTGGTTTTTAATTTGGTGGTGGGTCTGATTTTAACCTTGGTCTACAGCATTTTTTACAAGGCCCTGCCCGACAGCGGCGCCATCAGGGGTTTGCAGTACGGTTTTTGGATCTGGATTATCGGCATTGTCCCCGGCTTGATGATGACTTTACTAACCATGGCCGTGCCGGAAGAATTGGTAGTGGTCTGGCTGATTTCCGGACTCTTTAATTATTTACTGGCTGGCCTGGTAATTGGCGCGATGTATCAGCCAAAGGAATAGGCGAGTAGGCAGGTGGGTTATCTCTTGATCTATCCGCGACTATCAATCATCAAATAATCAAATATGAGAATAGGCAGAATTTTATTTTTAGCCATCTTTCTTGTTTCGCTAACCACCATTGTGGCGGTCAGCTCTTTTTTTGAAGGCCTGGCTTATAATTCCATCGCGGAGTTGAACATTTTTGACCAAAACGGACAAATCCAATTTACCACTGTCAAAGACCGTTATAAAAACGAGGTTTTGGCTTTATTGGAGCAGTATAGCCAAAAACAAATCTCCAGCACCGATTTAGAGCAGTCATTGTTTTCTTTGCGTGTGCCCAAGGCCTATCAGGATTTGCATCTCGGTCTGGTCAGCGCTATCGGCGATTTAAATCCAACCAGTCCTCAAGTCCAGGAAGCCAAAGACCGTTTGAGCCGCCTGAAGGATAAATATTCCTGGTTGACGGCCAGCTTAACTATCTTTTTAGCCAATATTTTCTAAACGAAATTTCTAAAAAAAGGTTTTGTAACCGCTTATAAATAATGCTATTAATTTCCAGGGTTTTATCTTTGTTCAGCCCGCTGGCCATTGCCGGCACCTTTGCCCTGCTGTTTTTGTCCGCGGACAGTTTTTATTACGTGGTCCTGTCCAGCTTGGCGATTTTAGTCCTTAGTTTATGGGCCCTAATAAAACTTAATTTAAAAAGCGGCGAAGCGGGCGGCGATTGGTTTTATATTTTTCAGGGCGTAATGCTGGTGGCCGGGTTTTTACTGCTCTTTGTTTTTTTGGAAAATGTCTGGTTTAAAATCGGCCTATGGCTGTTGATTTCTTTGATTTTGTTTTTTTATTACGACGGTTTGTTTAAAATTTTTCACGCGCGCAAGTTAACGGAAGAAAAATTGCTTAATTACCAATCTTTGCTGGCGTGCTTGTCGGTTTTTTGTTTAAGCTCCGGCTTATTTGGCTTAAAAGATTTTGTCGGCTTTAATATTTGGCTGATTGTGCCGGCGGTTTGGTTGATGATTTTTTTATTAAACTGGCTGGCTTGGAGAAAGACGGCTCAAAAGTTGTCTCTGGTTTACCCCGTAGCGGCCGCGGTCATCGGCGCGGAAATATTTTGGGCCATTGGCAACCTGCCCTTGGTTTATTATTTAAAAGGCCTGATTTTTGCTCTGTTGTATCTGGGTTTAACCGTCAGTTTAGACAGCCAGCTCAACCGCCACTGGTCCGGCCACAGAGTTAAAAATTACTTATTGACCATTGCCTTATTGATTTTACTGATTTTAGCCACGGCCAGATGGTTTTAATTTCTAGATAACACGGATTTATCACGGATTACACGGATATTTTCATCTGGCTTAATAATAAAATTATTTCGTGATATAATAGTCGATATCAAAACCTATGCCTAAAAAAGAAATTGTCCCGTTGTCCAACGCAGCCAACAATCTAGATAAAAAGCCCACCATTGAGGATATTTACCAGCAACAGCAGCAAATGCAGCGTCCCAACAGTGCCGTGGCGGTTTTGAGCTTTAAAAGCTGGCTGTTAATTTTGGCCATTTCGATTTTAGGCGGTTTTAGCTCGGGTTTGATTCAGGATAATTGGTTCGCGGTGGATTACCCGGCCGTGTCCGTTGACGGCCAGTTAGCCACCAACGGCCGAAAAGTTTTGGATTTGGAATTTTTGCTAAAGGATGAAAACAGCGGCAACACCGAGGTCTTTGACGAAATTCGTAAACAATTAGTAGGTTTTTATACTTTAAAAAAAGAGGCGGGCGGCGCGATTTTGGACTCGCTCTATTTGGAAAAGGATTTTTTGGGCAGCGGCATTATTGTGACCAGCGACGGCTGGCTGTTGGCGCCAAAATCAATTATTGCGGGCGCCAGTTACGCGGTCGTGCTGGCGGATAAAAAAGTTTATCAGCCCGATAAAGTGGTGGAAGATAAATTCAGCGGCCTGGTTTTGGTCCATATTGCCGCCGGCAATTTGTCGCCGGTCAAATTTGCCGCCTTAAACAGCGTTTTGCCGACCGACGCCTTGCTCGCCGCCCGGTATGCCATTCAAAACCACGGCGCCGATCTGATTAAAACCTCCATTCAAAAGTTTTCCTATCATGACCAGTCCAAGCCGGCAGATTTTTTACTCTCCACCGATAAAATTGAGCGTTATTTAAAAATCGCCAAGGACTTGCCGGCCGTTTATAACGGCGCTGTTTTATTGAATAATAAAAATGAAGTGGTTGGGGCGCTGTTTAATTCCGGCCGGGAGCTGATTAATTTGGCCATACCTTCATATTATTTAAAATCGGCCATCAACAATTTTTTGGTTAACAGCGAAAAAGTCAGGCGCAGCCGCTTAGGGGTTAATTATCTGGATTTGTCCGAAACCTTGGGCCTAGCCGAGGCAGTTAATGAAGGCCGAACTAAAGGCGCGGTGCTGTTAGGCGATGCCAAAAGAAGCGTTTTGGCCGTGGCTGAAAACAGCCCGGCCGCAAAAGCGGGCCTTAAAGCCGGCGATATTATTTTAAAAGTTAACAATGAAGATATTGATGAAAGCAATTCCTTGACCAAGTTGATTCAGGATTACAAAGGCGGCCAGGAAGTAACTTTGCGCGTTTCCAGAAAAGGGGAGGAGAGCGAGGTTAAGGTGGTTTTGGAAGAATTGTAAAAAAATTTGCCATAGCCGTCATTGCGAGCCCCGCAGGGGCGAAGCAATCCCGATGTTCATACCAAGTACATCGGGATTGCTTCGTCGCTTTGCTCCTCGCAATGACAGTTGAGGCAAATTTTTTTGTTGGGGATAAGTCGATTCTTGCACTTTCGGTTAATTTTCGGTATCATGTAAATATATCTTAGATATAAGCTCCTCGGCTCGGAAAAATAAAGGAAAAACCTTTATTTTCCCTCGCTCTACGTCGCTTATAAAAAGGGAAGATGTGGATAACTATAAATTATCCTCAATTAATCTGGGCCATAGGCCCATCAGCCTCTGGCTGAAATTAATCAACTAATTTATTAACATATGGCCCTAACCAAACGCCAAAAAGAAATCCTGGATTTTATCACTTATTATTTAAAAGATAACGATTACGCCCCTAGTTACATGGAAATTGCCGACCATTTTGGGGTTTCTTCGCCCGCCACCATTCATCAGCACGTTAAGGCCCTGGAAGAAAAGGGCTACCTTAAAGCCAATCTTCATCAAAAAAGGGCTTTGGAGCCGGTTATGCTTTCCGCCTACCGTGACTCCATTGCCATAGATTTGCCCCTGGTTGGCTTAATTACGGCCGGAGAGCCCATTGAAGCGGTGGAAGAGCAGGAAACCATGGCCATACCTTCGGATTTTGTGACCAACGCCGATAACAGCTATATTTTAAAGGTTAAAGGCCGCTCCATGATTGATGAAGGCATTTGGGACGGCGATTACGTGATTGTGGAACGCAATCACAGCCCTAAAAACGGCGACGTGGTCGTGGCTCTGCTGGATAACGCTTACGCCACCTTAAAAAAGTTTTACCGCGAAACCAACCGCATCCGTTTGCAGCCGGCCAATCCGGCCATGAAGCCCATTTACGCCAAGGATCCGCTAATCCAGGGGATAGTCAGGGCGGTTATCCGCAAATTCGCCACTATTTAACGGTTGTCATAGAGAAGCGTAGTCCCGCTTAGCGGTGCGTAGCCGAAGGATCCCATTAAAAGAGGAACTGGTTAACTCAATAGGATCCTTCGCTTCGTTCAGGATGACGGCGGTTAAGAACGCCACACGACTATATTATGCATGATCAAATCAATGAACCCATTGAAGTTATTGCCAGCTTTAAAAAAAGCGACATTATCCCCCGCCTCTTTGTTTGGCGTCGTAAAATATATAAGGTGGATAAAGTCCATTTGGTCCATACTTCCCAAACCGGACCTGAAACCGTTTATCATTTTTCGGTCACCGACTCCGCCAACTACTTCCAACTGGCTTTTAACCCGTTTAATTTAAGCTGGATGCTGGAAACGATTTACAGTGAGGGTTAAAAATCATGCCACGCCTCATTTTGCACTTGGACATGAATTCCTATTTTGCTTCGGTGGAACAGCAGGCCAATCCTTGGTTACGCCACAAGCCGGTCGGCGTTTGCGCTTATCTGGCTAAAAACGGCTGTATTATCGCCTCTTCCGTTGAAGCTAAAAAACTGGGCATTAAAACCGGTTGCCGGATTCTTGAAGCCAAAAAGATTTGTCCCAAAGTAATTTTAGTGGAAAACGATCCTGATAAATATCGCGCCGTAACCAGGCGTTTTTTTAAAATCATGAAAGAATCAGGCGGCAATTTTGAGCCCTATAGCATTGATGAGGCCTTTTTGGATTTATCGGTCGTTACCGCCGATTTTAATGAGGCGCTCAAAATTGCCGCCGCTATCAGACAACGAATCAAAAATGAAGTCGGTTGCTGGCTAAAGTGTTCCATTGGCCTGTCCTTTACCCGTTTTTTGGCTAAATTTGCTTCCGATACGGCCGGTGTTGATAAAACCAAGGTCGTTGCTTCAATTGATGATTTAGACGCGGCTTACGCCAATTTTAAATTAACTGACCTTTGGGGCATTGGTCCGGCCTTAAACCGTCGGCTTAACTCTTTAGGAATCGCCGCCATCGTTCAATTGCGGAATTTTCCTTTGGAGAATCTGATGCAATCTTTGGGCAAACAAGGTTATTATTTGTGGCGCAAAGTCAACGGTTTGGAATTGGGTCCGGAAAATGATCTTAGTTTGGCTCCCCGCCAGTCCATTGGCCACTCCTATTGCCTGCAAAGATGGACCAGAGATAAAAATTATTTGTCCAAAATTTTAGCTAAGTTGGTTTATAAAGTCGGTGAACGGTTAAGGTCTCAAAGTCAGGTCGCTTACGGATTATACGTCAATTGGTCATACGTTAACGGCGGTTGCTTTGGCAAGAGTTTAACTCTAACTCAGCCCATATTTTCTGATGACGACATCTTTTCTTTAGCCAGTGGATTTTTAGTTAAAACCGTTTTGCCCGACAAAGTCCGTTTTTTGGCTGTCGGCGTTTACGGCTTAAACGAACCTTCCGGTCAGTCCTCTATGATCTTTAATGCCAAACAAAAAGATCCGTTGGCAACGGATGTTGAGTTAGTTCAAGCTCTGGATAGTATTAACGGACGTTACGGCAAGCAGGTTGTGTATCGCGGCCGGATGTGGCAAACGGGCGACTTGGCTAAAGAAAGAATCGGCTTTAGAAAGTTGGACGATGTTTAATTAGCCGGTTTTCTTTTTAACTGACTAATCAGCTCCGTATTGGGGCTGAATTTTTTGTTGTGAATCTTCCACTTTTCCACATACTGCCCAACACCTGTTGAAGCCAGTAGATTGCGCCGGCGGGTTGATTCCTGCGACCATTTTAAAAAGCTTTCAAAGTTTAGCTGGTAGCGGCCCCTGGCAATAATATAACGGACACCGTCAAACTTAATTGCCTGCCTAATGGTTTTGGTGGATACGCCAAACAACCTTGAGGCCTCGCTGATTGAAATTCTGACCGGCGTTATTTGTTCCATGAAAGAATTATAACATAAATTCGCTATTAAAGTAATAAGTTATACACAATTCTATACTTTAATTCTTTAATTTTACTAAATAAATCATATATAATAAAATAAAGTATAGAATATTCTATACTTTATTCAGGATTTAAGGTCAAGTATATGAAAATTCTACCGTCAATCCTGTTAAAAACAGTGAAATAAAATAATAATAGTTGCGGATCGGTAATTGATAAATCGCCGATGAATCATGGGATAGTAATATCAGTAATTTTTCCAAGATTAATCAGTGTCCTATCCGTGATTAATCCGGTTAAACTACCATAGACAGGTTGGTTAAAACATATTATAATTAAGCTCAATACCTTTAGATAGTTGTTGGTAATATTGATAAATTTGGCTAATAATAGCCCTTTCTTTATTAATTGGATTATTTTGTAACATTTCCCTTTATTTTCCGTCATATTATATGCGAGAATCATCCGATCATCAGGATAAGGTTTTGCTCATTAAAGCGCGTGAAGGCGACGCGAATTCCTTTGGAGTCCTTTTTGATAAGTATTATTCCAAGATTTACCGTTTTATCTTTTTCAAAGTATCCAGCAAGGAAATCGCCGAAGACCTGGCCAGCCAGACCTTTTTAAAATGCTGGGAGCACTTGTCCGAGGGCAATAGAGTTGATAAATTTCAGCCCTGGCTGTACCGCATTGCCCGCAACCTGATCAGTGATTATTTTAGATCACGGGAAAAAGAAGAATTGCCCTTAATTTATCAGGAGAATAGCGAAATTGAAGAAATCAAGGTTGATCCCGCGCAAAACTTGAGCCGGGAAGAACTGGAAAAAATCATCTTCAATTTAAAGAGCGAGGCCAGAGAAATAATTTTATTAAGATACGTTGAAGATCTAAGCATTAAAGAGATTTCCAAGATTGTGGATAAGTCGGCGGTCAATGTCAGGGTAATTATCCACAGGGCCATTAAAGAATTGCAAGAATTCATTATTGAATAAAATGTCGGAACAACTTCTTAAACAACTAAAAAAGCTGGAAAGAATTACTCCGTCCGATGAATGGGCCGAAAACACCCGTAATTTTTTGTATCAAAAAATTGAACGTGAAACCATTGGCTTGGAACCAACCTGGACTTACCGGTTTAGGTTGTTTTTTGTTGTTTGGTCCCGGAGGATGATTCCCTCTCCGGTTAAAATGGTCTCCGTTTTTACCATTTTAGCCGTGATGTTTAGCGCTAATTTGGTGGTTGAAGCGGAAATCGCGCCGGTTGGCGCTTTGGAAGTTGTTCAGCGGTCAGTGGAAAAAATCCAACTGTTTTTGGCCGTTACGCCGCAAGGAGAAATCAAAGTCAACCTTAATTATTCGCATAAAAGACAGCGCCAGGCCTTGAATATTGCCAGCAACAATGATTTTTCCCCGGAAGAAAAAACCCGCCATCTTAATAAAGTAGTTAAATATTTGGAAGGCAATGTTTTGGGCGCGGCTAATTCTTTGTCCATTGCTAAAGAGGATTTGGGAGATGACAAGCAAATGCAGGGTAAAGTGGCTCAATTAGCCATAGAAATCACCAAAAACGGACAGGAAGCGGTCAAAAGCTTGGAACAAGTCAAGGTCTCCGCTGATTTAAAGGATGTGGATAAAACCGTTTCAGATGCCCAGTCGGTGATTGAAGAATCAGGCGTGGCCAGTTTGGCAGTGGCCGTTGAACAGGTTCAGAGCCAGCAAGGGAGCGATAATCCGGTTGTTTCCACCGACCAGGTTAAAGAAGTTATTTCTGAAGTTATTAACAGAGAAAACGAAAAAATCGATAAGATTGGCGCCAAAGCCGATCAAGTCGGCATAACCGAAGCGAAAAATACTGATAATTCAGCCACAGAAATTAAGGATCTAACTAAAGAATTAACCGGCGTCGCGGTAAATTCCGAAAAAGCCAAAGTAATTTTAGATGAAGCCAAAAACTCCTTAGCCCAAGATAATTTATCCGAGGCCCTGGATAAAGTTAAGCAGAGCACCGAAATCACCAAGCAGTCAACAGCGGTCGTTTCCAAAATAGAGGATATTTCTCTGGGCAAAATGCTCAATAATCTATCGGCCTCAACTTCTTCAACCAGCACTATTAATATCAATATAAAAGAAAAGATCAAGGATAAGGTTAATCAGGCCACCAGCACCGAAACCACGCCCGAGATAATTTTGCCTAAGGGCGCGAAGATAAATCCATCCTTGATTTTTGAAGAAACAAATACGTCAGGCGAGATAATCATTCCTGATTTTGAAGAATAATTAACCCCTTACCACTTTTTATCGCATACTTTGAGTTATATAGAGAGTTTTAAGAAGGTAAATTAAGATTAAATTTGTAATCATTGAGTTAAAAAGTGGTAAGGGGTTAATCCACAACGCTAAGCGTTGTAGGGGGTCACGCCCAGCATGACCCAGCCGTTTTTGACAGAAGCAGTTCATTTTATTATAATATAGCAACTGTATTCCCCTGTCATTGCGAGCCCCGAAGGGGCGTGGCAATCCCGTTGTTCATAGTATAAACATCGGGATTGCTTCGTCGCTTAAGCTCCTCGCAATGACAGGGGAATACAGTTATTTGTATTTTCTCTTCGATTTACGTCGGAGGGAGTTAATTAAGTAAGTTTAGGCCAGAGGCCCCAGCCAGTAGCTGGCAGGGATCAGCCTTTGGCGGAAGTCATCAATTGCTTTAGAAAAATTGGCTTGTGCCCGCCGTCCTCCTCTTTTTTATTAAAGAGGAGTATCCGGGCATAAGTCAGAAATAATAAAGTGATTGATAAAAACTCATTTTCTAGCCCTTTTTAAGGTTAGAAGCGATTGTCCATGATAAAGGTCAATTAAAGGTTGATCAGCTTTGGCTGAAGTTGACTTGCATCATGTTTAGTCCGCCGTAGCTCCGATAAATCGGAGCGCAGGCGGATGACATCGCTTAAAAACAGAAAAGACGGAAAATGAGATAACAAGGAGATTAATAAAAATGAGTAATTTCTTAAAGAAATCGTTTTTGATCTCCGTGATGGCAGTAACCATTGTTAGCACTTTCGGTTTTGCTTTAAATCTCCAGGCCGCCAATGTGGCCGCGCCCGGCGATTTAATCAGGACCAATACTGTGAGCGCGGTTTACTACCTGGATTCCAGTTTAAAAAGGCATCCATTCCATCACGCGAATCAATTCTACACTTGGTACGCCAATTTTAGCGGCGTCAAGGTTATCCCCACCGACGAAATGTCCAGTTATGACCTCGGTTCAACTATCGTGGTCAGGCCCGGCACCATGTTGGTCCAGTTTGTTTCGTTAAAAGCCGATGGCGGCTTTGACGTTGACGATCCCAAGGTCTACGCGGTCAGCTCCAACGGCTCAATTAGGCACGTTGACAGCGCCGCCACGGCCGTTAAATTTTTTGGTTCAACTTGGGAAACCAAGATTTTGGGCTTGCCCAACTTTTTGTTCGGTTACTACACCGTTGGCGCCCAATTAACCAGCGCTTCAACGTATCCGACCGGCTCTTTGGTTAAAACAGCCGCTGCCAGCCAGGTCTACTACATTGACGGTACAACTAAAAGGCCTGTTACCGATGCTGGCTTAACCGCCAACAGATTTAACATGTCTTATGTAACGACCGCTGCCGATTTGGCCGCTTACACCGACGGCACTTCCGTTACCGCGGCCGAGGGCGCTTTAGCTAACCCGGTTGGCGGAGTTGTTGTGGTTACCCCCACTACCCCGACTACCCCGACTACCCCGACTACCCCCACTTCCGGAACTGGCTTAACAGCGGCTTTGGCCGCTGACACCCCAGGCGATCAAATTGCTCCATTAAGCGCCACTAGCGTGCCTTTAATGAAGTTTAATTTAACCGCTTCCGCCGATGGCGCCGTGACCGTTAGCACCTTGCAAGTTAAGCGTCTAGGCGTTGGCGCGGCCGCTGACTTTAGCTACCTCTACCTGTACGACGGCGCTACCCGCTTAACCAACGGCAAAACCATTAACAGCACCACTCACACGGCCCAGTTTGTTAATATGGCCTTGTCCATTGCCGCTGGCACCACCAAAACCTTAACCTTGTCTGGCGACATTGCCGCGGCTACCGCCGGCAACGTCAGCTACTTCCAGCTGACCGCCGCTGACGTTACTTCTACGGCCACGGTTAGCGGTTCTTTCCCCATTAACAGCAAAACTTTGACCTTGGGCGGCGTATCCGCCGGCACAGTCAAGGTGGAAAAGGATGGCACTTTAAGCAATCCTTCAGTTGGCCAACTAAACTCCAAGATTGCCCAGTTTAAATTAACTGCGGGCACTGGCGAGAATTTGACCATCCGCCGCGTGACTTTATACGAAACCGGCACGATGAACAATTCCTACTTGTCCAACTTAAAGCTTTATCAAAGCACCACTTTACTGGCTTCAGTGGCCAGCGTGACTGCCAAGGGCTATGTGGTCTTTGATTTGGCTACGCCTTACACCTTAGATAAGAACACTAACAGGATTTTCTACGCGACCGCCGATATTTCAGGGAGCGCCAGAAACGCCGACACCATCAGGACTTACTTTGATCAGACCACTGACTTGTACGCTGTTGGCGCGACCTATGGTTATGGCTCAACTGTTTACATTGGCGACGTGACTGGCACTTCCAATGATGGTACTTACGACGGCGCTTCCACCAATTACTCTGAAGTAACAGTCCAGGGCGGCCAGATTACCGTGGCCATGAATGGTCCGGTTTCCGGCACTATTGCCCGCGGCACCACTGGCGCGACCTTGCTGAACTTTAGCGTTGCCGCGGCCATTAACGCGGAAATCAGAGTAATGAGAATTGAACTGCATAAAACCACCACTGACTTGGACACTGACACCGGTTCTGATTGCGCTTCGGGCACCGATTACATTGCTAACGTTAAAGTGGTTGACACCGATAACGGTGAAAGCACTACGGCTATTAATTGCGGCAGCTTTACCGAAATCAACGGTTCCGATGCCGGTTTGCTGTACTCCTACACCGATTACTTTACCTTAGCCGCCGGCAAGACCCGCAATTTTGCGGTCAAGGCCGATCTAAACGCCAGCTTAACCGCCGGCACTTACTATGCGACCTTGGGCTCTACCTTGACTAATTTCTACACCTTTAGCTCAACCAGCATTAAAAACAACGACAACAATCAGTGGGCGACCGACATTGTGCCTACCACCTTCTCTCAAGGCAACAACCAAACAATAGCCGCCGCCGCCCTGTACGTTTCTAGGGCTTCCAACGCGGTTTCCACCACGGTTATCCAGGGCACCCAGAAAGTGACTTTGGCTGAATTTGCCATGCAGGCCTTATCCGGTTCGGCCATTACCATTTCCGGCATGACCGTCAGCGGTTATGTTGATGGCGATGGCGTGGGCGCGACTTCATCCGCCACCTCTTTGGGCAGTGTTGGCACGACCGATGGCGTTAGAGAAGCGGGTATGACCGCTGATGGCAATGTTTTCGCCAACAACCTGGTTACCAACTTCCGCATCTACGATAAAACAACCAATGCCGCTTTAACCACCAACTTAAACAGCTCGGTTGAATCCATGAGCACAGCCGGCGCCGTGACTTTTGCCAACATGAATTGGAAAATTCCGGCCGGCGAAACCCATGTTTTAGCCATAGTGGCTGACGTTACCTCATCCTCCTTTGAGAATGGCGATACCGGCGGAGCCGGCACCTTGGGTATGCAAAAATACGTTAAGGTGAACTTTAACAACAACACGGCCATTACCGCGGTTGACGACAGTAATAATTCAATTACCATGTTGGATACTGACGGCAATGCCTGGACTGTTACTGACGGTAACGGTACCGGCGACACTGCGGGTACAGCTGCCGCTTCCGGCGGTTATGGCGTGGCTAGCGATAGTTATATCACCATTACCGCTTCCGGCACCTTGAATGTGACTGCTGAAAGCAATCCGGCCGAAGCCAATGTGATAGCTGGCGCTTCCAATGTGCCAATGTTGAACTTACAGTTCCAATCAACCAACGAGGCCTTTAACGTCAACAAGTTAAGAATTGGACAAAAAGAAGATGCTGCCGCTGTTACCAATACTAGGGCAGTTTTGTCCGCGACTATTAGTTACCAAAATCAGGCCGGCACCACCGTAACTGCCACCCAGCAGTTAATTGCCGGCAACGCCGACTTTAATATCACCGCTAATCCGCTGTATGTTCCGGCTAATACCTCCAGAACTGTTAGTGTCTACTTTAACCTGCACGCTATTAACCAGACCTACGCGGCTTACACCGGCGATGCTATTTCCGCTTACTTTGTTCAAGTTAGTAACTTTGAAGCCAAGGGCGCTGGTGCTTCCAGAACCAATTTAACGGTTCCTTCCAACGCTGTTAATATTCCCGGCAACATTATGGTGATTCACGGCACTTTGCCGACCTTTGCGGCTGAAAACGCCGCCGGCACTTTGGCCAACGGTTCCTTGGACTTGTATAGTTTCAAAGTAACGGCGGCTGAAGGCACGGCTCTAACCTTAAAGAAATTATCTTTTAGGTTAGCCATGACCGATAGCGTGATTGCCGCCGGCAACGCCACTCTTTCCTTGACCAACTTTGAGGTCTTGGAGGGTTCTAGTTACGGAAATGCCTCCGCCTTAACCCAGGCCGATACTGGCACTGATTCTTACCAGGTCTACAATGGTTGGGGCGTTACTACAACCGTTGCTACCGGCGTGGTTGGCGGTAAATTAAGCGCGGCCGCTGGCGTTGTTTACCACAACAGAGCTGGCAATGGCGCCTTAGGCGCTACCGCTTCCTCAACCCGCGACGTGATCGTGGTCTTTAACGATGACCGCTTGGTTTCTTCCGGGCAGAGCAAGTATTACATCTTGCGGGCGACTGCCGGCAGCGTGGATGTTGGCGCTTCTTCCAACGACTCTATCAGCATGTCTCTGTTTGACGGTGACACCGCTTCCAACACCACCTCCCTCTACAGGATGCTTGAAGCCAGTTGTGACAGTGTTCAAACCAATCGGGCCCCAGGCAAGTATTGCTTAAGCTCTACCGGCACGGATAACGATACCGGAGCTTATATGATTTGGTCCGATTCCACCGGTACTGACGGCAATAACACTCACACGGATACTGCCACTGGCGCAGCTTCCAGTTCTAAGGACTGGTTCAACGGTTACAAGATTAAGACCATGGGCGTTTCCAGGAGCTTGAACTAAGCCGTTCTCCAAGAACAGCGTCACGCTGAGCGTGACAAGGGTGACGCTAAGCGTCACGACCATGAATCGCTCTCCGAGCTAAAGCTCGAACCGATACATGGAAAACCCTAAAGTAGATGCTTCGCATCACTTCAGGGCAAGCTTGAAAACGATTTTAAACCACCTCCGCTTGATCAACGGAGGTGGTTTTGTTTTTGTCAGGAAAAATAAAAGGCCTTGCCGACTACCACCCCTTAAGTCCCCTCCTTTATAAGGAGGGGAAATAGGGGAGGTCGGCAAGGCCTTTTTGACTCCATTATGCTGTGCACCGTAGAGACGCGTTATCGTTTTCCATGTCGGTGCCGCGCACCGTAGAAATGAGCGAAGCGAATTTTCTACGGTGTGGATAACTTACCTTATTTTCAAGATGTAAAAAATGTTGTATAATTACGCCAAGATTTGTAAACACATAGATCTTTAAAGGTCGAAACAAAAAGATCTGTTTTGAGACGCGCCCTAGCGCGTTTCTACTCTAGATAAAAATTTCCCACCTTAAGGTGGACAAGCAGATTTAAATTTAAATAATCCTTAAATAATTAATAAACTATGAAGAAAATAATTTATTCCCTCGGGTTGGCCGTTTTTGCCGTTTTTGTGGTGGCTGGCATAGTTCAGGCGGCTTCAACTATTGGCACTGCCATTACCACCGGCGGCACTTTGTCGGTGACCGGGGCCTCCACTTTAACTGGCGCGACCACCGTAACCGGAGCGCTATTTGGCAACGGCGGACTTGACCGTTCCACGGCCGCGGCTTTGGCCATTGGCGCCACCAATGCCACTTCGGTAACAATTACTCCGGCTACCACCATCACCGGCGCTGCTACTTTAAGTAGCACTTTAGGCGTTACCAGCGACGCTACCTTTGATACCAACACCTTAAAAGTTGATGCCACCAATAACTTTGTCGGCGTCGGTACTACCACGCCTAAGTCCAATTTGTCTATTTCCACCTCTGCCGGCACCGCTCCTACTGTTCGGTTGCTAGAAGTGGCTTCAACCACCGGCGCTTCCTTGTTCAAGGTTTTGGCTAGTGGCAACACATCGGTTGCCGGCACCTTCACCGCAACCGGTGCCGCCACCTTATCCAGCACATTAGGCCTGACCAGCAACTTAACCGTTGACACCAATACTTTGATTGTTGATGCCACCAACAACTTTGTTGGCGTCGGCACTACCACGCCTAAATCCAATTTGTCTATTTCCACCTCTGCCGGCACCGCTCCCACGGTTAGGTTGTTTGAAGTGGCCTCAACCACCGGCACTTCATTGTTTAAGGTTTTGGCTAGCGGCAATACCAGCGTGGCCGGCACTATGGCTATAACTGGCGCCACCACCTTAACCGGCGCCGCTACTTTGGCTGCTGGTTTAACCGTTGACACCAACACTCTA